>Ga0247804_10000092_pt1 | contig 46281 bp, 42 predicted proteins | sample UWRJL029104C1_FD_181142 | JGI IMG/M metagenome (GOLD analysis project Ga0247804, IMG submission 181142) | Plant litter microbial communities from Arlington Agricultural Research Station in Wisconsin, United States - UWRJ-L029-104C-1 | ecosystem: Environmental > Terrestrial > Plant litter >... | reverse complement strand
ATGGTAGCACCGGTTGCGATACAACAAGGTGAATTGGTTGCAAAAAACATTATTGCTCAAATGCAAAACAAAGCACCAAAACCATTTAAATATTTCGATAAAGGATCGATGGCAACAGTTGGCAGAAATAAAGCTGTAATGGAAAGCAAAGGCATTAAAATGGGTGGCTTTATTGCTTGGCTGGCTTGGTTGTTCGTACACGTAATGAGTCTGGTTGGATTTAGAAACAAAGTAACCGTAACACTTGGCTGGTTATACAATTACTTTACTTACGATAGAACTTTACGATTGATTATCAGACCATTTAAGAAAAAGGAAGAAATCTAATATTGAGTTGCGTCATTGCAAGTTCCAAATCTTCAAAACGAAGCAATTTATTATGCATCGTGTCATTTCAAGACACGAAGCAATCTATCTTTCGTTCGCAATGACGTTTTGCTTTAATCAATAAACCTTTTCAGAATATCGCCGTAAGCATCTATTCTTCTGTCACGTAAAAATGGCCATATTCTGCGTACATTTTCAGAGCGTTTCATATCTATTTCAATCACTTCATTTTGCTCTTTATCCGAAGATGCTGAAAAGATGATTTCTCCTTGTGGACCAGCTACAAAACTCTGACCCCAAAATTGTATGCCGTTTGTTACACCGGTCCAATCAGGTTCTAAACCAACTCTGTTTACTGCAATTACAGGTAAGCCGTTTGCAACAGCATGACCACGCTGTACCGTTTGCCAAGCTGTAAACTGCCTGTCTTTTTCTTCTTGTTTATCTGTACTTTCCCAACCAATTGCTGTTGGATAAATTAATAATTCCGCACCAGCCAAAGCCATCAATCTTGCAGCTTCAGGATACCATTGGTCCCAACAAACCAACACGCCTAATTTACCTAAAGAAGTTTGTATAGGTTGAAAGCCAAGATCGCCTGGCGTGAAATAAAATTTTTCGTAATAAGCCGGATCATCAGGTATGTGCATCTTTCTATATTTTCCTGCAACAGAACCATCTTTTTCAAAAACAACAGATGTATTATGATAAATGCCTGCAGCGCGTTTTTCGAATAAAGAAGTCACTAAAACTACTTGATTATTTTTTGCAGCATCGGCAAATAACTGTGATGTTTCGCTTGGTATAGGTTCTGCCAAATCAAACATTTCTGTTTCTTCTGCCTGGCAAAAATAAATACCGCAATGCAATTCCTGCAACACTACTAATTCTGCACCTTGCGCTTTGCATGCTTCAATGCCTTTAATAGATTTTGCTATGTTCGCAGCTTTATCGCCTGTGTTTGCCTGTTGTACGATTCCTATTTTCATAGCTGATTTACCTGATTTAATTGATTAAAATGATTTTACATTCTTATTGTTCAACTTCTTCATCCAAATCTAAAACTTCTGTAGTTTTAGTATTAATGTTATCTAACTTTAATGAGCCTTTTGGATACTGCATTGTAATGCAATGTAGCGAACCATGTTGCAGTAACAGAGCTTTACAATCTATACCAATTACATTTTTATCTGGAAAAGCTTTTTGTAATTGAGAAATCGCAGTATCATCTTGTTCAATACCATATGTCGGCATCAACACCACTTCATTTAAAATTAAAAAATTAGCATATGTTGCAGGCAATCTTCTATCATCATCAGGTGCATAAATGGCATCTGCCATTGGCAATGGAATCAATTTATACGGCTCGTTATCCAATGTTTTAAATTGTTCCAGCTCTTCTTCCATTTTTCTTAACGACATATAATGTACTTCATCTACATCGGTGCACTGCACGTAAGCAATAGTTTTTTCATCACAGAAACGAGCAACCGTATCAATATGTGCATCGGTATCATCGCCTTGCAAATGTCCGTGTTGCAGCCACAATACTCTTTTTAAATTAAATAATTCTATCAGCTTCTCTTCTATTTCTTCTTGTGTAAAATGTGGGTTCCTATTAGGCGACAACATGCAATTGGCAGTCGTCAACAGAGTGCCTTTACCATCGCTTTCAATGCTGCCACCTTCTAAAACTAAATCAGGAATTACCAGATCATTCGTATTATAAATACCTTTTTCCCAAAGTTGTTTAGTGATCAAATTATCCTTATCGGCTGCAAATTTCAAACCCCAACCGTTGAACATAAAATCATAGATAAGGAACTCACCGCCTTGTTCTACAGTAATAGCGCCATGATCTCGTGCCCATGTATCGTTGATAGGCATCTCTACGATATGAATATTAGACAAATCTGCATCTTCCAAATAATCTCTCAACTCATTTTCTTCATCACAAACAATAATTAAAGGCTGATAAGAAGAGATTACTTTTATAATATTCAGGTAGCAAGGCACAATTTCCTTCCAGTAATCCAACCAGTCAGACTGGCGACTTGGAAAAGCAATTTGTATGGCTTCCTGTAATTCCCATTCTGCAGGCAAACGTAGCGTATTCATGGTGCAAAAATACAGAATTATGGTTAATCTTTAATTCAATGTTGAAATTGATATTTTCGATCATTTTTAAGCTTTTAAGCAAAAAGAAGTGCTTAAATATCGTTGAAGTTGTTTCGAATTATGCTTTAATGCTTACACTACTGCTTTTTTTTATTGATTCAGATGCTTATTTTTGATAATGAATAAGAAACGACTATTCCTATTACCCGGTTTTGGTGAAGATACATTTTGCTTCAACGAAATTATACCATATATAAAAGGTTACGAGATCATTCATATAGACTACAGGATCTCGCTGAATAAATTTATTTTTCCAATTATCACCAGAAAACAATTCTGCAAAAGACTGATCGAACAATATAATATCCAAGCGGAAGATAAATTATTAGGTCATTCTATGGGTGGTTATTTTGCTTTCCAGATCAGAGAACTCATCGGTTGTGAAATTTGCATGGCGAGCTCATTCAACGATACCAAAAAAGTAATACACGTTGTACCGAAATTCCCGAGAACAACCCAGTTTGGCGCTATTACCGGATTGATAAAAATACCTTTTATAAGAAAGTATATGCTTTCCAAAATAAAAGATGAGCAATATAGATCCGTGCAGGAATACATCATGCAAAACTTCAACAGATTTACTAATAAGGAATTGGGTTTGATGACAGAGATGCTCTATGACAAGAGCATAATTTCTTCATTGCCAAATCCATTGCGCATACACGACAGGAAAGACAAGGTGATTGCACCGCCTGATGAAGCATACATACAAATAGATGGTGGACATTTTTGTCTCGATCTTTATCCTAAAGAATCCTTTGAAGCGATGAAAGATTTCTTTGATAAGTGAAGTCTTGAAGTATGTTTCGTAACTTAGTATCAGCTATTTTAAATGGTTATAAATTTTTTACTATGAGAAGATCAATGTTATTATGTATGCTTGCTTCATTAATTGGCAGCAGCTATGCGCAAAATTCACCAGGCATTCCGGTTATATCTGCCAGCGCTGCGACAGATAGCGTAACTATCCAAAATCCATTTTTTAATAATGATTTAACTGACCTATTTAAAACAGACATTGCAGAATTACCGATAGGTTTTATCGGCAATAAATTTCAACGTTTTCAAATCATTTTCACAGAAATAAAAAAGAGCGATACTTCATCCAGCACTTATATTATTAAAGGAAAGAACAAAGTAAAAAGCAATGTTTGTGATTTCACCGGAACAGCAAATATCACTAACGTTACGTTTTCAAATCCACCTACAGTAACAGGTTATCCTAAAGCTGGAAACATCGGTACGCTTACAGGCACTTATCTTTTTAAAGAAGACACTACACAAAAGCATGTAGGCACATTACAGGGAAATTTTATGATTCGCTTTTATCAATCAACCGATAAAAAAATTACTATAGATGATTGGACTATCAATAGCGATAGCACCTACTCAAATAATCAATACATCGGAACATGGAAAAGCTATGATGGCAAAACAACACAGACTTGTAATTTTGGAACTTTAAGAATTCCTGAAAGCGGTGACCTTGATGTTGGCAGAAAAGAATTTCAGCCAAATGATAAATACAAAGATAATGGCTGGCAAACTTATGGCTCGCTTTTGAACACGGATTGGTGGAAAATAAAATAAGCTAATAAGAAATGGCAACCACCTTTAACAAATTTGAGTTTAATGTAAAACCTGAGAATCATCAGGTGGTAAAGCATAAGCAGATCATCAATCAATACCTTACAAAAGAAGAGATAAAACAACTGCACGAAAAGTCAGATGCTAAAGGTTTTCTCGAAGTGCTGTCTGTTTGGACTTGGATCATTTTATCATTTGCTTTAGTTGCGGCAGTACCTTACTTTACTTCCAATAAAATTGCGTTGGTGCTTGCTGTTATTGTTGCATTATTCATCATTGGCGGCAAACAATTAGGCTGTGCAATCATCATGCACGATGCATCACATTATTCTTTATTTAAAACAAAAAAATGGAATGATCTGATCGGCAACTTCTTTGGTGCATATCCAATTTTTAATAATATCGAACAATATCGTCCTTATCATTTCCAGCATCATATTGCCACCGGCACAGATGATGATCCTGATATTAATCTGATTAAAGGCTATCCTGCAAAATTAGCAGGCATGATACGAAAGCTATTGCGCGATCTGGCTGGTTTATCAGGTCTTAAAGCCAATACCGGTTTATTATCTATGCACACAGGAATTATAAAATATAATTTAGGAAATGTGATTATTAAAATTCCTGCAGAAGATCGTCCATGGAAAATAATCTTTAGAAATGCTTATTATAATTTGCGCGGACCAATATTTGTAAACTCTATTATGTTTTTAATTTTATGGACGTTAGGTCATCCATACTTATACTTACTATGGATCGGTGCAAACCTTACTACATTTAATTTCAGCTTGCGCATACGTTCCATTGCAGAACATTCTGTAGTAGAAGACACCAACGATCCTTATAAGAATACACGTACCACTTATGCAAATTTTATTGAAAAGATTTTATTTGCACCATTGCATGTCAACTATCATTTAGAGCATCACTTCCTGCAAAATATGCCATCTTACAATTCACCGAAAATGCATAAATTACTAATGGCTCGTGGCTTCTATAAACATGGTCTACTCAAACACGGATACTTCGATATTATAAAAATGGCAATCGTAAAATAATGAACGATGGACAATTAGCGATCAATGAATACTGAATAATTCAAATTAACCATTCTGATTTATTTATTTAAATTGTAAATTGTACATCGTAAATCAATTTTATGAATGAAACTCAAAAGAAAGGTGTAACACTTTTAGTAATAGTTGCAGCCTTAGGTTATTTTGTTGATATTTTCGATCTATTATTATTCGGCATGGTGCGTGTAAGCAGCCTACGAGATTTAGGTGTTGAAGAAAATATGCTTGAAAAAATTGGTTTACGATTAGATAATTGCCAATTCATAGGCATGATGCTTGGCGGAATTTTTTGGGGAATTTTAGGCGATAAAAAAGGCAGGCTGTCTGTACTATTCGGCTCTATCATCACCTACTCTATTGCCAATACTTTAAACTGTTTCGTTCATACAATTCCACAATACGAATTACTGAGATTGATAGCAGGCTTTGGTTTGGCAGGCGAACTTGGTGCAGGCATTACTTTAGTAAACGAAAGCTTAAGCAAAGAAAAACGTGGTATCGCAACATCATTTGTGGCAGGCTTTGGTGTATTCGGTGCAGTATTTGGCTGCCTTGTTGTTTTATGGGTAAAAGATTGGAGAATCTGTTATTTAATTGGTGGCTTAATGGGTTTTGCGTTACTAATTTTAAGAATAAGCGTGTATGAATCAGGTATGTATTTAAATGTAAAAGAAAAGACAAACAACCTTGGCAACTTTTGGATATTATTTAAAGACAGTAAAAAATTCATTAAATATATTTCCATCATTACATTAGCTATACCTATTTGGTATGTAGTGCAGTTGTACGCAAAATATGCACCTGAATTAGCAGATGCACTTGGCTTACAATATGAAGATAAAAAACAAGTAGCAGTATATGCGATCATGGCAGTATACTCAGGCTTAACTATCGGCGATGTAACTTGTGGTTTACTTTCTAATTACTTAAAGAGTCGCAAGAAAGCCATTATCACATACTTATTTTTATTAGTTTGCTTTATCGCTTTATTTTGGATGATCGGAAAAATAAGCATGCTGGTTTTTTATGCAATGATCTTTATGCTTGGCTTAGGCATCGGCTATTGGGCAGTATTTATGAGCACAGCTGCGGAATCATTTGGGATCAATATCCGTTCAACAGTAAGCAACACTGCACCTAACTTTGTTCGTGGTTCTGTAATAGGTATCAACTTACTATACACTACTTTAAAAACAAATGCAGGATTTTCTGCGCAAGCCGCCAACTTAACGGTTGGTGCTATATGTATAGGCATAGCATTATTAGCATGGACTCAATTAGAAGAAACATTTGGAAAAGATTTAGATTATATTGAATAAACTCATTAATTTCTGAATGTTTTTTGTATTTTAGCAAAGATTAACTATTTTTATGCAAAATTATAACCAATGAAGACCAAATTGAATTATTTACTGCTATTTATGATGTGTGTTGTGATGACAACATCTGGATTTGCACAAAAAACCAAAAAGAATTCCAGTGTAGATGTAGCATCAGGTACTGCTGCTATGGATGCAAAAACTGCAAAGAAATACTATAATGTAGATCCTAAAAAATTCTTACAAGACTGGTTTATAACTATACAAGGTGGTACTACTACTCCTTTTACAGACATCAGAAGTTATGACTGGACACGTCAGACAAAAAAACCAAGTGAGCTTCAGTGGAACGCTGGTATTGGCTTGACAAAAATGTTTAACAGTGCTTTCGGTATAAGTTTAGATTATTCTCTTGGACAATTATTAGGCAGAACAGTTGCTCGTGGCGGTTTCGCTGAAGAAAGACAATACTGGAAACAGTTGTTCCCTGAAAGAACAGATGCTGATGGTCCTGTATATTTCAAAACCAACGTTTACCATCAGGCAGCTTTAAGCTTTTACATTGACTGGTTAGGTTTAGGTATGAGCTATAATAAATTTATTAAAGGTCAAATTACAGGCAAACCTATCAAATCAAGAAAAGTTGCTTTCTACACGAAAGTAGGTGTTGGTTTGATTCGTGTATCTTCTCAGATCTACAACTCTAAAGATGATAAGCCTATCTCAAATAGTGCTTACTTAAGAGGTTTTACAAATAAATATACAGAAACTGTATTTCCTTTAGCTGTAGGTATCAAATTCAAAGCAACTAAATTATTAGATATCGGCTTGGAAGGATCATTCGTATTCACAAACTCTGATAAATTAGATGCATATAACTATTCCGGTACAGTAAAAGACAATGTAGTACAGGGAAACTCTTACTCTAAAATAAACAGAGATGCTTATGCAGCAGTAAACGTTTTATTTGCATTCAAATTTGGAAGAATCGGTGCACAGAAAGAGCATGTAGAATGGGTAAATCCATTAGCATTTATTATGGCGAACCAACCTAAACCGAAAGAACCAAATATGAAAGATACAGATGGTGACGGTGTGTTAGATGTTTTGGATAAAGAACCAACAACAGAAGCAGGTTTAGCTGTAGATACACATGGTGTTACTTTAGACAGCGATAAAGATGGCTGCCCTGATTCTAAAGATCCTGAGCCGTTCTCTAATCCTGCTGTTGCAATCGTAGACTGTAAAAATGTACCGGTTGTTCCTGCAACTTCAACAACTACAACTACTGAAACAAATCCAAGAACTGCACCTTTCGATGGTGAAGCATTAGCTAAGAAAGTTCAGAAATTAGAAGACAATGTTTGGAAATTAACTTCTGTTTATTATGACTTAAACAAAGCTAATATCACAGAATCTTCTTCTGAAGAATTGAAAAAAGTAGGTATCATCATGGTTACAAATCCTGACTTGAAAATCAATGTTTCCGGTAACACAGACACAAGAGGTTCTGCAGAATTCAACCAAAAATTATCTGAAAGCCGCGTAAATGCAGCAATCAAATACTTAACAGATCATTATGGTGTTGCTGCTGACAGATTCATCAAATTGCCAATGGGTAAATCAGATCCGTTAGTGAAAGATGCTAATTCAGAAGGACAACATTTAGTAAACAGACGTGTGGATTTCACACCTGCTAAATAATTTATTAAAACAATAAAAAGGAAAAACCTGTTAGCTTTGCTGACAGGTTTTTTTTATGTATAAAATGAAAAGTGAAATAAGATGCAATGATAAGCTGCCGTTTATCAGGGAAGATATTAAAGGTAATTTATGTATCGACGGAGAATTTGTCTTTGATAAAAAGAAAGACAAGCTGCCATTCGAGAACCTTTTAAAATGGATGTCTTCACCAAATCCACAACGCAGCGAAAAGAAAAAGGATAAGTTTAAACCTGAAGTGATTTATACAAATGATTTCCTACAGACAAACGATGCTAAAATTGTTTGGCTTGGACATTCTTCTTTCTATATTCAGTTGGATGGCGTGCGCATATTAACCGATCCTGTTTTCTACGACCTCACTCCTTTTTTAAAAAGAAAACACGATTTACCTTGCAGCATTTCTAACTTTAAGAATATAGATTATATCTTACTGTCACATGGACATCGCGATCATTTAGATACTACAACATTAAAAAAATTAGCAATACAAAATCCTGAATGTGAAGTGCTTTGTCCTTTAGGTTTTGAAAAAATGTTGCAGAAAATTGGCTTTACAAAAATTCAGGAAGCAGCTTGGTGGCAACAGTATAAAGCAGAAAAACTGGAGATAACTTTCTTACCGGCAAAGCATTGGAACCGACGCTTTGTAACAGATTATAACACCACACTTTGGGGCAGCTTTGCCATTCAATCATCCTCTAAAACATTATATTTTGCAGGTGATACAGGCTATGATAAACACTTTTCAGAGATCAATAAACACTTTCCTGCTTTTGATATTTGCCTGATGCCTGTTGGTGCATATAAACCAAAATTTGTGATGGAATGGGCACACACTTCACCTGATGAATCTGTACAGGCTTTTAATGAATTATATGGCAAAATATTTATTCCAATGCATTACGGCACTTTCGATCTGAGCGACGAACCTGCATCAGAACCGGTAACCGTACTAAATGACTTGAAAGAAAAAAAGAAGCTGAACGGAAATTTAGCAATATTAAAAGTCGGTGAAATTTTTGAAGTCTAAAAATACTTTTAACTTACAACTTATCACTTCTAATTCAACTATCCTTCATCATAATTCACCACACATCCTTCTGATTTTGGGTGCGATTGACAAGTTAAGATGAAGCCTTCTTCTATTTCTTCAGCAGTCAGCGGCTCATCATCATCCATCTCTACCTTACCTTCCATAAGCTTTGCTTTGCAGCTACAGCACGCAGCAACACGGCATGCATAAGGTGGATCCAAATTAGCATTGATAGCTGCTTCTAAAATAGTATCGCCTTCATTCACGGTGATGTCGTACTCGTTGCCGTCTAATATTACTTTTACTGAATAGGTCATAAGGATTGTCTTAGCTCAAAGTTATAAAACCATACAAACTAAACAAACATTTATCGTTATTAGTTTACTTAGGATAATAGTTTCGTGTTACACATCTTTTTGTAAAAACCTGACATAAGTCATCTCTGTATTATCACTTAAAATCACTAATTTCATATGCAGAAAAGCAAGGCTGAAATATTTGCCATTCATTAAATTAAATACATTATGCAAACAACAATTATTCGTAACGGACTTTATTTCGACGGCTTAGGAAACAAAGGCGTTCAGAAAGATGTGATCATAAAAGATAATAAGATTGATGCGGTTTTAGACAAAGCACCAACCATTGACGGTGCAAAAGAAATTGATGCAGCTAATCATTGGATTACACCTGGTTTCTTAGATATTCATGCGCACTATGATGCCGAACTGGAAGTGATGCCTGCCTTGGAAGAATCTGTACAACATGGTGTAACTACTGTAGTAATTGGCAATTGCTCGCTTTCGGCAGCCATTGGCAGAGATAAAGATATTGTTGACCTATTTGCACGTGTAGAAAATATTCCTGCAAAAGTATTAACCAATTGGATCGTTGGCAACATCAAATGGAAAACAGTAAAAGAATATTATGAGCATTTAGACACCGTTCCTGTCGGACCAAACATCGCCAGCTTCATCGGTCATTCTAATATAAGAATGGAAGTGATGGGTTTGGATAGAAGTTTTATGGTAAAAGATGCTTCTGAAGAAGAACTGAAAAAAATGGAAGCCATTGTAGAAGATGCCATGAAAGCAGGTTATTTAGGTGTATCTATTGATATGCTGCCATTCCATCGTTGGGCTGGTGTTTACAGCGAAAAATACTTAGGTTTGTCTGTGCCATCACAACGCGCATCCAAATCAGAATATTATCGTTTATCAGATGTTGTAAGAAAACATAACCGTGTTTTACAGATCACGCCAAATGCAGTAGATAAAACATCTTTTGGCACTATTCTTCGTTTAAGTCAAGGCGGCTTTTTTAAGAAGAGTTTAAAAACCACCATTGTTGCAGCACTGGATCTTAAATCAAACGAAAAGATTTATAACTTACTAAAGCTCTTAGGATTTTTAGGCAATTCCGTATTGCGCGCAAAGATGAAGTTCCAGACGTTATCAGTGCCTTTCTTAAACTATGGCGATGGACCGGTTTCTCCTTTGTTTGAAGAGTTTCCGTCTATGATAAAAGCTATTTCTACGGATACGGCAGGTCGTCATGCAATGTTTACAGATCCTGTATTCAGGAAACAATTTGTAAAAGAATGGAATCACAAAGCAGCTTCTGTTTTTCCAAAAGCATTGAAAGAAATGTGGGTTGTTAAATCACCGGAACCATCGCATGTTGGCAAAAATTTTGAGCAGATCGCCAAAGATGCCAACAAAGAACCGGTAGAACATTTTATGAATCTTTTGGCAGAACATGATACCAATATTCGCTGGAAATGCGAAACATCGAACCACCGCGAAAGTGTACGTATGGAACTCTTAACCAGTAAACATTGTATGCCTGGCTTCAACGATTCAGGCGCACACAACTTGAACATGGCTTTCCACGATGGCGGTCTTCATTTGTTAAAGCAATCTGTGAATAATTCCGACATCATGCCGATTGAAAGAGCGATTCATCGTTTAACAAAAGAACCTGCTGATTTCTTTGGTATAGATGCAGGTGATATTTCTGTAGGTAAGCGTGCAGACTTAATTATCATCGACCCGACAAGATTACAAACCGATTTGAATACAGAACCTATCGAAGATTATAACGAACATTTTGATGGCAGCTATCGCCTGATAAAACGTTCCGGAAAAGTAGTGAAGCATGTATTTATCAACGGTACGGAAGCTTACAGTAATAATGGTGTGGTTGGTTTCCACGAAGACTTAGGTAAGAAAAAAATCTTCGGACAGTTATTACGAAGCAACTGGAATTAAAAATTTTACGTCATATAGTATAAAAGATTATGCCGATATACGATGATGAAAAAACACGCAAAGACAATGAACGTTTAGAAGAAATTTTAAAGAATTTCAAGAAACCGACAAATGAAGATTTTAAAATCATAAGTGAAAATCTACTAGTTATAGAAAAAGGAATTATGGATTTGCAGGAAAAGCAAAAATATGAAGGGTTAACAAAAGAAGAAAGATTGTATTTAGATGTAATTAGTGAAAAATTAGAAATACTTGGACAAAGTATAAGCGATATAAAACTAATTTTAGGACAAAAAATATTTGCAGATGCCTTAAAAATAATGGAAGCGTATCGCAAAGCCGGCGAAGAAGGAAACGCCGAAGCACAAAAGAGCTACGAAAAATTATATGCATCGTGGCTAAAAATACAAGCACCTAAAAAAGATCAAAATAACTAACCCTACACCATTATTCGAATAACTATCTAAATATCTACATAATATATTCTGTACAATTGATTCCAAATTTATAGTGGTATAGCCAATTTATTTTTTAATTATGACCGTTCACGCAAAAAAACGACCGTTTACTCATTCAATCCACCACAAAAGAATAATTTTTATATTTTAGAATAATATTTTATTACAGAATTAAGAATCGAATTATAGATTCGTAGAGATTAGCAGCTTTAGAAAAAAAGAAGGCGATACTTGCGTACCACCTTAGATGTTTTCACAACGGAATAATCCTTATTGTGAATTGATTTAAATTGTGAACTCAAATATAAAATTATTTTTAAAAATCGTGTAATTTAAAGCCCAAATTATTTCTATAAAAATTAAATTGACATGTTAATAAATTGTTATTTATTTTTTTAATAAAACTATCATACTAACTTAATTATATCTTTGTGTCAAGATATGCAACTCAAGCAAATAAGTTGGATCACATTAGAGTTGAAAAATTTATTTAGTCTCATTAGCAAAAATAAATACGTTTCCATATCTGTGTCGTATAAGAATATAAACATAGTAATTATTAAGCAAATAGTTAGTATGAGTTGTGAATTGATTTAAATTATTTTTTATACGACACTATTTTTTTTATATTTATTATAGATTATTAAGCTATGAAAAAAATATTGGGATTAGATTTAGGTGTTGCATCTATTGGATGGGCAATAGTAAATGAAGCTGAAAATAAAAATGAAAGATCATCAATAATAAAAACAGGCGTTAGAGTAAATCCGTTAACAACTGATGAGCAGACTAATTTCGATAAAGGAAAAACAATTTCAGGTGCAGCAGACAGAACAAAAAGCAGAAGTACAAGAAGAAATTTACAGCGATATAAACTTCGAAGAGATAATTTGATAGAATTATTAAAAGAAAATTCTATTATTTCTGACAATTTTATTTTTTCTGAAGATGGAAATGAAACAACTTTTAAGACGTATCGAAACAGAGCAATTGCAGCAACTAAGAAAATTGAATTAGATGAATTTGTGCGTGTATTATTTATAATAAATAAAAAACGTGGTTATAAAAGCAGCAGAAGAGCAAAATCAGAAGACGAAGGACAATTAATTGATGGAATGGAAGTTGCAAAACTGCTTTATGAAAATGAATTAACACCTGGACAATTTGTATATGATTTATTAAAAAAAGATAGAAAATACATTCCTGATTTTTATCGTTCTGATTTACATAATGAGTTTGACAAAATATGGAATTTTCAAAAGCAATTTTATAGTAATTTCCTTATTGATGCATTATATGAAAAACTAAAAGGTTTAAAAAAATTAGCAACTAAAGATGTTTTATTAAAAACGTTAAAAATTGAACCACTTGAATTAAAAGGTAAATGGAATGAAAAAAGATTACAACGATATGAATTAAGAAATAAAGCAACATCAACTCAATTGAACATTCAAGAAGTTGTAGAAACGTTGATTGAAATAAATGGCGAAATAAATAATTCGAGTGGATATTTAGGTGCCATTAGCGACAGAAGCAAAGAATTATATTTCAATAAACAAACTGTTGGACAATATCTTTATGCGCAATTAGAAACAAATCCACATACCTCTTTAAAGAAGCAAATATTTTATCGTCAAGATTATTTAGATGAATTTAATACAATTTGGGAAACGCAAGCACAATTTCATAAAGCATTAACCAAAGAATTAAAATCAGAAATTCGCGATGTTATTATTTTTTATCAACGAAAGTTAAAATCACAAAAAGGTTTAATTAGCTTTTGCGAATTTGAACAAAAACCAATTGAAGTAGAAATTGATGGGAAGAAAAAAATAAAAATCAGAGGCTCAAGAGTAATACCAAGATCATCGCCTTTATTTCAAGAATTTAAAATTTGGCAAACACTAAATAATTTAGAGGTAACAGATAAAACAACAAAACAAAAATTTAAATTAGAAATAGAAGATAAACTAAAATTATTTGATGAATTAAACATCAAACCTAAATTATCAAAATCAGAAATTTTAAAATTACTTTATAAAAAACCTACTGAACTTGATTTAAATTTTAAAGATGTTGATGGCAACAGAACCAATGCATCATTATTTGATGCTTATGCTAAAATAATAGACTTAAGTGGAAATGGTGAACATGATTTTGCTAAAATGAATTCTGTTGATATTAAAGAAATAGTTAGCAAAGTATTTACAATGCTAAATATTAACACTAAAATTTTAGAATTTGACTCAGCTATAGATGGAAACGATTTTGACAAACAACTACATTATAAACTTTGGCATTTACTGTATTCTTTTGAAGATGACAATTCAAAAACAGGAACAGAAAAACTAATAACAGCACTAAAAGATAAATTTGGATTTGAAAAAGAATATGCAATCATTATTGCAAACATACACTTGCAAAATGATTATGGAAGTTTAAGTGCTAAAGCTATTCGTAAAATATTACCATACTTAAAAGAAGGAAATAAATTCGATATTGCATGCACGTATGCTGGGTACAATCATTCCAAAAAATCATTAACAAAAGAAGAAAAAGAAAATAAAGTTTACAGACCTAAATTAGATATTTTACCAAAAAATAGTTTGCGAAATCCAATTGTAGAAAAGATATTAAATCAAATGATTAATGTTGTAAATACTGCAATTGAAGAATATGGAAAACCTGATGAAATACGAATTGAACTTGCACGTGAACTTAAAAAGAGTTCTGAAGAAAGAGAAAAGCAAGATGAAAGTATGCGTAAGTCAAAAGATGACCATGATAAATACAGAAAAACATTACACACAGAATTTGGCTTAGCTCATGTAAGCAGAAACGATATTATCAGATATAAATTGTATTTAGAATTAAAAGACAATGGTTTCAAGACATTATATTCTAATACATACATAGCACCAAATGAATTGTTTTCTAAAAATTTTGACATTGAACATATTATTCCAAAAGCAAAATTATTTGATGATTCATTTTCTAACAAAACATTAGAGTTAAAATCTGTAAACACATTAAAAGCTGATTTTACTGCTATTGATTTTATAAATGAAAAATATACAAACGATCTGGAAGATTATAAAAATAGAGTTGAATTTTTATTTAAGAGTTTTAAAATCAGTAAAACAAAATATAAAAAACTATTGATGGTTGGTTCAGAGATTCCATCTGGCTTTATTGATAGAGATTTAAGAGATACTCAATACATTGCAAAGAAAGCAAAAGAAATGTTGGAAGATGTATTTAAAGAAGTAAACACAACAACAGGAATTGTTACTGATAGATTGAGAGAAGACTGGCAATTAGTTGACCTTATGCAGGAAATAAATTGGGAAAACTATAAAGTACTTGGTTTAACAGAAGAGTTTACAAATCGTGATGGACAAGTTATAAAAAGAATAAAAGATTGGACTAAAAGAAATGACCACCGACACCATGCGATGGACGCTATAACGATTGCTTTTACCAAACGTAGTCATATTCAATATCTAAACAATTTAAGCGCACGAAGTGATAAAAGTAGTAGCGTATATGGTATTGAAAAAAATGAATTATACAGAGATAGTAGAAATAAATTAAGGTTTAAACCACCAATTCCGTTAGATGATTTTAGAGCCGAAGCAAAATATCATTTAGAAAACACTTTAATATCTATTAAATCAAAGACCAAAGTTGTTACAAAAAATAAAAACTCAATTAAAATAAAAAATGGGAAAAACACAAAAATTGAATTAACGCCAAGAGGTCAATTACATTTAGAAACAGTATATGGAAATACCAAAAAACAAGTTGCAGCAATAGAAAGCGTAAACGGAAGTTTTGATATTGAAAAAATTGAAAAAATAAGTAATAAAGAATATCGCGAAGCATTACTAAAACGATTGTCAGAATTCGAAAACAATCCGAAAATTGCTTTTGCCGGAAAAAACAGTTTGGATAAAAAACCGATTTACCTAAATGATTTGCAAACAAACAGAGTTCCTGAAAAAGTAAAATTAGTTTGGACAGAAACAATTTATACTATAAGAAAAGATATTTCACCAGATTTGAAGATTGACAAAGTAATTGACAAAAATATTAAAAACGTTTTAGAAACCCGATTAAAAGAATACAAAGATGATGCAAAAGCGGCCTTTTCAAATCTTGCCGAAAACCCAATTTGGCTAAATAAAGAGAAAGGAATTTGTATAAAACGAGTTACTATTTCTGGTATAAGTAATGCTGTTGCTTTACATAGTAAAAAAGATAAAGATGGAAATTTAATGCTTGATAAAAATGGTAATCAGATTCCTATAGATTTTGTTAGCACATCAGGCAATCATCATTCAGCAATTTATATTGATGAAAATGAAAAGCTTCACGATACTGTTATTTCATTTTATGAAACGGTTCAACGTGTAAATCAAGATTTACCAATTATTGACAAATTATATAAACAAAGTGAAGGTTGGAAGTTTTTATTTTCAATAAAACAAAATGAATACTTTGTTTTTCCGAATGAACAAACTGGCTTCAATCCAAAAGAAATTGATTTATTAGACGAAAAGAATTATGCATTAATAAGTCCAAATTTATTTAGAGTTCAAAAATTCTCAAAAGTTGAATATGGAAATTCATCTGTTAGAGATTATGTTTTTAGACATCATTTAGAAACTGTAGTTCAAAGAAAAAATAAAGATGAAAAACCCATAGATGAAAAACCTCTAAGAGAAATTATTTATAAACAATTCAAAAGTATTCCTGATTTCAATAAAATGGTAAAAATAAGAATTAACCATTTAGGAAAAATTGTAAAAATTGGAGAATGATCAAACGCACCTTATACTTCGGTAACGCCACTCGCCTATCTGTACAGCAAAGTCAATTGCTGATAAAGACAGACGAGGTAGAAAGAACGGTTCCTATCGAAGATATTGGTGTTATAGTAATCGATCATTACCAGACCTCTGTAACGCATGCTGTTTTGCATTTATTATTGGAAAACAATGCAGCCATCATTACCTGCAACGAAAAACATCATCCAACAGGTTTATTGTTGAACTTAGATGGACATACACAGCAATCGGAAAAATTTAAAGCGCAGGTGCTAGCTTCCGAACCTTTGAAAAAACAGATGTGGCAGCAAACTATGAAAGCCAAAATACAAAACCAATCGGCTGTTTTAGAAAAATGGGAGATTGATAATAGTTATCTGAAACGTGTTGGTCAAATGGTGTTGAGTGGCGACACCTCTAACCAGGAAGCACAGGCAGCAAAGTATTATTGGAAAGTTTTATTTAATGAGGAAGATCCATTTTTTGTACGCGAACGATTTGGTGAGTATCCGAATAATTTTCTCAATTATGGTTATGCCATTTTGCGCGCAACCGTTGCAAGAAGCTTAGTCGGTTCAGGCTTATTGCCTACGCTTGGTATTCATCACCGAAATAAATACAATGCCTATTGTTTGGCTGACGACATTATGGAACCATATCGTCCGTATGTAGATCATTTAGTGAAAGAACTGATTTGTACGCAAACTGGCGAACAGGAATTGACAAAAGAAATAAAAAGTAAACTCTTGGGTATTCCTGCTTTAGATATTATGATAGATGGAAAAGCAAGTCCGCTGATGGTAGGTTTACAACGCACTACAGCATCAGTTGCAAAGTGTTTTGAAGGCGAAACGAAAAAGATTTTATATCCGGAATTTAAATGAAATAATATACTAATGTAGCAATGCAATAATTATAGATGACTCACATTATTGACATTTAAATTTGAGTAAACGTGCAATCTACTAATTGATAAATTACTACATTATTTAATTACTACATTGAAAAACTATGAATTTAAACGCATACCAAATTATGTGGGTTTTAGTATTTTTCGATTTGCCGACAGAAACGGACAAAGACAAAAAACGTTATGTAAAATTCCGCAAAGGATTGTTAGATGACGGATTTTCGATGTTCCAGTTTTCTATTTACCTGCGCCATTGCAGCAGCAGGGAAAACGCGGAAGTACATATCAAAAGAGTAAAAAATAATTTACCTGAATTAGGACACATTGGTATTATTTGTATTACAGATAAGCAGTTTGGCCAAATGGAATTATTTCAAGGAAGAAAAGAAACGGTAATGCCTGATATTCCACAACAATTAGAGCTTTTTTAGTAATCTCAATAATAATAGCTAATTGAGTGTCATTCTCGCGAAAGCGGAAATCAATATACCGTCATGAGATTCCCTTTTACAAGGGAATGACAGTTCACATTTTCGATTTGTTTCTTCCAATTGAGGTAATTAAGAAACAAAAAATGCCTGTGTATTCTACAATATAGAATAGGAACAGGCATTTTTTTAATACTAAAATCAACGAGAACACCAATAAATATTAATAGTTACGTTACACCAGTTGAAATTAGTATATAAAGAACACAATCTAAAATCAATTCACAACTCGTTTATTCGTGGCTTATCAAACATTAAGTTGAAATTAGTATATAAAGAACACAATCTAAAATCAATTCACAACAAACGGCAAAGGCGATGCAGCATTATACTGTTGAAATTAGTATATAAAGAACACAATCTAAAATCAATTCACAACGATTAAGTTTGAGGAAAATGGCTAAAGCGGGTTGAAATTAGTATATAAAGAACACAATCTAAAATCAATTCACAACTCTTTTAAGTTCGGAATAAATCCACTCGTTGTTGAAATTAGTATATAAAGAACACAATCTAAAATCAATTCACAACGCCGTTTTAGTTAAGAACGGAAGATTTATGTTGAAATTAGTATATAAAGAACACAATCTAAAATCAATTCACAACATACCAGCATCTTCAGATCCATAAGTATCTGTTGAAATTAGTATATAAAGAACACAATCTAAAATCAATTCACAACTGCTTTAGCTCCTGCTTCATCTAAACCTGTGTTGAAATTAGTATATAAAGAACACAATCTAAAATCAATTCACAACGCAACATTCAAAGAAGCGAAAACTTTTAAAGTTGAAATTAGTATATAAAGAACACAATCTAAAATCAATTCACAACGGAGGCGCAAACCCAAACAGCTCACTACCAGTTGAAATTAGTATATAAAGAACACAATCTAAAATCAATTCACAACTGTTTATGATATTCGCAAACATATTCTAAGTTGAAATTAGTATATAAAGAACACAATCTAAAATCAATTCACAACAGCAAGGGCGATGACGGTTTCTTCACCCTGGTTGAAATTAGTATATAAAGAACACAATCTAAAATCAATTCACAACCAAGAACTTTGAATAATATTTGACTTTAAGTTGAAATTAGTATATAAAGAACACAATCTAAAATCAATTCACAACAAGAATAAAGGTCAATATTTATTAGAATTTGTTGAAATTAGTATATAAAGAACACAATCTAAAATCAATTCACAACATTGCTAATTATTTCTGTTTTAACTAATTCGTTGAAATTAGTATATAAAGAACACAATCTAAAATCAATTCACAACTATCTCTTTGTCATATACTTTAAAACTTTGGTTGAAATTAGTATATAAAGAACACAATCTAAAATCAATTCACAACATCATTCGATGATGGTTTAATTTTATTAAGGTTGAAATTAGTATATAAAGAACACAATCTAAAATCAATTCACAACAGTTTTAGCTATCAAAGATCCATTGAAAAGGTTGAAATTAGTATATAAAGAACACAATCTAAAATCAATTCACAACCGGTCTTTCTTCAACGTTATTTAGTTCAACGTTGAAATTAGTATATAAAGAACACAATCTAAAATCAATTCACAACAGTCAGGATTAGATTGGCGTATGACATTTGGTTGAAATTAGTATATAAAGAACACAATCTAAAATCAATTCACAACTTCTAATGCTTCCGGTGATGCTTCACGAATGTTGAAATTAGTATATAAAGAACACAATCTAAAATCAATTCACAACCGAACCAACAGCCTGAACTTTTCTAATAGGTTGAAATTAGTATATAAAGAACACAATCTAAAATCAATTCACAACAGATATTGTAATAATTGATAAACTCAAATAGTTGAAATTAGTATATAAAGAACACAATCTAAAATCAATTCACAACCAAACTACCAAACCAACCCTGCATTATGGTGTTGAAATTAGTATATAAAGAACACAATCTAAAATCAATTCACAACTTACGCAGAGTTGTTAAGTAAGTACACCGTGTTGAAATTAGTATATAAAGAACACAATCTAAAATCAATTCACAACGTTACCATTACCTAAAGCAGTATTATATATGTTGAAATTAGTATATAAAGAACACAATCTAAAATCAATTCACAACCAAAGGCGATGCAGGCAGGCGTTTTGCATTGTTGAAATTAGTATATAAAGAACACAATCTAAAATCAATTCACAACGGCATGTGTGGTTTAAAGAAAGTGTTGCACGTTGAAATTAGTATATAAAGAACACAATCTAAAATCAATTCACAACTCATCACACTTTGTGCTGCAACGGATTTTTGTTGAAATTAGTATATAAAGAACACAATCTAAAATCAATTCACAACTGAATACTCATATTAATGGGATTTGTCCGAGTTGAAATTAGTATATAAAGAACACAATCTAAAATCAATTCACAACTGAATGGAAAACATCGCTTGAAGCACGAATGTTGAAATTAGTATATAAAGAACACAATCTAAAATCAATTCACAACAAATCAATAGACACTGCACCGAAATTCCCTGTTGAAATTAGTATATAAAGAACACAATCTAAAATCAATTCACAACAAACAATTTTCAGCAAGATAGCAGTTGTTAGTTGAAATTAGTATATAAAGAACACAATCTAAAATCAATTCACAACGTACGGCATATTCTGGAGTATCGAATGTATGTTGAAATTAGTATATAAAGAACACAATCTAAAATCAATTCACAACCATACCCAAACTATCAACATTCAAATAATTGTTGAAATTAGTATATAAAGAACACAATCTAAAATCAATTCACAACCACTACTATATTCTTAGGTTTTGTTTCACAGTTGAAATTAGTATATAAAGAACACAATCTAAAATCAATTCACAACCAAACATCGTTTTTTGTCAATCTGAAACTGGTTGAAATTAGTATATAAAGAACACAATCTAAAATCAATTCACAACGCAAAAGCCTTGGTTTTGCACGCACATCTGGTTGAAATTAGTATATAAAGAACACAATCTAAAATCAATTCACAACATATTCTACTCCCTATGCCTGTTAGTACCGGTTGAAATTAGTATATAAAGAACACAATCTAAAATCAATTCACAACTGTCTCTGCCTTTTCTGTTCTAAGACGTGAGTTGAAATTAGTATATAAAGAACACAATCTAAAATCAATTCACAACCATAATAAATAGGACGATAAATTTATCACGTGAAAATTAGGGTAACAACAATTTAAAGATAAACTGCTGTTGTATAAATTAATAAACAGCCATTTCTTTGAAAGAAAAATTTAATTACATAATTTTATCTCATAACAGTTATTAACCTTCTCCATTAAACTATACCCGAACAAATTTTAACAATAGTTGTTAAACAAATGTCAATAAAAATTACACTTTAAATTCTACATATACAAATCTCATTATTTTTTTATGGGTACACAAAAGAAAATTATTTTTCCTAAAACGCCAACAGGCATTAATGGTTTAGATGAAATTACAGGCGGTGGCTTTCCTTCCAAACGTCCGATACTAATATGCGGTAGTGCAGGTTGCGGCAAAACACTATTCGGTCTTCAATTCCTGGTGAAAGGAATTGTAGACTACAATGAACCTGGCGTCTTCATGAGCTTTGAAGAATCTACCGACGACCTGACAAAAAATGTTAAGTCATTAGGTTTTGATCTTGATGATTTGAAAGCTAAAAACAAGCTGCGTGTAGATCATGTACGCATTGAAAGAACAGAAATTGAAGAAACAGGCGAATACGACCTCGAAGGTTTATTTATAAGATTAAATTATGCCATCGACTCTATCGGTGCAAAAAGAGTAGTGCTGGACACTATCGAAACCTTATTCGGCGGCATGACCAATGAATCCTTATTACGATCAGAAATAAGAAGGCTTTTTGGTTGGCTGAAAGAAAAAGGCGTAACTGCAATTATAACAGGCGAACGCGGCGAGAAATCTCTGACAAGACAAGGCTTGGAAGAATATGTGTCTGATTGCGTGATATTGCTGGATTTCCGTGTCATTGATCAGATTGCCACACGCAGGTTGCGCATCGTAAAATACAGAGGTTCTACTCATGGCACAAACGAATATCCTTTTTTAATTGATGAGCATGGCATTTCTGTAATACCTGTTACATCATTAAAACTTGATTATAAATCACCAACCGAAATTATTTCTACAGGCTTGCCTGCATTGGATAACTTATTTTCGATGGGTGGCATTTATCGTGGCAACAGTACACTAATTACCGGAACAGCCGGTACTAACAAAACCATACTTGCAGCTTATTTCGCACTAAGCAGCTGTAAAAGAAAAGAACCTGTCCTATTCTTTTCTTTCGAAGAGTCGCCGGAACAACTGATACGAAATATGTCGTCTATTGGCATTAATCTCAGACCATATATAAAATCAAAAATGCTGTTGATACACGCCTCACGACCAACACTCGAAGGCTTGGAAATGCACTTGCTTACGCTTCATAAACTGCTTAGAGAATTTAAGCCGAAAACAATTATCATAGATCCTATCAGCAGTTTAATAACGATTGGCAGCAGCAGTGAAGTGCGTGCAATGTTAGTTAGATTATTGGATATTTTAAAAACAAACCAGCTAAATGCGTTGTTTACTTCTTTAACACATAATCAGGCGAGCCAGTTTCAAGATGCAACAGTCGATGCTGTTTCTTCATTGGCAGACACATGGATCAATGTAACAAACTGTGATAAAAATGGAGAACGAACAAGAAGTTTATTAATTATAAAATCAAGAGGAATGGGTCATAGTAATAAAGAGCACACATTCACTATATCAGATAAAGGAATAAAGCTTCAGGAATAAAATTAATTAGAATTAAAACAGTAATATGCCAAAGGAGCAAACATGGGAATTAAGGTTATATGTAGCAGGACAAACACCTAAGTCTGTTCTTGCAATTCAAAACATTAACAAATACTGCAAAGAACATCTGGCAGGAAAATATTCTATTGAAGTAATTGATCTGTTAAAAAACCCACAGTTGGCAGAAGGTGATCAGATATTTGCAATTCCTACATTAGTAAGAAAAGTACCTGAACCCATCCGAAAAATTATTGGTGATCTTTCTAATGAAGAAAAGGTACTGGTAGGTTTAAATATTCGACCGCAAGGTGTTTCAACCAATAAGGTATGAAAGAGAAATCAACACCACAGGTATTTACAAAAGACAAGCTTGTAATGCAGCTATATGTTTCAGGCATGTCTCAAAAATCAATGGAAGCCATTGAAAATATTAAACGTCTGTGTGATGAATGTTTAGAAGGTAATTTTGAGTTAGAAATAATTGATATATACAAGCATCCGGAATTAGCATCAGAACAGCATATCGTTTTTAGTCCATCGCTGATAAAGCAATTTCCGCTGCCTAAAAAAACATTAATTGGCACATTATCAGACACGGAAAAAGTGATGAAGGCATTAGATATTTCGAACAAAAAATAATGCATGGATAAAGAGCAAACCATACAACAACTATTAGATAAGATCAAGGATCTCGAAAGCCGTTTGGAAGAATCTGATCAGCTTATTGATGCCATAAAAGCAGGCGAAGTAGATGCTTTTGCCATTATTGGAGAAAACCAGTTATCTGAAGTATATACGTTGCAGAGCGGCGATTATGCCTACAGAATTTTAATTGAAGAATTTGGCGAAGGCGCAATTAATGTTACAGAAGATGGCTTGATCGTTTATACAAATCCTTACTTCTTCCAGTTACTGAAATTGCCATACGAAAAAGTAATTGGCAGTACGATCTATGATTTTATCCATGAAGATTCCTTAGAAGATTTTAAGCAGATTTTTGCAGCTGGCATTACAGGAAAAGCTAAAGGCGAAATTAATCTGTCTGTCAATAATTTTATTCTTCCTGTCTATGTTTCGCTTACATCTTTACAACCTAATTTAGCTACCGTTAGTATTCTTATTTCAGATCTTACAGATAAGAAAAAGAATGAAGAAGTGTTGTTGAAATACCAAAAAGATTTAGAAGCAAAAAATAGTGAGTTGATAAAAAGCAATGCAGAACTGGCATCTTTCACCTACATTGCCTCACATGATCTGCAGGAACCATTGCGCAAGATCCAAACCTTTGCAAGCCGCATCAACGAAAAAGAAATCAACAACCTTTCTGATAGTGGTAAGGAGCATTTCAACAGGATGCAAAAAGCCGCAAACCGCATGCAGACACTCATCGAAGACCTGCTCGCCTATTCGCGCACCAATACGGTAGAAAGAAAATTTGAACACACAGAACTTATAGATATTGTAGAAGATCTGAAATTAGATTTGGCAGAAGAATTAGCAGCAAAAAATGCTACTATAGAAATAGGTGAAATGTGTTCGGCAGATATTATACCTTTTCAATTCAGGCAGCTGCTGTATAATTTATTCAGCAACTCTTTAAAATTTTCTAAGCAAGGTACAGCACCGGTTATCAAGATCAGCAGCCGTTATACAAACATTATAGATACAAAAGAGAATGCTGATGAAGAAAGAAGATATTGCCATATCATCGTATCAGATAATGGCATTGGCTTCGAATCACAATTCAGCGAAAAGATATTCGATCTTTTCCAACGCCTGCATGGCAAAACCGAATATATCGGAACAGGTATTGGATTAGCCATTGTAAAAAAGATAGCAGAAAACCATAATGGCTTCATCACCGCAACCAGCGAACTCGGAAAAGGCGCTACTTTCAATATTTATATACCTGTATAATCTTTGTCATGCTGAGTTTATCGAAGCGTTGTCATGCTGAGGAACGAAGCATCTTTGTCATGCAGAGTTCACCGAAGCTTTGTCATGCTGAGGAACGAAGCATCTTTGTCACGCTGAGTTCATCGAAGCATTATCTTAATTCATCAAAGCATCACTTTATACAACACACAAACCCTCAACCTTTCATCATTCAACAATAAAGGATGTTCGAACTCATACAGTTTGCTCATGCCAATTTTCATCATCACTCGTTCCGACTTCGTATTTACTTTCGGTGCTATCGCAAATATTTCTTCCAGCTTCAGATCATACTTTGCATACTCCAAACATCTTTTAGCACCTTCGGTAGCAAAACCCTTATTCCACGCACTTCTGCTCAATCTCCAGCCGATGTCTATACAAGGCGTAAAGTCTGCTTCAAAGGTTTGTTTACAAATTCCTATAAAGCCAATAAAAGTATTATCATCCAATATATCTACTGCAAAATAACAAAAGCCTGTATTCACATATTCAGCTTTCATTCTTTCAATAAAATCAATCGTCTGTTGTTTTGTAGGGCAACGCGGAAAAAATTCCATCACCAATTCATCTGAATTTATTTCATACATCTTATCAATGTCTGCCAAAACCCAATTCCTGAAACCAAGTCGTGCTGATGTAAATATATATGGCTGTTCCGCTTTCATTTTATGTATCACTATGTTTGTCTGTTTTGTAAAAGACTAAGGTTTTGCAAATATAGTTTTTTAAATAACTGCATATATCCATTCACAAAGAAAGGAATCTCTGTAAGATTCCTTTCTTAAAATTTTATCATTCATACACATCAAACAGATTTCTCCTAAAGTCGAAATGACGAAAGACTCAATCATCACACTACGGCACTCAACACAACTTCTATCGTAGTCGTTTCCTTATCAACAATAATAATGTGCTCAGTTATTTTGCTCACATGATCCACAGCACTCACTTTAACAGCATATTCATTTGGTGGAATATTGATGATCGTAAACTCACCCAACTCATTGCTGATAATAAGCGTTTCCGTATTGATGATCTGTACCAGCGCATCAGCAATGATGGTATCGGTAGCTTCATCTTTCACCACACCTTTTAGAATACCGCCAACAGCAGGTTTGTGTCTTACACCGTTATCAATGGTTTTGCGGGCATTCTTATAAGTTTTATAGATTGCAGGTTCAGATACTTTCAATATCACCATAGCTTTATCTAAGCGATCATTCAGGAAGCTATTGATTTTCCTTACATCAATGCTCAGGTCGCTGGTTGCTGTCTTTCTTTTATTGTTTGCAACCGTTGGTGTAGCCACCTTGTCCGCGTAAATATTACGCTGCGCTTCCAGGTTAGCAATATATCCGGCGTTTACACCATAAGGTGCGAGTATCATTTGATGTTCCGTTAAAAGCTGTATAACATTTTCTGTATGTGCAATAAACTTCATATCGCGCATGCCTTTCAGCTTTGTAATGGTAACATCTACCGATTCATATATTTCATGATCCTGCACACTGTCAAAGTGCGACATAATAATACCCGATGCAGCCTCCACCGTTAAGGCAAGAGAAATGCGCGCATCTTTTTTATTCATGGTCACACCCTTCCTGTTCAGTATCTGCGCCTGTGCAATAGGCAGTAGTGCATCAAACAAAGACACAAAAGATAAGTAAGTGTTGTGCAAACCTGCGTTAGCGCTAATAATACCCATATTATCTTCGCAGTAAGAAAATACTGTTTTAAACATGGTGATTTTGTTTTCAATTGTTTTTTTCATCGTTATTATTTTTAAAAGTTATTAATACTTCTACAACGACGAAAGAATATGATTATTTTTATAGTGTAATTAAATTTAACATATTTTATAGATATACGTATTAAAAACAATATTAATATAAGCTGATTATGAAGTGATTATAAGAAGTAAGAATTTGAAAAAAATTTGCTTTAGTCATTTATGTTTGCAGGAAACTCAATGTAGCATTAGTGAAATCCCAGATTTTAATAGTTATAAAAACAAAAAAATGCCGCAAATCTGCGGCACTTTGGTTTTTATTTTTACTTCGTACAATTTATTCGCAGGTATAGAGAAACCTGATGAACTCGTCATTGAAGCCATTATCATTTTCAATAATTTTCACAATTTTACCATTATCAAAAGTGTATGTGTATTTAAAAATATCACTTCCTATTTTATTACCGGAATCATCCAAAAGCGTTCCTCTTATTTCAGATACCAATAAATCAGCATTAAAAGGTTCAAAATAATAATCCATGAATACATATGATGGAAGCTTGTAAATATTTAATAGGTTGTTAGGTGTGCTTGTATAAAAGACCGTATCTCTTCTGTAATCGAAAGCTTCGGCTTCATCATAATCATACGTGTAAGAATAGGTAGTAAATAACCTGTTATTCTGGTAAGTATTATTTTTGATTACTGCAGTTCTTGGACTGTCCGCTGTTGAATCTCTTTGTACAATAATTTGGTTAGAAGCATTATACACAAAAACTTCTCTGCTATCGAAAACTTTGGTAGTAAACAGCGCATTTGTTCCGTAAGTTATATGATTCACCAGTCTCTTATTGGAATCATAAATAAAACTATCAATGTAGTTTCCGAAATCAGTAGATTGGTACCTAACCGAAACAAGTAAACTATCTCCATTATAAGACAATGTAGATGTTTCATTCGAACCATTAATTTCCGCATATTGATATTTAGAAATAAACCTGCCTGCATAGCTTAGAATGTATTCCTCGTCATCCGAAACAAATCCGGTAAGCTTACAATTCGTATTAGGTGTAGGGTTGTTATCATCATTGTTTTGACAAGATAAAAGTCCGACAGTTACAATAGACATCATCAGGAATAGAAATTTTTTCATTTAATAGTTTTTTTGTGTCTACTCTAAATACGTTTTCGACTACCCGTAAAATATTATCTAAGATAATTATAAAATATTTTAAATCTCACTACTATTTTCTACCTGTTTATTTTCTGTCACAAACCACGAAGCAACATAAGCCGTAAAGGTTCCGAACAACCCAACGCCGGCAGTCATTAAAATAGCAGCAATAATTCTGCCTTCTGTGGCTACAGGAAATTTATCGCCGTAACCAACAGTAGTGATGGTAACGTATGCCCACCAGATAGCATCTTCCGCAGTTTTAATATTGCTGTTAGGATCTGTTTCCACCTGTAGAATACCAATGGCAGAAAAGATGACCAATAATATAGCGATCACAGACACCGAAGTAAATGCACCTTGCGCCTTGTTGGCAAAAATATGATCTACAAAATTCTTGGTACTTCTAAATGCTCTTACAATTCTTAATAATCTGATAAGCCGTAACAAACGACCTACCCGTAATACATCGATCATTGGTATGCAGGAAACAAGGTCTATCCAACCCCAACGCATAAACCTCAATTTATCATCTGCTTTCTTAAAGCGGATACAAAATTCAATAAAGAAGAAAACACAAATGCCGTTGTCGATATAATTTAATAGCAATGAAGTTTCCGGCGGAAGATGATATGCCGAATCAATGACCAAGGCACACAGCACATATACCGACAATATCAAAACTACGAGGTTTAATAAGTTGAGTTTATCGGTGTTGGATTTTATGTTTGTTGGCATTGGTTGTTTTGATTTTTTTTCTTTTAAAACATACTTCCATTCGTAACAAGTATGGTTATAAAATCAGGATAATATTTTTCTATTGCTTGTATTCACTCCTATTAGTTTGTTCGTGACGCTTGCCAATGCTTATGCCTGGCTAACACCAACAAAGGCGTAAAAATGGTTGCATTGCGGTTTGTACTTACTCAGCTTACAAAAACTGGGCAAGTCGAAGTATTTTTGTCATATTGTTTATTCTGTTATACTCATCATCATATTGTAATGACCTTCATGTTTAGTCAATATAAAAACATCTCTAAAAACCTTTTTATAGGCTTCTATTGTTCTGTCTTGTAATTCAATATATAAGTCGTCATTTATGCTGTGAGAACCGTCATTTATCCACGAAATTAATGACCGACAAATTTCTTGTTCTTCTTTTGTTTGAAATTTTAGAATTAAATCATCGTCACCATATTTTCCAAGCAGTTTAAAATAATTTTCGATTATTCTACGCATTACGTTTTGTATTGTCAACGTTGACTTTACTTCATTACTTTTCAATTCCTGCCATAGAAGTTCATATGATGATTGAATTGGATTATTCATTTCAAAATTCTGCAAACTTGTAACCTTATCGTTCTTTCTTAAAATCCAAAAAAATGTTTTGTTACAAGTTTTGGTTCTTCCGTCGATGAAAGAAACTTCTTTGTGAAAATATACATTGTGAGTTAACAGAATTAATTGTCTTACGTTTCCAGTGTCTGCCTTTATATTTTTGACAATGTCCTTTATTAGAGTACTGACAACGAATAGAACATTGCTGTCTAAACTAGAAATAGGGTCATCAATTACTAAAATTCTTTCATTGTTTACTTCTTCTTCTGAAACACCACCTTTTGTCAATTGTAAGTAATACAGAAAAGTGATAAATGTAATTTCTCCTTCACTAAGTGTTGTTTCTGCAATAGAGCCATCTTCACGTTGAATTTGATAAAAGCCTTCTTCTTCTGCTGGAACAATTTCAAAATTTAAAAATCCGTAAGATTTTAAAATTCTGTTTATTTCGTCAATAGTAGGTTGGATACTTGTAACATTCTTATTTAGATGTTTTATTTCAGTATCTAATTTTCTGTATTCATCTTGCTTTGATTTATGCTGTGCTTCTAAATTTGTAATTCCTTTTCCTAAACCATCTTTTTTAGTATTAAATGTTATTATTTCAGGTATATATTCTTCAATTAAGAATCTCCAAATAGCTTTAATTAAAATATTTCTTTCTGTTGCATAATTCGTTACAATATTATTATGCTTTTTGATTTCAGTATTTGCTTCATTGATTAATTCAGTAAGCAAATCTGATTGTTCTTTTATTGAAATTAGTTCAATGCTTCTGCTTGGCTCTTTAATTTTATTATTTAAATACTCATTGTTTGCTGTATTTTGACTAATTAAAGTTTTCAAGTAAGCTGAAAATTTATCAATGTCAAGTTTTGTATTGTTGAAAGCCCTTTGATTTGCTTCAATACCGTTTAATACATTTACAATGTTTAGAGTTAGATTATTATATTCTTGTTTTAAATCTTTTATTAGTTTAATGCCTGTTAAATAACTCTCATCAAAATAACTTTCAATTTGTAATTTAAAGTCATCGGTAATTGTTTCTTGTTGACAAAAAGGACAAGTTTTGCCTTCGATAAATTGTCTACCTTGATTGACCCAATCATTAATATTTAATCGTTGGATTAGTTTAGCAATATCTACATCAGCTTTACCGACAATGATTTTTTTCCATATTTCATTTCGTTCAATTTCTACAACTCTATCAAATGAAATTTGACTTATTTCGTCTATTCTTTGTGGTTGTTCGCCAAATATAGTTTCTGCTTTTTGTTTTAAATTTTCAAGTGTTTCTAATTGAACATTATTATTTAAAAATTCTTGTAATAATTTGTTTTTAAAAGGTTCTTTTTGATGTGAACCATAAGCTTCTTTGAAAATATTTTCGTATTTCTTATAAACTTTTATCCAAGTTGTTTCTTTAAAATCGTTTTCTAATTTTTCTTTATCTGTTTGTTGTTTATTTAAAGTTTCTCGTTTTAGTATAATGTCACCTTTAATATTTTTGAGTACTTCCGTTTTCGTCACAATTTCTTTAATTTGTTCGGCAGTTGCTTCTCCTAGCGTAAAAACTCCGTTTAGTTTTCCTTTTCCAAAGTTTCGTTCTCTAAATTCCTTATTGTACACCAAGACTTTTAAAGGCAAAGCATTTTGCCAAGTCAATGAGCAATTATTGAATTTTGGGTCTGTTTTATCGTAAATTAAGTTTGAAATAGTAGTTTTTCCACAACCATTTGCTCCATAAATAAAATTAACCTTTTTCAAACCTTCAAATTGCACTCCAATATTATCGTAAGTTGCTACATTTTTAATGTCAATTTGCTTTATCATACTATGTCAATTTTGTCTTTAGCGATGTCGCGATAGATTTACAGCTAAAGACTGAAAATTTGTCTTAGTTGCGTGAATGACTTAAATTTAATCTAAAACCGAATTTTAATTTAATGGATTTACGTATATCTTAGAATCTACCAACAATAGCGTATTTTTTGTTGTTTGTTGGTTTATTCATCGTCATCATCATCATCAACACCTATTTCACCAATTTGATCCCAACCATGATTAAATATTCCATCTGTATTACCACAATGAACACAACTATTAAGATTACCACAACCATCATTTGTAAACATATTACCTGTATAGCACCATGTACCTTTACATCTTGTGCATTTTAGTATAATATAATTTTCCTTTTTGTTTTTGCAATTAGGACATCTTCTCATATTAATTATTTTTTTACTTTTAAATTTATCAAGATATTATTTTCCTATACTTACTGTACCTGTAGTATCATAAGTTTAGAATACCTTTAAATTGATTTCTATCTACTTTATCAAAATCTTACATACTACTAAAACTACTTAGGTCTACTGTCTCTATTGAAATCTTTGTTATGATTTATTATTTTTATTACCAGCTTTATAAGCTCCTTGATTTGATTTCTTTTTTTGTAAATCTTTTTTATTGTCTCCAGCAAATGCTCCAATTGCAGCACCTACAACCAAACCAGCACCACCTGACAATACTGCACCGATCAAACCACCTAATGTAGCTGCTTCTGACTTAGATGTGCCTTTTGAAGGTGGATTGGATTTGCCTTTCTTTTTATCATTAACACCTTTCCAGTAATTTTTATTTTTTTCATTACTCATAATATTAATTTTTAATTTATGTCTACTCTATTGCGTTTTCGACATACCGCATCTTTTAAGTTTTCATTTTTTTAACTTTCAACACTTGTTTATTTAGATAATCTTTATTTATCCCTCACTTTGAGTACAAGAATGTATTTATCACCTTTACTCAAATATACATTTTAACATTTATTCTAAAGAATCTATTGAGTAAACGGTCGTTTTTTTGATTAAACGGTCATATTGGTATAATTTCCATCAATTTGTGTTTGTAACAACCTCAAAACCCTTGTCACAAAAACCATTACTCACTCTTACCACATTTTATAAAAATCACTCAATTATCAGCAAAATCTTAATAGGCTGAAATCTACACTTACGCGCATAAATGTATAATAATCAGTTAAATGATCATTCGTAAAACCTGCTTTAAAATAACTATCAAGTGAAAAATCGAATGGAATAACTGAAAAATGCTTGCGACTAACTGAAAAATGGTTTGGGACAAACAAAAAACGCTTTCGAACAAGTGAAAAATGAAATCGGCGAACTGAAAAATGAACGGACAACTAAAAAATGCTTGCAGACAACCAAAATATGAAACGGAACAACTGAAAAACGATTCGGCACAAGTAAAAAATGGTTTGTTACAAACGAAATATGCTTTCGGTCAACTGAAAAATGAAAAAGACGAAGTGAAAAATGACTGCGACAAACTGAAAAATGACCGCGGCAAAATAATATATGCGCTCGGAAAAGGGAAAAATAGCGTGTCACAACCAAAAATCTAAGTCACATACATAACATAATCAATCTCTCAAGGTGTAGATACATGCGTAAGGGTTAGTTTAAACAAAATAAGCAGTAAAATAATTCCCTGACAGCATCGAAAAAGATTAGAAAATTTCAGTCAATCTTTACAGAATAAACACCTGAAAATCTTACAAGATATTCAAAGAAAAGTGCATCTCATCATAACCCTAAAAAATACAATTTTAAGGTATAGAATTTTAAACTGTTAAACACTTACGATATGAAAAAGACACTTACACTACTAATGATTTTCTTCACTTTTGCCATGGTGGCAATTGCGCAAGCATCAAATAATTTTATAAATACAGACAGAATCGCAAACGGTATAGATACCATCCAAAAATTTGCTACCGACAGCTTTGGAAGAGTTTTCGTGGTAGACAGCACCAACGCAGAAGAAGTTGGCGAAGATTATCACGTTGTATCTTACAATACAAGAAGCGTGGAACCTTTCGAAATTATTCCGTTAGAAGAAAAATTCAAAAATCCACACATCAAGATCTACCCAAATCCGGTTTTATACGATGCAACGATTGATTTTCCATCTTTAGATATGTATTATGTAAGCATCATCAATATCAAAGGCGATGTAGTATATGATAAAAGCGAGTTGTTAAACTCTGTACGCATCAATTGGCAGGATTTTCCGGCTGGTGTGTATTACGCAAGAATAGTAAACATGAACAGCAACGCCTTATACAGCGAAAAGATCATTAAGCAATAGTATTAGAGTTGCTACTGTGTTGTCATTCTGAGCGAAGCGAAGAAACCAGATGCTTCGTGCCTCAGTATGACAAAACATTATACTTAAATACAGACTTAGAATTAACTCCAAACCATCACAACCTTTTCAATAAAGCCTTGATTCTTTTTAAGATAAAATCTGCTTTTTGTTGATACGAAATGCGGATCATGTCTTTTGTCCATGTACCTTCCTGCAGGTTATACTTAAACGTGTCATCCTGTATCTTGAAGAACTCACCTTTCTTCTTGCTCCAACTCATTTGTTCCTGCAACAGGCTCGAAACTTTTTCAGCAGGTGTTATCGCTTTCACTTCAATAAATACAACAGTTACCATGCTGTCCATCTGCGATAAAAACAATTTAGAGCATGCGTTCGAATCAGGTTTGATACGCATACATTCTTTATGCGCTTCTTCCATTTGTGTAACCAACGCGGCACTTTGCGCAAACGTGGCTGTCGATATAAAAAACAAGGCTGTAAACAGGATAAGCGTGTAATTCTTCATAGCTACAAAAGTAAGTACTGCTTAAAAGATAATGAAGCTTAGATGTGTAAATATTTGTTAAAGATGAACGCTGCATAAAATTGTTTTGTTGAAATCAATATTAAAAATTTGAGACTATCTTTACGAGTTGAATGCGTATAAAAAATCAACATCATTTTTCTGTCAAATAATAATTCATGCATCTATTGAAAGTAAAGCTATTAAAACATCAAAACAAGCTATTCGCCTTGTTTGTAATAGTGCTATTATTCAATGTTATAGATCTTATATTTCCTGTAAAAACCAATCGAGATTACTCTACAATTATTGAAGCCGAAGATGGCACGGTGTTATATTCATTTTTAACCAATGATGATAAATGGCGCATGTACACCAAGCTCGATGAGATAACGCCAACCGTGCAAAAAGCTTTTATCAATAAAGAAGATCGTTGGTTTTACTGGCATGCAGGCATCAACCCTATTTCTGTTGTTAGGGCATTCTTTAACAACACTATCAAACACAAAAGAACTTCCGGCGCGTCAACAATTACCATGCAGGTAGCACGCATGTTAGAACCAAAAGAACGTACCGTCTTTTCTAAAATAAAAGAAATGTTTCGCGCGCTGCAATTAGAATGGAATTTTAGTAAGAAGGAAATACTACAACTCTATTTAAATTTAGTGCCTTACGGCGGAAATATTGAAGGCGTAAAATCTGCGGCATTTATTTACTTCGGAAAATCGCCTGCACAGCTTAGTATTGCAGAAGTAACCACCTTAACTATTATTCCTAACCGACCGAACACTTTGTTGTTAGGAAAAAAGAACGCATACATACAACAGGAAAGAAATCGCTGGCTGAAAAAGTTTAAAGCACACCATGTATTTAAAGCGCAGGATATTGAAGACGCGATGGAAGAACCGCTGATTGCTTTTCGACGTTCGCCACCAAAATATGCGCCGCACTTTTGCCTGCACATGAAGAAATTATATCCAACTAAACCTATCATTGCTTCGCATTTAAATTATAATATGCAGTTGGAAGTGGAAGAAATTGTACGCAATTATTCAAAGGTTTTGCAGTTTAAAGAAATAAATAATGCAGCTGTTTTTATTATTGATAATCAAAAGCACGAAGTGGTAGCTTACGTAGGTTCGCCTGATTTCTATAGTGTTGCCACGCAAGGACAAGTAGATGGCGTAAAAGCAATTCGTTCGCCTGGCAGCACGCTAAAACCGATGATCTATGGTTTGGCTTTCGATAAAGGAATTTACACACCACGTTCCGTTGTTTCAGATGTTCCGATAGATTTTGACGGCTACACACCTGAAAATTATGATGAACATTTTAACGGACAGGTCGCATTGTCAAATGCGTTGGCACAGTCTTTAAATATTCCTGCCGTAAAAGTTTTAAATGATATAAAAGTTAAGACACTCACTGATGTGTTAGACAGAATTAATTTCGTACAAATAAGAAAAGACAAGGAAAAATTAGGCTTATCGACTGCACTTGGTGGTTGTGGTGTTTCTTTGCAAGAACTTACCAGTATGTACAGCATCTTTGCCAATGATGGAAAATACTTTGCACCATCTTATTCTAAAGAAACAGGAACTGCAAAAAGTAATGCGCAAATTTTATCACCGCAAGCTAATTATATGGTGGCTCAAATACTTACGATGTTGCGACGAAGTGATTTGCCAAACCGTGCGGAAAGTGTGGTGAACATGCCTAAAATTGCCTGGAAAACAGGTACGTCTTATGGAAGGCGTGATGCTTGGAGCATAGGCTTTAACAAGCAATATACGATTGGAATTTGGTGTGGTAATTTTGATGGCAAAGGTGTTCCGGAACTTTCCGGTGCTGATATTGCGACACCTTTGTTATTGCAAATTTTTAATACCATTAATAAAAATAACGAGAAAGATTGGATACAGAAACCTAAGGATTTATTGTATCGTTGGGTTTGTGCCGAAAGTGGTGATATAGCAAACGAATTTTGTACGGACAAAATACAGGCTTTATATATTCCGGGAAAAAGCTCTAACAAAAAATGTACACATCTTAAAAAAGTTTGGGTAAGCCAAGATAGCAGTATTTCCTATTGCGCCACGTGCTTGCCGAATGATAATTACATCGAAAAATTCTATCCTAACTATGCGCCTGAGCTGTTGAACTATTTCGATATTAATAATTTGCCTTACATAAAGATTCCGCAACACAACCCGAATTGCAGGAAAGTGGCTGACAACAATAATCCTAAGATCACAAAGCCGGTAAACGGTCTTACCTATTATATTAACCAAAAAGAAAAGCAGGAACTTATGCTTGTAGCGCAGGCTGCCAACGATGTTCAAACACTTTCGTGGTATGTAAACGATCAATTTGTTAAAACTGCGAAAAAGAACGAATCAGTTTTTATTGTTCCGACTTTAGGCAAGCTTAAGATTTCGTGTACAGACGACAAAGGCAGAAACAGTAACAGTTGGATTGAGGTGAAAGGTTTGTAATCAGCAAACATCACATTAGAACTATTCTTAATATCAATCAATAATATGAAAATTGTTGATAAACAACTTGCATAAAACTTGCAGTACAGGAACTTTTTTAACTAAATTGGCATTAACATTCATTCATATTATTAACTAAAAAACAAAAAAATGAAAGTAACAAAAGTATTAGTTGCCATGATGGTTATGATAACCATTGGCTTCACAAGTTGTAAACCAAAAGACGCAGATATTAAGACTGCAGTAGAACAAGCAATCGCTACTCATCCAGGTGCAGAAGCTGTAACTGTAGATGTAAAAGATGGTGTAGTAACATTAAACGGTGAATTTAAAGACGAAACCTGTAAAGCTGATTGCGAAGCAGCTGCTAAAGGTATAAAAGGCGTAAAATCTGTTGTAGATAATGGCACTATTACTGCACCGGTTGTGGTAGAAGCACCGGTTGTTGTAAGTGCTGATGCAGCATTAATTACTTCTGTTAACGATGCCATTAAAGATTTTACAGGTGTACAAGCTGAAGTAAAAGATGGTACTGTAACTTTAACAGGTGAAATCAATAAAGCAAACCTGATTAAACTGATGCAATCTGTAAATGCATTAAACCCTAAAAAAGTAGAAAATAAATTAACCGTTAAATAGAAATATCATGGCATTACAAGATAAATATAAAGAGCTCATCGATACTGCAACTGCAAAAGGTGTTTACGGTTTACAGGTTAGAGAGCAAGACAATGTTTTATACATTGATGGTACTGCAAATACAGGTGCTGATAAAGATGCGCTTTGGGCAGTTTATGATAAGATTGATCCAAACTTTGTTTCCGGAGATTTAGTATTAAACGTGAATGTTTCTGTTGCTGCAACCGTTACTAAGGTAAAGGTGATTACAGAAAGTTCTAACTTAAACATTCGTAAAGGACCAGGCACAGACCAGCCAATTGTTGGCAAAGCTGCTAAAGGCGAAATCATTACTTTGGTTAGCCAGGCTACTGAACAATGGTGGTTAGTTCGTACGGTAGATAACGAAGAAGGCTATTCTTATGCACGCTATTTAGAGCCTGTAGCTGAATAATCTTTAACATATCTTATACAAAAGCTATCCTGTGAAAACAGGATAGCTTTTTTGTTTTATAATATTGGATTTTGAATTGCTTTTCTTAGTTTATAATTTGCAATTCCAATTTCGATTCCACATAATAAAAGTATAAAACCTAAGGTAAGCAACACGCCACTTTTAATGCTTCCAAATACTTTATCAATTTCTACTACAACTATTTTTTTTAGTAATCCATCTTTAATTAGTTCGTCTATTTTTGTATCCAATAAATCGGCTGTAACATCTTCACCTAAGCCAACTTTTTCGCTTACTATATTTTTAATTCCTTTTTTTATCATAAATGCAATTCCTTTGCTCTTGGTTATTTTTAAAAATAAGTAAGAAATTTTTCCATTTACTGTTCCATCTTTCTTAGAAGTCTGTTCCAAAACTTCACCATATCTGTTGTAAAAATATTCCGACAATAAATCAATTGCTTCATTGGTAGAAATATGTGGTGATGCATTGCTTAAGTTTTTGTTTCCTGCAAGAATCATTGTAATATCAAATGTTGAATCGCTGTTGAAATGTTGCTGCATTTGTTGTGTATATGCATCTATATGCGTTTTTAAATCTTTTTGCACAGCATTTGCAAGTCCATATTTGAAGCCGAAGAAACCTGAAAGCAATGGAATACCAATCAAATAACAATACGATAAATATTTGAGTGAAAGGTGTACGCGTTTTACTAAAATAATTTTACGTAGTAATATTACCAATATCAGCGCAACAAAAAAAAACAATACTATGTACAGAATTGTTTGTGTTGCAATATGTATTGGATTGGTGTATGTTGTTATTATTTTCCAATAATCTAAGATGTTGATGTCCATAATTTTTTTTTAAGCTAAATCCTTCTGTCTTTTACATTGTAGTTCTTAAAATAAGAAGGATAGTTTTTTGAAAAGAGTTGATGAATAATTTCCTGTTGTTGTTCGTCCAGTTTATCAATTGTTTGTATAATATTTTTTCCAGAATCTGATGCATAAAACTGAAACATCAGCCTATTAGAATTCAGTATAGTATTGTTTCCATGATATTTGAAAGTAAGATGAATTTCGTCGATTTTATTTAAGTATATTATTGTATTTCTCGTAATACCTGTGAATTTTGTTTTCCATATAATTTTATCTTCATCACAAATTATTTCTTTTGTGGAAAGCAGATTATAAAATATAAAATAGGAAACTATAATAAAGCTTAGCTGATTGCATAAATTTAAATGTTGTTGCAGATATGGAATAAAAACGAGCAAACCCATTAAAATAATACCTAACATTAATGCAGTAATAAAGTGCAACAAATAGCTAAACCTGAAAGGTGAATATACTTTTATTTCAAACCGATTCGAATTTATTTCTGTAGTTACATAGGCAAATTTATAAGGTGCATCGTTATTTAATGATTTAAGAGTTGTTGTGTCCTGAAACCAGTTGACTACATGTATAACATGCAGCATGCTAACCATGCAGTTGATAAAAAGCACGATCCAGCCATAGCTTAAATATTTATCAGAAAAACAAGATAAACCTAATGGAATAATTACAGATAAATATGGGAAAAAATCGTAAACTGTTTTCTTAAAATTATCCATAATCAACTCTATTAACATCAAACAAAAACACCATTGACAAAAGGAACTTCCGTTTTATTGTTTCAATCTTATCTTATCAATTTTATCTAATATTTTTGCATTGTACTTTATAAAATCGCTATACTTATCGGTAGTGCTTAATTCGCTAATAAGTGTACTTAATTCAGAACCTGTTAATACTGTATATTCTTTCTCATGTTCATCAAGCGCTGCTTTGTTGTTTTCGCTCTTAGCTTTTTCCATTTTAGCTAATAGGTTTTCTAAATTATCTAAATATGTATTTGCCTTTGCATTATCCAATGTTGGTCGTTCCGCATCATCCAACATATTCTTCTTTATTTGTTCCTGTTCTTCAAAATATTGGCTTACTTCTACTGTACTTGGCTTTTTATTGGTAGTATAAGTAATAACACCAAAAACAAGTATCGAAACAACCAGAAATGCTACAAAAGTAATTGGCTGACCTCCATGTTTTTTAAACTTCACAAAAGCATAAATGATTAACAACAAGCCTAAGGCAAGCATACCTATCGCCAAACCTGTATTGCCAAAAACACTATATACAGGCAGTAAAATTCTTGGTATATAATAAGAAGAATGTTCGGAAAAATAGGTGCTACCGTTAGTTATAAAAGCCGAACCGATAAACGCCATCGCAAACGCTTTTACTTTTTCCGCAATAATTAGTGTTGTGTTTTTTTCTGTCATATAAAATTTATATTTTATTCTTTTAGGAAATCTAAAAGCTTAATTATTAAAAATAATGGCATTCAATTCATCAATTATCTTTTGGATTTTTTGCGTGTTGTATTTATTATCAATTTTAACGGAAACATTATTTTTAAAGATAATTTTTATATCAGTTCCTGTGTAAATTCCGTTTGTGTAATTTTTTATATTCAGGTATTTCTCAAAATCGTGAAATGAATAATCATACTTTATCAAACCAAAGAAATTAGATTGGATAATTGTTTGCGCCGATTTATCGATAATAATTCTTTGCGAATTACGATACATAAAATAAACAGAAGCACCCATAAACATTACCATTCCTAAGAGCGCGCCATATTCAATTTTATGTTCGGCAATACTTTCTTTAATAAATATGCTTAAATATTTTGCAAGAAATAAAAAACTTCCAGCAGCCACTATAAAGTATACATTTTTAATAATTGGTGCATAAGTAAAAGTATTATTGTCGTTGGTTTTAAAATTTTCAAAAGTAGTGTTAGATACAAATCCCGTTTTGTTTATAGTATTTGAAACAGCTGGATTGGATATGGTATTGTTTGTTTTTGTGTTAAAAACCATCTCTTTTAATTTAGGCAACACATCTGTTGTAAATTCCCTTTCTTGTTTAGATATAGTATTTGAATAAGGCACACTAATTCTGATACCATTGCCAACTAAATCATATTTTGGTTGAATTCTATAATACAAACCACTTAGTGCATTGCTGCTTTTATTGATGTCGTGAATATCCTGAAATTTAATTAAATGTTTTTTAAACGGACCATTTACTGAATATACTTCTTGCGTAACTTTATCAAACACTACTTTCTTAGATGACAGAAATGAACCGGCAACTATTAATAAAACTATCATTGCTGCATTAATCAAAATTATTGGCATTGTGCGACCAATTGAATCGTATTTAATGCCAACATAAATACTGCCTATAACCATTGCTAACATTAATATGGCAAATACATAAAAGACAATTTTTATTTGCAAATTTGGATAGGTCGCAATTTTATCATTTTCGATCTCAAATTTATTCCTGTTTGTTTTTATTAAAGGTTCGCCCATTTTTTATTTTTTTATGTTGATGATTTTTTTTTACAGCGATATTTATTTCACTACTAAAATTCTTACACTTGTAACACCAATATTTGTTTGAAATACAATTAAATAATTTCCATTAGGAATTTCATTAGGAAACGTTAGTATTTCTTCATGTAAACCTTTTTCTTTAAGTTCGTTATTTAAAAAAGTGTGAATTTGTTTGCCTTGCAAATCGTATAAAAATAAGCTTACATTTTCATCAGCGCATAAAGAATATTTTACTTTAGTTTCTTGCTGAACCGGATTTGGATAAGCTGTAATTGTGCTGGTTTCTTTTGTGCATTTCAGTTCGCCAACATCTAAAGTAATAACTATTTTTTTGACTAAAAATTTTGAATCATATTTACTGTCAGCCATACCAACACCAATGATATTATTATCACTTAATGGCAGCAAAGAATATATTCTGAAATCTCTTTCCATTTCATGAAATGTAGAAAGTATTTTTCCATTTCGATATAAGCTGGAATCAAGTGTTCCATCTTGTTTAAAACGTGCAACAAAGCTGTGAAAAGTTGGCTTCTGCATAAAGCTTGATGGATAACTTTTATACTTCTTTTTTATTTTCCTGATGTCAGATTCTTTTACGTCTATATAACTTGATAATAGCTTCTCGAAAGGTGCTTCTGTAAGACCCATTGCTACAATTTTATTATCTGAAGTAATAAATGCATCTGATAAAATATCATATGCTAAGATATTGTTGATGATGTAGCCATTTTTTCCAAAACTTTTATCTAATGTTCCGTCTTCGTTATATTGTATAAATAGCAAATTATTTTTTGCAGAATCGCCATCAGCAGTTAATGCTTTTGTCATTCCTAAAACGAGTGTTTTGTTGTTATTAGTAATGAATACTTTTTTGGCTAAATTTTCTTCGTTATCAATATCCTGAATCAGAAGTCCGGTTTTATTAAATGTTTTATCATAGTTACCATTTGGCAATAAACGTAGCGTAAAAATATCGCCTGAATCTGAAACAATATCTTTTCTTTCATCTTCGAAATTGCAATTTCCTACAGCTACTATTTTGCCATCTTTTTGAATTAGAATATCATTGATCACATCGCTTCTTTTTGTAAGATTAAAATGTACAATTCCATTTTCGCCAAAACTGCTGTCTGTTTTTCCTGAAGGAAAAAGCCTGATAATCATTGCAGATCCATCATCTAAATAACTTCTATCTTTACTGTAATAATTATCAGTATTTTCATTATCGACTTCTTCTGGTGGTTCAACAGTATAAGCTTCTTCAACCCTATTTTCTTCTTTCGGCTCATTTTTGTTATCAACATGATTATGTCGTCGTTCTGCCACCAACGTATGACCTGCTATTATGTATTTACCATCTTCCTGAATTTTAATTTTAACACCTTGTTCAACATTGTTTTTATAATCAATTTCAACATAACCACTATCGGCAAAAGTAGTGTCGATATCGCCGTCTTTTGTTAAGCGAATAATGACAATATTTTCGTTTGAAAAAGAATCTATATCTGTGCCAACTGCAATTATTTTTCCATCGCTTTGTACAGCAATATCATTTATTTCGGTCATGTTTGCTGTGCCAACTGTAAATGCAAATACTGCAGTACTATCGTAACCAAATGTTTTATCTTTTTTTCCGTTTATAAATTCACGAATAAAAAATGCAGTTCTTTTTTTAAACATAGAATTAGTGTAGCCGGCAATAATAAACTTATCGTCGCCTTGTTTTGCTATGCAGTTATAAGCCTGACCGGAATCTGAAAAAACTCCAGTATAACAACCATTGCCAAAAAATGATGCGTCTGATTTTATTCTTTCTGAATAAGATTGTGCGTTAACAGTAATAAAAGCTAGCAAAAGCAATTGTATAAGAGTGTATATTTTTTTATTGAAGTTCATTTTGTTTTGTTTTGTTTTCATCATCAACAATTGCTTCATTATCATTTCCAAAAAGTGTTCTTTTTATAATTGCATATAAAAAGACACCTATCACAATTATCCAAAGTGAGAAGCCTAACAAATATTCAACTATCGGTACTTTATAAGTTGGCAATGGCGTTGGCAATATTTTTTGCTTTTGATAATATGCAATGTCATTTTCTGTTAATGGAAAATAAGTGTTCTGATTGGCTTGTTCTATTAATACATAACCATCATTTTTTAAGTATAACCCTGCGATAAAATAATAACCAGAAGTTTTAAAACCTAAGTAGCAATTGGTATTTCCATCTTCTACAGGAATTTTTTCGTTATTGATTTCAATAGCATGCAAGTTTTCATCTTTGCCAAAAACAGCTGCTTTTGATTTGGTAAAATAAATTGTTGTAAATAATAAAATTAAAAACGCTTTCTTCATTTTATAGATTATTTATTGTCTTGCTGTAACATTTCTTCTAAGATCAGTAATACTTGGTCTGGATACAAATAATTATCATTGTCTACCATATTCTTTATTTCACTAAATCCATTTTTTAAATCAGGTCTTTGTTGTAAGGCAAGTTCTAAATTTATGTTGAATTTCTTTGTGTCTTTTAATTGATAATAAATGACAGCTAAGCCAAGATAATGATCAACATCTTTCTCTATAGTGTTTGCGATCTCTAAATTTTTAATTGCTTTGTTATATTTTTTCTTTACAATTTGGATATAAGCAATATTAGAGTAAGCGCCAGCTTTGTGATCGTTACTGTTTTCATCGTAGTATTTGATAGATTCTTTAAAGCAATCTATTGCATCATTAAATTTTTCAGCGACAAGATAATAACAGCCAATATTATAGCTGATGTTCGCATCTTTTGGTTTCTCTTTTAAAAGAGTATTATAAATCTCAAAGGCTTCGTCATATCTTTTTTGTGCAGCAAGGCAATTTGCTTTAATTTTCAGCAATTCGTACAGGTGAGATTTACAATACAACAAGCCTTTATCAACTATACTAATTGACTTGATATAGTTTTTATTTTTTGCATAATATAAACTCATTAAATAATATGGATAGTATCTTGAACTATCCATGTTTATTGCACTCTTACAATCATCTAATGCACTTAAGCTATCATTTATTTTTAATTTCAAGAATGCTCTTTGAGTATAAGCGTCATAGATTTCAGTTTTATCTTCATAATAATCTAACAATGAATCTATTTCTTTAATAGCTATTATTTGTGCCTGTTCTTTAGATGCAGTATCTAAAGGTTGAGTTATATTTTGATTTTTGAAATTACCATTAACGATATTTATTTTAAAAAAAATAAAAGCAAATACAAAAAATAATCTCACAGATTTTTTCATAACCTACTTATTAAACAAGTCGCTTGCATTTATATTTTGGCGTTGGACTTCTGTTGCTTGCTGCCATTCATATTTTTTAAATCCTGTAAAACCTGCGATCAAATTTCCAGGAATTGTTGTAACAGAATTATTGTAATCAGTAATAGAAGTACTTAAGAATCTACGTCCTGCAGAAATTTGCTCTTCGCATTCGTTAAAGCTATATTGCAGGTTATTGAATTGTTGGTTCGATTTTAATTCCGGATAATTTTCTACCTGTACCATTATCTGTTTAAACAACTGATTGTTTTCATTGTCTTCCAAATAATTTTCTGATGTATTATTTCTTGATGGAACACGCAAAGCTGTTATCTTTTCCAGCGTGTCTTTTTCAAAAGTCATGTATTGTTTTACAGTTGAAATTAAATTTGGTATTAAGTCGCTGCGCTTTATAAATAAGGCATCTAAAGATGATTTTGCATTTTCTATCTGATTGTGTTTCATGCTTAAAACGTTGTAGTTAGAGATAATTGCATAAGCAATCAACAACACAACAACGCCGGTAATAATTAGTGCTATCATATTTTAGTTCTATTTTAATTTATACAAATCAGGAAAAACAGGTGTATATGGTTTGTTCTTTTCTAAAAAATAGCCTATTAAATCTTCTTCAGGATCAAATGCATTTGGAAAATCTTTATAGCCAAAATGAATGCAAGCGATAAATGTATTGCCTTTGCTGCCTCTTGTAAGAGGAACCGGTGTTTCATCTTTTGTATCATATCTACCTTTGCTATCGTCTGTGATTTCATGATAAATTTTCTTTTCTTCAATAGTAAGCTGAGATTTGTCATCTTCAAAAAGCATTTGCTGCAAATTATTTCTTACAGTTTTGATATAATCTTCATCATGCATCAATATTGGATCTGTACTATAAACAATAACAGCTAAACCATTATTATCATCTGTTCCTTTTTGAAAGATACGTTGCCAGTAAGTAACGAAACCCATGTACGTAACAGGCATGTTGGAATACTCAATGGTTCTTTTTGCTATACCTGATTTGCTTGTAAACTCGCTTACTATATAACATATAATGCTGATTGCAGCAAATATAATTGCCCATTTCCATGATACACCAAATAGTGCGGCAATAACCATTATTACTGCTAATGCGCCACCTGCAAGCATACCGATTAACAACGCCGTACCTAATGTGCTGTCATCACCAACATATTTTTTTACTAATTCTGGTGTTAATGTTCGTGGTGGCGTTAAATGTTGTTTGATGTCGTATTTCATATTATTTTTTTAGTAAATAATTTATTATTTCAAAAAAGTTATCAGCTTTATTTGCTTATTTTTCAATGGTTACATCTGTGAGTGTATAATCAAAGTCTTTGTCTTTATTGGTATATTTTACAATGCCTTTAATTTTTACTTTATCGTTTAAAGTAAATTTATTGCCATTATTGTCAAACAATTCTACTTCGTCACGTGTTTGCCTGTCTTTCATAACAATGCTGTTTTTATTTCCTTCTGTTGCAAGCTTCACGCCTTTTAAAATCACATCGCCAACTGCACCATATCTTGTATCTGTTCCACCAGATGTTACTTCAAATAAATTTCCCATGCTTACTAAACCAACATGAATGTAGCCTTCTACTTCAATTGATTTATTATCGTGATTATAAGTAGTTTCTAATTCTTTAGTTAAGCCTTTGTATTTATTACAAGCAGTAAACAATAGCGTTGCAGATAAGATAATTAATAGATTTTTCATTTTTGTTTGCTTTAATTTTATTGTAATTTTTTAGTGAGTTTAATGATCCATTTTTGCAATGAATGAAATTATCTTTTCACCTTTTTCATCTAAGAATACTTTGGCTGGAGTTAATCCAACATATCTTCCGTCTTCATGTGGTCTTGCTTCAATTACCTGAACACCAACAATTTTCCCTGATTTAGTATATCTGCATTCAAGTTGAGTTGCGCAAGCACCTACTTCGCCAACAGGCAAATTTAAAATTGCCTGAAAATTATTTTCATTAAACAAG
>Ga0247804_10000090_pt1 | contig 47276 bp, 29 predicted proteins | sample UWRJL029104C1_FD_181142 | JGI IMG/M metagenome (GOLD analysis project Ga0247804, IMG submission 181142) | Plant litter microbial communities from Arlington Agricultural Research Station in Wisconsin, United States - UWRJ-L029-104C-1 | ecosystem: Environmental > Terrestrial > Plant litter >... | reverse complement strand
TTATAATTTACAAATGGTAAAATACAAAATATTTGCGGAAATATACATGTAAAATGCCATATATCATCCCGTAAAATTCAGGCTTGTTGGGTAAGATATAATAGCGGTGCCGGCGCGGCATCAAAACCTGCGAGCGCTAAGGCGGGCCTTGTAAGTTCTTTCCTCATTCATTCAACTGTGGCAAATAGCTCTAAGATTAAGGCTTTAAACACGGCCACAGCATCAACATCAACATCAACATCACGTACGAGGATGGAATGATCATCATTTCCAAAGCAGCACTGCAGCGCTTTGATGTAAAGTAAGGGAATTGGTTTTTTATGCTGCAACGGTTTCCCGTAAAATTTTACATTTCACAACTGATACTTTTGATAACACTAAAATTTATCAATATGAAAGAGTATTATGTCAATGACAAGGCCCAGTCTAACGGCGACCATGAAGTTCATCATGAAGACTGCACCTATCTTCCTTCATCCGGAAACAGGACTTCTTTAGGGTCTTTCCCTGGTTGTAAAGATGCAGTGAAAAAAGCTAAAGAATATCACAGGCAGGTTAACGGGTGTAAAACCTGTTCGAGCGAATGCCATACCCAGTAGATTTTTTAAGCCGACATTACAATCTCTATTTTTTACACCGTTACTTAAACCTTAATTAATGAAAACTTATAAAGTAGTTCCCTATGTTGCAAACATTACAATAAAAGACACAACAACTACAGTAGCCCGAAGTTTAGAAACACTTATTAACGATTTTGCTTCCCAGGGATGGGATTTCGAGTCGGTTGAAAAGTTTGAAACGTCTGTAAAAGATCCTGGATGTTTCGGTATCAACGAAAAGAATACCACTACTTTTTTTCAATTGGTTGTATTCTCTAAACCAAACTGATGCGGTACCTGTTCCTTTTAGGTATTCATATTTACTGGCTTATTCCCGGTAAAAGCAGGAGGACCTGCATTTTTAAAGAATCGTGTAGCCGGTATGTGTATCGTATCACCAACAAACATGGGTTTAAAAAAGGCCTCTCAGCATTAAAAGAGAGGAAACAGCAATGTCAACCGGGATATTATGCTATAAATGACAAAGAGATACGTTTAGCAGATAAAAGCATAATTGAAAGATCAATGTTAAGAGAATCTCTTTTATAGGTCAAGTTGATTGATTTCGTTCATAAAAAAGAAATACGTATGTCTTATAGCGAACTACAAAAGCAAAAGCTATATTAAAATACCATGAAAACTTGTAGTAAATTTAATCCCCCCTGCTTGAACAAAGGTCTTCTTTAAAGAAGACCTTCTTACTATGTTAATATTACAAACACAATGGACACCATATTATATTTAATAATCGCCCTCACCCTCGGCGCCATCATCGGCTGGCTACTCGGCAGATCAACCGGCCGCAGTGAATGGGAAAAGAAAAACGCGTTGACCCGGCAACAATATGTTGACCTGGAGAAAGAATTTGTGGGTTACCGCGCCACGCAAACAGCCCAGCTCAACAACCTGCAGCAACAGCTACAAGAAAAAACTGGCGAATTAATGAACTTGCAAGGCTCAACCAGGGAAATTCAGGACCAGCTTGCCGGATCCGCTGCGCAATTGGCCGGTGCAAAAGCCGACCTGCGGGCAGTTAACCAATCGGCCCAGGACAAACAAAAGGAAACCGAAGCCCTTAGGGAAGAACTGCGTTCCATAAAACAGGCGTTTGCAACGGCTGCTCAACAACTGGCCACCCAAACCGCCAACAATGACGCCCTGCGGGAAAAATTGGCTACGCAAAAGGAAGCCATGGAGACATTGAACAAAAAATTCAATACCGAGTTTGAAAACATTGCCAACCGCATCCTGGATACGAAAACGGAAAAATTTACGGAGCTGAACAAGGCCAACCTGAACGGGATCCTCGAACCGCTGGGCAAAAACATTACCGAGTTTAAAACCAAAGTGGAAGAAGTGTATCAGAAAGAATCCGCGCAGCGGTTCTCCCTGGGTGAACGCGTGAAGGAACTGGCCGAACTGAACCGCAAGATCAGCGAAGAGGCCCACAACCTTACCCGCGCCCTGAAATCAGGATCCAAAACCCAGGGCGGCTGGGGCGAAATGATCCTTGAGAATATCCTGGAACGCTCCGGCCTGGTAAAGAACCGCGAGTACTTTATGGAGCACCAGTTGCACAATGAGCAGGGCGATCCGCTACGGTCGGCTTCAGCAGATAAAAAGATGCGGCCCGATGCGGTGGTTAAATACCCTGACAACCGCCACGTGATCATCGATTCAAAAGTATCGCTGAACGCTTTTGAAAGGTGCGTTAACGCTGCCGACGAAGCCACCAGGATGAATGAGTTGGGTGAGCATGTTGCCTGTATAAAAAAACACATCAGCACCCTTAGCGCTAAAGGATACGATGATTACAGCAAAACCCTCGATTTTGTAATGATGTTCATTCCCAGTGAACCGGCTTACATTGCGGCCCTACAGGCCGACCCGGAATTATGGAATTATGCCTATGATAAACGGATACTGTTATTGAGCCCCACCAACCTCATTACTTCCTTAAAATTGATACAGGATCTCTGGAAGCGGGAATACCAGAACCTGAATGCGAACGAGATCGCGGACCGGGGCGCTAAACTGTATGATAAGTTCGTGGGCTTTATCAGTAACCTGCAGGATGTAGGCGATCATTTGCAAAAAGCCCAGCACAAATACGGCGAGGCCTATAAGCAACTGGCCACGGGGAATGACAACCTGGTTACCCAGGCCACCAAATTGAAAGAACTGGGACTGAAAACAAAAAAGAGCCTGCCGGGAGAACTGCTGAACGGCGCGCATGAGCCGGTTGCCCCCACCGATCAATAAAGCGGGCATAGCATGCAGCCGGCAGGCGCTATCATTATAAAGAAACTTTCCCGGGGTACGCCGGTAATGGGCGCTCCGGTAAATAAAAAAGCCACGGTTGATCGTGGCTTTATGTTCCTTTATTACGAAAAATTCAATATAGAAAGTTGGGCTGGCCCTTCTTGCTTTGCATATCAAACACAACACGCCTGCAAGCTGTTTTATTTTTGCTGCTGCGTACCAGGCCTCAACATTTTACGTTGCGCAGTTGAGCTTTCCCTGATCTTTAACCCGTTTGCTTTTCCGTAAGGGCAATAATAATCAATGGCATCCTGGGCTTCACCATAAGTAAGGTCATATTCCATCACGGTGCCACTGGTAATTATATTGGCGGTATAATTATAGAAATTGCGGGTACCAAAGGCGCCAAAGTTGCCATACATCAGGTCGCCTTCGTAGGTCCGTAACCCATCGAGGTTATTAATAATGGAATAGCCATAATTTGTTTCTACCACGTAATACCCGCAGGCATTATTGCTATACACCACGTTGCCCTGTTCCTGTGAAAGCCAGTATGAATTGTCATCGTACACGCGCTCTTTAGCGCAACTGGTAAATAAAGCGGCCATCAAAACCGCCAGGATCGAATAGGTAAAGATCTTTTTCATGAGTGATTTGATTTTAGATGATGAATACAATCCTTAGATGGCAAAAGGCAGGCAAAGTTTTGTTATGAATTGTTAAAATAAAAAACCCGGCATTGCTGCCGGGTTTTGCTTTTCTTTATTTGACGAAAGTTGTATTCCAGGTACGTTCCAACGGGGCCTTTGGCGGCCTGCTCTTTCATTAAAGCATTGAACCGTTCACCGGGCGCTTTTTAAGGCGGTAGCTGTTGCGGCGCTCCCCTGGTCATTGATTTGCCTGCAAATGAAAAACAGGGGCAGGCTATTGCTGTAACCCGGCAATTATTATGGGTATTAAATCAATTTTTGCGAGGCAAACAATACCTCTTTCATTTTATCGATATGGACCTGTATGCCCGATACCTTGTCCTGGTAGGTTGTTGCCATCGTTAGCAGCCCCCTTTTGAGGTGATCATTATATATTTTTAAAAAAAGGTTTCGCCGTTCCTCCATTATCCGCAATGCTATCCAGAGGGTAGACTCAAAAATCTCCCCCTGTTTCAAAACCAGGTCGTTCTCTGAATAGGAATGACCAATATGGCACCGGTACCGCACCACCCTTTCTTTTTGGTCCACATCACCGGAAATATCCCACAACCCGCCACCGCAATCGGGGCAGGCATAAATACTTTTACTGCCTATCTGTTTTACATGCTCATAATTTACCACCACCCTTTCGGCGATCCCGGATTCCAGGATCACGTCCGCGGGAACTTCTGTTATTCCGGGGTTTCTTGTGGTGATCTCTCCCAGCAATTTCCCCATTTCCCCCAACGAGGTACAATAATCAACTTCCATACTATTGAGTATGGATAAGGGCATTTCCGGGTATTCCGCTTCATTGGGATCCTGCACAACGCAACATCCGCCACTTCTTTTAATGGCAAGCATACCCGCCGTTCCATCGTCCCGCATACCCGTAAGGATAACGCCGGTACAGCGGCTGTTAAATGCAACCGCCGCCGACCTGAATAATACATCAATGCAGGGACGCCAGCCATTTTCATCAGGACCGCGACCCAATAACATCACATCTTTTTTTACGAGTAAATGAAAATTAGAAGAAGCGATATATATACAACCCCTTTGGATCTTTTCCCCATCAGTGGCGAGTTTGCAAGGCATGGTGGTGAAAGGCTGTATCCGTTGCACCAGGAAATCGGACAGGGCTGTACGCGACAAATGCATTACAATAAAAACCGACGCATTGATGGAAGGGTCCAGTTGCCCGATCAGTTCAGCCAGCGCTGTAACACCACCGGCAGAAGCGCCAACTACGATCATAAAGCCAGGCTGTTCCATACAAAAATTTTTATGTGAATGCGGTTAACCATCATAAGGTAGTACTAATTACAGGCATCCTTCATTTTTTTTTGGCGTATGTTGATGATATACAGGGCATTTCCTTTAAAGCGATGCGGGCGCAGGGGAATATGCGGTTTAATAGGTTAACTTTAAAGGCCGCTCTTCATGCCCAGTAAATTTCTACTGCCGTTTCAAAGACCGTCCCTACACTATGATTGCCCAACCCACCCATATCATTGCACTGGGCGCTTCTGCCGGCGGCATGGAGGAATTGAACCTGTTCTTTGATCATACCCCCACCGATGGCGTTAGCTATATCGTGGTGCAGCACCTCTCGGCTTCATTCAAAAGCAATATGCGCACCTTGCTGTCGAAGCATAGTAAACTTACCATTCATGAGGTAGAAGATGGCATGCAGGTGAGGAGTAACCAGGTGTACCTGATACCGAACGACATGTACCTGACCATCAAAGAAAACAAGCTTTACCTGAGCAATAAAGAAAATACCAGCCCCCCGCACTTAACCATCGACCGGTTTTTTAAGTCCTTAGCCATCAACTCAGGAACAAAGGCCATTGGGATCATCTTATCCGGTACGGGTACCGATGGCACACAGGGAATAAAAGCCATCAAGGAGGCCGGGGGAATGACCATTGCCCGCGATCCCGAAAATACCGATTTTGGCGGTATGCCTTCCCATGCCATAGCAACAGGCCTGGTCGATTTTATACTTGAGCCGGAATTTATGCCGGCCACGCTCGGCGACTATATAAAATATGGACATGAGCTGCTGTTCGACTCGCCGGCAGAGGAGAAAAATATATCCCTTATCCTGGCATATATAAGCGAGCATTTGTCTTTTGATTTTACAGGATATAAGCAAACCACTATTTTACGGAGGATAAAAAGAAGGGTGGCAGCCAATCACCTGTCGCGGTTAGAACAGTATGTTGAATTTTTAAAAAAGGAGCCTTTTGAGGCGGAAGCCCTGATGCAGGAATTCCTGATCAGCGTTACCGCTTTTTTCCGGGATCCTGACGCTTTTAAAATACTTGAGCACGAAGTGATCCCGGCTGTTATTGAGGGGCTGCCAGCCGGGGAAGAACTAAAAGCCTGGGTGCCGGGGTGTGCTACCGGTGAAGAAGCCTATTCAATTGCCATTCTTATCCACGAAAAGCTGAAAGAATTTTCTGCCGACAGGATAGTAAAAATATTTGCCACCGATATTGATACCGTAGCCCTGGTACATGCCGGGAACGGCATTTATTCTGCGGCTATTGAAAAGAGCGTATCGGCAGAAAGGCTTGAAAAATATTTTACCAGGGAAGGTGCTGGTTACAAGGTAAAACCTGTGATCCGTAAAATGTTGATTTTTGCCCCTCATGACCTGGTTAAAAACCCGCCTTACTGCAACATGCATTTGATCAGTTGCCGCAACCTGTTAATTTATTTGGACACCCCGCTTCAGAAAAAGATTTTCCCGATGCTGCTGTTTGGCCTGAAACCCAAAGGATTTTTGTTTTTAGGATCAAGTGAAAACCCGCAACCCATCATACAGCATCTTAAGCTGGTAAATAAGAAATGGCGGATATTCCGGAACCGTGAAACAAAGCGGGTCATCCATTTTGAAAGCTTTTCCCTGCCGCAGATGGTTGATATAGCGGATACTAAATTCCCGGGCCAGCGCAAAACCCTCCCCGAAGCCGAAAGCGACCCACTGGCAGAGGCGATGTCGATATCATTGGCTGAAGACATGCACTATTTGGCCCTCGCCATAGACGTGAATAATTTAGTTATAAAAACATATGGCAACACGACAAAGTACCTGTTACAAAAAAACTTTAATGTGCACCTGCCGGAGTTACTTCCAAGAACCCTGGCCGTAGCGTTCAACGCAGCCAGCATAAAAGCAAAGCAGGAAAAAGAAAAGGTAACCATAGGCGGCATCGATATTGCCAGCCATGAAATAGATTTCAGGGTGATGCTATCCGTTAGCCCGCTTAAATTGAAAAATGCGGATACCCTGCTTTACCTGGTGGTTTTCCGCGAGGACAGGTCGCACTTAAATGACCCCAAGTGGAGTGGCGGCCTTGATGAAAAAATATATTTGGATCAATACACGTTGATGATAGAAGAAGAGCTGAACGATCTCAAAGAAAAGCTTCATGAAACGTACAGGCAATTGGATGCGTCCAACGATAATATGCAAGCTTACGTGGAAGAATTGCTTTCCGCTAATGAAGAAATGCAAAGTACCAATGAAGAGATGCAATCGGTTAATGAAGAATTACATACCGTTAATACAGATTACCAGTTAAAAAATAAGGAATTATCGGACCTGAACGACGACCTCAACAATTATTTCAGGAGCAGCCTGCACGGCCAGTTGTTTGTGAACATGGAGCTTTTACTGGTGAAGTATTCGCCCGCTACCGTAAGTCTTATAAACCTGCTTCCTGCCGATATAGGCAGGCCATTAAATCATATTTCTACCAATATTAAATTTGAGACCATCATTGAAGACATCAAAACCGTTCTATCCAACGGCACACCCCTCACGCGTGAAATACAGGCAACCAATGGATTGTGGTACCAGGTAATGACCATAGCGTATATTCAACAGGCCGACCTTGTTCAAACCGGGGCCATCGTTACTTTTAACGATATCACGCTTTTAAAAAAGATCCAAAATGAACTGGATGGTAAGAACAACAGTTTGATGAGGATCAATGACGACCTGAATAATTTCGTTAATACCACCTCGCACGACCTGTTGGCCCCCCTGGGCAATATAGAAATGAGCATCTCCGTCATGAACCAGGTAGAAATGGTAAATCCCCGGTTGAAGGATTTTTTAACTATTATAAATGCTTCTATTAAAAAATTCAGGGAACTGATCACCGAGATTTCTACTATCGCTAAAATTGAAAATGAATCGCTGCAAAAAGACCCCGTTGATTTAGAAGAGATCATCACAAATGTAGAATGGAGCCTCGACGACAAGATAAGGGAAAGCCAGGCCGTGATAAAAAGACAGTTGGAGATCCCGCATATCCCTTTTTCCAAAAAGAATATGCGAAGCGTTATGTACAATCTTATTTCCAACGCTATAAAATTTCAATCTCATTTAAACCCTGAGATCATGATCCGGACCATCAAAACAGGGGAGCACATCATTCTCAGTGTTGAAGATAACGGGATAGGGATAAAACCGGGCGATGTTGAAAAGATCTGGGGCATGTATCAAAGATTGGGTCATGATATAGAGGGGCAAGGTATTGGCATGTTCCTTACTAAAAAGATTATCAATGCTGCAGGAGGCATGATCGAAGTTGACTCTGTACCGGGAAAGGGAAGCAAATTTATGGTTACTTTTCCCCTCGTGTCAATATAACCCAGGTGCTCTTGCAACCCGGACTTCCCTTGCAGAATCTCTTTCTTTTTTTAGGGATGATTTCTTTCCTCATTTGAACCGTTATCCAGCTGTTCGAAAGCGGGAAGGGGACGGGAGATTTTTTGAACACTTATTACCCTTTTCTGCTGTTTTAGAGCCGGTAATTCAGGAAACCATTTCCCCAATATTGTACATATGTGCAAGGCTCCATGGATCTCCAGGCAAGTATTTCCTGGTAGATCCATCGCTGTTATGATGTATACCATTTCATTGCTGCTGAATTTTACGAAGTATCTTATAATCGATGTAGAAGGTGCCGAATGGGATAAAACAGGCAATAATCACTTTCCAGGTGGTAGTTTTAAAATGCCATTTTTGTTCCACACCTACACTTAGCGCATTAAAAAGAAACAACAAAAACAAGGCGCCATGTATGGGCCCCATTGCTTTAGTGAATGCAGGATTATGATTGATGTATTTTATTGGTGCAGCAACACATACCAAAAATAACAGGGAAGTACCTTCCAGGAAAGCTAAAAGCCGGAGTCTTCCAATTTTAGTAGCAAGTAAATTTTTCATCTTATAAAATATGTACCTATTATTGGATCATTGAAAATCATCGTGCGATAGTTTATTGTTGATGATAGCGCCTGCAATGTTGCCAGCTGCAACAGCAAGTGCTACTGACCGCATAGGCTGGGCATTGTCTCCTACTGCATACACGCCGGGAATTGTAGTGCCATGTGATGGATCAACCTTAAGGAGACCGTCCTCAGTCAATTCACAGCCTAACGCTTGCGGAATATGGCAATGCTGTTCGAAAGGAACAGGTGCATATATAGCTTCAAAACTTTCTTTGGTGCCATTTTTGAAAACAACATTCTTCACATAACCATTGGAATGTTCTATTTCAATTACCTCTTCATCCAGGATGCTAATGCCGTGGATTTTTAGTTTTTTAATTTCGTCATCACCCAAAGACGGGTGCGGCTTGATAAGCAACGTAAGCTGACCGGTAAGATTTTTAATGAGCGGAACAAAATGCATGAGCCTTTCGGCGCTAAGCATAATGGCTGTTTTTTTGCCTTTAACTTCATAGCCATGACAGTAAGGGCAATGGATTACGGAAACACCCCAACATTCGGAAAACCCTTTTATACCAGGCATTACGTCTTTTATGCCGGTAGCAAACACCAACGTCTTCGCTTTAAAAGTAGCGCCGCCGGACGTCGAAATTTCGAAGCCCCCGGGGATTTTATTTCCTTTTGAAGCGATACCTTCATGGAAGCTGATGCCAGCATATTGTTCTACCTGCTGCCTGGCAACCTGTAAAATTTCTTTCGGCGGTGCGCCATCACGTGTAAGGAAATTGTGAGAATGTGGTGTTTGCCTGTTGCACGGTAATCCACTGTCGATCACCAATACCTGCCTTAGTGAGCGGCCTAAGGTCATTGCCGCGGAAAGGCCTGCATAACTACCGCCAATAATTATCGTACTAAATATGGTTTCTTTTTTCATTATTTTTTTCATACTATGTTTTTCTGTAAAGGCAGAAGATACTGGCGAAGTAAAGGCAGCTATGAATCCTTTTTTATACATGATCCTCTGTCCACTATGATGATTTAATTATCTCCCTATCCTTGTTACCTGAAATATGGCCTGCTGGCTAAAGGTGAAAATGGCCAGGGTACAGCGATCAGTATTATTAGTAAACCACATGAGAACCAAACCAACATGGTCTTGAACTTCTGCCTATCCGTAGGCATGCGTTTAGCTTTAGCTGAGCCGATTGTAATGAGGGATATTGCTGTAAGCGTCATGAGCATGTGAACAACGCTAAAAAACGCAAGTTCGAAGCCTGCTTCATTTCTATGCGCCCAATAATATAGTACGATAGGGCTTTGCGTGTAAAGAATGATGCCTAATGTTAACTGGAGGTGACAGGTTGTTGCCGTCCAATGCCGCACGCCATCATCTATTTTTGAAAAGACGGCATTGGAATAATAACCCTTAGCCGCCCGGTAAATGGCATACAGTAATGCAATCAAGACCAGCCAGCGGAATATGGAGTGATACAGTAGGAGTGCCTAGTACATAGTTTTATTACATTGATTTTTGATTGTTTTAAAACATACTACAGGGTATGTTTATTTTTAAAAAAATTACCTCAACGATTCAAGGTAATTTTTCAACTCCTTCAGGTAGCCTTTATAGCATTCTGTACTATCGTGTATCTTCCCCAGGTTACGAATGCCCCAATAGCCAGAGATCACAAAATCAGAAACCTGCTGAGGATGTACCCTCTTTTTATAATAGCCTGATCGGATACCCTCTTTGATGGCAGAGCTTATTATACTGCGCCATTTTGTTGAAAGTTTTTCAATTGCCGCACTAAATTCCTTATGCCAGGGCGTCATCTCCTGCGCAAGATTGCTAACCGGGCAGCCATGTTTTGGCAATAATAAAGGGTCTTCAAACAGTAAATGCTTTATCATACTGAATATTTCCTTATTAGGATCTCCAGTATTCCTAAAACGCTCAGTGAATTGCTCGACAGCAGGTGTATCTAAAATTTCTTTTATAATGGCCAGGCCCATTTCGTCTTTGGTCTTGAAATGGTAGTAGAATGCGCCTTTGGTTACCCGTGTTGTTGCGATGATATCATCAACACTGGTTGCCTGGTATCCGTTTTTGTAAATGAGATCGAAACCTTTTTGAAGAATAGTCAACCTTGTGAGACCTGCTTTATTCATATGCTATATTCAGTTTTTGGTGAAAAATAAGTTTTCAAATTACAGTGCTTTCACCCGGACATACTTTTTTTATGCTGCAAATATCATATAAAAATACTACATAGTATGTTTTATTCCTAAAATAATTGTTGCTCCGGCAGGAAAACATAAATCAATACCGTAGCAGGGATGCAAAGGGAGCAAGTTGTTTCCAAAAATACAGGCAACAAAAGGCCAACCGAAGTTGGCCTTTGCTCCCTTGTTGGGCAATTATCTAAACCGCTTAAAACAAAGACCATTTTCCTCCTGCAGCTGTTTTCTTTGCGCCTGCCGGCCTCAGGTTATAAGTGAATGTTGACATAAAATACTGCGCCAGCACATCCCCCTTGGAAAAGAATGCAGTGTTTTGATTGGGTGACATGTAAACATTTTTCCCCTGGTTCAATATATCATTTGCACTGATCCTCAATACGGCCCTTTCATCTTTAAAGAAAGTAAAATTTACCGCCGCATTCCACAGGTATATCTTTTTCAATGCCGGATCGTCAAATACATCGTTCGTGATCAAACGAAATCTTGTATCAAATATTACATGTTTTATATAACGGACTATTACCTCTGTGCCGAAAGTTTGGCCAAATGTTTTGATGTCTTCAAAACCGGCATTGCTATTCTTTACAAACCGGTAACTAAAGGAATACTCCTGGTTCAACTCCAGCTTATCATCCCAATTAAATCCTATGCCGCTCCAGAAATTACAATTCAACCTGTTTTGCCGGCTACGCACTCCATTATAGTAAAAGTAATTTTGAACATATTCTGTCCAGGTACCAAAATTCCAGGGGATCATAAAATTCTTTGCATTCCTTTTATTCTGGTACAATCCAAAATTAGCCGCAACACGTTTATACCCATTTGCATTTACGGGGTATATTGTTTGTATCCCGCTTTGATCCAACGCAATGCTATCTACTACCACATTTTTCGATTGTGACGCTTCAAACCATGACCATACACCCAAAGTACTTTTAGGGTTATAGGTGTTCAAGGTAATGCGGGCCCTGTCCTGCAAAGCCGGCTGAAGACCAGGATTACCCAACCTTGTCATATAAGGGTTACTATTGTTCAATACCGGTACCAGGTTGGTGTAATAAGGTAACACTACATCCCGGTTATAGGAAAGTGTTAATTTTTTATATACAAAATCAAACTGTGGCAGGATGTTACGCTGCTCCTGTGTAATTGACTGATTTAACGAGTATAGATTGTTATCAAATTTTTGCGATTGATAACGTATGCCTGGCCGGAAGGTAAAGCCTTTATACCTGTATTCAATCCCCCCGGAAACGCTGTACTTATTGCTTTCCCTGGTAAACCGGCTGCTCAGGCCTTTGATAGGGTCGCTTGAGTTATTTGCAAACGTGCCGACCCTGTTATCCAGTTTTTCATAATCGTAGCGCGCACCAATTCTTAAGAAAACGTTTTTGACCAGGGGTTCGCTGTAATTACCGGATGCGTTAGCCGTCCATGTTGGTACCCATTCATTGCGCAATTGCCGGTAAGCGGTGTCTTTGCTAACCGGCTGCTGGTAGGCAATGGCAGCATCCGTATAGTCATCCCTGTCTCTTTTGTTCCATCCCATGTAATGCGTAATATTCAATCGACGTCCTTTTTTATTCCTGGATAGTTTGGTGAACATTATATTATGACTATACATGTTGGTCTCCAGGTCACCTGTATTATTTACCAGGCCGTTGTTTAAGTTCCCAATAAAATTATTAACGCCACGCCTGGCATCATTTTTTTCAGACCTGGTCCGGGACATCACATAGTTTAAGCCAATGATGAGGTTTATGGTAGAGTCGGGCTTTAAATTTGCACCGGCTCCAAACACATGCGAATTACCGATCTCGGTATAGCGCTGTTTTGAAAAATTACTTATTACCGTATCCTGTTTAAAGATATCGGTCCTGTTGTCAGTTTGCACATCTGTATGCACACGCCCATAAAAATATTGACCGTAGACAGATCGCTTATTGCTGGGCGAATGGTTGATGTTAATGCCTACGCCATCACTTTTTGTGATACCGCCGTTCCGTGATTCTCCTCCAAAATTGATATCATTGATGCTGAAGGAGGAACCGTAATTACTGGTATTGTTGTTATTGTTAGAATTGCCCCCCATCGTTTCGATCGAACGGTTGATGCCCATTGTTTGCCGCATATCAGTTACGCTAAAGCCCGGGCGGTTAAGGTTATTGGAATAGCCCATTACACTTACCTGCAGGGTGTCTCTAAAAATGTTTGCGATGGCTCCCATTTCATACCGACCGCCCTGCGGCCCGCCACCGCCACCGGCATAGGCTTTGCCGAACATGCTTTTCTTTATCCCTTTTTTTAAGGTAAGATTGATCACCTTGCCTACGTTGTTCGCATTATCATCTCCGTTACGCAGCATCTCTTCTTTATCATCCGTTACCTGCACTTTATCGATCACCTGCGACGGCAAATTACGGGTAGCCATCTTTGGATCATCGCCAAAAAACGTTTTGCCATCAACCAATATCCTGTTAACCGGTTTGCCGTTAACCATGATGTTTCCATCTTTATCTACCTGTACCCCGGGTAGTTTTTTTAAAAGATCTTCTACCAGTGCATTGGGTAATGTTTTAAAAGCGGATGCATTAAATTCAACGGTATCTTTTTTAATTACAACCGGTGGCCGTTCTGCGTATACAACCACTTCCTGCATTCCTACCGAAACAGGCGACATGTAAACATTGCCAAGATCTAAAACAGGCTGATCGCTTCTAACGGTAAATTCTTTCCTGAACCCGCCGTACCCGCTATAGGAAACTACAACCCTGCAATTCACATCAAATGGTAACCCGGGAATTTTAAAATCACCTTCAGGGCTACTTAACCTGTAAGTAATGATAGCGGTGTCAGCTGCTTTAAAAACAGTTACGGTAGCTAAACCCAGGGGGGTTTTTGCTGTACTGTCTATCAGTTTTCCCTTAAGTGTTGCCTGCGAAAAGGCTGTTGTGCTTATGGCTACGCACATAAAAAGCAATAAAATGTTTTTCATTTTTTAATCCAGTTGTTTAATGGCTATATTAAAATGGCTATACTTGAATTATAGGGACAAGACGATAGGATATATGTTGCATGACAATCCAGTTATTTATAAAATAAGGCCGCCCGGTTAATCCCGCACCTGCGGTACGCTAACCATTCCAGCTAAGGGAAATAAAAAAGGCCACATTCCTGTTGACCTTTGCTCCCCTGCCGGGCTTTAACCAGCGACCCTCCCGGTGTAAAACCGGGGTGCCCTAACCAACTGAATTAAGGAGAAGTGTATTTTCAAATATAGAGGTAACAAAAAAGGCCAACCTGAAGTTGACCTTTGCTCCCCCTGCTGGACTTGAACCAGCGACCCTCCCGGTGTAAAACCGGGATGCCCTAACCAAACGGGCTAAGGAGGCGAATTATTTCCAAACCTACAGGCAACAAAAAAGGCCAACTTAAAGTTGACCTTTTGCTCCCCCTGCTGGACTTGAACCAGCGACCCTCTGATTAACAGTCAGATGCTCTAACCAACTGAGCTAAGGAGGAGTATTGCTTTCAAACTGAGTCCCGGTAAATACCGGGATCTTGTTTTTCTACTTTTCCTTCGTCAAAGTAAAAAACTACGACTAAGGAGGAATAAGAATTTGTTAGTTTTGGAACGCCCCATAATTGCTTATTGGGGTTGCAAAAATAGGGGATTTTGCATTTCAGAAAAAAAATTAAAGCAACTATTTCCCCTGGATGTAAAGGGTATGGGCCCTGCAGGCTTAAAAAAGGCTTAATCCGTGTAATTAAATTCGTGTAATTAAATCAATAGAAGTATTCCGCCTTATACGGGTACCTTATCCTGTACATTTCGCGCACTTCGTTGAGGATGGTTTGCCGCAGGCCGTCGAGGTTGGTTTTTTCGATGGCGCTTACAAATACGCAATGTCCCTTGGTCTCGTTCTGCCAGCGTTGCTTCAGGTCGTTCAGTATCTCTTCTTTTACCGCGGGCTCCAGCCACTGGTCGAATGCCTCGGCTTCGTATTTGTCCATTTTGTTGAAGATGGTCACCGTGGGCTTTTCGGCGGCGCCCAGTTCGGCCAGGGTTTTATTCACCACGTTCAGTTGCTCTTCGTACTGCGGGTGCGATATGTCCACCACGTGCAGCAGCACATCGGCTTCGCGCACTTCATCGAGCGTACTTTTAAAACTCTCCACCAGGTGATGCGGCAGCTTGCGGATGAAGCCCACCGTATCGCTGAGCAGGAAAGGCGTTTGCTCAAACACTACTTTGCGGGTGGTGGTGTCGAGCGTGGCGAACAATTTATTTTCTGCAAACACCTCGCTCTTGCTGAGCAGCGTCATCAAAGTGGATTTGCCCACGTTGGTGTAACCCACCAGCGCCACGCGGATGAATTCGCCGCGGTCTTTCCGCTGGGTAAAGGCCTGCTTGTCAATTTCGAGTAAGCGTTTCCGCAACAGGCTGATCTTATCCTTTACGATCCGCCTGTCCGTTTCAATTTCCGTTTCACCCGGGCCGCGGGTACCCACGCCGCCGCCTTGCCTTTCCAAATGCTTCCACATACCGCGCAACCGGGGCAGGATGTACTGGTATTGGGCGAGTTCTACCTGTGTTTTGGCCTGCGCGGTTTTGGCCCTGCTGGCAAAGATGTCGAGAATGAGATCGCTGCGGTCGATCGTTTTCGTGTTCAGCGCTTCTTCAATGTGCTGTATCTGCGAACCGGTGAGCTCGTCGTCGAAGATCACGAGGTTGATGTTGCCCTTCAGCAGGATGTAATTTTTTATCTCTTCCAGCTTTCCCTTGCCTACAAAGGTCTTGCTGTCGGGGTGCGCCATTTTTTGTATGTACCTTTTTACGGTATGCGCACCGGCAGTTTCCGCCAAAAAGGCGAGTTCATCCATGTATTCATTGGCCTGCTGCTCCGTTTGCGATTGGGTGACAACCGCTACCAGGATGGCATACTCTTCTTTAACAATGACTTTCTTTTTCTCTATCAAAACAAATTACTTTAGGATGATGCACCGGCAAAAACAATACCGGGCAGGTTTACAAAAATACGTTTCTTAAACGGGAAGACATTTATTTTACCGGGAAGGCGGGAAGGCGTTTGGTGCAGGCTGGAATTAACAGTTTGTTTGTTTCACGCAAGGAACGCAAAGGCGCAAGGGGGCGTTACAAAAGCTAATAGGTTTTTCCATTTTACCGCCTTCCTTTCTTCCCGGTTCAAATAAAAAACGTCCCGAAAGGGACGTTCAAAAACTTTATGGAAAAATCTTTCTTACAATTTGCCGGTTGTAGCAAGGGAAGCGGAAACCCATTTCTGCATTTCGGGGCAACCTTTAAATTCTTCGTCTATCTTAATGTAATAGCTGTTCACTTTTTTCGCGAACCAATCTTCCAACGCCTGGTTCTTCTTTTCTTCGAGTGCGCGGGAAGCAATGCGGTTGTAATCATCTTTCAGGTTCTCGCGGTGCGGTTCCGTCATCGTTTTTAAATACACGATGCGCACGCCCCTGCGGCCCCTTTCGTCGGTAAATTCCACGGGCTGGGAGTATTGTCCCACTTTCAAGGTTTTCATCATGGCCACGAGGTCCTTGTCCAACTGGTCGATCGTTACGTACGTACTGCCGTCCTGCCCGAGTACGGCGCCGGCGGTGAACTTGGTGGCTTCGTCGTCGCTGTATTTATTTACCGCTTCGCCAAACTGCAGGGTACCCGAGATGAGGTTGGCCCTTACGGAATCCAGTTTTTCAACACCCGATTTCATTTCAAAGGAAGTTACCTGCGGGATGAGCAGGATATGGCGCACGCTGGCATCATCGCCGGCGCGGCTGATCAGTTGTATGATGTGGTAACCGAACCTGGTTTTAAAGGGTTTGGATACCTGGCCTTCTTTCAGTGTAAATGCTTTTGATAGCCAGATGGGATCCAGTTCGCGGGAGTTACGGTTGATGTCGTACAGCCCGCCGGTTTCTTTACTGCCGGGGTCTTCCGTGTGCATCATGGCAAGGGTCTTGAAATCCCTTTTGCCCGATTCGATCTGTTCCTTGTAATCTTTTAACCGCTCGATCACGTACTCTTCGGCTTCGCGGCTTGCTTTCGGATATACCACTATCTGGCTTACTTCCACTTCGCTTTCATACAGGAAAAGGCTGTCCTTCGGTATCTTTTCATAAAAAGCCCTTACTTCATTGGGCGTGATGCGCACGTTCTCCACGATGCGGTTGCGCATGGAGCGGGCCTGCATCTGGTCGCGGATGGGGTCGCGGAAATCTTCCTTGAGCTGGTAAACGCTTTTGCCGGCGATCCTTTCCAGTTCTTCCTTGGTACCATAGCGCTGGATGAACCCGCGGATGCGGTTGTCGATGTCCGTTTCTATTTCTTCGTCGGTAATGGGAATGGAATCTTTTTCTGCCTGCAACACCAGCGCCTTGATGCCCATGGCCTGTTCCAGCGTCATGCAGCGGGCGTTGGCGGGGATCTCGATGTTCTGGCGTTCCATGTCGAGGAGGGCGTTGTCGATGTCGCTCTTCATCACGATCTTATCGCCTACCACGGCTACGATCTTATCGGCCACTACTTTTTTCGTTCCCTGCGCAAAACCGGTAAAACCGGCAAGGGCTGCAAAGGCAATCAGTACAATTCTTTTCATAATAAGGTTTCAACTGGCTTCAAAAATAAAGCGCTACCCGGGGAATAGCGCCCTATAAAATGTATTTAACAAAAGATTGTCGGCAGGTGGTAAGGTCAAAATTCAAAAGTTAAAACCTAAAAGTGTGCAGCGGGATAGTTTGCAAGTGGTTCGTGAGGCGCGAACCATGGCGATACAAGTAGTTCGTGTGGACACGAACCATGGCATCCCGGGACACGAACCACGGCACCCAACCTTCCTTCAACCTTCAACCCTTCAACAACTTTCAACGGTTTTACAATGTACGTTTAACTTCCACTTCTTCAAACGCCTCGATGATGTCGCCGATCTTAACGTCGTTGTAATTCCTGATCGTAAGGCCGCACTCCATGCTGGACGTAACTTCCTTGGCATCGTCTTTAAACCTTTTCAGGCTGCCGAGTTCGCCGGTGTAGATCACGATGCCATCGCGGATAAGGCGGATGCGGTTGTTCCTGGCCATCTTTCCATCGAGTACAAAACAACCGGCCACGCTGGCTTTGTCGAACTTGTACACTTCCCTGATCTCTACGTTGGCGAGTATCTTTTCTTCCACCGTAGGTTCCAGCATCCCTTCCATCGCGCTCTTGATCTCTTCGATGGCGTTGTAAATGATGGAGTACAGTTTGATCTGTATGCCTTCCTGCTCACCCAAACGGGCTGCCTGCAGGGACGGGCGAACGTTAAAACCAATGATGATGGCATCGGATGCGTTGGCAAGCGTAACATCACTTTCGGTAATGGCGCCCACCGCTTTATGGATCACGCGGATCACGATCTCTTCGGTACTTAATTTTTGTAAACTATCGCTGAGGGCTTCCACGGAACCATCCACGTCACCCTTGATGATGACATTGAGTTCCTTAAAGTTGCCAAGCGCCAAACGGCGGCCGATCTCATCGAGCGTAATGTGCTTCTTGGCGCGCATACCCTGTTCGCGCAATATCTGTCCACGCTTGTAGGCCATTTCCCTCGCTTCGGCCTCATCGGCAAATACGCGGAAGGTTTCACCGGCCTGTGGTGCGCCGTTCAACCCGAGGATCAGTACCGGCGTGGAAGGCGGCGCCTTGTCGGTGCGCTGGTTCCGCTCGTTGTACATGGCTTTCACCTTGCCGAAATACTGGCCGGACACTATCATGTCGCCCGGTTTCAACGTTCCGTTCTGTACGAGGATGGTGGCTACATAACCACGGCCCTTGTCGAGCGTTGCCTCGATGATGGTACCGGTGGCCACCTTGTCGGGGTTGGCTTTCAGTTCGAGTATATCTGTTTCGAGTAATATTTTTTCGAGCAGCAGGTCGATGTTCAGTCCTTGCTTGGCGCTGATCTCCTGGCTCTGGAATTTACCGCCCCAGCTTTCTACCAGGATGTTCATACCTGCAAGTTGTTCCTTGATCTTTTCGGGATTGGCGCCATCGCGGTCCATTTTATTGATGGCGAATATCATCGGCACATTGGCCGCCTGGGAATGCGATATGGCTTCCTTGGTTTGCGGCATCACGGCGTCATCCGCCGCTACCACGATCACGGAAATGTCCGTCACCTTCGCACCACGTGCCCGCATCGCCGTAAAGGCTTCGTGACCGGGCGTATCCAGGAAGGTAATGGCCCGCCCGTTGGGAAGGGTTACCTCGTAGGCGCCGATGTGCTGGGTGATACCACCGGCCTCACCGGCGATCACGTTGGTATTGCGGATGTAATCGAGCAGGGAGGTTTTACCATGATCCACGTGGCCCATGATCGTAACGATCGGCGCACGGGGCTGCTGGTCTTCCTCATTGTCGTCTTCGTCTATTTCTTCCAGGTCGGCGGCATCTTCCACGCCGATGAATTCCACTTCGTAATTAAATTCACTGGCCACAAGTTCGATCACGTCGGCTTCGAGGCGCTGGTTGATGGACACCATGATGCCGAGGCCCATACATTTGCTGATCACGTCGGCAAAACTTACGTCCATCAAATTGGCGAGTTCGCTCACCGAGATGAATTCCGTCACCTGCAGTTTGTTGGAGCCGTCGCCCATGTTGCCGCTTTGTTCGGCCTGTTCATCGCGCTTGGCTTTGCGGTATTTGGCTTTGAGGCTTTTGCCGCGGCCACCGCCGCCGGCCAGTTTGGCCTGCGTTTCCCTCAGTTTATCCTGGATCTCTTTGGCGTCGATCACTTTATCTTCCCTGCGGCCGCCGGTGCCTGCCCCGGTTGCACCCGGGCGGTTACCAAATCGGTTACCACCGGTAGCGCCGCCCTGGCCGGGCCGCCTGTTCTGCATGCCTTGTCCACCCTGGTTCTGACCCTGCCCGGTTCCCCCGGTGCGTTGCTGCCCGGTGCCCTGCTGGCCCTGGCCTGTGCCTGTACCCGTGCCGGTTCCACCTTTCCTTTCTACAGGAATGCGTTTGCGCTTGCGCTTTTCCTCGCTTTCCCTTTTGGGGCGGGTATCGTTTTCCGACGGCAGCTCTATCTTACCCATGATCTTGGGACCGGTAAGCTTGGCCGCCTGTATGTTCTCGATGATCGGCTTGTCGTCCTTCACTTCTTCCACTACCGGCTTTGGGGCTACTGTTTCGGCAGGTTTTTCCACCACCGCTTCTTCTTTCTTCGGCGTTTCTTTCTTTTCTTCTTTGGTTGCTTCCGGTACTACTTCTTCCACAGCTTCGGTCGTTTTCTTCGGCGCTGCTTTTTTAGGCCGCGTAGAAGAATCGATCGCCCCGAGGTCCACCGTACCGAGCACTTTGGGCGCTTCAATTTCGGGCGCGTCAATCCTGGTTACCTGGGTAACCGTTTCTGCCGGCTTTTCGGCAATGGGTTCTTCTTTCTTTTCTTCCACTACGGGCTTCACCTCTTCAACAGGCTTCACTTCCGCTACGGGTACGGGCTTTACGGTTTCTTTCTTTTTGATGGAAAGATCTTCTTCGTCCCTTTTCTTTTTGGGTTCCGAATTGCCGCCCGATTTTACCAGTTCTACTTTTTCCGCTTTTTCCTTCGCCGCCTTGTCCTGCTGAAACTCCGACTGGAGCATGCGGTACATGGGTTCCGTCAACTTGCTCGTTGGCTTCAGGTCGTCGCTGGGAAAACCTTTGGTCACGAGGAAGTCAACCAGGGTATCCTTACCGATGTTAAACTCTTTGGCCGCAGCCATCAACCTTGGTGTATTTAATTCTGACATTTATTTTTTTTAATTAACAGCCATGTTTTTAATGCATAGCCCATAGAAACTTTTTATGTTGAGGCGTTACCATGGGCTCCCATGGCTAGCCTTTATTCCTTTCCAAACTCTTCTTTTAAAATGCGCCTTACTTCTTCGATGGTTTCTTTTTCCAGGTCGGTCCTGCGTTCGAGTTCTTCGGCGGTGAGGTCGAGTACCGAACGGGCGGTATCGCAACCTACGCGTTTCAGTTCGTCGATGATCCATGGTTCGATCTCATCGGTAAATTCATCCATATCGATATCAAATTCTTCTACTTCACCTTCGTTGTCGCGGAACACGTCGATCTCGAAACCGGTGAGTTCGCAGGCCAGCTTGATGTTCACCCCGCGGCGGCCGATGGCTAATGAAACCTGGTCGGGTTTCAGGAACACGTTGGCGTGTTTGTTCTCCATGTCCAGGTCCATGCTGGTGATCTTGGCCGGCGTTAACGAGCGCTGGATCAGCAACTGGGTATTGGTGGTGTAATTGATCACGTCGATGTTCTCATTCTTGAGTTCCCTTACGATACCGTGGATGCGGCTGCCTTTCATACCTACGCAGGCGCCTACGGGATCGATCCTGTCGTCGTAACTTTCTACGGCCACCTTGGCCCTTTCACCCGGATCACGTACGATCTTCTTAACAACAATAAGGCCATCAAATATTTCGGGCACTTCAATTTCGAGTAATTTTTCGAGGAAGGCCGGGCTGGTGCGGGACAGGATGATCACGGCCTGGCTGTTCTTCAATTCCACCTTTTTTACCACGCCGCGTACGTTCTCGCCTTTTTTGAAATAATCGGTCGGTATCTGTTCCGATTTCGGGAGCAGCATTTCATTGCCTTCTTCATCGAGCAGCAGTACTTCTTTCTTCCAGACCTGGTACACTTCACCGCTAACGATGTCGCCTACACGATCTTCATATTTTTTGATGAGGATGTTCTTCTTCAGGTCGTTGATGCGGGCAGCCAGGGTTTGCTTACCGGCCAGGATAGCGCGGCGGCCAAATTCTTTCTGGATGTCCACTTCTTCGTATAGTTCTTCCCCTACCTGGTAATCGGGTTCTATTTTGATGGCATCCTTGTATTCGATCTCGGTGAGGGTATTGTACAGGTCGTCATCGTCGACGATGGTACGGCGACGGAAGATCTCCAAATCACCCTTCTGATCATTTACGATCACGTCGAAGCTTTCATCGCTGCCGTACTTTTTACGGATGAGTGTTTTGAACACGTCTTCCATTACTTTCATGAGCGTAGGACGGTCGATGTTTTCTGCTTCCTTGAACTCCTGGAACGAATCGATTAGATTTATACTTGCCATAATGGTTCCTTCCCGGCTTCATTCCTGTTATCAGCAGGATCCCCGCCGGTATGGGGTTTTGTGATTATAATTGAATTAAAATTTGATCTGCACGGTGGTCGTTTTGATGTCCGCGAACGGGATCTCCACGCTTTTTATTTCTGTCTTTTTTCCTTTGCCTTCCGTTGTTTCTATGGTGATCGAATCTCCTGATACGCTCAACAGTTTGCCTTCCAGTGTTTGCCCGTCGTTCTTTACCACTTCCACGAAGCGGTTCACGTTCTTGTGGTACTGGCGCAGCAATTGCAATGGTTCGCCGATGCCCGGGCTGGATACTTCGAGTGAAAAATCACCGTCGGGATACATACCCATTTCTTCCATTTGCCGGTACAGGGCGCGGTTGATCTTAATGCATTTTTCAATGCCCAGGCCGCCATCGGCGTCGAGGTAGATCTTGAAGTTGTTGGTGGGCTTTATCTTCATAGATACAAAGAATATATCATCTGTCAATAAAGGCTCCAACAGCCGCTTTACTTCTTCTATTTGTGTTTCCTGGCTCATGTGTTAATAGAAGAAGGGAACGGTTCCGTTCCCTTCATTGCTTCTTTTTCCAATGCAAATGTAATGAATTAATGTGACAATATACAAATGTGAAAATGTGAAAATGGCCGGCAGGCAGCAGCCCATTAATCTTTTATTAATTTACCTGATTCTTTACGCCCGTTGGATAATAACAGGCTGTACGAATAGGTACCGGCGGCAAGTTGTGAAAGTACCACCCGGTTGCCGGGCAAGGTCAACCTTGTTCCCACCACTTTTTTACCGCCCGCATCGCTGATCGCCAACACGCCGGTTGTTCCGGCCGGCAGCTTTATTTCTATAAAATCAGTAAAGGGGTTGGGATATACTTCCACCAGTTTTGTATTGCTGAAATCGAGCGTACGCACCGCCGAATGGGTGCGGGTGCCGGAATGGGCTTCTTCGGCAAGCCGGTAATAGTTCATCCCTTTCAGGGGAGACATATCGGTGAACTGGTAACGGTTGCTGCTGCCGGGCGCCGCCTCTACCCAACCGATGCGGGTAAAATGGCTGCCGTCGGCGCTGCGTTCCACCGCGTAACCCCTGGTACCGCTTTGCGCACGGGTATCCCATTGCAACAACGACTGGCTGTTGCCCGCGGTTTTTACAGCCGAGAAGCTGAGGAACCGGACGGCCAGCACATTTTTTTGTATGGAAATAAAACCGTTGCCCGCCTGGGCAAAGGTGAAGTTGGCATAATTGTCTTCCAGCTTGGTAAATGTGTTGCTGGTTGGGTTGAACTTATACGTAGTGCCGTTATTGTTAACCCCGCCCTGGGTGGTAAAGCCGTACAGTTCGTTGTTGTAAGCGTGCAGCATGCCCACCGGGGCCGCGCCGATACCGGCGCCATAGGAAAAAACGTGCGAGGATACCAACCCGCTTGCCGGCAAGTAGGATATAATGGAACCGGCGAAATTACTTCCCCCGTAAGCACAGGCTGTGTACAGGCGGCCATTGATCTCCGTGAACTCGCCGTTGGGATTGCTGCCGCTGCTGCTGTTGAAAAGATAAGGGATGGTAAGGATGTTGGTGGCCGGATCAAACTCCAGTACCACGCCATCGCCGTTGCTGTTGCCACCCGACGGCCCCGGCACGTATAATTTGGAACCGAAAGCCGTAAAACCACCATACACCGAATAGTTACCGGTAAGGTTTACATGTACCGTAAATACATTGGTGGCCGGGTCCCAGCTATAGATGGTACCAAAGCCATTGGTGCCGCCCTGCTTGCTTACGCCGTAAAATTTATTGTTGCTGTGCAGGTAAAATTTCCCGCTCATGCCGTAGCCGGTGGCATTGGTAAGGCTGAACCGGTCGGTATAGGTGCCGGTGGCAATATCGTATTCGTAAATGGTGCCAAAGCTGCTGTTGGGCGCCGTTCCGTAAATTTTATTGTTGTACGCAACCGGCCCGTTGTTGCCATAGGAACTAACGGCGTTGGCCGGAAAATGGCGGAGCACGGTGTAGGTGCCGGTGTTCACATCTTTCGAGAACAAGACACCCCTGTTGAAATTGCCGCCCTGCGGTGTAATGCCATACACTTTGTAACCGGCATAAGTAAGTTTGGTGCTGATGCCGCTTCCCTGGTTGAAGGAGTAATCGAATTTTTTGATGAACGTATTGGCGGAAAGGTCCCACTCCGCCATGCTGCCGCGCAGGTAATTATTGGCCGACCCGTACACGCCGTATAAAAACGTAGTGTACAGCTTGTTATTGAAAATGCCGGGTGTACCGGTAGGCGTTTCACCGATGTTCATTCCACCGTCCTGGCGGCGGGTGATCACGTTGGCCACAGGATCCCATTCGTAGACGGATCCCCTGGAATTAGCGCCGCCCACCGTGTTGGAACCATAATATTTACCGTTGTAAAAAGTAAGGTCGCTGAAGGAGCCGGCGCCGCCGCCATAATCAAAACTGATTTTTGTAACCAGGGTATTGGCCACGGGATCGAAAGCCACGATGCAACCCTGCCCGAAAGTGCCCGGGCCCTGGTTGGGAGCGGCGTACAACACATTTGCCGCCGCCGTAAAGCGGCCGGTAAAATCGCGGCCGGTGCTTTCATCAAGGTCGATTTTCTTTGTATAAATATTGGTGGCCGGGTCGTATTCAAAGATCAGCCCGTAGCTGCCGCCGAAGCGCATGGCGCCATAGAGTTTGTTGTTGAACACTGTCATGCCCGTATGGCACCCGCGGCCGACGGTGCTGTTGTTGGCCATGTCTATTTTCGGCGTAACGGTATTCGTGGCCGGGTCAAATTCAAACAAGGTACCCCAGCCGTTGGCGCCACCGCCACCCGTGGTCGCGTACATTTTATTGTTGTGCAACGCAAGGCCGTTGCTGCAAAAGCTGCCTGCCGCATTGGTAAACTCGGCCCGTTTTGTAAACGCATGGGTAGCCAGGCTGAACGACCAGATGGTACCGTTGCCGTTGACCCCGCCGGTGTTGGTGGTACCGTACAATTCACCGTTGTACAACAGCATGCCGCCGTAGGGGTTCATGCCATCGTTCTTTGAAAAGCTGAACAGGTTTTCCAGTGTATTGGTTGCGGGGTTGTAGCGGTAAATAAGGCCGCCGTCATATTTTCCATCCACGGCATTGGTTGCATACAGGTAGCCGTTGTATTCAATGAACTTGGTATAGTCGGGGTTGCCGCCGGCATAGGTGGCCGGGAAGCTATGCGCTTCCGTTACCACGGTACCCGAAGCGTCTATTTTTACGATGCGCCCCAGCTTATCGCTGCCGCCGCGAAAATTGGTACCCCACAGTTCGGTGGTTTGGGAAAAAGCCGTAGCCAGCAACAGGGAAAAAGCAATCGTAAAAAAGTATTTGTGCAACATGTTGGTTGTTTTGCACAAAACTAACCGCGGGCTGTAGCTGCTTACATACCCTGTGAACGGTATTTCCCTGCTTTACAATAAAGGCACTCTTCAATCGTCTTCTTACAGGAAGGTTTTGCTTAACAATTCTGTTAATCTTATAAATTCCATAAATCGCGATCCCTAACTTTGTACCATGCTAAAAGTATTATTCGAACTATTCCTGTTGTACCTGGCGTATAAACTGATCTTCGATTTCATCATTCCGCTGTATGAAACCACCAAGCAGGTAAAACAAAAAGTAGGGGAAATGCAGCAGCAGATGAACAGGCAACAGCAGCAGGGCCAATCGAATACAACGGCTTCCGCGGCGAAGCCCACGTCGAAGAACGAGGACTATATTGAGTTTGAAGAAGTTAAGTAATTCACGATCCAAATAACACGAGTTCTACCCGGCATCCCTGGCCCGGCGCTGATGCGATCGCCATCGTACCACCAAATAACTCGGCCCTTCTTTTAATATTGGCAAAGCCTATTCCCTTTTTAACATTTGCAGGATCAAAACCCTTACCGTTGTCGGAGATGCTCATCGTGATGTGATGCCCATCCTGGCCCAGACGGATCTCTATTAATGTGGCATCGGCATACTTTATTATATTTTTAAGTTGTTCCTGTACGATGCGATACAGGTTAAACTGGATGTCCATTGCCAGTTCAGCGCCGGCAGCCCGGCTGTTGTGGTACCTGAGTTGCACTCCTGGCTCAAATAAAAAGCTATCAAATAATTTACGAAAAGCATCATCGAGGTTCGCTTCATCAAAAAAAGCCGGCGCCAACCGGTGCGAAAGGTTCCGGATCTCTTCCAATGCCTGCCTGATGTTAGCCCGGCATCCTTCATAAAATGCCATCCTTGAATCCGGTAACGATTTTTTCAGCATCCCGAGGCTCATCTGGCTTGCTGCCAGCAACTGGCATACATTATCATGCAGTTCGCCCCCTATTTCGTACCGCTCTTCTTCCTGTGTTTTAATGATGGCACGGGTGATGGCATTTTCATAGCGGTTTTTTTCCGTAACATCGATGGCAATTACCGACCGGAAGGTTTCATCGTTGATCAGGATCGGTGTACTGTAAATGTCTACATCGATATGGCTACCGTCTTTCCTGCAGTGTTTGCTTTTACCATGGAATACGCGGGAAATTGTTTTTTTATGATCTTCTACCAATTGCTTTATAAACACGGCTTCTTCGGGCGGCCTTATGTCCAATATGGTCATTTGCATAAATTCAGCCGTGCTGTAGCCATAATGCTCCGTAGCGGCATGGTTTACCTGTATAAACCTGTAAGTTTTGGGATCGTACACCCACATGGGTTGCGGGCTCAGGTTAAAAAGGTCGCTGTATTTTTTTTCTGTCCGCTTCAGTTCGTCGGTATTCTTTTTCCTTTCGATGGCGTAAACGATGCTCTTATACAAGATCATACTAGTCAGTTCATCTTTCAGTAAATAGTCATAAATACCATGGGTAATGGACCTGGTGCTGAACTCTAGATCGGTATAGCCGGTAAGGATGATAACAGGGCTTTCCGGGCAGGCCTGCAGCATCGCCGTGATCAGTTGCTGGCCGCCCAGGTCGAGCAGCTTCAGGTCGAGCAGCACTGCATCGAAAGGAGTGGTTTCTGCATTTAATATGGTAACCGCCTTTGCATAGCTATCGGCATAGGTAATGCCGGGCGATTCGATCATTTCACCAAGAAAATCTTCGATAATGAGCATGTCGCCCGGGTTGTCTTCGAGCAGCAATATCCTGTACCGCCTTTTGTCTTTCATGGTGTAGTGGGAAGTTTTACGATGAGTATCCAGAATTTTTCGATCGTTGCCACCACGTTAAGGAATTCCTGCACATCCACGGGCTTGGTGATAAAACAATTGGCGTAATTTTTATAGGATTGGTTGATATCGGTTGCCGATGAAGAGGTGGTGAGCATGATCACGGGGATCTGTTTCAGCAACTCGTTCGTTTTTATGTAATGCAATACCTCGTGGCCATTTCTTTTGGGAAGGTTTACATCAAGTAAAATAATATCGGGTAGCTGTTGGTCGCTGAATTCTCCTTCTTTGCTTAAAAAATCAATGGCGCGTTTACCATCTTTTGCAACACTCATATTGATAAGTATCCTGGAATCCTCGAAAGCTTCCCTGGTAAGCACGATATCGCCTTCATTGTCTTCCACTAATAAAATGTGTATCGGTTTCATAATGTTATTTGATTCTAGTGTTGTAACCTGTGGCCCTGTTCTTTGGCAATGGTGAAATAAAAAGTGCTGCCGGCGTTACCGGTAGATTCGATCCATATCTTCCCACCGAGGCCTTCTACTATTTTTTTACAGATCGCAAGGCCCATCCCGGATCCTTCATACTCATCTTTACTATGCAGCCTTTGGAAAATGATGAATACTTTATCACGGTATTCGGACTCTATGCCAATCCCGTTATCTGCAATCGCAAACAGCCAGTGGGTACCGATGTCCTGCACCGATATATGAATATGTGGGGGTACGTCCCTGCGTGCGTATTTCAACGCATTGCCGATAAGGTTGCGCAACACCTGGCTGATCCTGGTTTTGTACATCCTGATCACGGGCAGGTGCCCTATTTCAATGATCGCCTGGCGGGACCCGATCTCCTTGCGGAACAGTTCCTGCATTTCCATTACCAGTTCCCGGAGGTCAAACAGCACCATATCATCTTCCGTTCTGCCCACCCTGGAAAACTCCAGCAGGTCGAGTATCATTTGCCGCATGCGCCGCGCACCATCCATCGCGTAAAAAATATATTTCTTTCCTTTGGGGTCTAAAACGGGTTCGTATTTTTTTTCCAGTTGGGAAAGAAAACCGGTTACCATTCTCAGGGGTTCCTGCAGGTCATGCGAAGCCACGTAGGCAAACTGTTCCAGTTCGGTATTGGATACCAGCAGTTCCCGCGCCTGCTCTTCGAGGTGCTGGTTAAGTTTGGTAAGACTGATCTGCGAGAGTTTCCTTTCAGTAATATCTTTAAAATAAACCGACAGGCCCTGGGGGGATGGGTAGGCACTGATCTCGTACCATTTATTCAGCAAGGCATAATGATCCTCGAAGTTCACCGGTTGATTTTTTTCTAGCGCTTCGTGGTATTTTATATAGGAATTCGAACCTACGCTGTCTGCAAATACTTCCCACAGGTTTTTACCCAGCATCTGCGCCTTGGGCCTGCTGAGCGCTTCTTCCGCTACCCGGTTCCAATAAGTGACTTTCCACGAATGGTCTACCGCAAAAAACGCATCGGCAATACTTTCCAGTATCGTGTTCTTTTCGTGAAGCGTATCCAGCACAATCTCTTCCGCTTTTTTCTTTTCGGAAATATCGAAGCGGATCGCCAGGTACCGGTAGGGCTTTCCATTGATATCAATAAAAGGAACAACGGTAGTATATACCCAGTAGAAGTTCCCGTTCTTAGCCCTGTTCCTGATCTCCCCCTGCCATACTTTACCGGAGGCGATCGTATCCCAGAAGTCTTTAAAGAACAACGCGGGGTGATAGCCCGAGTTAATGAGCTTGTGGGTGTTGCCTACCAGTTCGTTCCTGCTATACCCCGATATGCTGCAAAAATTATCGTTCACCGACAGGATGATCCCTCGTTGGTCGGTAATGGCGATGATGGTTGACTGGTCGAGCGCAAAACGATAATCTTCCAGCAGTTTGATATTTTCCTGCAGGCTGATCTCCGTGGTTTTACGGGCATCGATATCTTTTACAATACCCTGCAGGATCACGGGTTTTCCCTGTTTGTCATTTACCATCCGGCCCTTTCCATGCAGCCATTTGATCCTTCCATCCGGCATCACGATCCTGAATTCCCTGTCGTGCTCTTTGTGGCCGGCAAATACCATTTCCAGTTCGTCCAGCAGTTGCTGCCTGTCTGCCGGGTAAATGGTGGATACAAACCATTCGTAAGTAAGCGGGCCGGCATTTTTATCCAGGCCCCAGGCACCGTAAATTTCGTCTGACCCATATAATTCGCCGGATCCGGTATTGTATTCCCAGTTACCTATTTTACCCATGTGCTGCGCATCGCGTAACAGCCTGTTCGACGCTTCCAGTTCCGCTTCCTTGGTTTTTCGCCTGGATTGCTGGCGGAAAAAAATACCCGCCGTATAAAAAATCAGTACCCCTGACAGCAGGATAAAAAAAAGCATGCAGGCCCTTATTTTTATAGCAGTGTCATCCAGCCTTGATTGCCTGTTCTCCAATAAAAAGGCTGTGCGTTGGACCCCTTTTTCGATAAGACTTTGTATCCCGCCAAATGCCGCTATGTGTGGCGCTGCACTGTTATGAAGCATGGAATCGGGCACATTGCTGTTGAGCAACCAGTTCAGCTCTTTTTTGATCACCGTTTCCAGGCGTTGAACGGTATTGATATTTATGGTATCAATCACCAGCGACCTGAGTATTGCCAATTCACGGTAAACAGATTGGCTGTCTGCATAAAACACGGTTTCTACTTGTCCCTGGCGGCCGGCATTTAATAGTTCCGGTGTAATAATGGCCGCGTTATTCACCTGCCTGGAAAGATTTTGAAAACTACTAAAGACCTTATTGGTCCGGGCGGTAAGTTGCGTATAATGTATAAGTTCTTTATGAAGGCTGTTGAAAAAAAGAATGCCCGCTGCAAACAGGGTGAAGAGCAACAGGTAAAAGAATATCTTTTTAGACATCAGTTTGATAAGGCTTTTTTAAACCAGCGGGTTTATAAATGATAAGTAGTAGCCAGTTCTTTTAATCCTACAACATTGGTGACCTGGAGTTTTTTGAACAGCCTGGCTTTGTGCGTTCCGATTGTTGAAACACGCAAATTGAGCAGGTGCCCTATCTCGCTTACCCCTTTTCCCAATAATATAAAAGAAACGATCTCGAACTCCCGGGCCGATAGCTTTTCAAACGGGTTAACGGGTATGTTGCCGGCGCTGTCATCGGCAAGCAATTGCGCCAGTGTTTCGCTGATGTACTTTTTTCCACCCAATACGGTAGTAATTGCTTTTTGTATCTCTTCTATCGGCGCTTCCTTCGACACAAAACCATGGCAACCTGCTTTGAAAAAACGTTTGGCATAAATATTTTCCGGGTTCATGGAGAAGATCAGTAAGCGGGTGGCAGGATGTTGTGACCGGATAGATTGTACAAGTCCCAGGGTATCGGTGTCCGGCATTTTAATATCGAGGATCACCAGGTCATAGGATGTTTTTTCCAGAGCGTCCACAGCACCAGCCCCGTTTTCTGCTTCATCAGGCTGGCAACCAGGATAAACTTCCGATAACAATCCCCGCAAACCTGAACGGATTACAGAATGATCGTCAACCAATAAAATTTTTTTCATAAGGCAGGTTTAAAATAGCAACCGGTAAATATATAATATTATACGTATAAACAATTACGGTATTCCCCCATTTTAAATAGAATAAGCCAATGTATTATATTATACCGGGTTGGTGCGGCAACAACCAGGTTTAGATCAATCCTATATTTTCTATCAACTCCCCGGGTTTCAATAAATGGGTATGAATACCCACTGTTGCGGCAGCTTCGAGGTTATTGTACGAATCGTCGATGAAAAGCGTTTCCCCGGCTTTGATGCCCGCGTCATCCAAAATAAAAGCATAGATACCCGGGTCAGGCTTGCGCCGGCCGATCCTGTTGGAATAATAAGCTTTGGTGAAATAGGCATCGAGGCTGCCGGTGCCGAACTGCTTTTCAAAAACCTGTTCAAAAGCTTCAAGGTGAATGCTGTTGGTATTACTCAGCAGGTAAAGGTTGTATAGGCCGGAGAGTTTTTTTAAATATTGAAGACTGCCTTCCCTGAAATCGAGCAGCATGGCATTCCAGGCTTCGGTTAGTTTTTCTTTTTCTACAGGCGAAGCCGCGATCGCCTGCAGCAGGGCATAAAAATCTTCGTTGCTGATGGCGCCGGTTTCGAGTTTTTCAAACAATTCATCAGCGCGGTACTGCCCGTACATATCGTCGAACGCCTCGAAACCCAGTTCTTTAAAGGCTTTCGACGTGCGCTGGTAATCGATGTTGAGCAGCACGCCGCCCAGGTCGAAGATGATATTTTTGATACCGGGAAAACGCATGCTGTTGTTTTTAAAAGTAAAAATAACAGAATAAATCCCGTGGGGAACACGAACCAGGACGCAAGCGTTGTTGTTATGGGTTATGAGTGATGGGTTATGAGTTTTGCTGGGGCAACTACTTCATAAAGCCGATAAACCCTCAACCATACGGTATGGTTTACTAAATAAAAAAGTAACTCATACTAAAAAACCCATAACTCATAACTTATAACCACTTTAGGTTTTGCCCCTGCCTACCGGCAGGCAGGTTTTTACTTTTGAACTTTTACTTCAACGTAAACGCCGCTTCCTTCACATCCCGGCTGTTGCCACCGATGTATACTTTAAAGTCACCGGGCTCGGCAACATACTCCAGGTCGCTGTTGTAAAATTTAAGGTCATTGGCACTGATGGTAAACGATACGGTTTTTGATTCGCCCGCCTTCAGCCATATTTTTTGAAAACCCTTCAGTTCTTTAACCGGGCGGGTAACAGAACCCACCAGGTCGCGCGTGTACAACTGAACTACTTCGTAACCGTCGACAGCGCCCTCATTCTTTAGGGTAACCGTTGCCGTTATGGTGCCGGTAGCGGCCAGTGTTTTGCTGCTGAGCGCTACATCGCCGTAGCTGAATTTTGTGTAACTCAGGCCATAACCGAAAGGGTACAGCGGATCATTGGAAACATCGAGGTAGTTGGACCTGAATTTTTCGAACCATTTGCCTTCACCCAACGGGCGGCCGGTATTTTTATGCGAATAATAAATAGGTACCTGTCCAACATTTTGCGGGAAGGTGGTGGTTAATTTGCCGGAAGGATTTACCGCCCCGAAAACCACGTCGGCAATGGCGTTGCCGGCTTCCGACCCGCCAAACCAAACGTTGAGTATCGCCGGTACATTTTCATTTTCCCATTTCAATACCAGGGGCCGGCCGGTGAACAGGACGAGTACTACGGGTTTGCCTGTTTTCAGCAAAGCCGCCAGCAACTCTTTTTGTACCTGTGGTATTTCGAGGTTGGTGCGACTGGAGCTTTCGCCGCTCATTTCCGATGATTCGCCGAGCGCGGCCACGATCACGTCGGATTGAGCGGCAATGGCCAGCGCTTCGTTGCGCATCTCTTCGGCGCTGCGTTTGTCCTTGTCCCTGCCGAGCGAACGGCCAAACATAGTAGCGCGCACTTCAAAGGCGCTGTCGGCATCCAGGTTGGAACCCTTGGCATATAAAATTTTTGCACCGGGACCCAGCGCATTCTCCAAACCTTTCTTTACCGAGATGGCCCGGTCGAGTTCGGTGGCCACGCTCCAGGTGCCGGGCATGTTTTCCTTGCTGTCTGCCAGCGGGCCGATCAACGCGATGGTGCCGGTTTTTTTCAAGGGCAACAAATTGTTTTGATTCTTCAGCAATACAAAACTTTCCGCGGCGGTTTGCCGGGCGGCTTTGAGGTGAGAAGCGGTGTAAATATCCGTTTTCGCCCTTGCCGTATCGCAGTATTTATAAGGATTTGCAAAGAGGCCGAGTTTGTATTTCGCTTCCAGGATCAGCCTGCAGGCATCGTCGATCTCTTTTTGCGTCACCTTTCCTTCCTGCAGCGATTTTTTAAGCGTGGTTAAAAATCCTTCGCCCACCATGTCCATGTGTATGCCTGCTTTCAACGCGAGGGCCGATACGGTTTGCAGGTCGCCCATGCCGTGGTCGATCATTTCGTTGATGCCGGTGTAATCTGTTACCACGAATCCTTTGAAGCCCCATTGTTTGCGCAGCACATCGGTCATCAAATATTTATTGGCGGTAGCGGGTATGCCATCCACTTCGTTGAAGGAAGCCATAAAACTGCCCGCGCCGGCATCGGCAGCGGCTTTGTAGGGCGGGAGGTAATCGTTGAACATACGGTGGCGGCTCATGTCGGTGGTGTTGTAATCGCGGCCGGCTTCGGCGGCGCCGTACAGGGCGTAATGTTTTACGCAGGCCATGATGCTGGTATTCTTTGAATAATCGTTTTGCTGGTAGCCTTTTACCATGGCCTTCGCGATCTGCGAGCCGAGGTAAGTGTCTTCACCGCTGCCTTCGGAGATCCTGCCCCAGCGTGGGTCGCGCGAAAGGTCCACCATCGGGCTGAAGGTCCAGCAAATGCCATCGGCGCTGGCTTCCACGGCGGCGATGCGGGCCGATTGCTCGATGAGCTTCATGTCCCAGGTGCAGGATAACCCCAGCGGGATAGGGAAGGTGGTCTGGTAACCGTGGATTACGTCCATGCCGAAGATCATGGGGATCTTCAGCCGCGTTTGCTCCACCGCCACTTTTTGCACGTCGCGGATCTTCGCCACCGTTTTTATGTTGAACAGGCCGCCTACTTTCCCGTCGCGGATCTTTTTCGCGATGTCGGAGTTGGATGCCTGGCCGGTAACAATATCGCCGGAGCCCGGGAGGTTAAGCTGGCCGATCTTTTCATCGATCGTCATTTTTTTCATCAGGTCGCTGATGAACGTATTCATTTTCGGATCGGTCACCTGTGCATTTAGCTGCCCGCCGATACCGATGAAGAGGATCAAAAAAAGCTGCCTTGTTAATTTCATGTTCGTTGTTTATGGAGGTTAATGTTTGTTTGAATAGCCCTCATCCCCAACCCTTCTCCCCGGGGGGAGAAGGGAGCTAGCGGAATCTCGTTCAATCTGTGTAATCTGCCTAATCCGTGTAATAAAAATCAATCTACCTTCTGCACCTTCGTCCTCGCTGAAATACCGTTCTCATTGATCGCTTCTATTGAAAAGTAATATGCTTCCTGGCTGTCCATCGCTTTGAACCAATACTCGTTGAGGTCGTGCACCATAATGCAATTGTACAATTTACCCGGCGCGGTGCCGTAATAAATATTGTAGGCCCAGGCATTGTTCACCGGGCTCCATTTGAGCCAGGCGCTGCGTTTGTCTTTTTCGGTGCGCAATACTACGAGTTGCTGAACGTCAGCAGGCGCCACACCATTGCCTTTGCCAAATACCCTCAACCCGCTGATGGCGAATTTACCGGTGGGCATGTGTATGTTCTCGAGTTTGATGTAACGGGCCTGCACGGGTTGCAACAGTTCGATGTAATCGTGCGGCACATCGGTTTTGTTGGCGCTTTTGTCCACCAGCACCTTCCATTTTTTACCATCAACAGAATAATACATTTTATACCGGTGATAAGTTGTTGTTTGTTTACCTAAAAATTCCGCGTCCTGGTCGGCATAATTGATCTGCACGGCGTTTACCGTGGACAGGTTGCCGAGATCGGTTTGTATCCATTCGCCGGCGTTACCGGTAGCAGCGCTCCAGTAGGTTTTAATGTTCTCATCCACCGCGTTGTTGGGTTGATACGCCGCGAGCGTGGAAGATACCGTTACCGGTTTTTTATAATTCAGCAACAGCCAGCCGGCAAAGCCGCCATACATCCCCACGCCTTCTCCTTGCGGAGAAGGGAGCCTGTGGGGATAATCACCAAACGCGGTATTGCAATACATTACATCGTCCTTATCAAAACCGGCGGGCCAGATGCCGAGCCGGCGTTCAAAATTATTTTTTACAGAAACAGAGATGGTGGATACATGCCAGTACTGGTTAAAATTATCCATGAACGTGGCGCCATGTCCTGCACCGCGGGCAAAGCCCCCCGGCTTAAAACTGAGGGGATCGGATTGATTGGTAAAGCCGCCGAGCGGGTCAGTGCCTACCGCCACCCCATCGGCATAACCACTGAACTCGGTACCGGGCGCGCCGTATTGCAGGTAATATTTACCGTTGTGTTTCGTCACCCATGCGCCCTCGATGAAAGGATCCAGGAAAGTATCGTCCATGTATTCGCCAAAACGTTGCCAGCCATAGCGCCAGGATTCGAGCATGTACATTTCTTTCCTTGTGCCCACCGGTTGCATGGTCTTCCGGTTGAGTTCCACGCCGTACAAGGGGTAACGGTTGCTGCTGCCGTTGTACATGTAAAACCGGCCGTCGTCGTCGGTAAAGAAGGCAGGGTCCCAGCCGCCGATGTCGAAGGAGTCCACCAGCGGTTTCCATACATTGGCTTTGGGATCGGTGCTCATCCAGATCGTGAACTTGTTGGTATAGGTAGAGCCGAACACCAGCATGGTATCGCCGATGATGCCTACCGCGGGTGCGCAAAGTTCATCATACACGCCGCCATTCCATGGGCGGAGAAATTTTTTTGAAATGAAGTTCCAGTTCAGCATATCCTTACTCCACCAGTAACCCCACTGGTTGGTGCTGAACAAATAAAAATCGCCTTTGTAATTCACGATCACGGGATCGGCGGTAGCGCGGTGCCGGCCCCATTCGCTGAAGTTGGGAATGGGCGTATAACCGTAATCGATGTTGATGGGATTGCAATAGGTTTTCTGTTGCGCGGCAACCCCTCTATCCACCGACAAAAAAAGAAAAAATATAAATGCGTATTTAAGCATACCGTTTATTTATGGTTGGAGAACAGCCAGGGCAACAGGTCCTTTTCTGCAAAAGCGCTGTCCCAGCTATTGTGATTGGCGCCGGGATATAAAGTGAGTTTTACACTGCCGCCTTTTGCTTTGATGGCGGCTGCCATTGCCTTGCTCAATTCCGGTGGTACCACGTCGTCTTTCAACCCATGAAATATCCACCAGTTTGTTTTTACCAGTTGCGGTGCCGTGGCGGTATTGGCGCCCCCGCAGATAGGAAAGGCAGCCGCGTATTCGCCCGACTTCCTGTTTACGAGTTCGAAAGTACCCATGCCGCCCATCGATAAACCGCCTGCATAAAAACGGTTCCTGTCGAGGTTGTAATCTTTCTTCAGTGTTTCGATGAGTTGTATCAATAATTTCATGGCTATGGTGGGTTCACCGCCGGCCATGAAACTGAAATTCCTTTTCTTAGCCGCGTCTTCCGTTACCTGTACATTGCTCCAGTAGCTGTTTTGGGAGCACTGGGGAAACAGTACAAATGCCGGGAACTGTTCGCGCACGCTGTCGTTTAAGAACAGGGCTGAACCATGCACGAGTTGTGCTTCGTTGTCGCTGCCTCTTTCGCCCGAACCGTGTAAAAAAACTACGAGGGGATACTTAACCGTTGGATTGTAATTTTTAGGGGCCAGCAGGCGGTAAGGCAATGTATCCTGCTTTTCAATCAACCAATGTTTTTCGTAAAGGCTGTCGGCCTGTGCCGATGCTGCAAAATGCAGGCACAATACAAGACTTAATATTGCAAGGATTTTTTTCATACTCCTAATTTAAATAAGGGCTTTTAAAATCCAATTTCTTCAATCCCTGTTTTATCTCCGGGCAACTCATGAACAGTTTCCACAACAGGCCGCTGCGGTAATTTTCAATCATCACGATGATGGGGCCCTGGTCGATGGCGAGGTGACTTTTCGCATACCAGTTCTTCGTTTCGTTGAACGCGTCGATGAAGCCGTATTCGCTCCATATCTTATCGCCGAGATCGTAATAAAAATGTTTCAGCGCCTGCATGGAATACTCCGGCGTATAAGGAAAAGCCGAGAGCGCGGCCGTGGGCGTGATGGTGCCATTGTCGTTGGTGGGCGAGTGTGCATCATAACCGTTCCAGGTATCGCTGGCCGTTAAGCCCCAGCAATTGGCGCCGTAGCCTTTAAAGGCTTTGGGATTGTCAACACAGTAATCGTGGTTGATGAGCGTATGGTTCCTGTTCTGTTCCCAGTAATCGGCATAGCGGTCTTTCAACCCGTTCGGATCCAACCCTAAAAAAGAATATTGTGAAAAGAACAAAGGCCCGCCATAATCAAAGCCCAGCGGCAGTTTGTGGTTGTAAAACGTTTTGCCATTTTTAAAGAAATTACTTTCGGCCCAGCCGCGGTGGTAAACGGAAGCGGGCACGGCGTATTGGTCGCTTTCACTTGCCGCGAGGATGTACATAATGAGGCATTCGTTGAAACCGCGCACGGGAAAATTCATGGCCCAGCCGTTGTTGGGGCTCCAGTGCCAGTACAGCACTTCCTGCCCGCCGCGGGTGAACCAGTCCCACTCCACGCCCTTCCATATCCAGTTGAGTTTGCCGCGGAATTCCTTTTCAGCCGGGCTGTCGCCGTTGAAATATTGCCGGGCGCACAATAACCCCTGGAAGAGATAGGCACTTTCCACCAGGTCGGCGCCGTCGTCTTTCCTGCTGAAGGGAATGGTTTTGCCGGTAGCGCCATCCAACCAATGCGGGAACACGCCGTGGTACGAATTGGCCTTCACCAGGAAGTTGATCATCTTGCGCAGGAACTTCGCGGCCGTATCACGGCTGATCCATTTTCTTTCCACCGCCACGATCACGCTCATGATGCCGAAGCCCGTACCGCCGGTGGTGACGGTTTCGTTGCCATACCCAAAATTTTCATTGCTTCTTTCCCTGGCCATGCCGCTTACCGGGTGCGCGAAATCCCAGAAGTACCGGAAGGTTTGTTTTTGAACAAGGTCCAGCAAGGCGGAATCGGACAGGTTGCGCGGGCGCTTGCCCGCGTCGAATGGCGCTACGGTTGATTGTACTTTTTGCGCCTGTACGGTGCAGGGAAAGATCAACATTGCGATGAATAGGTATCTTTTTAAAGCAATCATTTGTGGAGTTATGAATTTATGGCCTCACCCCCAACCCCTCTCCCAAGGAGAGGGGAGTTAGCGAAATTTCGTTTATTAATTGTCTGAACTGTGACTTGCCTACCGGCAGGCAGGTTCTGAATGATGTGATGACAGGCTATGATTGTTAGTCTCCATCAAAAGAATTATTTTAATCAGTTAAAATCAGTTCCGATATTGCCATTGGCCAGGAGACAAAACGGTGAAATGCCCCTGCCTTTCATTTTCAAATTTTCAAATTTTCAAATTTTCAAATTTTCAAATTAAAGGTACGGCGCCGTAAACCCCAGCGACTGCATCCCTGCCTTCACTTCCGGTGCGCTGGTGAACAGGTTCCACAACAGGCCGCTCCGGTAATTTTCGATCATCACGATGATGGGTCCCTGGTCGATGGCCAGGAAAGAATCGGCGAACCACTGGTCTTTTAAAGAGAACGCATCTACAAAACCATATTGCTTCCACAGCTTATCGCCGAGTTTATAATAAAAGAATTTGAGCGCCTGCATCGATTCCGTTGGTGTGTAAGGAAAGGAGGAGAGGGCAGCGGTGGGGGCGATCACGCCTACATCGTTGGTGGGCGAACTTGCCGTGTATCCACCCTGTATATCGCTGGCCGTAAGGCCCCAGCAAAGGTTGCTGTAGCCGAAATACTGTTTGGGATTGGCTACGCAGTATGCGTAGTTGATCTTTGTATGGTTGGTGGTTTGGGTTGTGTAATTCGCGTAGGTATCGCTCAGCCCGTTGGGATTGATGCCCATGAAACTGTAATGCTCGTAAAAAAGAGGGCCGCCCAAAGGCTCGCCTAACGGTAAGGGGTAAGTGTAGTACACGTTGCCGTTTTGCAGGGCGCCGTTCCTGGCCCAGCCGTTGGTATAAACGATCGGCGGAACGGAATGGGTGGTGGAAGAAGCGGCGAGTACATAAGTGATGAGACTTTCGTTCCAGCCCTGTATCCGCACGTTCATGTCCCAGTTAAAAGAAGGGCTCCAGTGCCAGTACAATACATTTTGCCCGCCCTGCCGGAACCAGTCCCACTCCACGCCGTTGCAGATGCTGTTGATGTCGGCACGTAAGGCCGTTTCTGCCGCGTCGGCGGTATTGAAGAACTGCCGCGCGGTGATGAGTCCCTGCACCAGGTAAGAAGTTTCCACCAGGTCGGCGCCATTGTCCTTTGCACTGAAGGGGATAACGGCGCCGGTAGCGCCATTGAGCCAGTGCGGGAAAGCGCCATGGAATTTTTGCGCGGTATTCTTTAAAAAAGAAGTCATGGTCTGCAGCCTGGTTAATCCCTGGCTGCGGGTGATGAAACCGCGGTTGATGGCGGTAATAATGGCCATGATGCCAAAGCCCGAACCGCCCGAAGTAACCAGGTCGCCGGAAGTATTTCTTTCGCGCGCGAGGCCGCTTACCGGGTGACCGAAGTCCCAGAAATATTTAAAGGTTTGTTGCTGTACGAGGTCGAGCAATGCGTTATCGGAGATGGGTGGAAATTTATCCGTTGAATCTATTTTGGTGATCAACGTGGTGGTAACGGCCGAAGTGAGCGCTGAACTTTCAGTAGATCTTAAGCCGGTGGTTACATTGTATACGTACTGCGTAATGGGCTGAAAAGCCGCTGCGGGTTGCAGCACCAGCGTGCTGTCGCCGTTCTCATAACTGGCATTGTAGGCTACGGTTGCGCCTGTTTTATTGCGGATGCTGACGGCCGCGGGCACCGTACCCCGGTCCACTTTAGCGGTAAAGGAAAATTTAACGACCGGGTTGTAGCTGCTGTTGTAATAGGTAAAACCGCTGAAGGCGCCATCCACTTTTAAAGCGACAAAACTAAAGGCCGTTGGCGTGGGTGTCGGCGGCGTTGGCGGACCGGGTGTGGGTGCCGGGCTGCTGTCGCTTTTGCTGCAACCGAATGCAAACAACAGAACGATCAAAGGCAATAAGCGCTGTTTTTTCATGTTCAATTTTTAGCGGTTCAACAAGTGATTGTTGCCTCACAAAAGCAGCAGGTTTGGAAAAAAAGGGGTTGCCATTTTTTAAGGATGACAACCCACACGATTGCATGAGAAAAAACTATTTTAAATTTTATTTACAGTAAGGCGAGCGTTGCTAACTACCGGCCCTGCTTTTCCAGTTGGAACAAGGCAGTTACTTCCTGGCTGGTTAAAGCCCTGTTGTAGATCCTGAATTCATCCATCTTACCGGCAAAATTGGTAGCCCAGCCCTGCGCGGTTGCCGCAGCCGTAAGGCTCGGTGTTGTTTGGAACTGGAAGGCGCCGAATGCACCCTTGGTAGCGTTGATAAAATTAAGGTTGCCATAAGGCGTTACCGGCGGCGCACCGGGATCGCTGCCTTTTAAAGTAGGCCCAACCGTATTGCCCGGGTTGCCGGCCGTGTTTACACCCAAAGCATTGCCATTCTCGAAAATATTGAATATCGAGGTGGCGCCGTCGTAAGTGGCAACAAGGTGTACCCAGGTATTGAAGCTTACTTTTGTATCGGTAAACTGGCCTGCCCACGGAACAGCCGAATTGTACATGTGTACTTTAAACACCGCTTTATCGGCGCCACCGCCATTGTCCTGGTAAATATCCAGGCTGCCCCAGAAATCATCGGTGCGGGCAATGGTGAATATGCCGATGGCCCCGGTATTTGCAGGCGAGTTTATCCAGAAGGAGACCGTATAGCTTTTTAATCCCTGCAGGGCTGCTGTTGGACTGAAAGTAGCGTATGCCGTGCTGCTGCCTTTGTAGCCCAGTCCTTTTTTACCGGCTTCAAATGTAGACCCCGCGTTCACTGCGCTGACACCGCTAACGCTGTCGATGAGGCTGCCGTTAAAAGCCCAGTAGCCCACAAGGTTGGCTGCGGCAACCTGGTTTGAATTGGTATAGCCGCCTCCAAGTGGTGGCGGATTGCCGGCAGTAAAGTCATCATCCCTTTCCACTTTGGTGCAGGCCGAAAAAAGAACCGATGCCAGTAACAGGGCCGGTATCGCTCTTTTCAGATTTATATGTTTCATAATTATCGTTTTTAAAAGTTGATTTTAATACAATGGATTTTGCGTCAACAGGCCGCCGCTCAGATCTCTTTGTTGTTGCGGGATGGGGAATAGTTCGTGCTTGCCATCTACAAACGGTTTGCCATGCGCGCGCAGCACGGTACCTGCCCTGCCCTGGCGTACCAGGTCTAAAAAGCGATCGCCTTCCAGTGCCAGTTCGAGCCTTCTTTCTTCCCAGATATTGGCTTCGGTAGCGGCAATGGCGCCAACGCCGGCCCGGGTGCGAACGCGGGTAAGCGGGGTAAGCGCGTCGCCACCGGTATGGGTAGCGGCTTCGGCGTTGATGAGCAATACTTCTGCAAAACGCATGATGCGGATGTTCTTTGGCTTGTTGTCCTTATCGAGGTAGCCGTTGCAGGAAGCCGTTTCCTTGAACGGGCTGTGGTAAGATTTATAATTATAACGCGGGTTTTCCACCTGGGCCTGGTTGGGGATCACAAAGCCATCCCACAGCGTTACCGGGTTAACCGGGTCGATGAAGATGATGCTGCCCGCCCTGCGCACATCGCCGGCGCCGTAAGCAGCGGCCAGGTCGGCACTGGGTGAGTTCAGTCCAAAACCAAGATCGCCGTCGTATTGCTTGCCGTCCACGGTGTTGGTCCAGGCGCTTTTTGCACGCGGGCCCTGCCAGTTGCTGTAGTTGGGGTTGATGCCATCGCAACCGCCGGTAGCTGTCCTGTTGGGGCCGGTTTGCACTTCAAAGATGGATTCGATGTTGTTCACGCCTACTTCGCGGAACACGTTGGCATAATTACCGGCGAGGTCGTATTTACCGGAATTCATTACGGCCAGCGACAGGTCGTACGCTTTCTGGTAATCTTTCAGGTACAGGTACACTTTGGCCAGCATGGCCTGGGCGGCGCCTTTGTTGGCACGACCTACCTGGGTTCCGCCTTCGCCTTTCAGCGGCAGGTTATCCACTCCATACTGCAGGTCTTCTTTGATCACCGTGTATATCTCGTCTTTGGTGGCGCGGGTCTTAAATTCGGGATTGTTCAGTTCCGTAGCATCGGGCACCCGGACCAGCTTCGGCACACCGCCAAAAAAGCGCACCAGGTTAAAATAAAAATAACCCCTTAAAAAACGCGCTTCGCCGATGAGGCGCTTGCGGGTCGTTTCGTCAAAAGTAGCCTGGTCGAGGATTGACAATGCCTTGTTTGCCGCTACGATGCCTTTGTAATGATCGCCCCAAACGAGGTTGAAATTCTCATTGTTGGGCGTAAAAGTAAAATTGTCGATCTCGCCGCCCTGGAAACCGCCGTCGCCGGGCGTACTGCCTTTGTCGGTATTATCCGAAGCCATGTCGGTAAGGATCAGGTAACGCAGGCCCACGGTACCCTGCAGGTACAACCGGTTGTAAACGCCGGCCACCAGTTGATTGGCAGCATTGGGATCGGCCAGGGCCTGTTCTTCGGTAAGGTCGCCCTGCGGCGCCACATCCAAAAAAGATTTTTTACAGCCTGCCAGTGCCGTAAAGGAAGCGGCAACAAGGGCGAGGTATATTATTTTTCGTTTCATAATTTTTCTTTTAAGCTTTTATAATTAAAAGGCAAGGTTTACACCAAATGCGAAAGTGCGGGTCGTTGGATAGGTATTTGATTCGATACCTGCATTCAACGGGCCCGAGCTGGTGATCTCCGGTGTATAGCCGCTGTACGGAGTAAGGGTAAACAGGTTTTGCGCCGTTACGTACATGCGCAGGCTGCTGATCTTTGCCATCGACATTACCCGGTTCCTGCCGAATGTATAACCTACGGTAAGGTTGTTCAACCGGAAGAAATTACCATTTTCGAGGAAGTAGGTAGAAGCCGGGAGGATGGCCGTAGTTGCCCTTGGTATGCTGTTGCTTGGATTGTTGGGCGTCCACCTGCCGTTTGCAACATCCGTTTCGATGTTGTCCCTGAAGTCGGTTCCCCTGGTTGCTTTTTTACCATTGTAGATCTTGCTGCCGCTGGTGCCGTAGCCGCCAAAGCTCAGGTCAAAGCTTTTGTAGGACACATTACCATTTACACCGTAAGTGAATTTAGGTATGTAAGACCCGCTGTAAGTACGGTCAAAATCATTAATGATGCCATCGGGCGTTCCGGCGGGGCCGCTGATGTCTTTATAGCGGATATCGCCGGGCCGGGCCGTTGTTTGCGCAGAGGCTGCGATCTGCGCCTCATTCTGGAAAATACCGTCGAACTGCAACAGGTAGAAGCTGCCGATGGGCTGGCCATTGTCGGACTTCGTGGTAAAGTTGCCGTTCACAGATCCTTCAAACAATGCCTGCCCGCCATTGAGGTTAATTACTTTGTTCTTGTTGTAAGAAATATTACCGCCTATGCTGTAGGTCCAGTCTTTGCCGATCTTATCACTCCAGGTCAGGCCCAGTTCCACACCCCTGTTCTGGTAACTGGCGGCGTTGGTAACATATTGGTCGTCACCAAAAACCCTGTCAACCTGAACAAAAATAAGTGCATCCTTGCTTTTCTTGCTGTAGTAATCGATCTCGCCGGTGAGCCGCCCGCTCAATACAGAGAAATCCAGGCCGAAGTCGAGTTCTTCTGTTTTTTCCCAGCGCAGGTTGGCGTCATTGATATTCTCGAAGCGGATGCCGAGGTAGCGGGTGCCGTCAAAATAATAAGGCAGGTTGATGGTGGCGAGGGAACGGAACAGGGAAGACGGTATGTTCTCATTACCCACCAAACCCCAGCTGGCCCTTAGTTTCAGGTTGCTGAAGATCTTTTGATTGGCCATGAAACCTTCCTGTGAAATGTTCCAGCCCAAACCTACGGACGGGAAATTATCCCAGCGGCTGTTGGTACCGAACTTGGAAGTACCATCGCGGCGGATGCTGGCGGTTAACAGGTAGCGGTTGTTGAAGGCGTAGTTCAACCGGCCGAGGTAGGAAACCCGCGTGTATTTGTCGCCAGTGTTGGAAACGATCTGGCTACCGGCCGAACCGGCATTGAGGTACCACTGGTCTTCATTGGCGGGTACATCCAGCGCGCTGCTGGCCACGCCGTTGTAATTGTATTCTTCCGCCGTCATACCGGCCAGCACGGTAAGGTTGTGACTGCCGAAAATTTTGCTGTAGGTAGCGGTGTTGTCCCATATCCAGCGGGTGGCGTCGTTCTTGTCGAGGCTCAGTTTGCTGTTGCCCCTTTGCTGGTTGCCACCGGCGGCTACGAAGGTATTGCTATCGCTCAGGAACCTGTATTCGTAGGTCCGGCTTTTGGTATAATCCAGGTCGATGTTCATGGCCGAACGGAGGGTAAGCGCGCTGATGGGCTTGAACTCCAGGGCAAAAGAGCCCTGCAGCCTGTTGCCTTTCACCAGGTTGTCCCTTTTATCGATGCTCAGCAATGGATTGCCCACGTTGCCGGCGGCAGAAGTGTTGCCGTATTTGTTGCCGGCTTTCGGCAGTACGGTTGGTGCCGCGCGGTAGGCATTGTTGAAGGCATCGAACAAAGCGCCTTCTGCCTGCGAATTGGAATAAGAAAGCAGGGTGATCAGCTTCAGCTTTTTTGACAACCTGTATTCGTTGTTGGAACGCAGGGTAAAACGCTTGAAGCGGTTGTTCACCTGTATGCCTTCGTCGGTAAGGTAGTTGGCGCCGAGGAAATAAGTGATCTTTTCTGAACCGCCTGACATGGACAGGTTGTGGTTTTGCTGGAAACCCCTTTGCAGGATGGCTTCGTACCAATCGGTGTTGTAACCCTTCAGCATAGAAGAAGTTACCAGGCTGTCGCCGCTACCGTAATAAATACTGGCTTCGTTGAGGTAACCGGCGTATTGCCTTTCACCGGCCATGTTCACCAGGTTGGTGGCTTCGCGCAGGCCGATGTTGGCATCGTAGTTAAACACGGTTTTACCGGTGCGGCCTTTTTTGGTGGTGATGATGATCACCCCGTTGGCGGCGCGCATACCGTATATCGCCGTGGAACTTGCATCTTTTAATATGTCCAGCGTTACAATATCGTTGGAGTTGATGTTGCGTATATCGTCGGTAAAAACACCATCCACTACATACAGCGGGCTGGCACCGCCGAGCATGGTGCCCACGCCGCGTACCCTTACGGTAGGCAGGGAGTTGGGTTCGCCCGAGCTGATGATCTGCACACCGGCTACTTTGCCCTGTATGGCCTGGGTAGCGGTTTGTACGGGTTGCTTGGCAATTTCTGCGCCTTTAACCGAAGCGATGGAACCGGTCAGGTCGCGCTTTCTTTGCGTACCATAACCTACTACCACTACCTGGTCGATGAGGCGAACGGAACTGGTCATCACCACGTCGATGCTGGTGCGGCCGTTCACGGCTACCTCAATGTCTTCATAACCCACGGAAGAAAAAACGAGCGTGGCGCCATCGGGCACCGATAAAGCATAGGTACCGTCGGAGGCCGTGGAAGTGCCTGCGGCCGATCCTTTGATCTTTACGCTCACCGCGGGAATGGCTTCGCCGGCGCTGTTGGTGACCTTACCGGTTACGCGCGTATCGTTCACCACCGCGTTCTTCGGGGTGATCACCACCAGGTTGTTGTTCAACAGGCGGTAGCTGAGCTCGGTAACGGCCAGTATCTTGTCCAGTACCTGGGTAACGGGCGCATTGCTCACGTTGATGTCTACCTTCTGGTTGGAGCTGATCACTTCGTCGTTGTACAGGAAGCGGTAACTGCTTTTCCGCTCAATCTGCTGCAGTGCGGCTTTGAGGCCTGAATTTTTCAGGTTCAGGGTGATCATGTTCTGTGCGTCCAGTTTGGCAGAAACCTGGAGCGTGGCTACCAGTATCAATACAATCGTAAGTTTCATAAGCAATAAAACTTTAGTAAATCCCTGGCGGCGGGGCGCCTGCAGGGGTTCGTTTTTTTTCATATATTTAAGCTTTGGGTTAATGAAATAGCGGAAGCTTGCGCACCTTCGAAGTATCCAAGTTTTCCTTTGGCCTGCCCGGGGAATGCGTCAACATTTCCCGGTTTTTTATGATCGTTAAGTTGTGTTGTGGTAGTCGTTTTTTATCATGTTTGGCAGTTTATAGTGAAATAATAATGTGGTCCTTGTTCATGTGGTAGCTGAAGTTCGTAGCCAGTTGCATGGCTGCCAGGGCTTGTCCCACCGTTTCCTTTTCAAAAATGCCGGTAAACCGTTTTTGCTTCAGCTTTTCGTTGCCAAAGCTGATCTTTACCGCGTACCAGCGTTCCATTTTCACCGCTATGTCTTCAAAGGTCTCGTTGTTGAATATCAGCCTGTTGTCAACCCACGAGGTTTCTATTACTTCATTGTTCACCGGTTCGCGGGTCAGGTAGCCCAGGGTAATGATGGGCTGGGCAGACGCGGCGGGTTTTTTATTGCCGGGCGCCGGTGCTGCCACCGTTTCATCGGCGATGGTGATCTTTTCGTTGGGTTTCAGTACGATCTTTTCGGGCCTGTTCTTCAGTGTTATTTCTATACTGCCCCTGATGAGGCTGGTTTCCGTTCTCTTTTCTTCGGAGTAGCATTTTACATTGAAGGCGGTGCCCAATACCTTGATGTCCATTTTTCCGGTGTGGATGATGAAGGGGCGCGCGGCATTCTTCACCACGTCGAAAAAAGCTTCGCCGCTGAGGCTTACTTCGCGGAGCGTGGTGGCATAATCCCTGCTGTAGGTGAGCGTGCTGCCGGCATTCAGCCATACTTTACTGCCGTCCGGCAGTACCAGCGCTGTTTTGGAGCCGTAGCGGGTGCTGATCTCGTTTTTGGCCCCCGCTTCTTTTGCTGCCGGGCTGTCAGCGGGCCTGTTATTTAATATATAGATGCCGGCAAAAAACAGCCCGCACAATACCAACACGGAGGCCGTTAGCCAGGGAAAGCGTTTTTTGTGAGCAGGCTTAAAGGGTTCTTCCTCCTCTGCAATGTAATGGTCGTCTTCG
>Ga0247804_10000089_pt1 | contig 47550 bp, 52 predicted proteins | sample UWRJL029104C1_FD_181142 | JGI IMG/M metagenome (GOLD analysis project Ga0247804, IMG submission 181142) | Plant litter microbial communities from Arlington Agricultural Research Station in Wisconsin, United States - UWRJ-L029-104C-1 | ecosystem: Environmental > Terrestrial > Plant litter >... | reverse complement strand
TGAAAGAATACGAACTTACAGTTCTTATCCACCCAGATCTCGAAGCAGATTTGGAAACGCCACTTACTAAAGTACGTGACATCATCAAGAACGCAGGCGGTACTATCGTCCGTGAAGACAACTGGGGCAAAAAGAAGTTAGCATACGCTATCAACCGCGAAGATTTCGCTGTATACGTATACATGGATGTTGAACTTCCAGCTGACGCGCCACTCAAAATTAGCAACACATTCAACATCACCGATGAAGTACTTCGTTACCTCTTGGTAAAAGTTGATGTAAAAGCCCGAGCAGCTCTTGCAGAGCAAGCTAAGCGTGCTGAAAATCGTTCTGACGACGAAACAAACGAAGCAAGCTAATTTAGATACCTAAAGTATATAACTAACGAAGTAAGAAGAGGGAGATAGGGAATTATGGCTAAAAGCATCAACCAAGTAATCCTAATGGGGCGTTTAACACGTGACCCAGAGCAACGTACTACTACAACTGGTAAAACAATCGCCAGCTTCGGCATCGCCGTCGACCGTGGTGGTCAAGAAGATCAAGCAGATTTCTTTAACGTAACTGCCTGGGAAAAACTTGGTGATTTGGTCATCCAATACCTCGCCAAGGGCCGTCGCGTCCTCGTTCAAGGCCGTTTGCGCCAAGATACCTGGGACGACAAAGAAACTGGTAAAAAACAATCTCGTATCGAAGTTGTTGCTACCGACGTTACTTTCCTTGATGGACCTAACGGCGACTCTGGTTCAGACAATGGCTCAAGCAGCCGTCCGTCTAGCTCGAGTTCTTCAAACAACAGTGCACCTAAAGATGTCGTTATCCAAGATATCGACGACAAACCAATTGATTTAAGCGAGATTCCTTTCTAGTCTTAACGGCTAACCGGAATCATTTATAGGAGAAAGAATATTATGCAAAAACGACTTAAGAAAGATACGCCTGCCTTTTTTGACTACAAAGATGTCAAAACTCTGCAACGTTTCATTAACATGTACGGTCAAATTGAACCAATCGGCAAGACTGGCCTTAGTGCTAAGCAACAACGCCAACTAGCGACTGCTATCAAGCGTGCCCGTCACCTCGCGTTACTTCCATTCGTAGCCCAAGGATAATTCCATGGCTTCGTATCAGCCAACCGAGCTAAAAAAGGGTGTCGTTGTGCAAATCGACGGCAAACCTTTTCGTGTTACCGACTACAACCAAAAAGTTTTGGGCCGTGGCGGTAGTATTGTTAACGTAAAGCTGAAAAACCTCATCGATGGCAGCGTGATTCCGAAAACCTTCAAGGGTGCGGAACGCGTTGACTCGGCTGAAGTGAGTAACCGAACTGTTCAGTATCTTTACAAAGACGCTGACAGCTTCTACTTTATGGATCCAACCAGCTTTGAACAATTCCAGCTTAACGCTGATGTTGTTGAAGAGGCTTCGAAGTTCCTTAAAGAAGGTGAGTCGCTTACACTACAGTCATTTGATGACCGTATTATTAACGTCGAACTTCCTAAAAACGTATATCTTGAGATTACGTATTCTGAAGACGTTGTTAAGGGCGATACTACTAGTAGCGTCCTTAAAGATGCCACCCTCGAAACCGGTGCTGTCGTTAAAGTTCCAGCATTCATTAAAGTAGGCGATGTTATTTCTGTCGATACTGCTACTGGTGAATACCGCGAACGAAAGAAAGATTAGTTAACCGTGGCTATAGTGGTCGCTTTGGAGTCATCGCTCTGAAAACACGTCTTGATGCCGCGTTAACTGCTTTAGGCCTCGCGCCAACTCGTTCTCAAGCCGAGAGTGTTATTAAGTTGGGTGAAGTAACAGTAAATGGTCAGGTTATTACAAAACCTGGCTATTTTGTTACCGATCCAACCAGCATTTCATTGCTTGAGAAAGAACGCTACGTTAGTCGGGCAGGGCTGAAGCTAGCGAGTGTGGCTGAGCTCTTAAAATTAGATTTTAAGGACACAACTGTACTCGATGTCGGTAGTAGTACCGGCGGTTTTACCGACTATTCCCTTAAACACGGTGCTTCAAAGGTGTTTGCTGTCGATGTTGGCACCGAACAGCTCCACCCAAGCCTTCGTCGCGACAAGCGCATTGAACTTCACGAGAAAACCGATATTCGCGATTTTAGGATTTCCGCAAAGCCAGGCAAACAACCTGTAATGCCAAATATTATTGTTATTGATGTATCCTTTATTAGTTTACGTGAAATTCTGCCACACATCGCTCGCGAACTGAGCGACAAAAATACTCAAATTGTTGCTATGGTAAAACCACAGTTCGAAGCTGGCAAGGGTCAGACTAACAAAGGAATTATAAAAAACGATTCGATGCGCCGCCAAATTTTAAAAGACTTTGAACTTTGGTCAAAAGACTACTTCTTTATTGTCGACAAGCGCGATAGTGACGTTTCGGGCGCAAAAGGCAACCAAGAGCGCTTCTATTTACTCAAAACTCTGTAACAAGGTTATTTACTTACGTTGAAGCGGAATTCAACTACATCGCCAGGGCGCATAACATAGTCGCGACCTTCGGTGCGGATCTTGCCGGCGGCTTTCGCAGCAGTCTCGCTGCCAGCGCTCACGAGGTCATCGAAATCAACAATCGCTGCAGCGATGAAACCTTTTTCGAAGTCAGTGTGAATAACGCCAGCGGCTTGCGGTGCAGTGCTGCCTTGATGGATTGTCCAGGCACGAATTTCTTTTGGACCAGCCGTAAGGTAGCTTTGGAGGCCGAGGGTTGTATAGGCAACTCGGGCAAGTTGCGACAAGCCAGATTCTTCAACGTCGTATGCGCCAAGCAGTTCTTGAGCATCGGCATCGGTTAACCCACGGAGTTCTTCTTCAAGCTTTGCGCAAATAAATACACTCAAAGCAGGCGCAACAAGGTCGGACAATGCCTGTTTACGGCCTTCGTCACCGAGGGTAAACTCGTCAACGTTAAACATGTAGATGACAGGCTTCGAGCTAAGTAGTTGCAAGCCTTGAATAACTTCTTTGTTCACGCCTTCCGCCTCTGAAGCTAAGCGACCAGCTTGTAGCTCAACCTGTAGCTTTTTCAATTCTTCAATTTGGGCACGGGCGGTAGGGTCGGACTTTGCTTCGCGCTCGAGCTTAGGAATCTGGCGTTCAATTGATTGTAGGTCGGCAAGGATTAATTCGGTGTTGATAACTTCAATGTCACGCTTCGGGTCAACTGAGTTGCTGACGTGGGTAATATCGTCGTTTACGAACGCGCGCACTACGTGAACAATTGCATCGCATTCTCGAATATTAGCCAAGAACTTATTGCCAAGGCCTTCGCCCTTGCTGGCACCAGCGACTAAGCCGGCGATGTCAACAAAGGTGACTGTAGCGGGTAAGACCTTGCCTGATGAATATATTTTTTTCAGAACATCTAAACGTTCATCCGGCACTGCGATAATTCCAGTGTTCGGCTCGATAGTTGCGAACGGATAATTAGCCGCCAAAATATTATTGTTGGTGAGGGCGTTAAATAGGGTAGACTTGCCGACATTTGGAAGGCCGACGATTGCGATGGATAGACTCATATACCTCTATTTTAACAGATGTAAGCCAAATTGTAAGTAACTGCGGCGTCAATGACACTCCCGGATGATTTGTTTATATGGACAGCGATCTACCGTCTTACATTATGGTTATGCATGCGCTATAATTCTCGTATGAAGCGCCCCTTAGGACGATTAAATAAAAACCAACGCCGAATCGTTCTAATTATTACCGTGGGGCTTATTTTGGTTGCGGGTAGTGTTGCGTATGTGCTGTATAAAAATTATCAAAATCAGGCTCAGAACGGCGGCACGCCAGTACAAGGTGCAACCAGCCGAGACGCCTCAGAAGAGGAGGCGATTACTTCCCTCGATGACCCGATAGCTAAAGCTGCGACCGATGCTGAAAAAGCTACCCTCTACGGCATGAGGATCCAGCGGTTAGAAGCGGCCTCAGATTATAAAAATGCTATTGAAACAACCGAACTACTCATTAAACTACAGCCCGATGTGCCAGCCCACTATGGACAACTCGGTTCTCTTTATCGAATGACGGCCGAAAAGCAAAAAGCAGTCGAAGCCCTAAAAAAGGCGGTCAGCTTGGCTGAAAGTGGTGGCGATAACGGCCGATACGCAGCCGATGTCTCGTATTACAAAGATTTACTCACTTCAGCTGAAGGTGATAGCGAGTGAGTACCATACCGCACTATGCTTTAACCCAGGCGCGCCGCAACTGGCGTGTGCTCACTTTTATTTCTTTGGCGGCGCTTATTGTGATTGTGGCAGTTATCGATATAAACTACCGCGCAGATGCGGCACCTGTGAGTTTGACTCCGGGCAAGGTTACGGGGCTGCAAAAAACCGGCTTTAGTGCCGGCGGTACTCTTTTATCGTCAAACGGGGGACAGAACGATGGTAACTGGGTTATAGACCGCGTTATTCGTCCAGCGGGTCGGGGTGGTAGTACCTGCCAGAAAGCACAAATTATTGGTGGCGGCGTGAGAGATATCCCGGCAACATCGGTCAGCCCGGCTATCCCAGCCGTCACGATCATGGAAAGAAACGGAACAGCTGGAGCGTATCGAACACCATCCGGTCGTGTTGCCGACGGTAGCATCGCCTACCTTGGTAACTCGACAACTATCGTTGACTCTACCGACTATATTCCACCTTGGTATATAGTCGATGCGAATGCACGCTGGATCGGTCAAAATCAGTTTGGCCAAGCCTATTCGGATAGTAGCTGTAAAGACCCGACCGACGGTACGCCGAGTGATTACGCCAACGGTAATATAGTCGTATTTAAACTAAAAAATGGCTTTGTTATTGACCCTAGTGTTGATTTGGCGTCAATCCAGTTCCGATTGAATGCCATTGTTGATAACTCACTTATGGTTAGGGTGAACGGACGTTTAGTTCAGTCTAGATTGCTTGGTAACTCTAACCCTGGCTGTAATAACCAGACGACCACCTACGCCAACAGCCAGACGCCAGGTTTTAATGCCTGCGCCAGAACTATCCAGACAGAAGAAACTAGCGGCGTCTTTAGGTCGGATCAGCCAAATACACTAGAGTTGCATGTCCAGTCTACTTACTCACACACGGGTCTTTTAATTCGTGACATCGATATAACTGGCGATATACTTCCGGCATGGTCGATTACTCCAACCTCAACAGTGACAGATATTACAAATACTACCAGTACGACGACTGCGAAACCAGGCGACATTATTACTTGGAAACACGAAGTGAAGAATAATGGGCCAGATGCCACCGAGCGAGCCGTAACGTACCGGCGTGAAAATGGCTCAGGTTTCCCAGCGGGAAGTGGCGGTACGCAAGCGTTACCTGCTAATACTCGTAACAATGGAACGGGGTCGCAAACATCAACCTATCGCGTATTGCAGAGTGATGTCGGTAGTACGCTCTGTCGAGCAACCAGCGCGATACCTCAAGCATGGAATGACGCTACAAGAATTACGTCAGCACAGGACTGTGTTACTATTCCACGTTCTTATACGCTGACTCCTACAATCACTCTTGATAGAAGCGGTATAATTGAAACTCCGAACTCTGTTATAGCTACTCCTAGAGTAACAAACAGCGGTCCAACGAATTCTAGTTCGACGCAGTGGCAACTTACTCGCATCGACATCACTCCGGGTAACGGTATCCCAAACCCAAGTGGGGGGCCGAGTGCGTCTGGGCGACCTCCTTGTTCATTCTTCTCTGGGGGCGGCGTCGCTTGTAGAGTAATTCAAAATGGAACCTCGGTCTTTAATGCCAACGGTAGCGTCACGGGAAATCCTCTTAATGCTGCGGCTGAACAAATTGCCGACTTGCCCGTTGGTACAAAGATTTGCTTCGCCTTGTCGGTTCAGCCTCGCTCGAGTGCTTCAGACGACTGGATTCATTCAGCGCCGATTTGTTTAACGGTTGCCAAGAAGCCGAAGGTTCAAGTATTAGGGAGTGACCTGATTGTTGGCAGGGGCTCGACGTACAACGTCGCAAAAGTCTCGCAAGTAGTCACCTCGACATCGTTCTCGGGTGCAACGAGTAGTTATTACGGTTCGTGGTCAGAGTATGCAATTATTCCCTCAGGGACAGTTAAAGGCATGGCTTCGGGTGCTATGTATGTCGATGGTGTTGGCAGTACTAATCTCTGTAATCTAAGCGCGCTGACGATTAGTAACAATAACGGTAGTGGGTGTCAGGCATCTTCGATGGGACGGTACGCTTTTGGTTCGCTTGCGCCTAATGTTGCTGGTCGGTTCCCTGTTACAAACACTATTAGTGGTGGCTCGGTCAATTTAAGGGACTTAACTTCGGCTCGAACGTATTCAGTCGGCGGGTCGACCTTAAATATATCGAGCTCTCAGCCAATTGGTAGTGCTGGCGGAAGAGGGAAGTGGATTGTGATTAATGACCGCGATGCCACCGTGCGAATTACGAGCAACATTAATTACACTACTCCAACGCAAGTCCTTGGCATACCTGCCGATATCCCTCAGGTGGTTATTATTGCGCGCAATATTATTATTGATGAATCGGTGACGAATGTTGATGCCTGGTTGATTGCTGCGGGTTCGGGCAACGACGGCTACATTAACACCTGTGGCTTTATACCGGCAGGTAGTCCGAATAGTGTTAATAGTGGCAACTGTAACCAACAACTCACCGTCAATGGCCCAGTCATGGCTAATAAATTATATATGTATCGAACGGCCGGAGCTGGCGTAGGTGCAGCTGCTGGTAACCCAGCCGAGATCTTCAACCTTCGGGCTGATGCCTATCTCTGGGCAAGTTCCTATAGCGCAAGCAACGGTCGCTTGCCAACAGCTAGCACAAAAGAGCTTCCTCCAAGGTTTTAGACCACATTTTCACAGTGACAAGGAGGCGTGTAGATGCCGCTAGTAAAGTAGACAAAGGCAACCATATCGGCTATGCTTTTAGTAACATATGAGCGACCCAACACACCCATTCAATCGTCCTGAATTTACGCACAAGAAAGCGCCCGTGAAAAAACGACGCATAATTATTGTTGCCGGTGTCGTGTTGCTTTTGGTTGTAGCTGTAGCTGGGGGCCTGACTTACGCGTTCCGCGACAAGATTTTCAGCCAAGCGGCTGTGCAAGACGCTCCCAACACAGCTGAAGTGGTACTTGGTAAGGCAACTGCAAGTGCAAGCGCCTATATGGCAAACGGCGATACGGCCGCGGCTGCAGCGGTATATGATACTGCAATCAAAGATTCAACCTCTGATGATCAGCAATCGGCCCTGTACTTAAATAAAGGCTTAGTTTTTGGCACAAGTGACACCCCGGCAGCCATAAAGGCTGTTGAACAGTCGGTTGCGCTGAATCCTACATTTGAAAATACAAGTTACTTGGCGCTTCTATATGAGCGCAATGGCGATAAGCAAAAAGCAATTGATGCGTACGAAAAAACAATCGTACTATATAACAAGCTCGATTCGAAAGAAGAAGAAGGCGGACCTACTCATGTAAGTACCTACGAAGCGAACATTGCTCGATTGAAGGCTTCACTATGAGATTGCGTTCGCCACGGTCACTCATTGGCCTAGGTCTATTAGCGGCAGTGATGTTTGTCAGTTCAATTATTACCCCAATAACCGCACATGCGGCTATTTCTGATAACTGGGAATATTTCGGCGACCTCAATACCTCTGAAGGCTATTTCAATAACGGTGGCAGAAACGACGCGTTGTATCGTTCGGGGTGTGGGTACGCTAGGTGTCCAGTACTTCCAAACGATAACTACGCCAAGGACTCACTAAACTCCGGTTACTATCGAGGCGGTGATGGCGGTACTGCGGCAAGTGTCCAGCGCGCTCGATATTTAATACAAGACTTGCGCTACCTGCAAAGCCAGGGTGGCTGGCACGCATCGGGCTCGGCTTTTATTGTGAATACCATGCTTGGGTATGCAATCAACACGCCAGGAAAAACCCGCTACGTCACCGAAGCAATGTATGTCGAGCTTGAAGCGAGGCTTGTTGACCGTGCTGAAAGAGGGAAAATTAGGTGGAACGTTGATTTCGCCAGTAATGGACTCGACACGTATACGCGCATTATTAATAATCAGTGGGATGTCGTATATGACAATACGAATGTAGTTGATAACGGCTTTATTATTTATGCCGACTCTGGGGCTGAAGCGTACCGTATGTGGTATGCCTGTGGAAACCCGGTAGGCGCAATTGACGGCGTACCTACGGTGACACCCAAGCCTCCACAGTGGACGGTTTCACCTTCAGTAAGTGCCGACAGAACGACGGTGCGGCCTGGCCAAACGGTAAACTGGACGCATACGCTCACTAACAACGGGCCAAACGCAACAAACGCAGACAGCTATTATCGCTACCAAAGTAGCAATGGTCTTGGCAATGGTTTTGGATCAAATAACACCATGCGTTCTGGCACGGGTGTCGGAGGCAGCGCTTCATTTAGGTCAAGCTATAATGTGCAGGCGAGTGATGCCGACAAAGTCTTGTGTAGATCGACGAGTGCTGTTCCGACGGCATGGAACAATGGAAGTAGGATAACTTCGGGGACTGCCTGTGTGACGGTAGTTAACCAGTGGACGATAGGGGTGGATTCAGACGTAACTTCAATTACAGGGACGGGCAGTAAGACGGTTGCAAAGCCGGGTGATGTAATTACGTGGCGGCATAACGTCACCAATAACGGCCCGGATGCAACCCGAAAAGCAGTGGTATATCGATACGAAAACGGTACCGGCCTTCCTGCTGGTAGCGGCAGCCCGCAAACTCTTCCAGCCAATACAGCAAATGGCGGTTCAAGGTCGCTAAGTTCGACATACCGAGTAGTAGCGGACGATGTTGATAAGACGATTTGTCGAGCAACGAGTGCCGACCCTCGATCATGGAACAACGACAATAAAATAACTTCAGGCTTTGCTTGTGTCTATGTTCCGTATAACTACACCCTTACGCCGACCGTCAGTGTCGACAAGGGTAGTGTTATTGAGGCTCCTACATCCGTCACTGTTACTCCTGATGTTTCAAATAGTGGCCCAACTAAGTCTCGTTCAACACAGTGGCAGCTGACCCGTATCGACATACGTAGCGGAAACGCTATTCCACGCCCAACTGGCGGAGCAAGTGCCGTTGCGCAGGGGCCTTGCTCGTTCTTTACCGGTCCAGGGGCTACTTGTCGAGTACTACAGCGAGGTAACTCGGTCTTTAACGCAAATGGCAGCACGGCTGGTGATGCGCTCAACGAAGCCGCAGAACAAATTAACGAATTGCCAGTGGGCTCAAAGGTCTGCTTCTCCCTGTCGGTACAGCCTGTATCGAGCAGCTCAACTAACTGGTCTCATTCGGCACCAATTTGTTTAACGGTCGCAAAAAGGCCTAAGGTGCAAGTATTAGGAAGTGATTTGATTGTTGGGCGGGCCTCGCCTTACAACCCCGCAAAGGTTTCACAAGTAGTAACGTCTACATCGTACTCCAACACAACAAGTCGTTATTATGGCTCGTGGTCAGAGTATGCAATTATTCCATCAGGAACGGTGAAGGGGATGGCCTCGGGTGCTATGTATGTCGATGGCACAATGGCAAGTAGCTTGTGTAGTCTCAGCGTGCTAACTATCAGTAACAATAACGGGACTGGCTGCCAAGCTACCAATATCGGTAGATATGTAAGCGGCTCTATTGCACCAAATATCGCCAGTCGATTCCCGGCTACCCGCGCTATTACTGGAGGCTCAGTTAACCTAAGAGACCTCACTTCTGCAAAGTCATATTCAATAAATAACTCAACCTTAAACATCTCGAGCTCTCAACCGATTGGGAGTGATGGAGCAGGCAAGGGCAAATGGGTGGTAATTAATGATGCAGAGGCCACCGTACGCATTACGAGTAATATCAACTATGATACTGCGGGCCTGACGGCACTTGATGATATTCCTCAAATAGTCATTATCGCTCGTAATATTATAATCGACGCTTCGGTTACTAATGTTGATGCTTGGCTGATTGCAACCGGTACGGGTGCGGAGGGGTATATAAATACGTGTGGCACAATTCCGGCTAATGCCCCTGGTACAATCAACAGCAATAATTGTGAAAAACCGCTTACTATAAATGGACCCTTGCTCGCTAATAAGCTCTATATGTATCGAACCGGCGGTGCAGGTGTTGGTGCGGCTGCTGGGGACCCGTCAGAGGTGTTTAACCTGCGCGCTGATGCTTACTTGTGGGCTAGCGCCTACAGTTCAAGCAACGGTCGCTTGCCAACAGCTAGCACAAAAGAACTTCCTCCAAGGTTCTAGAGTAAATTACAACTAAATGCACTTGCTATTAAGCTTATGCTTTAGCTATAATGAGGTACAATATGGCAAAACACGGCGTGGGCGATTACTTTGCACTTGATATAGGCACCAATGCGGTGCGCGTGGTTCAGCTGTCATCAGCTGGTCCAGATGCGTGGAACTTGGTTCACTTTGGCTATGCGCCACTCGATGAGAAAACCAGCAGCTCTTCATCTCCCGAAGCGCTTCGTCGCCTTGGCGAAGTTATTATGACCGCAGTAGGGCAGAGTGGCATTAAAACTAAAAACGTTATTATTGGCTTGCCTTCAAACAAGACCTTCACAACGGTTATTGAAATGCCAATCATGCCCGAAAATGAGCTACGAAATACTATTAAGTATCAAGTCGATCAATTCATCCCTATGGCAGTTACCGAAGCTAAGGTTGATTGGGCAGTGTTAGGTACTTCATTGCACGACCAAAAAATGCAAGAAATCCTTATTGCCAGTACTTCTAACTCATACGCCGAAGAGCGCCTCGAGTTTATCGAGAACCTTGGCCTTAACGTTATCGGTGCAGAGCCAACGCAGCTCGCTATGGTTCGTTCTCTACTGCCAAGCGGTATTCTTGATGCCCGTCTCATTATCGATGTTGGCGAACAGTCAACTGACCTCGCGATTACTTTCGGTGATAACCCACGCTTGGTTCGTACGGTTCCAACCGGGGTCCAGTCGCTTATTAAAGCCGCAGTTCAAAACCTTAACGTCCAAGAAGATCAAGCTCGTCAATTCATTCTGAAGTTTGGTCTTGCTCCTGACCGTCTTGAAGGTCAAGTGTACCGTGCGATCGAAGGTACACTCGAAAACTTCGCGACCGAACTTACGAAATCAATTAAGTTCTTCCAAACTCGTTATCCAAATACGCCAGTTGGTGGTATCTTACTTGCTGGTTACGGCTCGGTCGTTCCTGGCTTCGCTGAATATGTCAGTTCAAAAACCGGTGTCCCTTCATCAATGGCTAACCCGTGGCAGAAGGTGCGTGTTACGCAAGCCGATCAACAACAGCTTACTACCGTTGCTTCAGAATTCGCTGCAGCAATTGGCCTCGCACAAAGGGTGAACAAACTATGATCGAAATCAATCTAATCCCAGATGTAAAACAAGAACTGCTAAAAGCCGAACGATCTCGCGGTATGGTTATTTCAGGTGCAATTATTACGTGTATTATTGCCGGTAGTTTTGTTGCACTGTTGGCCGTGTATGTATACGGTATTCAACTGGGGCGTACTGTTCTCGTCGAGAATTCTATTAAAACGGGTAGTGAAGAACTTGCCAAGGTCGAAGACCTTTCTAAGATGCTCACCATTCAAAACCAGATTGGTAAAATTAACGAGCTCGATACAAACAAAACAATCGACTCACGTTTGTTCGACGTCCTTTCTGCGGTTATTCCACCTGCGCCTAATGCCGTGTCTGTATCTTTGCTGACATTAAACACCGAGGGTTCAACAATGAGTCTTGAAGGCCAAACAAACGCCTACGATTCAATGGAAGTCTTCAAAAAGACAATCGATAGTTCAATTATTGTCTACACTCAAGATGGTGCTGAAAAGCAAGTAAAACTGGCTTCCGATATCAACACTACCGATATTAGCTACGGCGAAGATGCTGAGGGCAAAAAAGTATTGAATTTCAGCCTTAGTTTCAAATACCCACCAGAGCTCTTCTCTGCAGGCATTCCTGGTATTACCATTAAGCTCAGTGTTAACGGCAACGTAACAGATTCTTACATAGGTATTCCAAAGAGTATCTTCAAAGAACGAGCGGAGGAAGTAAAATAATATGAAAAACGATATTGCCATTCGCAAACGCAGCCAAATAGCCAAGGCTAACAGGACTATGTTTATCTGGATTGCTGTAGCGTCTGCCTTAGTTGGCTCAGCGCTTGTAGTCAGTTTTTTCCTGGCTCAAAAGGCTATCTTTAATGAACAAGTGCTTATTCTGAAGCAGCAAACAGTATCTAACCTTGATAACAACAACAAGGTAGCACCAGTGCTTCAAAGCAAAATTCAGGTTCTTGATACCAATCAAGCGCTTATGTTAACAAAGGCAAACGACAGCGACCAAGCTATCCAGGTAATCCTCGACGCGCTGCCTTCAGACGGAAACTCGTTGGCACTTGGTGCTTCAATCCAAAACAAGTTACTGGCGGGTGTTCCTGGGCTTATCACTATTGAATCACTGATCGTTGACCCAATTGTTGGCGTTGAATCATTCTCAGGTTCTACGACAGTTGATGCCGCCGCAGCGCCCGCGCTGAACGAAGTGACCTTCCACCTTTCGATAAAAGCAACCCAAGACGCGGTTAAAACTATCTTGGGCAAATTTGAGCGATCAATTCGTCTGTTGACCATTACGTCATTGCAAATTGAAAGCCAGCCCGACGGCGACCTTGTAACAATCCAAGGTAAAGCCTACTTTGAACCAGCAAAAAGTATTGAACTTCGAACCGAGGTGAAGAAACCATGAAAAAAACAGATATAGCAATGATCGTCCTTATCGCTTCAGTCAGCGTACTGATTGCCTTCTTTGTAACGCGTGCAGCCTTTGGTGGTGCCGCTAATGAACCAACCGAGTACCAAACTATCGAACGTATCAAACCAGACCTTGGTGATATTAGCCCGACTATATTCAATGAGAACGCTATCAACCCTGCCGTAGAGGTGCAACTTGCTCCAGGGAACCAGTAGGTCCACAGCCCATGGCACTTCTTACTGACGATATCCAAGAAAAACTTGTCAAACTGCTTGTTGAAGAGGGCTTGGTTTCTTCAGATGTGCTTGATGCGACAAAGGCCGAGTCGGCAACATCTAACGAGCCATTATTCAGCCTTTTGGCCGAAAAAAATATTATCGATGATGAGCTATTAACGCACGCTATCGCTCAAGTATCGGGTGTTCCGTATGTAAATTTGGCTAATACTATCATCGACCAGAACATTCTGACGTTATTGCCAGAAGATATTGCCGAGCGCTTTATGGCCGTACCGCTTGCCGAAGTACATAACCGCCTCGCGGTTGCCATGATTGACGCCAACAACGTCCAGGCAGTCGATTACCTAGCAAATCGCATCCAGCGGCCGCTTAAGGTGTTTATGGCCTCAGAGACGGGCGTACGTCACGTACTCGACCAATACAAGACCGACCTTTCGAGTGTCGACCAGGCTGCTCAGGTATCGCAAGATGAAGAACGCGCCGAAGAGGCGAATGATGTTAAGACTATCGTTCAAGATTCACCAATTAGCCAAGCGTTGAGCAAGATTTTGGAATATGCAGTAAAGTCACGAGCGAGTGATATCCACATCGAGCCACTTGAAAATGCTTTGAAAATTCGCTGCCGAGTAGATGGCGTGCTTCGTGAAGTTATGCAATTGCCAAAAAGTATCGAGCCGGCGTTAGTAAGCCGTGTGAAAATTCTTTCGAACTTAAAAATCGACGAACACCGTGTACCGCAAGATGGTCAATTTACGGTGCGTGTAGCAAGTAAAGAAGTTGACCTTCGTATCGCTATCAGCCCGGTAGTATGGGGTGAGCAAATCGTCATTCGTTTGCTTGATAAAACAGGCAACAGCTTCGACCTCGAAGAAATGGGCTACGCTGGGCGTTCGCTTCGCGTTATTCGCCACGGTATTAAACGACCAAACGGCATGATTCTTACCTCTGGGCCTACTGGTTCAGGTAAATCAACAAGTCTGTATGCGCTTGTGAAAGAAATTAAAGATGACTCTGTAAATATCGTTACGCTGGAAGATCCAGTTGAGTACAAAATGGACGGAGTAAACCAAATTCAGGTGAATGCCGAAGTTGGCTTAACCTTTGCTAATGGTCTCCGCTCGATTTTGCGTCAAGACCCTGATGTGGTGATGGTTGGAGAAATCCGTGACGGCGAAACCGCCGCCCTCGCAGTGCAAGCAGCGCTAACCGGGCACCTTGTATTCAGTACACTTCACACCAACAGTGCTGCTGGTGTGTTGCCTCGTTTGCTTGATATGAAGATCGAGCCATTCCTTATCGCTAGTACCGTTAACACCATTATCGGTCAGCGTTTGGTGCGTAGGGTAGCCGGAAAACGCGAAACCTACCAATCGACAGCTATTGAAACGCAAAATATTATAGCCACAGTAGGGCACTTATTGCCAAAGACTCCAGCAGACGTCGCGCGCGTTTCGGCAGATTTAGGATATAAAGACCTACCATTAGCAGACCAAAGCGCTTATACTTTAGTCAGAGGAATTGACACCGCTCAAACTCCGCATGGTTACAGTGGTCGTGCTGGTATATATGAAGTCATGGATATCAATACTGAAATCCAAAACCTCATCATAAGCCACGCCACCAGCTCAGAAATCCAAAGGCTAGCCGTATCGCAAGGTATGATTACCATGCGCCAGGATGGCTATTTGAAAGCTTTGGCCGGTGTCACAACATTAGAAGAAGTTAACCGTGTAACATCAGATGCAGCTTAAAATGAAGATAGTGGGAAAAAAATAATGAATAATCAACAGCTAAGAATCGAAGTATTACTAGAAGAAGTCGTTAAGCGCCGGGCGTCCGACCTCCACCTTCAGGTTGGCTTGCCACCAATGCTTCGTATTGACGGTTCACTCGTGCCAGTAGCTGGCTTTAATCCGCTTGATGAAGCGGCGGTCGAAAGCCTTATTTTTGCTATTCTTGACCAAGATCAACGCCAAATTTTGATGAAGGATAAAGAATTCGACTTTAGCTTTGCCTTCGGTACTCTTGGTCGTTTCCGTGTTAATGCCTACCACGAACGCGGTAACTTGGCCGGCGCCCTGCGTCTTATTCCAAACGAAATTAAATCCGTTACCGAACTTGGCATGCCGCAGGTTGTTATGGGCTTCGCCGATTACCCACGCGGCTTAGTGCTGGTTACTGGCCCAACCGGTAGCGGTAAGTCAACAACACTAGCGGCTTTGGTGGATAAAATTAACACCGAAAAAGCGATGCACATTATTACTATCGAAGACCCGATCGAGTTTACTCATAAGTCTAAGAAGTCGGTTATTGTTCAGCGCGAAGTTCACTACGACACCTACTCATTCTCAGCGGCGCTTCGTTCAAGCCTTCGCCAAGACCCTGACGTTGTGCTTATTGGTGAGATGCGTGACCTTGAAACTATTTCTGCAGCCATTACTATCGCCGAAACTGGTCACCTTGTATTTGCGACACTGCACACAAACTCTGCAGCGCAATCAATTGACCGTATGATCGACGTGTTCCCTCCACACCAGCAACCACAGGTGCGTGCGCAGCTATCAAACATCCTGATGGCAATTTGTTCACAACGCCTCGTTCCGTCTATCGGTGGCGGGCGAGTGGTAGCAGCCGAGGTGCTTATTGCTAACCCAGCTGTGCGTAACATTATTCGTGAAGGTAAATCTCACCAACTTGATGCAATTATTCAGACTGGTGCCGATGTCGGTATGCAAACTATGGACCGTACATTAGTAGGGTTAGTACAAGCCGGTACCGTTACCTACGATAGCGCCCGAGAGTACGCTGTTGATTTAGTTGAATTTGAAAGGCTTATGAGAGGCTAATAACGTGAAAAAGTTTAATTACGAAGCTCGCGACCAAGCGACCAACAAGATTGTAAAATCAAACATTCAGGCAGATTCTGAAACGGCTGCCGCTAGGCTTCTTATTAAGCAAGGGTTCATACCTTTAAGTGTGAGCGAGCAAGATGCCGGTAACGGTTTTGTTGCAAAATTAACGGGTCGCATTTCAACAAAAGATAAGGTCGTCTTTACGCGCCAGCTTGCAACCCTTATTGGTGCCGGGTTACCACTTAGCCAAAGCCTTCATACCGTTATGGAGCAGACTCAGAATAAAAAACTTCAGTCGGTTATTCAGGAAATTTCTGCTTCTGTAGAAGGTGGTCGCTCGCTTTCAGATTCGTTCGCGAAACACCCTGACGTATTTAGTGAAGTATTTATTGCACTTATTTCTGCCGGTGAGCTTTCGGGTACATTAGACGAATCACTCCAGCGAGTCGCCAACCAACAAGAAAAAGATGCTGCTATTGCAAGTAAGATTAAGGGTGCTTTAACGTACCCAGTTATTGTTCTGTTTGTTATCTTTGGCGTATTGATTTTCATGCTAGTTACCGTGGTGCCGCAAGTCGAAAAACTGTACGAAGACCTCGGCAAGAACCTGCCATTCCTTACTCAATTAATGGTTGATACTGCAGATATATTAACTCGGTTCTGGTGGTTGGCTATTATTGTTGTGGGTGTTGGTGTCTACTTCTTTATTCAGTACCTCAAGACTGAAAGTGGTATTCGCTTTGCTGACACCTTTAAGGTCAAAATGCCATTATTTGGCAAGCTATTTGAAAAGCTTTACATGGCGCGTTTAGCTCGAACTGGGCAGACATTGCTTAGTACTGGTGTGAGCATGCTCGAGATGTTAAAGGTAACAAGCCGCGCCATCAACAACACGCTTGTTGCAGAAGCTATCTTGCGAGCAGCTGACAAGGTACAGGGCGGTAAGGCGTTGTCGGTTGCACTTGAACCCGAACCAATTATTGCTCCACTTGTTCCTCAGATGATCAAGATTGGTGAACAATCTGGCCGTATCGACGAAATGATGGGTAAAGTAGCCCAGGTGTTTGAAGACGAATTAGACGATCAAATTCGAACTATTTCAACACTCATCGAGCCTATTTTGATGGTTGTTTTGGCGGTCGTTGCTGGTGGAATGGTAGGGGCTATTTTGCTCCCAATCTACAGCTTGGTTAACACGATATCAATCTAAGAAACCTATAGACACCAAAGCATAAGTAGTTTACTATTGATTTAAACGTATAAAACGTTCATTTGAAAGGTGGGATAATTCCTATGAAGCGTACAGAAAACATAAAAGGATTTACAATCATTGAAGTTGTATTGGTTCTAGCAATCGCTGGTCTAATTTTCTTGATGGTATTTATTGCATTGCCAGCACTTCAAGCTGGTCAACGCGATACTGCTCGTAAGAGCGATGTAAGCAACGTTGCCTCAGCGGTAACTAGTTACGTCAGTGCAAACCGAGGCAACCTGCCTGCAACAGGAACTACACTTGATATCCAACTAGGCGCGACCACGGCTACGCCAAAGAGTTACACTAGCTTGTCAAACAATATTACGGCTGTTACGGTTGTTAACGCCGCTACTACGGCAGCTGGTCCGGTAACTGTTGTAGATGGCACTATTACTGTTTATGCAGGAATGAAATGTAACGCAGCGATTGCTAATACAGCAACTCAGACAACCCTCATGAAGGGAACTACGCGTCAATACGCTACAGTTACCATGCTTGAAGGCGGAAACGGTTCGGCTTACTGTCTCTAACCACTAACCCATAGGTGGTTCAATAAAAAATACGCAGGCTATAAACGCCTGCGTATTTTTAGGTATTCTCGTGGTATTATAGAGCTTATGAATGACGTCTTTATATATGTTGCACTGGTATTGTTTGGTGCGGCGCTAGGGAGCTTTGCTGCTGCTACTGTGTGGCGTATTCGCGCCCGTCAGCTAGTGGCTGATAAGGCGGCCGGTGAAGACTATGACAAAAAAGAGTACAAACTGCTAAAGAAAATCATCGCCAAGCCCTTAGACGACCACTCACAGTGCTTGCACTGCTCGTATAAGCTCAAATGGTACGACATGATACCAATTGTCAGCTGGCTTGCCCTGAGAGGGAAGTGCCGTAGCTGCCGCCAGCCAATTGGTTGGTTCGAGTTTCTCATGGAAGTGGGGGTTGCAGCCTTCTTTGTCCTTTCATATGCCTTCTGGCCAGGTGGGGTCGAGACAGGCTATGACATTGCTCACTTCGTTCTTTGGTTAATTGCAGGTGTTATTATGGCGATACTCTTCGCCTACGACCTGAAATGGTTCTTGCTACCGGATAAGCTTAATATTGCTTTGGCGATAGTCGGCTTGGGCATCGTTGGCGTAGTGGCTGCCGAAACGGGCGACATCGTCGGGACGTTATTATCCGCTGCTGGTTCGGTTGCGATTTTGAGTGGTCTGTATGCTGCACTGTTCTTTGTTTCAAAGGGTAACTGGGTTGGCTTCGGTGACGTAAAGTTGGGTGTTGGCTTGGCACTCATTTTGGTAGATTGGCAGCTTGCTTTGATGGCACTGTTCCTAGCTAATTTTATTGGCTGTTTGATTGTTATTCCACTTCTGGCCGCCAAAAAGCTCGAACGAAATGCCCATGTACCGTTTGGACCGTTGCTTATTGCCGGTACCGTCACTGCATGGTTCTTGGGCTGGGCAGTTTTGGACTGGTATATGTCGGGGCTTGGTTTTTAGAGGTAGAGAGCCGGTTTCGAAAAAGCGTAAGCTATATGCTTTTTCCTCGTTGGCTCGTGCTATAATTAAGGCCAGATGGGCAATATCAAACAGGCCGGATTTACGATTATTGAGACGATGCTATTTCTTGGAGTTAGCAGCCTACTAATAGTGCTTTTAATTGCTGGTACCGGTGCTTCAATAAACACTCAACGGTATCAAGATGCTGCCGAGACTTTCAAATTAATGCTTCAACAACAATATGCCGATGTTGCGAGCGTACAAAACAGCCGTGATGATTCTTGGTCATGCGGCGCTTCGGCACGTCCAACCAACACCGGTACGGTTCAGGACAATCGTGGCCAAAGCAAGTGTGTTTTGCTTGGTAAATACGTACGCCTCCAAGACGAGAAAATCTCTATTTATAGAGTCGTTGCGTATCCAAGAATCGCAACCGTTCAAGCTAACGATATCGACTCTTTAAAAGCTAACTACACCCTGAATGTCTCGAGCGATGGCGTCGATATGTCGACCATGGAGTGGGGGACTAAGATTGCCTACCCAAAGACTGGCGGTGGCACCATACCGTTAGCTGTGCGCAAGATGGGTATTCTTATTGTTCGCTCACCGGATAGCGGCCAGGTGTATACCTTCACTAATCGCGATAGTGATGTTCCAAACGACGGATCTATTAACTCGGCAAGTTTAACTAGTATGCTTGTAGCGGGCGATTCCATTCCTGGGCAAGGCGAGCGTACGATTTGTATCAATTCGGGCGGCATGTTTACAACCGATGACCGTTCGGTGCGATTGGTGACATATGCTGCAAGCTCGGGTGCAGTAGAGCTGCAAACGAACGTGATACTAAGAACTAACGGTTCGGATTACCAATGTTAACGTTCAACACTACGCGTCGGCAAGATAAAGGCGACACGCTTATCGAAGTTCTATTTGCGATAACTATCTTTAGTATGATTGTAGTAACCGCTATGAGTCTTATGAACCAAGGCGTCGCAGCGTCGCAACGATCTCTCGAGACAACACTCGTGCGTCAACAGATAGATGGTCAAGCTGAAGCTTTGCGATTTTTGCATGAATCGTATGTTCAAGCCTATCAATCGGGGCAAACGTTTAATTTAACCGACACGATTGTAACCCCGGCCGAAGAGTACTATCAAATTATTCAGTTTGTTGACCGTGGCGGCAACACAAAGGCTTCAAAGTTTGGCGGCAACACCGCCTGTGCTGTTCCGTTTAGTGCAAGCAAAGACTTTATTATTAACGCCGTTTCAGCCAAGCTTGTTAACACCACTAATAAGCCAACCGTTTTCCAAAAAGCGACAACATACGCCCAGCTGACGTATACCGGCAATACCCTCGATACAAGTAAGGGTATGTGGATCGAAGGAGTTCGCTCACCGGTAAGCGGGACAAGTGCCGGTTATATCGATTTCCATATTAGGGCTTGCTGGAACGTTCTTGGCTCAGATGCTCCAATGAACATAGGTACGATTGTGAGGCTATATGAACCACGCTCATAAAAAACAACAAGGCTTTACGCTCGTCGAACTATCGCTCGCCATGGCTTTTATTTCTATACTGCTGCTTGCAATTGCTATGACGATTATTCAAATAGGGGCGATTTATAACCAAGGGACAATTGCTAAAGACGTCAACCAGCTGTCTCGTGAGATAAACGTCGACCTTGACCGTACTATATCAGCGGCCGGTACGCTTGACCTCTCAACTAGTTATGTTCGATCGCCGGCTTCAGCAACAGCCGCAACTGCAGATGGCGGCCGGCTTTGTCTTGGCTCGTATTCATACATCTGGAACTACTCGAAAGCCATTGAAAGCAATGCTGACGGCGTCACTAAATACATCGGGCGCGAAGGTAATATTCAGCTTATAAAAGTAGCCGACCCAGCCCAGGTGTACTGTCTTAAAAACACGAGCACCGGAGTGCTCGTTAATAGGAATATTCTTGCTACCGACGCGCCTAAGGCTCAAGAACTGTTAAAGGTGGGCGACCGTCAACTCGGCTTGCATAGCTTTGTCTTTGCCAACCCACCGACATCGGCACGAGATATCAGTACTGGACAAAAAATTTATTCACTGTCGTACATTATTGGCACATCAAAAACCTCAGCTTTGAACACAAATCAAACGGCTTGTTTAGTGGCTGGTGCTCCGAATGCCGACCCTTTATATTGTAAAATTCAAAAATTTAACCTTGTCGTACGTACAGGGAATGGGGTTAACTAGTAACAATGAAAAACATAAGCAACAACACACAAGCCGGTGCTGTATCATTATTCGTCGTAGTGTTCTTCATGCTACTAATAACTGTAGTGACCGTCAGCTTCCTTCGTTTGATGACAGCCGACCAGCAGCAATCAAGCGATAACGATTTATCCCAAAGTGCCTACGACTCAGCTCAAGCTGGGGTCGAGGATGCGAAGCGAACTTTGCTAAGTTACAAGCAGTACTGTGTATCTAATACAGCAAGCCAATGCCAGGCTGCCGGCGACATAAACCACCTGTCTACCGCTGTGTGTAACGCTGCTTTATCGAAGGCGATTGGCGCAGGTACGACACCCTCAGAGAAGGTTGACGAAGTCCTCATTCAACAATCTACTCGCGACGACGCGGAATTACTGAATCAAGCCTATACCTGTGTAACTATTGATCTTGAAACCGATGATTATGTCGGGAACGTAGCAGCCAACGAATCCCAACTTGTGCCACTTGTATCCAGTAGCCAGTTCGACCGTGTTCGAGTTGAATGGTTTAGCAGGGAAGACGTAAGTAGTAATGCGATAAGCCTTAACGGCCTTGGCGTCTCTGGACATCCATTATATACCACTGGTCGGTGGCCAGTTAACCGCCCTTCATTGATGAGAGCACAATTAGTACAAGTTGCCACCAGTGGCTTTACTATTGCTAGCTTCGACACGGTCAGCGGCGCTCAAAGTAACGGTGCGAGCATGTTCTTATATCCAACCGCTGAATCAGGTATTGGTGCACTGCCGATGACTAGCTATGACCAACGCAAAACGAGCCCAACAGACAACCCGAACCCGAAGGACGACCTAACAACGCCAACTGCTGTTAGCTGCCAGTCATCCTTAAGTTCTGGTGGTTTTGCATGTACTGCCACATTGGTGCTTCCGCAAGCTATAGGCGCAACCGACAACCAGCGCACTGCCTTTCTACGCCTTGTTCCGTTGTATAATTCCACCCACTTCCGCGTAACGTTGTGGAATGGCCCAACTGTTGCTAAGTTCAGTGGCGTTCAGCCAGCTGTCGACTCAACCGGCCGCGCGAACGACCTGTTTAGGCGCATCGAAAGCCGAGTCGACCTATATGACACGACATTCCCATACCCTGAAGCAGCCATCGACTTAACGGGTAATTTCTGTAAGGATTTTGCTGTAACAGATACGCAATATATTGGTTCAAGCGGCTGTAACCCTTAGTTGGGCCTCAAAAAAGAATTTTCACTATTTATTCCTCCAGAAACGGCTTCGCTGCCGGGTTCGAACGGGGTGACCACCCTTCCTCACTCGGGCTGCAAATGTTTCTGTCAAAACAAATAGCAAAAATTCTTGCCACGACTTGCTTAAGAATTACGACTCACTATGAAATTTATCGTAGACTTCTTTTAAGTGGGCATCGGTAACGTGTGTATAGATTTGCGTGGTCGATATGTCGGCATGACCAAGCATGGTTTGGACGCTGCGGATGTCGGCGCCGTTCATTAAAAGGTCGGTAGCAAAGCTATGGCGCATGGTGTGCGGGCTGACATGTTTAGTGATTCCGGCCATGCGGGCATATTTACTAATCGCTCGTTGAATACTTCGGGCTGATAGCCGACGGTAATCGCCGGTGGTGTTGGTTTCGACGTTGCGGCTATAGCTAATAAACAGGGGAGCTAGGGTGTCTTGGCGCATGGCGAGGTATTGTTCTACCCAATCAGCAGCCGACTGGCTTATGAATACCGGACGGTCTTTTTGGCCTTTTCCACGAACCATAAACTCGCGCCGCTTAGTGTTGATATGGTCGCGGTTGAGGTTGACTAGTTCGGATACACGCAGGCCACTAGAGAAAAACAGCTCAATAATCGCGCGGTCGCGTAACCCGGCTTCTTCAGACACATCGATGCCCTCAATAAGCCGCTGGACTTCATCGTAATGCAAGAACGTTACTTGTTTACGGGCTGTTTTTGGCAACTCAATTTTATCTGGGCTTAAAGAGGGGATATCGCGCTTAGAAAGATACTTAAAGAAGCCGCGTAGGGCAATAAGGTGGTACGACTGCGTGATCATTGCTAATGTTTCGCCACGGTCGTTTTCGTGACGGTTTAACCATAGCCGATACTTACGAATCATTTCACTATTGATATCGGCTACTTTTATATCGCCAGTAAACTCTGCAAAGCGGTTTAGGTAAAATTCATAATTCTCGGCAGTTTTTGGCATGCGACCACCCTCAACCTCAAGGTGTTCGATGAATTCAAGAATATAATCTGACAAGTACATACATTAAGCATAGCCTAAAAGCTCTGTAACCGATACAATAGACCACATGCAGTGGCTCGAAGCACTTGTCCTCGGTCTTATTCAGGGACTTACAGAATTTATTCCGATTAGTAGTTCGGGCCACTTGGTTATAGCCCAAACCTTTTTGAGCGGCGCATCTGACCACCTGTTTTTGGAATTTATTAACATCGGTACAATGCTGGCATTGTTTGTATTTTTCCGTAAACGCATCTGGGGAATATTGCACGATATCTTTGTAAACAAGAAGTATCGGCTGGCTATAAATATTATTATTACCGTCTTGCCGGCAGGCCTTCTTGGTTTCTTCTTGGCTGACTTTATTTCTGCAACGCCGTTCTTCTCGAGTGCGGTAGTGGTAGTATTCACCCTCGCAATCGTTGGTGCTGTGATGGTGGTCGTTGAGAAGTTGCCAAAACTTTCACCTACAAAAGACGGCGAAGCCTTAAGCAAACCACGCGCGTTGGTTATTGGCCTCGCTCAAGCATTGGCGTTGATTCCTGGCGTGTCACGTTCCGGTTCGACTATCTTGGCTGGTCGCTTTATGGGCCTTAAGCCTGCCGAAGCTGCAGAATATAGCTTCTTAGCCTCACTTCCAATTATGTTGGGTGTTACGTTGAAGGTGTTAGTGGGGGATACTGACTACCTAATTGCTAACGCTCCGACACTATTACTTTCGAACCTAGCAGCGTTTATTGCTGGTCTATTTGCCGTTGGTTTCTTGATGCAATATCTGTCAAAACACTCTTTGGCAATTTTCGGTTGGTACCGAATTGGCTTAGCATTGGTACTTGCGGTTGTACTTTTGCTACAATAGCTCCAGTGCATAATCGTCTAAAGAATAATTGGAGAATATATGAGTCATATCGAACGAACGTTAATACTTTTTAAGCCTGATGCTGTACAGCGTGGTGTAGTTGGTGAAATTTTAAGCCGTTTTGAACGTGTTGGTTTGAAGATTGTTGGTACGAAGATGATCTCTCCGACTCGCGAACACTATTACAAGCACTACGAAGAAATTGGCCAAGTCATTACTCGTCGTGGTGAAAAAACTTTCAACAACGTTCTCGACACCATGAATGAAGGACCTGTCATTGCTATGGTTCTTGAAGGCATCGAAGCCGTCGAACTGGTTCGTAAGCTTGTTGGTTCGACTGAACCAAAATCATCAGCACCAGGAACTATTCGTGGCGACTTCTCACACATGAGCTATGGCTACGGTGACGAGCAGGATAAGGGAATTCCAAACCTGATTCACGCCTCGGGTGACACCGACGATGCTAAAAAGGAAATTCCACACTGGTTTACCCCTGCGGAATTGTACGACTACAGCGTATTGAACGAAAAATTTACTCGATAATTTCAAATCGTTTATAAAAAAGAAAGCCCCGCTTAACGCGGAGCTTTCTTTTGCTCAACGCATCAACGGGGCTGTGTGCCCAGATTCTTAGCGGCCGAATACCTCGCGGAAGTCAAACTCCTTTTCGCCAGATGAGTACTCTAGGGGAGAGTAGACGTCTGACCTGTAGTAGTAACCGTCAGAAGGCGGAACTGATGCAGGGGTAGCTTCGGAAGGAAGCATCCGTTCGTCATCACCAGTCATTCCTGTTGAAATCTCTTTATCTACAGACAAAACATCTCCTAGTCTAGGTTCGTACGGTATCTTTCGAGTGGGTTAAAATCCATCCCACGCATGACCTGGTCGTATATGGGGGTTTCTTCGTCAGCTACATTCAGCCAACGCAGCATTCTCTCGAGCTCGTCGATAAGAATCTCTATCGAACCCGCTTCAAAATAATTCTTGCCAAAATCGTTGCGGCCTTGCTCTGTGCCCACTTTTTCTCCAATACGATAGGTACGAACTCACCCTTATTATACTGCGAATCCAATATTGAGTCGATTTAACAGATGACCCGGCACGAAGAAGTTTTTTGTAGTATTTTCGAACGACCTCTGCAGCCCGAGTGAAATTGGGCGCAGAGGCCCCAATGGAACCCGGAGCGAAGCCGTCTGAGAAAGTGCTACAAAAGACTTCTTCGAGGTTCGTAATCTGTTAAAATAGTATTCATGCCTCGGTAGCTCAACTGGATAGAGCAGATCCGTCCTAAGGATAAGGTTGTAGGTTCGACTCCTGCCCGGGGTACCAAGATGAATTTCAGTAACGCTTGTGGTAATATATACTCATGGCTACTACAAAAAAGAAAACAACACCAAAGAAATTATCAAATTCAAAGAACGCTAAGAACTCGGCACGTCCGTGGTCATGGCGTTTTTCTCTTATTACAATCGGCATCTACAGCATTGCGGTCGCAACCGTGGTTATCGGTGCGCTGGTCGCTTCAAATGCGATAATTACGCAATATAACAAAGATAGATTAAGCCGCATTGATGCTGTTTATACTAGCCTTAAATTAGACGATTCATTTAAAGTCCAGAGCGTGAACGTGTTTGGCGATAAGCGGGCATATGAATCCGACAAAAGCCGTACATACTCATCTGAGATTGATTACGTTCACGGTGATACTGTCAGCAATACCGTGGCTAAACTTGATGAAAAGATAAAAGCTGCTGGCTTTACCTTTGTTAACGAACCGTACCCAGGTGCTGTATCTACTCAATACCACTACAAATCGGCTAGCGGTGAATATATTCGGCTCACTGTATCAAGCAAACTCTACGACGACGCGACTACTAATGCGTATGCAATGAATGAAGATACAAGTAGCATTATTTCTAAACTTGATAAAAACGCTGGCCCAGCAAACGTCATTATCAAGGTCAACCTCGACGACAATAACGAGTAGTCATGGCAAAAAAAGATCCAAACGCCAAGAAACTTGATTTTGAAGGCCAACGACCAGACGAAGAACTGCTGTTTGTCTTCCGCCGCCACCTTATTGCTATGCGCAAAGGCTTCTATCTGCTTCTTGGTTGTTTGGTAATTACTGCCATTCCGCCACTTATCTGGCAAGATAATCTTGAACTGTTCTTACTGCCAGTATTTGGGTTTGCACTTGGCTTGATATTGTTCTTTTATCACTACACGATGTGGTACTTTACCATTTACGTCGTAACCAGCCAGCGCATCCGTCAAATTACTCAAAAAGGCTTTTTCGGCAAGGACGTAGTGGAGCTGCGCCTGTCAAAAATCCAGAACATAAGCTATAATATACCAGGGTTCTCTGGAGAAGTTTTTGGTTATGGAACCATCGTTATCCAGACATTCGTCGGGGATCTTGTTATCCGTAATGTTGAACACCCTGAAAAAACGTATAACAAATTGCAAGACGCTGTAAGCACGGTCGTTGAAACGCAAGGAGAGCATGAAGAAATTATCTAAATTGGCCCCAAAATTGGGGTTTAAGAAAAAACAGCCAGAAGCACCAGCTGGTCGGATTACAACCGATACCCTGGCCGAACACCGTCAACGAGTCTTGGCCGGTGGACGAAAATTTAAGTACCCAGTTCAATACGCCCGCCACAAGTTGGTAGTGAACGCCATCATCATTGGTGTTGCCGCCGTTATTATTCTTTTGGGAGTAGGCTACTGGCTTTTGTATCAAGCCCAGAATACCAGTGACTTTATGTACCGTGTTACGAAAGTTGTTCCGGTTCCGGTTGCCACCGTTGATGGACAACAAGTTCGCTATAGCGAATATCTTATGAAGTTCCGCAGTAATCTACATTACTTAGTTGAAAAAGAGCAAATTGATATTACAACCGAAGACGGCCAACGCCAGGTTGAATTTATCAAAGATCAAGCTATGAACGATGCCCAGGCTGATGCTTTTGCAGCCAAAGTCGCTAAGCAGCGTGGTTTGAGTGTATCTGATGCTGAACTTGAAACGTATTTGAAACAACAGCGTCAATCGAGTGACGGCAATGAAGTCAGCGAATCAACGTACAACGCTGTTATTCTTGATTACTATGGCTGGTCACCTGAAGAGTATCAACAGGCTATGAAGACAAAACTACTTCGCCAAAAAGTTGCCTACGCAGTGGACGAACAGGCTGCAACAGTAGCAAAGAACGTTGAATCAAGTATTTCTTCTGGCAGTACCGACTTGAATGCACTTTCGGAAACTATTAATGCCGATGGTAAAAAGTCAGTGGTATTTTGGCCAGCTGCCTGGGTGCCTAAAGACAACCAAGACGGCGGGCTTGCCGCAGCTGCCTCGAAACTCGAAGTAGGCCAAATTTCAAAAGCAATCAAGACGACTTCTGGGGACGGCTATTACTACGTAAAGCTTGTTGATAAAAACGACGCTCAGGTCCGTTATGAATACATCCAAGTGCCATTAAGTACTTTTGATGCAATGCTGAAACAGGCTGGTACTGATAACAAAATTACCGAATATATTACTATTCCGAGTATTGAAGACCAAGCTCAAACCAAACCAACTCAACAATAGGAGGGCACTATATGTTTAGCGTACCCGCGCTCAATTACAGTTACGACGCACTGAGCGATTATATAAGTGCTGATATTATGCAGTTACATCACGACAAACACCATCAGGCGTATGTCGATAAACTCAATGCTGCAATCGAAAAGTATCCTAGTTTCGGAGGCAAGGCTGTTGAGGATTTATTAGTTGAACTAGATACCATTCCTGACGATATTCGTACTGTTGTGCGAAATAACGGCGGGGGTCATTATAACCACTGTTTGTTCTGGCTATGGATGTCGCCACAAGGTGGCGGGCAACCATCCGGTCCGCTTTTAGAGGCAATTTTACAGAGGTACGATACCTTTGACAAGTTTGTAGAAGAATTCACAACAAAGGCTGTTGGTGTATTCGGAAGTGGCTGGGTCTGGCTTCAGCCAAACATGGATATTGTTACAACACCCAATCAAGACTCGCTGCTAAGCAAAGGTGAACCTGCGCCGCTACTTGGTTTGGATGTATGGGAGCATGCCTACTACCTGGACTATAAGAATAAACGTCCTGATTATATCGCCGCTTGGTGGAATGTAGTGAATTGGCCGGTTGTCGAAGAACGATTCGACTCTTTAAAGAATAGCTAAAAGTGAAAACCCCGCTGGCTGCGAGGCTCACTGAGAGCGCTACGCAGAGCGGGGTTATGGTGACGTATCCGTCAGTTAGTTGCCACCACCATGACTACATGCCTTGTTTGAAAAAGTCCTTTGCCAGGCCGACGATGCCTTCAGCGGTGTCAGGTTCGATACCAAGGGCTCCGAACAAGAGTGGAAGATTGATGTTTCCCACCAGTGCCATGGCTACCATCGGTAGCATTCCCTTGAGGCCTTCGATGTCGACCACGTCATTCAAAATGTTGGCTGTCTGGTCGGTAACTCGTCGCCGAATTGGTGCAATCACCATCGACGCGAAGTCCGTCAGGCTCTCTTCACCTGCTTCGGTGTAGTTGCGCAGCAACTCGATGCGCTTCTGGTTCAGAATGATGACCGCTTGGGTGTATTCATTGCGGACCTGCAACAGGTTCGCGAGTGACTCCCGCTGTTCCTTGGTAAGGCCCGCGTAGGAGCCTGAAATCTCAGAAAGCATGTTTCCGCCTTATGGTCGTCGTCTCTCCGATTTGGAGATTTAAATATATTAACACATTTATCGCAAAATAACAATATCATCCGTGCGGAGCAGGTATGGAACTATTTTACTCAAGAAATGTGAAATCCCCGCTGGCTGCGGGGCTCACTGGGAGCTCTCCGCGCCATGCGGGGACAGGTGTTCTTCCGGGGTGTCTACGTCCGAAGACTGAACAGCGAGTTGCTGCGGTAGGCGGGCCGCCAGGAATTCGTGATTGCTCCCATTGTGAAGACGGTCATGTCGTACACGACGTGGGCGACGATCGCCGCGATTAGTCCGTAGTTGAACATCAGGTAGAACATGACCATGCCGATGAACCAGGCGTTGATCCTGCTGAACCAGCCGTTCTGCTCGTGTGCCTCCTGGAAGTTTCCATTAGCACTGATGATCGCAGCTCCTACCACCCAGCTTGCGGGATAGTAGAGGTAGTTTTCCAGAGCGCCGAAGGTCGTGAAGTTGGCTAGAGGAGTCAGGATTGATTCGTAGGCCCATCGCAACAGTCCAAGCTGTCCAGGTACGAATCCGAAGAGGATCCAGTTCATGAACGGCAGCAGAATCATTGCGATCGAGAATCGAAGCCAGCGGTAGCTGAGCTCCTCGAAGATTCCAGCGTGAAGACTGACCCAAGTGCCGGTACCGAGGTACTGACCCGATGTGTACGTCTTCGGTTCGTTGCGCATGATGATGCCCACGACTAGCGGTACTGCTATGGCCCAGGCGAAGATAAACCAGACGTTCGCGAGGCCTTCGCCGACGCTTTTGTCGATTGACCAGAGGTCGCTGAACGAGAAGAGAACATACTCTCCCCAGAACAGGTTGAGCGCGCCGAAGGCGAGCAGTGTGAGGCCGAAGCCCAACAGGTAGTAACCCGTGACCGCATACCATGGAATATCCATGACATTGACTTCTTCGTTACGTGACACGAGTACTCCTTTGTTGGAAGCGGATAGGGGCGAAGAAGAGCTATCGTTGGTGAGTCGATGTATTAACCGATGATATTATAACAAAAAACAGACTAAATGTCAATCTAGTCTGTTGATAATTGCTTGGCGGGCTCGACCGGATTTGAACCGGCGATCTCCTCCGTGACAGGGAGGCGTGATAACCACTTCACTACGAGCCCGTATGTGTTTCTTCAAAGAAGATACGGATTTGCTTTTACAGGCTGCGCCTATAAGCTCGTACAATAGTAGCATTCACGGGGGTTAAATACAAGTAAGCTCCTGAAAATAGTACACCGGGCTATGTTTTTCTCTCAGCTCCTCGTGTTATACTTATTCAGTAAAGCGGGAGCACGCACGCCGTTATAGCTCAGCTGGTAGAGCGGCGCTTTCGTAAAGCGTAGGTCTCCGGTTCAATCCCGGATAACGGCTCCACAATTGTTATGCTAAAAGATACCATCACACACTCATTTAAAGAACTTATTACGAACCGTTACCTAACGGTTCTTGCGAGTGTGACAATTATTTTGGCGATTGCTTTTGCCATTTACATCGGCCTGGTTGTTCGCCCAAGCGAATTGCAGCTTGTAACGCATTACACAGCTTACGGTGTGACTCACTTATACCGCGACCAGTGGTTTTACCTGTTGAGTTTTGGTGGCTTTGCTATTGTTATCGCCCTTATTAATATCGGTCTAGCGCTAAAAACATTTCTTACTAAAGGACACCCGCTCGCAATTATGTTTGCTTGGTTCGGTATCGGCATTATGATATTTGCTTGGTTGATTAGCTTCTCAATTATCAACGTCTGGTCACCGCTGTAACCCATGATTGACCTCGAACTCCCTCTGGGTAAGCGCACAAAGATGTATCGATTCTTCGAAATGGTGCCGGCTATTATTAGTTACGGCGCTTTTGTTTTACTAATCGTCTTGTCGATTGTTTCACCGCTACTTGCGGCTATCTATTTAATGGCAGTTATTATTGTGCTATTAGTGCGGGCGACTGGTATTGTTTACCACACTATTACAGGCCACCGTCGATTGGTAAAAACCCAAGAATTAGACTGGGCGCACCGTTTAAGTGAGCTTGAAGACCCAGCCGCTTCGTTTGAAAAGCACCAACACGGGCACAGCCGGGGTTACGGCATGCTTTCTCATGTTGATAACCTCCGTTTGATCGCTGCCGACCCAGCTGCTTTCCCGAAACCATCTGAAATGTATAACATCGTTATCGTAGCGGCCTACAACGAAAGCTACGATGTTATCGAACCAACTATGTATTCATTGGTAAAGACAACCTACGACCCGTCTAAGCTTGTCGTTGTGTTAGCTTACGAAGAGCGTGGCGGTGAAGATATTGAAAAAACCGCTCACCGTTTGCAAAAAAAGTTTGCCAGCAAATTTAACGACTTTATTATTGTAAAGCACCCCCGTGACCTGCCAGACGAAGTGGTGGGGAAGGGTGGCAACATTACTTATGCGGGCAAGTTTATGCAGAAGTGGGTTGAAGACAAGGGGATTGAGTTCAAAAATGTCCTTATGACTACCCTCGATTCCGACAACCGCCCACACCCAGGGTACTTCGACTACGCAACGTATGAATACATCGTCAACGAAGACCGTAAACACTTAGCATTCCAACCAATCGCACTCTTTTTGAACAATATCTGGGACGTGCCGGCGCCAATGCGTGTGCTTGCGACTGGTAACACTTTTTGGAACATTATTAGTTCAATGCGCCCGCACTTGCTGCGCAACTTTGCTTCACACTCGCAACCAATGGAAGCGCTGGTAGAGATGGGCTTCTGGAGCAGCCGCACCGTAGTAGAGGATGGCCACCAATTCTGGCGCAGCTACTTCTACTTTAATGGTAATTATTCTGTTCATCCTCTGTATATCCCAATCTATCAAGACGCCGTGCTGGACAACACCTACGCGAAAACTTTCAAGGCACAGTTCGTTCAACTCCGCCGCTGGATGTATGGAGCTTCGGACGTTCCATTTGTCGCATCACACCTGTTTACGAAAAAGCGCACCGTGCCATTTTGGCCAGGCTTTGTATGGTTTATGCGTAGCCTTGATGGGTATGTAACTGCTGCTTCGGTTTCAATTATTGTTGCCGTTGGTGGTTGGGTCCCGCTACTTATTAACAGTGGGGCATACCGCGACGTTGTGGCTCACCAGCTACCTGACACTATTAGCATTTTCCAGCGCGTTGCGCTGGTTGGAATTATCGTGATGGTGTTCTTGTCATTTAAACTGTTGCCGCCTCGCCCAGAGCGTTACAAGCGTACTCGTACCATTGGAATGCTATTGCAGTGGTTGCTTATGCCGTTTACCGCGATTGGTTTCCTGTCATTTGCTGCTTTGAATGCCCAAGCCCGCCTGGCCTTCGGTAAGTACCTCGTGAAATTTGATGTAACCAATAAGGCGACAGTAGCTTCAAGGGCTGCTTTAAAGACCAGCGCCGAACCTAAAGAACCTATCCGCGTGAGTGAACTCGACCGCGAAGAACCTGAAACCTCTAAGTAGAGGTAATGTCTCTTTAAAAGAAGAACCCGCACCAGTGACGGAGCGGGCTCGACGTCGGGTGCGGGTATCTGTTAGTAGGGAGGCTGGAGTGCAAGTTTCTGCACCCAAGCGGTGAAGGCGGCAGTCCGGTGTTCGTCGCCGTTAATCGTAACGTGAACGTTGGCCGTCCGTCGGAACTCCACGATGATGAACTCGATCTTGGTGTCGGAATCGGCTTCGATTTTGGTTTTTTCCATTTCGAGCCTGTTGATGTCCCTTCGCTTAACTTTGACGTCAAAGCGTACCGTAGTAGTTGTAGTCATTATCTCGCTCACTCTGTTGGTGGTGTATTGATTTTACGGTAGTGTACGACAATAATAACTATTTCGCGAGCATAAGCGGCGTCGAGATACACAAAGAACTCCCCGAAGGGAGTTCTTTTAATTGGGTTCTGAAGCGACTAAATTGTTCGCGAACGAACGCTACGTTTGATCTCTTGCAACGTCTTATCGTACTCGAACCCGAGTGAAAAGCGTTCTAATGAAGAGGTCTTGAGTGGATTAGTCATCTGTTGTTTCTTAACCATGTCTCTATACTAGCATAAACGCAATGAATTGTCAATGGAACAGGCTTTCGCGTGAAATACCGGATATGATATATGATGAGATAAAGTAAGCAGAAGGGGGACGTGGATAACTTTGGCAGCATTGGGGGAAAGTAAGCCCTGCCTCTGTTAATTCCGCTATTAAATGTGCAAAAAAGAGCTTTAGGGCGAGGTTAATAACGCTCGAAAGGTGTCAAAATACAAAAAATAGACCTCCGTAGAGGTCTATTTCATAATTTTGGTGGGTCCTAGAGGATTCGAACCTCTCACCTCCTCAACGTCAATGAGGCGCTCTAGCCAAATGAGCTAAGGACCCTTAGGTCGACGGCAATGAGCCGAAGGCTTTATTAGTCTAGCAAAATAGGGGTGGAGAGGCAAGTAATATGCTGTTATGCGGTTGTCGCTTATGCTAAAATAACTTTATACATGCAGTGGGCAAAAAACCAAAAAGGTTTCACAATTGTGGAACTCCTCATCGTCGTCGTTGTAATCGCAATTTTAGCTGCTATTACGATTGTCGCGTATAACGGCATTCAAAATAGGGCTAAGGTCAGCGCTGTGCAGTCGGCTGCTTCCCAAGCGAGTAAGAAGGCTGTGGTGTACGCTACGCTTAATACCGATCAATACCCAGTCGACCTTGCGACTGCTGGCGTTGTTGCTTCTGGTGGTACGACATATCAATATAGTTTTAATAATTCTGCGAATCCTCGAACTCACTGTGTCACGGCAACAAATGGCAGCATTTCGTACTTCCAATCAAATACAGTAACAAGCCCTGCGCTTGGTGCTTGTGCTGGGCACGGCTCGGGAGGGACGGCTACGATAACGAATCTCATTCAAAATCCAAGTGTCGAGGCTAACCTCACCTCGATATCCAATGCCGGGAGTGGCGTGACGCTTACGAGAGATACGACTCAATCGGTCATGGGTTCAGCCTCGGTCCGGGTGGTAGCGGATGGGTCGGCGACTGGCTCGGGTACGCAGCAGCTTGCAGCTACGACCGCATATCCTGCGGGTGTATATAGAGGTTCTCTGTACGTCAAGGGGACGGCTGGAGTGCAGCTGTATGCAGTACTCCGCGCTACCGGGTCAGGGGTGGCTGACTTGAGCTCTTCTAACATTACTATGACTGGCGCATGGCAAAGAATCGAGCTTTCTCCAATGACCATTACAAGTTCAACAACGACACAATTTTCACTAATGGCGCGAACAAGTAGTGCTATCGCGACAACATTCTGGGTAGATGGAGGAATGCTTTTTGATGGTTCGGCCAGCTCTGCTTTTGCTGATGGTAATACATCTGGTTGGGCGTGGAATGGCACCGATAATAACTCTACATCTACGGGGATGCCTCAATAACACCGACGCTTCTTTGGCTACTCTGGCGCCTCCGGGTGACAACCCAGATTTGAGGTGATATACTATTTTTAAGCAATGAAGCGGCCTCACTACCCGCAGAGCTTCGTGGATGTCACCTGTGCGTTAACGGGTTTCACGAGTAAAACGTCCGGTGGAACCGTCTGCACCAGCACAACGCTACAGTAGACCCGAGACATGCAATTGAAGAGTTTAAGTATATTGAACCCGACATTGCATGTTTCTTTTTTATTAAAAATCAGCGGGCTCAGCCCAGCAGGAGAAGAAAATATGAGCGATTCAATCAACAGCGAACACCTACACGCAATGCGGCACAGCCTGGCGCACATTACCGCCAGCGCAGTTAAAAAGCTATGGCCAGAGGCTAAATTTGGTGTTGGTCCAGTAGTAGACAATGGCTTTTATTACGATATCGATTTAGGCGAATTAAAAATTTCCGAATCAGATTTTAAACGTATAGAAAAAGAGATGCGCGGTATTGTAAACCGGGGTGAGGAATTCGAGCACTTCGATATGCCTATTGACCAAGCAATTGACTGGGCGCGCCAAAATGGCCAACCGTACAAAGAAGAGCTTTTGAACGACTTGAAGCGTTCTGGTACAACCATCGCTAAAGACCTCGATGTCAGCGAACTAGGTTTGGCGACAGACGGGGATTCAGCTGTTGAAACTGTTTCTTTCTACAAAAACGGTGAATTCGTCGACCTTTGTCGTGGCCCTCACGTCGCGAACACGAAAGATGTCGGTGCCTTTAAATTGCAACGCGTAGCTGGTGCATATTGGAGAGGTAAAGAGGGGAACCCTCAAATGCAACGCCTTTACGGTGTCGCTTTCGAAACCAAAGAAGAGCTTGATGCTTATCTTGTTCGTATGGAACAAGCGAAACTTCGTGACCACCGCAAGCTTGGTAAGGAACTCGACCTCTATACTGTTTCACCACTAGTTGGCCCTGGCCTGCCTTTATTCACTCCACGTGGGACTGTGTTGCGTGACATTATGAGTACGTATTCTAACCAATTGCGTCAGCGTTACGGTTTCCAGAAAGTGTGGACTCCGCACATTACTAAAAAGGAACTATATGAAACTTCTGGCCACTGGGCTAAATTTGGCGATGAGCTTTTCCTCGTAACCAGCCAAGAGACGAGCGATAACTTCGCCCTCAAACCAATGAACTGTCCGCACCACACCCAGATTTACGCCTCGTCACCACGAAGCTACAAAGACATGCCGGTCCGTTTCCTTGAAACAACAACCGACTACCGTGATGAAAAGACCGGTGAGCTTGGCGGCCTTAACCGTGTCCGTTCATTAACTCAAGACGACAGCCACGTATTTGCTCGTCCTGACCAAATTGAACAGGAAATTAATAACTTGCTGGCTTCAGCTCGTGAACTGTACTCAACCATCGATATGAAGCTACGAGTGCGACTTTCGTACCGTGATGGCGGCGAAGGCTACTTGGGTGATATCAGCCTTTGGGAGACCGCTCAGGCACAGTTAAAGCAAGCTGTACTAGCTAACGAACTTGATTACTTCGAACAAGACGGCGAAGCGGCTTTCTATGGTCCAAAAATCGACTTCATGGCAACTGATGCTATCGGCCGCGAACACCAAGTTGCCACCGTGCAGCTAGACTTCGTGCAACCAGAACGCTTTGGCCTGACGTACACCGATGCCGAAGGTAACAACGCGCAGCCAGTTATGATTCACTGTGCTTTGCTTGGTTCTATCGAACGTTTCCTTAGCGTATTCATTGAACACACTGCTGGCTGGTTCCCATTCTGGGCAGCTCCAGAGCAAATCCGCATCCTTACTATTAACGACCAGGTTTTGGATTACGTGGATGAGATTAAGAACGTATTGAATGAGACTGTTCTTATGCAGCCGGTTCGCTTTAACGAAATTCGTTTTACTGTTGATGATCGTAACGAATCGCTTGGCAAGAAGATTCGTGAAGCCGCTAAAGGAAAGATCCCTGTGCAGCTAATTGTCGGACAGCAAGATAAAGACAACCGCGAAGTGAGTGTGCGTACTCAAAAGGGCGAAGAAAAAGTCACCCTTGATGGCTTAGGTGAGTACTTAAAGGCTCTGTAATGCAGAAACCGCTTACTCGTATTGCAATCGATATTGATGAAGTCACAGCACAATTTACCGATGCCTTGCGATTGTGGGTGAATACCGCCACGGGCGCAGATTTGCAGCCTAATCACTATCAAACGAAGCATGAATTTTGGTCGCACTTTCATAGTGTCTGGACTGAGAACGATATTCTTGATTTAGTCGATTACGATAAGTTCAACAATGAACTATCCGTCAATCAGTCGCATGTGAAAGTTGTTGCTGGTGCAAAAGAAGCGATCGCTTCTTTAAAGCAAAAGTACGACGTGGTCTTTATCACTTCGCGGCCACCAGCACAGCACGACGCCACCCGAACGTGGCTTGATGAACATATCGACCCAACCATCCCGCTTTACTTAGCAAATAACCCAACGGTCCAAAGCAGCCCGCAATCGAAGGGCCAGCTTTGCGTCGAATTAGATGCTCAGCTGCTTATCGATGACAGCGCCGAAAATTGCCAGGACGCGTTGGACAATGGAGCGGACGCGATTTTATTTGGTGACTATGGCACGAATGCACACGCGCCTGAATCGCTCCATCGATGCGCTAATTGGCAGGAAGTTTTAAAATACCTTGATGGCCGTAAATAGCGAGTTTCGAAAAAAGGTTGAAGCCCTCATGGCGCAAGTTCCAGCTGGCAAAGTCACAACCTATGGTGACCTGGCTGCATTAGCTGGACATCCATACGCGGCCCGAATTGTGGGCGGTATGGCACACTGCGGAAACGAAGAGTTACCTTGGCATAGGCTCGTGAACCGCTTCGGTGGTTTAGCGAGCGGTTACCCAGGCGGGCGAGAAGTCCAACAGATACACTTAGAGGCTGAAGGGCACACCTGTATAAATTTTGTGCTCAATAATTTCGAGGAGATACGATGGCGACCCCTATAGAAAAGAGAGATGATTCTTCACAACAAGCAGCCGGAAAAACCGATGCGCCTTTAGTAGTTGTCGTTGGTCCAACAGCAAGCGGCAAGTCTGCTTTGGCTATGGAGCTTGCTAAGTCATTCAATGGTGAAATTATTTGTGCGGACTCACGTACTGTGTATAAAAACATGGACATAGGCACTGCAAAACCGAGCGCCGAGGACCAAGCGGCTGTGCCTCATTGGGGCCTTGATTTGGTTGAGCCAGGTGAAACATTTACGGCTGCCGACTTCAAAAAGTACGCGTTGTTAAAGACCCAACAGGTGCGCGAAAGAGGCCACGTACCGTTCATAGTAGGGGGTACTGGATTGTATGTTGATGGAGTAATTTTTGACTACGAATTCGGCCAACCCCGTCCAGAACTGCGAAAACAGCTTGAATCGCTATCGCTAGAAGAATTAAAAACCTATTGTGCTAACAACAACGTTTCTCTACCTGAGAACGAAAATAACCGTCGCTACGTCATTCGAGCGATTGAACAGGAAAGCATTAACAGTAAGAGGTTACGTAGTCCGATTGACAACATTGTCCTAGTAGGAATTACAACAGAACGTACTGAACTGCGCCGCCGCATCGCTGCCCGTGCTGAACAGTTATTTGAAAACGGAATGGTCGAAGAGGCCATAAAGTTGGGCAATAAATACGGCTGGGATAGCGAAGCGATGACTGGGAATATTTACAAATTAGTGAAGCGATATTTAGACGGCGAACTAACATTGGACGAGTTGAAAGAAAAGAATGCCACGGCTGATTGGCGTTTGGCTAAACGTCAAATTACTTACATGAAACGCAACCCATATATTAAATGGTTAACTTTAGATGATGCCCTTGAGTACATAAGGACTGCGCTGAAAAGCTAACTGGCGGGATGTGTAAATTTTTGAGTATTTGGCGAACCCAGGTTAAAAGAGGTTAGATTTTATAGGCCGTCGAGGACTGTCTGAGCAACGCGAGTTCCGCAGACGCCAAAATCTGAACTCTTTTAACCATGGAGTGAGACGACCAACTCAAAAATTTACACATCCCGCCAGTTAGCTTTTCCTCGGTCAACTATGGTATTATACGAGTATTAAAAGTGAACAAGGAAATAGGGGATATGATAGATAAGTTGTTCGGTTCGAAGACAAGAGTTAAGCTCCTGCATCTATTTATGAACCATCCCGGTCAGTCTTTCTACGTCCGTGAAATCACTCGTTTAATCGACGAACAAATTAACTCAGTACGTCGTGAACTTTCGAACATGTTGGAAGTTGGTATTATTACCAGCGAGACTGGCGACAACAAACTTTTCTACCAAGCCAACCAACGCTACGAGTTCTACAAGCCGTTGCGCGCTATCTTTGCCGGAGAGTCTATGGGTTCTGAAGAAAAGTCTGCCGAGCAGAAGGCGAGTGCTAACCAAAACGAAGTAGATATTATTGAAGCGATCCCTGCATTACGCTTGGCTATTTTTGCTGGTGTACTTGTTAAGGGCTCGACTGCATCAATCGATGTCATATTGGTTGGTAACATTTCTGCTACTAAAGCGAAAGCCGCTATTGCGATGATCGAGAAGCTAGAGGCTCGCGAACTAAACTACACCGTGCTACCATATGATGAGTTCTATTACCGCCTGAGCGTTCGTGATAAATTTATTACTGAAGTTCTTGCGACTAAACACAGTGTGGCCGTTGATAAAGATAACATTCTGAACGAGAAATAAGGAGAATATATGTTTGAAGTTGAATATAAAGGTGCTAATACCGTGGTCATTTCGACCAAAAAAGGAACTATCGTTTCTGACCCTAAGCTATCATTGGTTGGCTTAAAAGATGCAAACCTCAAAGACGCTATTGAATTAGCTACTGAAGCGCGCTTTGCAATTAACGCCGAGAATGCCCGTCTTGTTATTGAGGGTCCAGGTGAATATGGAATCGCTGATTTCGATATTCGTGGTGTCGCTGCACAACGTCACCTCGACGCTGACGGCAAAGCCTCTACAATCTACCGCATCGAAGCTGGTGAAATTCGCGTCGCCCTTGTTGGTAACATCTACGAAAAGCTTAGCGAAGCGCAGCTTGAAGAGCTCGGCTTAATTGATGTCCTTATTATTCCAGTTGGTGGAAACGGGTACACACTCGACGCAACTGGCGCCGCAACCCTTACTCGTTTAATCGATCCAAAAGTCGTTGTGCCAATTCACTACGCAGACCCTGCGATTAAATACGAAGTCGCCCAAGATGATTTCGAAACATTCGCTAAAGAACTCGGTGGCCTTGTTGAAGAAGCGCCGAAGCTTAAATTGAAAACTTCGGCTGCACTGCCTGAAGCGCTTACTATCTACAAACTCGCACGCACTTAACAGAGAATCTTTATGAAGATAGATATCGTAAAGCTACGACCTACTGCTATTTTGCCAGAATATCAAACCGCCGGCGCTGCCGGTGCAGACATTCACGCCTGTATTGATGCCCCAATTACACTTCAACCCTTAGAACGTCGCATGATTCCTACCGGCATCAGCATGGCAATTCCTGTAGGTTATGAAGTGCAGATTCGTGCACGCAGCGGTATGAGTATTAAACACGGTATTACCATGGTTAATGGCATCGGTACCATCGACGCGGATTATCGCGGTGAAGTAGGTGTGCTTGCAATCAATCTTGGCCAAGAGGCGTTTACTATCGAACCCGGCATGCGCATTGCGCAGATGGTCGTCGCAAAGTACGAAACAGCTGCTTGGAATGAAGTCGAAGTGTTAGATGAAACAGATCGAGGAACGGGCGGCTACGGGAGTAGTGGCAATTAAGACTCTTACCGAATCAGTCGCAAAAGTCTTGTTGATAAATGAGAACCGAGAAGCCCTCATCTTAACCGTGGGCGAATATCAACAACGCCCGGATAAATCCTTCAAGCCAGACCTACCCGGAGGCCGCGTAGACCCTGGCGAATCTGAACTTATGGCGGTTAAACGAGAACTCGTCGAGGAAACGGGGGTTGACCTCGCCTTAGACACATTCCAGCTGGCCTACGCCAAAACCGAACTCTTTGAACCGGAAAACAAATCCGTCAGTAAATTCCTGTACCTTGCGCACGTAAATGAAACCCCAGCAGTCACCACTAGCTGGGAACACTCATCATACGAATGGGTACCACTTGAAGGCATCACCGAAAAGGTAGAATTTAGACCATTCTACAAAGAAGCCATCGACTACAGCTTCGCCGCCGGCTTATTGTAGCCACTCATATACAAATATTTTCCTTGGTTGGCGGGCGGATTGCCTTGCGTAACCCCTGAACGACATCTGCAACCCGAGGCTTTGATGGGCGTCGAGACCCCATCAAAACCCGGCGAGAAGCCGTCTTCAGGGGTGCGTAAGGCAATACGCATTTCCGACCAAACAAAAAACCTCTCATAACGAGAGGTCTTTCATTAAGTTCCGGAAGCAGTTAGGCTGCTACGAATTCGCCCTTTTTAGGGAGAATGCCCTTCTTCTTAAGCGTACGAATCGCATCTGTGCTCAAAACCATAGTTACTTTTTGGCCTTCAAACATGAAAGTCTTTTTTTGTAGGTTTGGTTTGAATACGCGATTTGTGCGACGCAAAGAGAAGCTAACGTTGTTGCCAAATTGCTTGCCTTTACCGGTGAGTTCGCATCGTGCTACCATAATATTTTCCTCTTATCCTAGATTATTCTTTTTCCCTAAACATATAGTTATCGGGACACTGATATACATTTTACCTCTTTTGGCCTTGATAGTCAAGGCGCCAACCCCTTAATCCTGATAGGCGCTATCAGTGCTAAGGAGGAGTGCCGACAGTGTGTCGTCGGCAGGGGCCCTAGGGCCACAGTTACTCCTTTACAGATAGCTACGTAGAAGCTCGAAATCCTCACTGGTTGCTGGCCCGACGGCCTTCGTTGCATGGGTGAACTCTTTAAGGGTGATTATGCGTAGGTCGGAAGTCGAAACCTCCATGAGCCGACGCTCCTGTTCATATCCGTGACTAGAATTCGATTTTGGAGTCAAACAGGACTGAGCCTGGATATCACCGTGACAGCTTTGGCAGCGCGCTTCCAAAGCGAGGGTGCCCAGCAGGACGCCGCGCAACAGTCGCCCGTGAAGTCTCCCGGCATGCTGTTGGAGTGAGCTGGTTTTCGGGTAAAGTTGCGAGAAGAATTCGTATATCGCTTCTCGCGTGAGGTAGCCGTCGACAACCTTTGGGGGTTGGATGGACTTGGTGCTTCGGTGCTCGCTGAGCTTTTGTGTGAGCGTTTTTACCAAATCCTCAGCCTCTTCGACACTCATCACAAGTGCCTTGCTGCGAAATAGGGCAATAATTCTAGTTTCATATGCAGCTTCATCCACTGTTTCGCATCCATTCTCGTAGTGTCAATGTGCAGGGTAACTGTACTATTATATCATTTAACTAATAAATTGCAATGTCACGAAAAACAACGCTTTTCACCCTGATGCGTAAACTGTTACAATATAGGTAATGACCACAAAAATAGACACCTTCAACGAGCTACCTGTACGCAACTATTTCCAGCAAATCTTAGATGCAGTCGATACTAACCAGGTAACTATTATTACCGCCGAGACCGGTGCTGGTAAGAGTACTCAAATTCCTCAATACCTCGCCGAGCATGGCTACAACAGGGTAGTTGTTACCCAGCCGCGCATTTTAGCGGCTCGTAACTTGGCCCAAAGGGTTCGAGATGAATGGTCGCTGCGTAATACCGAAGATTCGAGTGATATTATTGGCTACCGTACTGCTCACGAGCGCGACGACAGTGGTGATACGCAAATTCTTTACTGTACTGACGGTTTGCAGCTAGTTCGCGAAATTACCGGCTCGGGTATTACCGAAAAACAGATTCTTGTTTTAGATGAGGTCCATGAATGGAATGAAAACATGGAAGTGTTGGTCGCCTGGGCGAAAAAGCGCTGTGAAGAAGAGCCACGCTTTAAGGTTGTGGTGATGAGCGCGACGATTGAAACCGAATCGTTGGCGAACTACTTTGGCACCCAAGCTATTATTGATATCCCTGGCCGTTACTTCGAAGTGACGAAACGCCGCGGCAAGGACGTACTAGCCGAGATCTTCGCCCAAATCGAGCACCGCGGTAAGAATGTTCTTACTTTCTTGCCTGGTAAGGCAGAAATTCAAAACGTTATGGAAGCGATTCAGACGAAAGCTACTGCAGCTGGTGTTGCGGTCATTCCTTTGCACAGCCAACTTGAAGCCGAGGATCAACAAAGAGCATTTATGAACTACGCCAAAGGTAAAATTATCCTCGCAACTAATATTGCCCAGACGAGTGTGACCATTGATGACATCGACGTCGTTATCGACAGCGGCCTCGAGCGTCAAAGTGAAGTACGGAGCGGTGTTGAGGGGTTGTTTATTGCCCAAATCTCTCAAGCCGATAGCCTGCAACGGGCCGGTCGTGCTGGCCGCACCCGCCCCGGTGAATACATTTTAGCCCAATACGACACAATGCCATGTCTCGATTTTCGAGATCGCCCAGCATACGCGATTCCTGAAATTATGCGCAAGCACATCGACCGCCTCACGCTGCGTTTAGCAAATGTCGGTATCGACATCGAAAGTTTGGACTTTTACCACGACCCGAGCAAGCGGGCGATTCAAAGGGCAAAAAAGACCCTCGTTGCCCTCGGCGCACTGACAGCGAACGGTGAAGTGACCGACATCGGTCGCCAAATGGAGCAATTCCCGGTTGAATCAAATTATGGCCGTATGTTGGTTGAAGCGAAGCAATTCTCAAAAGAGGCTCAGGCGAAGCTTGCTGCAATTATAGCTATTCAGGAAATTGGTGGCATTGTGAAGGGTGGCACTCGTTTTACTGGCTGGCGTAAATACACGAAACAGTTTAAATCTGACCTATTAGCCCAATATGATGTTTATTTGGCACTGCCGAATATTGCCGAGGAAGAATATGAAGGGCTAGGCATTATTAGTAAGAATGTCGACAAAGCCGAAGAGGTGATTGAGCGACTAAATCGTGATTTAGGCTTAACTGACATTCCGCTTGTCGCAATTGAAGCATCCGAAGAGAGTCAATTAATTCGTTGTATTACAGCCGGCGAAGTTGACCAGCTATGGAGCGCTGTAGACGACAAAGGAACTGTTGAACACATATTTAGCGGCCAGCAACGAGAATTGTCCAGTAGCACCGTTGTTAAAAACCCTACACTGATTAGCGGTACGCCGTTTGATTTACAAGTGCCGCTACGAAGTGGTGGCCTTGAGACCCTTCACCTCGTAACAGGGGTCACGGTCGTAAATACCGACCTACTGTTGGAAATTTCACCACACTTATTTGTTAGCAAGCGCGGCCGAACGCTTTACGACCCGCGTGTTGGCAGTATTGTTGATAGGCAACAAGTGCGTTTTGGGAAGCGTGTTTTGGAAGGTGCCAGCGTGCCGCGTTTGGAAGATTCCGACGAAAACCGTAAGCTTTTTGCACGCGAATTTAGCCGCTGGGCCTACGACCAACTTGAAAAACAGCACCGCGAATTGGAACGCTTCCATAAACGAGTGCCGATGGTTCCGATTGAGCGTGTTCAGCAAGAACTTCGGGCTCGTGCCAACGATATTGTCTCGCTCGACCAGCTAAAAGGCTCTGAAAAAGTGAAGGTTATTGGTTTGTCTAAGCTTGAAACCTATTTTGGTGATGATTTTATCTATAACCTTGGAAAACCGCGCCGCCAAGCGCGTCCAGAAGAACGCCGTAAGGGTTGGGCGCCGAAACACAAGCGCAAGACTATTCGAAATAATGACCGTAAGCAATGGTAAAATAGAGTAATGGACATCAACTTTATTCAAATTGCCATTATTTTGGTAATTATCCTACTCTCTATGACCCTTCACGAAGCAATGCATGCTTTCGTAGGTTATTGGTTGGGTGATGATACTGCGAAAAGGGAAGGGCGATTAACGCTTAACCCCTTGAAGCATATTGACCCGTTCTTAACGATCATCTTACCAATTGGGTTAGCTATTTTGGGTGGTCCAATCTTTGGTGGCGCTAAGCCGGTACCGTTCCGTCCCGACCAAGTAAGGTGGGGCGATTGGGGTGCTGCGTTGGTTGCTGTTGGCGGTCCGCTGACTAACTTAGTCTTGGCATTTATTGGGTTTGGGGTATATGTCCTCGTAGGAATGCCAATGACAGGCGACCTTGCGTTTGTACTATCGACTTTCGTCAGTGTTAACCTTGGTTTCTTCCTGTTCAATATTATTCCAATTCCGCCACTCGATGGTTCTCGTGTTTTATATGCCCTCGCCCCAGAGTTTGTACGGACTGGTATGCGCTTCATCGAGCAGTACGGCATTATTCTGGTATTCGCTATCGTCTTGCTCGCGAGCCAGGTTTTGTATGGCTACATGACCGGTGGTATCAACTTATTCATTGATATTTTCACTACGATATTTCGCGTTTCTTAGTACCATATGCAAGAAATCTCTCAGTTATCGGTGCTATAATAATGGGTACTAGGCAAGACACCTAGGTGTACATGATTTTCCGATATCATAGATGAGGAAGACCTAATTATTTAACTCTGTGGAGTTACTTTGCGGCCATCCACCTTGCATTTACGCGGGGAATATCATCAGCATCTAGGCAGTCGCCTGGTTTTAAGTTTTTCTAAGAAAGATATTATTATGAGCAATGAAAATAGCCGAACTATCGATTCGTATGAAAGTCGTTTTGGTGAGTATGTTGCCGCAACGGTTCAAACCGTACAAGGTCCAATGAAGAAGTGGCTCGATGCATCCGTAGAAGGGTTGCCTCTAGATGCTCAAATCTTGGAACTTGGGTCTGGTTTCGGTAGAGATGCAAAATATCTACAATTCAAAGGGTACATGCTGGAATGTAGTGATGCAACGAAAAATTTCATCACCCTATTGGAAGCGCAAGGTTTCAACACTCGTCAGCTTAATGCGATTAACGATCCTATCGAAGGGGAGTATGATGCTATTATCGCGAATGCGGTATTACTCCACTTCACCGACAGTGAGACGCAGACGGTCCTGGAGAAGGTGTACGAGGCTCTAAACACCTCTGGTAGGTTTGCTTTCACGGTTATTAAGGGCGAGGGAGAGGAATGGACTGATAGTAAAATGGGTCTGCCTCGGTACTTTAACTATTGGAGCAAGCAAGAGCTGCGCCAGCTACTAGAGTTGACTGGCTATCATAAGGTTCATGTCGACACTGTCGGTAAGCCGGGTGGTAAAGAATGGCTTATGCTCACAGCTTATAAATAAATACCCTTATGGTATACTTAAAGCATAAAAGAGTTAAAACAAACACGAATGAAACAACGATTATCTGTAAGAGCGATTATTAACGAGGACGGCAAGGCGCTGCTTTTACGTCGCAGCAATGGTCGCGATACGATTTTAAATAAATATGAATTGCCTGGTGGAAAGCTTGCTTATGGCGAGCAGCCGGAAGATGCGCTTCGTCGCTACTTACACGATGATGCTGGATTGCACCTCCAATCGGCCCAATTGTTTGATGCTGTAACGTACATTGACCACGACGACCGCGCCATTCAGTATGGTGTGATTGTGTACCTCGTAACGCTGACTGCGCAACGCCACCCAATGCAATTAAGCGGAAATTATAGTAAATATAAGTGGCATTCGATGTCTAGCGTACAACAGTTTGAACTAACTGACTTAACGCAGCTCTTGTTGGGAATTATACAACAAGAACAATTAACAGATAAGACTTTGGCTACTGTTAAGAATAACGATGAGAAAAACACACCATCTGATTCAATCACGATTTTCTCTGACGGAGGATCAAGAGGAAACCCAGGCCCATCAGCAGCTGGCTTTATCATACTCAACAATCGTCAGGAAGTAATTTCTGAGGGTGGTGAGTACCTAGGAATTACCACAAACAACCAGGCCGAATATCAAGGCGTTCGCCTTGGGCTTGAAGAAGCAGAAAAGCTTGGCTTTAAAAAAATCGATTTCAAAGTCGACAGTATGATGGTTGTGAACCAAATGAAAGGCTTCTATAAAATTAAGAATCGTGAGCTTTGGCCAATTCATGAGCGCATTCTTTTGCTGATGGAAAAATTCGACCGTGTCACATTTACCCATGTGCCAAGACAGTTCAACCAATTGGCCGATGGCATGGTAAATAAAACTCTCGACGCGCATAAAAAAGCTCAACTCGACGTTCCGAGCGAAGTGTAGTATGCCCCGGCAACTTGAAATTCTGCCTCAAAGGCTTGCTAAGCGTGCCGGCTTTACGATAGTTGAGCTTTTAATTGTTGTCGTTGTGATAGCAATTCTCGCAACTATTACGATTGTTACCTATAACGGAATTCAAAATAGGGCCTACGCGACGAAAGTTGGCATGGCTGCAAGGCATTATAAACAAGTTCTATTGCTCTACAAAGAGGAATTTGGCCAATATCCGTACACCGTTACGCAGGTTGTAGACTCTGGAACCAATGTGTATGGCGCCTGCTTGGGAAAGACTGGCACCTATTCGCACATCGAAGGTGGGCGCGCGATGTGTCGCTGGGGTCAAACGAAGTTTTATGTCGATGATGCTTTCAATCTGAAAATGGCTTCGTACAGTAAAACCGACCCCGATATCAGCTCTCCAATTGGTGCTATCGACCTCGGACCGGTTTATCCGGGTGGACCTAACGATTATAGTGAAGGAATGATGTTTATGGTGCACTCGCAGACTACGCTTGATGGGCAGCTTCATCCTTACTGGTTATCATATGTCGTACCTGTTTCAAAGGGGTGTATTACTGCAGACGTAGCAGTATATGCCAATGGCGATACCTGGCCGAATTTAACAAGTGCCAAAGGTGCAAAGGAAACAACAACCCACGCCGGCGGTTTGACGACGTGCCTTATACCGCTTCCAAAATAGCTTGATAGGTAGTAGTGCTCGTATCTGGTAAAATAGTGTTAGGTAGTCAGCTAGGCGACCGCTTGCCTTAAAAACAAGAGGAAAGTCCGGGCAGCGCAGGATACGACAGTTGCTAACGGCAACCGGGGGAAACCCTAGGGAAAGTGCCACAGAAACAAAACCGCCTCATTAACGGTACCGGCCAGGTTTAGCGAAAGCTAGGCTCGACGGATCACCGGGGGTAAGGGTGAAATGAGTGAGGTAAGAGCTCACAGCGTCATATGGTGACATATGAAGGAGGTAAACCCTGTCGGCTGCAAGGAGATCGGTAGTAGAAGAGCGATCCGTTCGCCGGTCGATACCCGCTTGAATGTATCAGCAATGATATGTCTAGATA
>Ga0247804_10000087_pt1 | contig 48561 bp, 25 predicted proteins | sample UWRJL029104C1_FD_181142 | JGI IMG/M metagenome (GOLD analysis project Ga0247804, IMG submission 181142) | Plant litter microbial communities from Arlington Agricultural Research Station in Wisconsin, United States - UWRJ-L029-104C-1 | ecosystem: Environmental > Terrestrial > Plant litter >... | reverse complement strand
TAGGGAGTGTTTACAGTTATAGCCACGTCAAAGCGGCAACAAGACAACAAGTGGCAAAGTAATTGGCCGCTCGTTTGTCAAAGCGAGTCGCCACTGCCCGGAAGCATTTTAAGCGGTTAATCGCGCGTTCAATCTGATTGCGTTCTTTGTATAGGTCAGCGTCATAGGGCAGTAAGATGGTGCGGTTTTTCTTGCTCGGAATCACGGCCATGGCTCCTGCCTGCTGGATTTGCGCACGCACATAGCCCGCATCGTAGGCCCGGTCTGCCAGCACTGCCTGGCCCACACGCAGGTGCTGCGCCAGCAGGCCCGGCGCTTGCGGGCAGTCCCCGGCCTGGCCGCCCGTCAGAGCCAGGGCGCAGATGCGGCCCTGCGCATCGCAACTCAGATGGAGCTTGGTGGTGAAGCCACCCCGGCTGCGGCCGAGCGCTTGCCCAACAGGACTGTCTTTTTTTTCGCCCCCGCGGCTACCTGGTGCGCCCGCACGGCAGTCGAATCCACCAACAGCCGGTCTAAGCCCGTGGCATTCTGTACCTGCGCTAGCACATGGGCCCACACGCCAGCCTGCCGCCAGCGCCGGAAACGGGCATAGACCGTATGCCAGGGCCCAAAACGTTCGACGGGCAAGTCCCGCCACGACACCCCGCAACGGGCCCGCCACAGCACCGCTTCGACAAACAAACGGGTGTTCTTGGCCGTCGTGCCTGGGGAACGTTCCTGCCCCGGAAGCAGGGGCGACAGGCGCTCCCATTGCTCGTCGGTCAAGATGCTGCGGTCTTTATTCATGCCCAAAGGTCGCCTCTAACTGTAAACACACCCTAGTGTCTACTTTCGGGCTATCGAAGAATGCCAATGGAATGCATTGATTAGTCTGAGCAACTTTGACAGAAGACTGGGTGAATAAAATTACGGAGCAGCAATTACAAAGTAACCTATGGTCGTGATGAGGGAAACAGGGTAAATCACGCCTTGTTGGTTATAGCTTGATGGTAGGCCCAGTCTTCAGGCGACAAGATGGCTTGCATGGAGGCAGAGTAGCGTGGCGCGGTTTACTTTTCGCTCTTTTTGTCTTCAGGTACTAGGCGCTTCTTCGATACTAAATTAGCAAATTCGGTGGCCCGGTATTGGTTGAAGGCGGCTAGGCGGCTCACGTCGCCGTTATGGGTTTCGTCCCACTCAAATTCGGTATGATGCCATTGAGTTGTATTTTCCTGACTCAGCAACTCCCGCAGCCCCTGTGGGAACATGTTACATTCTTTGCCATATAAGTCGTGGGCTTTTTGGAGCATCAGGCGGCGTAGAGGGCCGTTCAGGTCCGTCGGCCGCATCAGCTCAGCCGGTATACAGCACATGTTAGCCGCGCTAGTATATAAGCCAGAAAAACTGTACTTAGCCAAGGTTTCGGGCCAACCTTCTAGCCAGTGGTCATGGCTCTGATTCGCCGCCTTGCGCAACTGCTTTAAGGTATAGTCATTGTGAGGGAACAAATGAGCAAGGTGGAAGCCAACCTTACGCGGGTCGGCTCCCGACTTGGACCCTTTTACTACATATCGCCACAGTTGATAAGGGTAGTCGTTGTCGTCGGTCACCAAACAATCGTCCTGATTAAAAATAGCAGGCAAGTGCTGAAAAGATGTTGGCTGCCAGTCGGCTTTCGGGTTCAAAGCTTTGGCTTCCTTTTTTAGTCTTTTAGACTCTGCGGGCAATGTTTTAGCTTCTAGGAACGATGCTGGCTTATCTCCTTTGCTATGGCGCCGCACCCCTGGGAAGGTGCAAGGGCTCCTTTCCCATAAATAAGGTGCTGCTGGTACGCCTACTTCCTTCAACAGGTCGGTCCATTCTATTTGGTGCAACTCGTTGAAATCAGCGATGCCAGCGACAATAGCAGGTTCCAGCCATTTGATATGCGGCGTTACCAGATGCACAAATGCCTTTAGTTGTTCATCGCTAGGCAGTTGCCAATCATTCCAGTGTTTGTAGTGGTCGGTCATAAAGGTGATTATGTCGGTTGTGTGGCCACACAAATTATGACAGAAAACCTACAGGGATTCACTATTAGTTATCTCTCGCAGGTATTTCGCCACTACCCACTTGTCAGTATCTAGCAGCAAGGCGACCGGCCGATTTACGCCGCTATGCCCTAAATAATGCTAAAACAGATTGTTAACCTTGACAAATAACTTCGACTTTATCCTTGGTTTTGTTTAGATTGATGACATCCTAGAACTGTAACATTTTCCAACTAACGTCGCAGGCAGAGTATAACTGTTTCGGCCAATTAGCTAATTGCTAGCAACTGCTGCACCTCGACAAACCTTTACGAAGCTGTTGATAGCAAGAAATGGCTAAGCCATGACAAAGGAGGTTACTCGCCAGCGCCCGTTACCACTTGGGGCGGGCTCGATGATGCCTTGCTTTTGTAGTTGAGCAAGCAATTTATCAGCCTCCCCCCGATGGCTATGATGAGCTTGGAGTTCTGTCAGCAGATGGTTCGTGGTGCAGCCATTCACAAAAAGACAGTCTAGCTCGTCTTCTGTAAAGGTGAACGATTCACTTTCATCATTCACGCCATCCGAGGCATTGAATGCGTGAACGTCGTGAATGGGGTGAATGCTTTGATTTAGAGTGTTATTTGGCTTCGTGGCATTCACGTTCACGCCATTCACGGTATGCGGGCCTGCGTGAACGTGAATGCTAGAAGGGGCGCTTCGAAAGCGTTTTAGGTACTTATTCACCCAGCCCACAGAACGACCTACCTGTTGAGCAAGCGTGGCCTGAGGGGCAGTTGGGTTTTGAATCCACAAAGTGCGGAGTTTCTCTACCTCAGCACTACTTTCCGGTTCAGGCTTTCCGTTAGATTCTTCATTGTGGGCCAAGTGATTACGTTCTTCGTCTTGGCCTACCAAAGTTAGGTCCAGATAACCCTGCGCATCATCTATCTCGCAAACCAACACCCCGGACAATATTTCGTCAGTGCGGTTCTTGACCTGCTTGATATAGCGTGTATTGGGGCCTTGTGTTGAGCGGGCGATGAATAACACGCTGTCAGCGAAATTGGGGATGTTCTTGCTTCCTCCAACATGGTTAATGGAGAGTGGTATACCGACTGGGAGTTTAGGAGGATGAGCCAGAATCAGGCTGGAAATACCTTGCTCGATTTGCAGTTTCTTCAGGCCTCGCATAACTGCGATACTCGCGTCAGCATCAGCCGTAGTTTTCAAGGCCAGTGCAGTGATGTTATCGATGATGAGCAGTTTGGCCCCGGTCTGTTCAATGTTGATGCGTATCTCTTCAAAGGTGAATTCGATATCACAAGCATTTGGGTTGAACTCCCCAATTATTAGGTTGTTCGTGAAAGGTAGCCCGTCAAAGCGTTTCTCAAATTGTCGGTCGGTCAACTCGAAGTCGTAGTAAAGCACCTTCGTGTTGGCAGAGCAAGGTAAGCCCAGTAAAGATATTGTGTCAGAGCTGACTGCATGGGCAATGAGGACAGCTAATAGGCTTTTGCCTGCGCCAGGCTCACCCGCCAGAATGGCAATTCCTGGGCTTTCCCATAGCATGCCCCACAGCGGAATAAGAGGAGGAGCCTGCTGTGCCGCAACCATTCGCTCCTGGGCAGTACGCAAACGGATTGAGCCACTAGGAGCCTTGGACAGGCTGTTATTTGTCGCTGGCTCTGTATAGCATAGGTTTGCCAACGCATTGTCAAACAATTCCTGACTAAGCTCTCCTCGATAAACAGCCCGAAAGAAATCGGAAACATCTTTACCGTAGGGAGCAAGTTCTGTTGGTAGCTCAACCCATGGTAATTGATGCTCAGCAGCAAGTTCCTGGCTACGCCGGCGCCCTGTTTCATCAGCATCGTAGCAAATAATGACTTGCCCAAACCCCATACCATACAGGGTGTCCAGCAGACCATCGGGGATTGAGGCGGTTTCTGAGCCGATAGTTATGGCAGCATACCCATGGGCATTCAGTGTTAGAGCATCCTTCTCACCTGCAGTCAGGAGCACTGCGCTGCCGCCGCTCTTTGGCAATTGGGCCAACCCAAACACGTAACAGGGTGGCTGGCCAGTAGGCCAGCTAAACTTGTACGATGGGGTATTGGGGGCATACATCTTGACCCACTCGTTCTCAAATCGATAAGCGAAAAGCGGCTGCCCAGGTTTGGCTGCGATGGTATATGGCTGGCCAGTCTTTTTGCTGGTGGCTCGATAAGATTCCACTGCACGCACTCCGAAGCGGTGTAGTGTGGGCTCATCAATGCCGTATTGCTGCCAGAATGCTGCCTCCTCTAGAGTCATCATTACTCGATAAACGGCGTCAAGTACCCGTGGCTGGATTGTTGGTAGCATTGTCTTGGATAGGTTTACGGCTGGTTGATGTGAAGTACTAATCGCAGCATCAAACAGGCCGAGGTCATGCTCGATGAGCTTCAACGCTTCTGGAATGTTCAGACCACGTAGCATCATTACAAGGTCTAAGCAACTCCCGCTTTGGGCAGTGGCAAAGTCATTGTAGCGCCATTCGCCATGGCTGTCGCGGAAAACATTGAATGAAGGCGTTTTTTGCTTTTCAGGCAGAAAAGGATTCGTGATATTGCGTCCGGGCTGAGGCATCACCCCCAGATAATACTGGAAAACGTCCCGACCATTGTTGGTTGATTGAAGTAAACGCGATCGGTTCATTGCTGAATTTCTTCGTGTTACTCACCTGCTCAAGTGGCGGTGAGCTTGGTTAGGTTAGAATCGTGGTTGTGTCTGGCAGGCCAAGACGATTCGACATTCTTGGTTCTGCCCAAAGCATGTTAGCTCTATCTGCGCTCCTGCCGATTGCCATCGGCAACCCAGGCAAGTAGTTCCGTACGGTTGAAATACAGTTTATTGCCCCGCTTGCTATGAGGAATGCCTCGCATTGACACCAGCGCGTAAATGCGCGGCTTACTTAAGCGAGTTATCTCCTGAGCGAGAGCCAAGCCACCGATTTCAGGCAACGCAGAACTGACACCACTGTTTGGTAGCCGTTCTACTAGCAATGCTTCCAGCCTGTCCAGCCGGTTATTCAGCACTTCAAAAGGGTTATGCATGAATGTGAAAAAAATGTGAAAAATATGAGTCCAGCCTGCCTTTATGTAAGGCTGGTAAACTTCTTTCAGAGAGAATGATAGATTATCTGGAGGCTAGGCAGGCCAAAGCCTCGGCAGTAGCAAGTGCTCCGCTTTCCTGTGCCATACGCACTGCTTCTTGTACGATGCGATTACCTGGCTTACCTCGTTTCAGCGCTTGGCTAACAGCAGCGCAAGAGGTACCAAGCTTGTTTGCAATTGCTGACATTGCTCCGTGCGGTAGCAAATGCCTAATGTTTTGGTCAGTTTGTTTCAATGTTAGTTTTGCTTACATTTGTTGCAAGTTTAATTAACACTGCAAAGGTATGTGAGCCAAACTTACTTTGGCAAGTTTAGCTCACAATTTGCTGCAAAAACATCACTTTTATCCCGAGTAGCGATGGCAAATAGCTCACTAGTAGGTAAAAAAATTGAAGAAGCCCGAAAAGCAAAGAAGTTTAGCCAAGCTAAACTGGCAGAGTTAGTAGGCGTATCTAGAGCATCCATCTCCTTATATGAGACAGGTGCAGGTAGCCCTTCTTACAAAGTATTGAATAAGCTTGCGGAATCACTCGAAATCCCGTTTGGAGATTTGGCTAGCTTAGGTGATAATAACCAGCTCCGTATACCAGATAGTCTTTACGATACTGCCTATGTAAATGGTGCCAGAAGTGGCAGGATTGAAAAGTATCTTGGGAGAAAGGAAAATTACAGGGATATCTATTTCTACTATGAATCAGCTCATTTGGCTAGCGAGGGAGGAATTTCACCAAACGAAGAATCAGAGAAGCCGCTTGACTGGCCTACAGTACCAGTTTTAGAGTTACCAGGTGTTGATTATTCATTTGCATGCGTAGATGTTGTGGAGGACAATGCAATGAAACCGCGTTATCCCGAAGGCTCTCGGCATGTCTTTCATGCGGTAGTAGATATAAATACTTGGTATTATTTAACTGGCGTTTACGGCTTTTCTGTGCCAGGGAAGGGGATAATTATAAGGCAAATAATATCAAATGACATGACTAGTCTAGTGCTTGCAGACGCCGATAATAATCGATTGATAGTAAAACTAGACCGCATATCGATGATATGGCGTGTTGGTCAGACCATACATATGCCAGTGGAAAACTAGGTGAAGGTCCGTTGCTTCCCAGCTATGGTTTGGTATGTGGGAGCCACAGGCATGCTCTCAAAGCCCAATAAACGCTCTAAACTCAGCTTTCAGCTTGGCAACACTGCATAGCTGCCCGCGTAGCGGGCATGAGTGCTGCGATTCGATAATTGAGCGTTCCCAACCGTGACATCTCATTTCATAAGCAGACCAAGGCAACATCGACTTTTTGAGCACTCTGAATTGACTGCCACTCGAAAAAAAACAAAAATTTTAAAATTTATATCGGGGTAAGAGGCATCCTGTATTGCTCCCCCCACCCATCATGGAGGGGAATTTTTTTATGAGAAAAAGCTAGATGTGGAATCGGGCTTTTGTCGTAAAAAATGAAATCCCACGAGAAAATGGCTGCTCATGTTACCGCTAAACTCAGCTTTGGTCTTAGCCTAAGAGTATAGAGTAAGCTCAACGGGCGCGGTAAGGCCTGAGTGGGTTTTAAGCTTCAAGGAAGGCCTGAATCCAAGTGTATATCTCCGCATTTGTGGCGTTGCCAAAGGACTCGCCGGATAGCTTTGGGAAGATACACTAGCCTTTATAAATTCAGCACAAAGTGCAGTATCGGCCCGATGCAGGCCATGAGCACAAGCAGCAAGAAAGTGTTTTGGTCAGCCTCTGAATCATCGAACGGTTCCATGCCGGAAAAATAAGCACAGGAGTTCAGTTGCCGCTATTGCCGATTAGGTTCTTCAACCAGTTGCTCAATTCCGTCAACTACCTGAGCCAATTGCACCCGATAATACCGGCAGAGTATGGCCAGCGTGAGCAGAGTAACATTCAGCCCTTTCGACTCGATACGACTCACATGGATGCCTGTCGCATTGTAGACCTCCTGCAGTGTTAAGCGACGTTCCTCGCGCACAGCTTTGAGGCGCCCAGCGAGCTCACGTAAGAAAGGAGAAGAATGCTTATCCGCCATGCGGGAGCAAAGTCCGCCTCTGTGGTGCGCGGGCGCAAGGACATATTTGTCGGAGAAGGTGCGGTGAGCTTATATTTGAGCTGTTATTCTACTCAATCCGCTTCCATAATGTCTGCTTCACAGCCCACCTTACGATTTCCATTTCCAATCCTCGCCAGCGAGGGAGCATGGTATTTGGCTGTTGCTATCATTGGCAATACTGACTTGACACAAAGCCGGCCGGCCTGTGAATTATCGTTAGACGAAATCTTTGAGCTGACAGAGCCGATACCCCACGAGTGGGTGAAAGAGGCGATAGGAAGGGCCTGCCAGTTTAGCCTTACTGCGTTCGAGGGCGATTGCATTGAAGAGCCCAGCTTTACCCTTGCAATCTTGTTTAGCATGATAGGGGCGCGAGACGACAGTAAAAGGATAGTTGCCAAGGTTAATATCTCTGCTAGTAGCTATTTGTTGGAGCTACAGCAAGCTATTCATCAGCTGCAGCAGCGGCAAAAACTTACCCCGCGCAACCTAACTAAGCATATGAAGAAGGTAGCGCCCAGGACTGAATTCAACATGAAAAAGAACCCTCGCTACAAAGGAGATTTTGCTACTCTATACGTGTAAATAGCGCAATTACTGCAAATTGGGATACTCGTGGACCACTAAACGGGATTGATAGTGCATCTACCCGTTTAGTGGTCCACGAGTTAATCATAGAAGCTTGTCAAAAGCGGTATCAACCAACTCAGAAGCAAACGAATCTAGGTAAACGGACGTCACGGACTCAGACTTGTGCCCCATGGCTTGACCGATAACAGCAGTGTTCTCGCCCGCCAGTTTTAGCGTTGTGGCAAAAGAGTGCCGGGCAACGTAAGTCGTTAGCGGGGTGGTGATATCAGCCTGTTTCGCCAACTCTTTTAAGTCTTGATTAACTTGACCCAGTACTTTGTGCAGCCGATTCTTGATTTGAGTAGGAGAATGGTGCCGCTCAAGGTCAAGGATAGGGAATATGTAGCTCTCAGGCGTCGCTCGTGTAAGAGGGGCATAGGTGGCTATCAGCGCTGCTGCTGGAGCCAGCAGCTTCAGCGAAAACTTGCCTCCGGTTTTCTGACGCACGTAGTTCAGCCGTTCGGCCTGGCCAGCGGAATCGAAGCTTAAATCTCGCCAACGCAACTGGCCCAAGTCAACAAAGTTGATGCCTCCACAATAGAAGGAGAACAGAAAGACTTCTTTGGCTAATCGAAGTCGGTCTGTGGCTGGCTCCAGAGCTTCAAGCCGCCGTACGGCCTCACGTGGCAATGCTCGCTTAGTGGTGCTAACGTCAAACTTGCCTACCTGCAGCTTGTGCTTCTCAGCTACGGTGCGGGCAAAAGGATAATTGCTGGCTTTCATTAGCCCCTCCGCTATAGCCTGGTTGAGCACTGCCCGCAATGTGCGGAATCGTAGTGACAGAGTTATTTCCTTGATGCCTGTAGCGCGCAAGGTTTGCTCCCACTCGCGGCAAAAGGCCACGTTTACTTTATCGAGCGGGATATCGTGGCGGTTGAGCCAAACGACCCAAGCCTCTGCTTTACCACGCCCAGTGGGAGGGGCCGGCGCGTTAGCTTCTGCAGCAACGAATTTTGCCAGTTGGTTGCGCAGGTCGCGGTAAACGGTGGCGTTGCCAGTCTGCCCGGTTTTGAGATATCCTGCGCTCAACTCATCGCAATAGGCAAGCAGCTTCACGCGGCGAGCAGCTTTGCGTCCTTCAGTGGCTTTAGCAAAAACTGATTCGGCATCGTGTTGCTCATCCGCATCAGCCAGGATGCCGGCCGCCTCGCTGTATTTGGCTTCCCAAACCCGAAGAGCTTTTATCAAGTCCTCGCGTTGTGGCTCGGGATAGCTGCGGCGGATTTCCTTTTTATCCGCGTTCCAATACTTGGGGTGTAGGGAGAGGCCGGTGTAACGGTAAACCTGCTTACGGTTTTTAGTGACCCGGACTACGAACGGGTGCGCGCCATCCGCTAGCGTTTTGCTTGTGTAGTAAAGAACCTTGACTGTGGCCTTGCCCTCCTTATGGTCGGTTGTTTTAGTGCGCATCCTGTATAACCCGGATTATACCGTGGGTTATACAAAGGTAATAAAAAGCGAGGTGTTGTTAATAACTTACAATAAGCCGGCTGGTGTTAATGCATTGGTTTAATGAATAAATAAGTTGTGCTTTGGTATTGCTGATAACTATGGTTCCGTAGCTTCCCAAGCTGAGGGTCGCGAGTTCGAACCTCGTTTCTCGCTCTTTTATAATCAGCCACTTAGACGAGAGTTTGGGTGGCTGTTTTGCTTTTCAGTTACACGAAGAAAACTGGTAGCGACTCATGACGGAGGCGGTTGCGCAAAGATGGGCGCAACCTTTTTTAAAATGTCGCGCCCCATTTCCACGCGTTTAAGCGCCGTGCGCAAGCGCGTGATTTCGGCGCGTTCCGCGCTGCTGGGCACGGCCTGTTCGAGCGCCTGACGCTGCCAGCGCCCCAACGGTGCAGGCGAAATACCTTGCGCACGGGCTACGTCGGCCTGCCGGGCGCCAGCAGCCACTTGACGGACGCACGCAGCTTTGAAGGCGGGTGTATATGTCTTGCGAGTAGCGGGCAGGCCGCTAGGATTTAGTTTTTCAGTCATGAGCAGGGAACGTTAAGACGTCTCCCTGTCCGGTTCTGCTAGACCACCTCAAAACCACCCCAAGTATACCACCAGCGGGCCGCTCCAGTAAAGCCCGGCCGTAATGGCCCTAAAAAAAGTAGATTTTTGGACTGTTATACCCAATAAATGGTAGGAAGTACGGGCAAATAGTCAGACCTTTGGCGGCTGTTTTGCGAAATCCTTTGCTTGCGTTAAATACGGACGTTAGCAACAACTATCATCATTGTTCAGGAAGCTTATATGAAACACTTCTCCTCGAAAGGGATTGGGAAAGCGGTAGGAGCATGGCGCCGCCTGCTGGCAGGCGCGGCGCTGCTAATGCTGGCGCCGACGGCGCAGGCGCAGCTATTCGGCACCGCTGCTACCTTTAGCTCGGGTGCGGGCGGCGCTCCGGTGGGCGTGGCCATGGCCGACTTCGATGCCGACGGCCGGCCCGACGTGGCCACGGCCAACAACGCCACCAATACCGTGGCTGTGCTGCTGGGCGCGGGCACGGGTAGCCTCGGGGCCGCCGCCACCTACGGCACCGGCGCCGGCAGCGCCCCCCAGTGGGTAGCCGCTGCCGACCTCAACGGCGACGGCCGCCCCGACCTCGTAACGGCCAATACTGGTACCAACCAGGTAGGCGTGCTGCTGAACAACGGCAATGGCACTTTCGGCGCCGTGGCCACCTATGGCAGCGGCGCTGGCAGCGCCCCCCTGGGTCTGACCCTGGCCGACCTGAACGCCGACGGCAACCCCGATATTGTGACGGCCAACAACGGCAGCAACACAATTGGCGTGCTGCTGAACGCGGGCGGCGGCAGCTTCGGCACGGTAGTGACCTACGCCACCGGCACCGGCACCGCCCCGCTGGGCGTAGCCATGGCCGACCTTAACGGCGACGGCCGCCCCGACGTGGTGACGGCCAACAGCGGCAACAGCACCGCCAGCGTGCTGCTAAGCAGCGGCCCCGGCACCTTTAGCGCCGCTGCGGCCTATGGCACCGGCGCCGGCAGCACCCCCAACGGCGTGGCCCTGGCCGACCTCAATGCCGACGGCAAACCGGACCTGGTGACGGCCAACACCGGCTCTAACACCATCGGCACCCTGCTGAACAGCGGCACCGGCACCTTCGGCACCGTGACGACCACCAGCACCGGCGCCGGCAGCACCCCCGCCGCCATCGCCCTGGCCGACGTGAACGCCGACGGCCGCCCCGACGCCGTGGTAGCCCTCAACAGCAGCAATGCCGTCGGCGTGCTGCTGGGCAGCGGCCCCGGCACCTTCAGCGCCGTAACCACTTACAGCGCCGGCCCCGGCAGCGCCCCCCTGGCCCTGACCCTGGCCGACCTTAACGGCGACGCCTTGCCCGATATTGTGAGCAACAATAACGGCAGCAACACCGTGGGCGTGCTCCTGAACCAGAACGCCACGGCCACCATCACCTCGTTCGCGCCCACCACCAGCCGCGCGGGCGGCACCGTCACCGTGACGGGCACCGGCCTGGCCGGCGCCACCGGCGTCACGGTCAACGGCACGGCGGGCATCATCTCGGGCACTCCTACGAATACTTCGCTCAGCTTTGTGGTGGGCGCGGGCAGCAGCACCGGCCTTATTCGCATCAGCACGGCGGGCGGCTCGGCCACGAGCAGCACCAGCCTCACCGTCATTCCGACCCCGACCCTGACTAGCACCACGCCCACCGTGGGCGCCACCGGCACCGTGCTCACCGTCACGGGCACCGACCTGCAAAACCCCAGCGCCGTGACCTTCACCGGGGTGGGCGGCACCTTTGGGGCGGCCGCCGGCTACTCGGCCAACGCGGCCGGCACCACGCTCTCGAACGTGGTAGTGCCCAGCGGCCTGCAACCCGGCAACGCCACCTTCACCGTCAGTACCCCCGGCGGCACCACCAACGCCCTCAGCTTCCTGGTGTCGCTGCCCCCAGTGATTACCAGCTTTGCGCCCGCCAGCGGGCAGGCCGGTGCCACCATCACCCTGACGGGCAGCCGCCTGGCCGACGTCACCGACGTGACGGTGAACGGCGTATCGGCCGCCTTCACCCTGGGCACGGCCACCAGCCTCAGCTTCACGGTGCCCACCGGCACCGGCACCACCCAGCAGGTCGTGCTAACCTCGCCGGGCGGCACCAGCGTGCCCAGCACGGCCTTCACGGCGCAGCTGCGCGTGACCAGCACCAACCCGGCGCCGGCGTTGAACACCGCGCTGGTGACCAGCTCCGCGCTGAGCACGACCTTCTCGGAACCCGTAACGGCCGCTTCGGCGCAAAACCTGCGGGTGTTTTCGAGCCAGGTGGGCGGCCGCAAAGCCGGCAACGTAACGGTGAGCCGCAGCACGGCTACGTTCCGCAGCAGCCTGCCCGGCAGCCGGGCCGACTTCAAGCCGGGAGAGCTGGTTGAGGTGACGGTGCCGGCCACTATTGCCAACGCCAGCGGCCTGACCGTGAGCAAGAAGGTGTACCAGTTTCGCACGGCCGTCGGCGCCACCGGCACCGGCAACTTCGCGGTGGCTTCCACTCCGTCGGTATCGTCCTCTGCCAGCAACGTGTGCGTGGGCGACCTCGACGGCGATGGCGACCTAGACATGGCCACCAGCGGCAGCTATAGCAACAGCGTGGGCATTCGCTTCAACGACGGGGCGGGTAACTACAGCGGCGGCCGAATCATGACCTTCGACGGCGCGGCTGGCCTGGCCATGGGCGACCTCGACGGCGACGGCGACCTTGACCTGGCCGTGAGCCAAGTATACCAGCAGGGGTCTTCGACCCTGCCCGTGGGCTGGGCTACCATTCTGCTCAACGACGGCAGCGGTAACTTTTCCTCCAACGGCACCGTGTCGCTGGGCACCGGCTCCGCGCCGACGCTGGCCTTTGGCGACATCGACGGCGACGGCGACCTCGACCTAGTGGCGGCACTCCGGCTCTACTCGGAGCTGGCCATCCGCTTCAACAACGGCAGCGGCTCCTTTAGCGGCAGCCAGAACCTAAGTGCATTTTATCCCCAGCACGTGGTGCTAGCCGACATGGACAGCGATGGTGACCTGGACATCGTGCAGGACGTTGGCAACGGCGGCAACGGCAGCAACAGCGCGGTTTCAATTGTCTTCAACAACGGCAGCGGCACGTTTGCCTACGGCGGTGCCGGCTCGGAAATAGGAAGCAGCCGTGGCGTGAGCGTGGCGGTGGGCGACATGGACGGCGACGGCGACCTCGACATCGCCACCTGCACCTCCAGCTGGCCTGGCACGGCCATTATCTGGAAAAACAACGGCGACGGCACCTTCCCCGCCGCCGCTGCTAGCGCTTCGGCGCTGGGAGGCGCTTATGCCAGTGACGTGAAGCTGGCCGATGTGGACGGCGACGGCGACCTGGACCTGCTGGGCGCGAGCTCGGGAGCCCTCAGCGTGCGCCTCAACAACGGCAACGGCGTCATCGGCGGGGGCCAGACCCTAAGCCGCACCAGCGGTAGCTCTGAAGACAACCTAACCACGGGCGACGTAGACGGTGACGGCGACCTCGACGTGCTGCTCGAAAGCTCCGGGGCGACCATGAACGTCTTCCTCAACGGCGCGGCCGCCTACCCGGCCATCACCAGCTTCACGCCCCCCAGCGGCGCCCCGGGCGCCAGCGTCACCATCACCGGCGTCAACCTGGCCGGCGCCACCAGCGTGCGATTCAACGGCACCGTGTCCACGGCCATTGCCAACAACACCGCTACCAGCCTCATGGTGAACGTACCCGCGGGCGCCACCAACGGCTATCTCAGCGTAACCACGGCCACCGGCACCAGCGCCCCCAGCTCCACTATATTTATCGTGGTGTTGCCGCCCACGCTCACCAGCTTTACGCCCACGAGCGGGCCGGTGGGTACCAGTGTCACCATCACGGGCACCAACTTCACCGGGGCCACGGGCGTGAGCTTCAACGCCACGGCCGCCACGAGCTTCGTGGTGAATTCCAACACCAGCATCACGGCCACGGTGCCGGCGGGCGCTACCACCGGCACCATCAGCGTGCAGGCCCTGGGTGGCACCGTCACCAGCACCGGCACGTTCACGGTAATTCAGCCGCCGGTGCTCAGCAGCATCAGCCCCGGCAGCGGCCCGACGGGCGTCGGCCTCACCCTCACGGGCACCACGCTCACCGGCACCACGGGTATCACCTTCGCTGGCAGCCCGAACAACACCGTCAGCAGCGGCTTCATCATAAACCCGGCCGGCACGCAGATTAGCGGCATCATCGTGCCCGCCGGGGCCATCTCCGGCCCCGTGACGGTGACCACCCCGGTCGGTACCAGCAACAGCCTCACGTTCACGCTGACCTCGGCCCTGGCCGTCACGGCCGTGTCGCCGACTATCAACAACCGCGCTGCTGGCCTGACCAGCCCTTCGCAGGTTACTTTCAGCCTGCCCCTGGCGGCCGGCGCCGAAAACGGCCTGCGGGTGCATTCGACCTTACGCGGCGGCCTGCTCACGCGCGGCACCACCCCGGCAGTGCGCAGCGGCAATACCCTCACCTACACCCCCACGCAGCCCTACCAGGCCGGCGAGGTGGTGAGCGTGTCCGTCACCAGTGCCGCTATGGCAACCGGCGGCGAAACCCTGCTGCGTTCCAAAGTGTACCAGTTCCGCACGGGCGTGAGCACCGGCGGCCGCGGCCTCTTCCAGCTGGGTGCCGACCACAGCGTGGGCACCGGCCCGCTAGCCGTAGTAACGGCCGACGTGGACAACGACGGCGACCAGGACATGTTGGTAGGTATCGTGGGCGGCCCGAACGGCGCCGGCGTGAACGTGCGCCTGAACAACGGCAACGGCACGTCCTTCAGCACTTCACAAACTCTGGCCGGCGCCAACAGCTACATCGCCACCGGCGACGTGGATGGCGATGGCGACGTGGACTTCGTGGGCACCGGCAGCTCATCGGCCTTGGTACGCCTCAACAACGGAAACGGCGTCTTTACCAACGGGCAGACGATAAGTTATGTCACCGGCGAGGTGGTATTGGCCGATATGGACGGTGATGGCGACCTCGACCTGGTGTCGTCCGACTCGGGAGGGGTGGGCGTGAGCCTGAATGATGGCAGCGGCACGTTTGGGGGTGGGCAGGGTGCTGCGACCGGCAGCTCCTCGCGCGGCCTGGTGGTAGGCGACCTCGACAACGACGGCGACCTCGATGCCCTGTCCGGCACCTTCAACTATCCGGCTTACGTGTACGTGCTGACCAACAACGGCTACGGCGCGCTCACCAAAACGCAGACGGTTACCGTCAACGACTATGCCTACCAGCTATCGCTGGGCGACGTGGACGGCGACGGCGACCTCGACTTTGCGGTGTGCAGCACTGGCACCGGCACCTTGGGCACCACCATTGGTCTGAACAACGGCAGCGGCAATTTCAGCACCCGCAGCGTAGCCCAGGAGAACCGCTCGTACGACGCGGTGCTGGCCGACGTGGACGGCGACGGCGACCCCGACCTGCTGACCTCGGAAGTAAATGACCGCCGAGTGCTGCTGCGTCTCAACGACGGCACGGGTATCTTCGGCCTGACCCAGAACATTCCGGTAGGGTCGTATGTGTTGAATATCAACACGGCCGACATGGACGGCGACGGCGACCTCGACCTGCTGATTAGTGACAACAACAACGGCAACGCCGGCACCGTGGGCGTGCGCTTCAACATTGGGGGTACCCAGCCCGGCATCACCAGCATTGCGCCCACAATGGGGCCCGTGGGCAGCACCGTCGTCGTCACGGGCATCAATCTGGGCACGGCCACGGCCGTGAGCTTTAATGGAGTAGCGGCGACCAGCTTCACGGCTACCTCGGCCACGACTATCTCGGCCGTGGTACCCGCCGGCGCTACCACCGGCACCATCACCGTGACCACGCCCAGCGGCACGGCTACCAGTCCCGTCTTTACCGTGACCACGCCCAGCCTCTCGGGCGTGAGCCCGGCGGCGGCGGCGCTCGGCGCTACCCTCACGCTCTACGGCAGCAACCTCTACGGCACCCACACCATCACCTTTGGGGGCGGGGTTACCCAAACCAGCGGCTTCACCGTGAATGCCGCCGGCTCGCAGATTACCGGCGTGGTGATACCCGCCGGCGCCGTGACGGGCAGCGTAACGGTCACGGCCGGCACGGTGACCACCAGCGGCGTGAACCTGATAGTGTACCAGCAGCCCACTATCACTTCGATTTCGCCCACCAGCGGTCCCGCGGGCACCAGCGTCACCATCACCGGCACCAACCTGACGGGCGGCACCGTGACGGTGCGGGTGAACGGCAGCACCGGCAGCACGGGCACCATCAGCAGCAACAACGGCACTACGCTGGTTTTCACGGTGCGCAGCGGCAGCACCACCGGCCCGGTGTACCTGAGCAACGGCGGCGGCACGGCCACCGGGCCCGTCTTCACCGTCCTGACGCCCCAAGTGGCCGTCACGCAGGGTGGCACTAGCTACCCCAGCAACGGCACGGCGTACAATTTTGGCAGCCAGGCAGTTAATACCAACAGCGCCCCCGTTACCTTCACCCTGACCAACGCGGGTACGGCTGACCTGGCCATTTACAGCATTACGTCCGGGGGGAACTACGGTGTCAGCGGCGCTGTGCCCACCACGGTGCCCGCCGGCGGCACGGCCACCGTGAGCGCCACCTTTACGCCCCTAAGCTCCGGCACCCGCTCGGGCTACCTCACTATCTATTCCAGCCTGGGCTACTATTACGTGAACCTGACCGGCACCGGCGTGGTCGGTCCGGCCCTGACGAGCATTTCGCCCACCAGCGGTCAGGTAGGCAACACCGTCACCCTGAACGGCTCTAACCTGACGGGCACCACCACTATCACCTTCGGCGGCGGGGCCACCGTCACCAGCGGCTTCACCGTGAACGGGGCGGGTACGCAGATTACGGGCATCGTGGTGCCCACCGGCGCTACCACGGGCTCCGTGACGGCTACCACCGGCGTAGGCCCCAGCAACGGCCTGACTTTCACGGTGACGGCGCCGCAACTGGCCGTGGCGCAGGGCGCCACGAGCTACCCCAGCGGCGGCCCCGCCTACGACTTTGGCACGCAGGTGCTGAACACAACCAGCGCCGCCGTGAGCTTCACGCTGAGCAACGCGGGCACGGCGCCGCTTACGATTTCCGGCATCACCACCACCGGCGACTTTGCCGTGAGCGGCCCCGTCCCCACCAGCGTGGCGGCGGCGGGCGGCACGGCCACGGTGGGGGCCACGTTTACGCCCACGACCACGGGTACGCGCACGGGCACCCTGGTCATTACTTCGAGCCTCGGCACTTATACCATAAACCTGATGGGCAGCGGGCAGATGGCCGCGCCCAGCCTGAGCAGCCTCTCGCCCACCAGTGGGCCGGTAGGTACTGCGGTTGTTATCAGCGGTAGCAATCTGAGTGGGGCCAGCAGCGTGAGCTTCAACGGCACGCCGCAGGCGGCCATCACCAACAACACCGGCACCAGCCTGACGGCAGTGGTGCCCGCTGGCGCCACCACGGGCGCGGTGGCGGTGACCACGCCCGGCGGCACCAGCAACGGGCTGCCGTTCACGGTCACGGCGCCGCAGCTGGCTATCACGCAGGGCGCCACGAGCTACCCCAGCGGCGGCACGGCCTACGGCTTTGGCCCGCAGGTGCTGAACACGACCAGCGCCGCCGTGAGCTTCACGCTGAACAATGCGGGCACGGCGCCGCTCTCGATTTCCAGCATCACGACCACCGGCAACTTTGCCGTAAGCGGCGCCGTGCCGGGCACGGTAGCAGCGGGCGGTACGGCCCTGGTGAGCGTCACGTTTACACCCACGGCCACGGGTCCGCGCACGGGCACGCTGGTCATTACCTCCAGCCTGGGCAATTATACGGTGAACCTGACGGGCACCGGCCAGGTGGCCGCACCGAGCCTCAGTACCCTCTCGCCCACGAGTGGGCCGGTGGGCACCAGCGTGACCATCAGCGGCCTCAACCTGGGCGGCGCTACCAGCGTGCGCTTCGGCTCGACTACCCAAACGGCCATTACCGACAACACGGGCACCAGCCTGACGGTGGCGGTGCCGGCCGGCCTCAGCCCCGGTGCCGTAGCGGTGACCGTGACCACGCCCGGCGGCACCAGCAACGGGCTGCCGTTCACGGTCACGGCGCCGCAGCTGGCTATCACGCAGGGCAGCAGCAGCTACCCCAGCGGCGGCACGGCCTATGGCTTTGGCCCGCAGACGGTAAATACCACCAGCGCGGCGGTGAGTTTCACGCTGACCAACGCGGGCACGGCGCCGCTCAGCATCAGCAGCGTGGTGGCTGCGGGCGACTTTGCCACCAGCGGCCCCCTGCCCACCGGCGCGGCGGCCACCGGCGGCACGGCGGTCCTGGGCCTCACCTTCGCGCCCACGGCCAGCGGCCCCCGCACGGGCACGGTGGTCATCACCTCCAACGCGGGCACCTACACCCTCCACCTGAGCGGCACGGGGCAGAATCCGGCCCCGGTGCTGACGAGCATTGCCCCCGCCAGCGCCCTGGCCGGCAGCACCATCGCCCTGACGGGCACCAACCTGACGGGCACCTACGCGGTGTCGTTCACGCAGGGCAGTACCAGCCAGTCGGTCACCAGCGGCTACGTGGGGAGCAGCACCAGCCTCACGGGCCTCGTGGTGCCGGCCAGCCTGAGCCCCGGCGCCTACGTGGTGTATGCCAGCACCCCCAACGGGGTGAGCAACGGCCTCGCCTTCACGGTGCTGACGCCGGCGCCGGTTATCAGCAGCTTCCCGGCCGACTACGGCATGGAAGGCGAGGTGATGACGCTGACGGGCAGCAACCTGAGCAGTGCTACGAGCGTGAATTTCGGCGGCGTATCGCAACCAACGATTACCAGCAACACGGGCACCAGCCTGAGCTTTGCCGTGCCCGCCGGCGCCCTCACCGGCCCGGTGACGGTGACCACGCCCGGCGGCACCAGCAACAGCCTGGTGTTCTACGTGGTGCGTGATTTGACCATCAGTACCGGCACGGCCGGCAGCCCGGTCGCCATCGTGCCCGGCGATTATCGCAACATCACCATCACCGGCGCGGCGGTGCTGCAAACCGAGGCCGTGGTATTCGGCGACCTCATGGTGCAAACCGGTGGTTACCTGGGCACCAACTGCGGGGCCGTGACCGGCCGGGGCAGCTTCACGCTGGCGGCCGGCGCCACGCTGGCCATCTGCGATGCGAACGGCCTGCGGGCCATCGGCAACAGCGGCCCGGTGCGAGTGGCGGGCCCCCGCTCGTTCTCGACGGCAGCCAATTACCTCTACGACGGCAGCGTGGCCCAGCAAACGGGCAGCGGCCTGCCCACCACCGTGCGCAGCCTGACCGTAGCCAACCCGAACGGCGTCACGCTGACTTCCGACGTCGCCGTGACGCAAACCCTCACGCTGAACAGTGCCGGGAATCTGGCCCTGAACGGCCGGGCCCTGACGCTGCTCTCCGATGCCAGCGGCACGGCCCTGGTGGTGAACAGCGGCACCGGCGTGGTGACGGGCGGCACGGCCACCGTGCAGCGCTACCTCGACCCCACCCGCAACCCCGGCCGGGGCTACCGCCACTACAGCTCGCCGGTGCGCGGCAACACGCTGGCCGACCTGCAAACCGGCACCTTCACGCCCGTCTTCAACACGGCCTACAACACCTCGGCCACGCCGCACCTGGTGGCGCCCTTCCCCAACGTGCTGGCCTACGACCAGGCGCGGGTGGCCGGCCCGGCCAGCAGCTACAGCGGCTTCGATAAAGGCTGGTACTCGCCCGCCAGCGGCACCAGCACGCCCGCCGCTACCACCGTCGGGCTGGGCTACTCGGTGCAGCTGCTGGGCACGGAGAAAGTCGATTTCACCGGCACGCTGAACACGGGCACCTACGCGCTCAACCTGGCCCGCACCACCGGCCCCACGGCCGCCGCCGGCGGCTGGGCCCTGGTGGGCAACCCCTACCCGGCCCCCATCGACTGGACGCGCGTTGCCCCGGCCGACCGCCCGGGGCTGGACGCCTCCATCTACGTCTTCGAAAGCAGCAGCGCGTATGGGGGGGCGTACCGGGCCTACGTGAACAACATCGGCAGCGGCTCGCCGCTCATCGGCACGGCCCAGGGCTTCTGGGTGCAGGTGAGCAGCGGGCAAACGGCCGGCGCGCTCACCTTCCGCGACGCCCACCGCCTGACCGACTACGCCACCCAGGTGCCCGTGCGCCGCGGCACCGCCGATACCCGCCCGCAGCTGCAACTGACGCTGGCCGGCAACGGGCTGAGCGACGACGCCTACCTCTACGCCGAAGCCGGCGCCACGGCCGCCGTGGATGCCTCGTTTGACGCCGTGAAACTGCTCAACCCGCACGGGCTGAACGTGGCCACGCTCCCGGCCGTGGGCCCGGCGCTGGCCATCGACGGCCGGGCCGATTTGAGCCTGGCCGCCACGATTCCGCTGCAGGTGGGCGTGCCGACGGCGGGGAGCTACCGCCTCACGGCGGCCGTGCTGGCCCACCTGCTGCCGGGCACCAGGCTGGTGCTGGTGGATGCGCTGACCAACACCCGCACGGTGCTGGCCCAGGGCACGAGCTACGCCTTCACGACCCCCACGACCACGCTGCCGGGGCGCTTCTTCCTGAACCTGGCGCCGGCCGGGGCGTTGGGCACGGCGGCCGAGGCGCTGGCGGCGCAGGTGCTGCTCTACCCCAACCCGGCCCACGGCACGGCTACGCTGCACGTGCCGGCCGCCCTGCGCACCGGTCCGGCCGTGCTGCTCAACGCGCTGGGGCAGACGGTGCGCCTGCTCACCCTCGGCAGCGCCGGCACCACCGTGGACCTGCGCGGGCTGGCCGCCGGCGTCTACACCCTGCGCCTGACGGCGGCCACCGGCACCATCACCCGGCGCCTGGTGGTGGAGTAAGGAGAAAGGTCGGTAAGATTGTAAAAAGCCCTGCTACTTCCCTGAGGTAGCAGGGCTTTTTGCGTTGTAGGCTTCTTCATCGGGTGAGCCCCTGAAAAGCAGAGAGGGGTAACTTATTCCATTCATTCCCTGCTGCCCATGAAAAAGAGTCGTTTCAGCGAAGTTCAACTTATTGGCATCCTGTGCCAGCAAGGCCAGGGCCAGACCAGGGCATACATTTGCCGCGAGCACAGCAGCAACGAGCCCACGTTCTACCAGGAAAAAGGCAAGCGCGATGGCTTAAAGGTCAAAAAACTACAGTACTTAAAGCCATGGAAGAAGAAAACCGCCGCCGCAAGTAACTGGTGTGCCTGCTCACGCAGCTGGTCGAACGCCACAGCCCACCCCAGCGTATGCACCGTGCGCCTCGGCGCCCCGGCGCAACGGCTGACGGTTAAATAGCCCAGCTACAGAACCATAAACGGCCCGGCCATGCCTCGCACGCCGGCCGGGCCATTGCATTGCTGCATGAGTCTTTAGGCCGACAAAAAGGCCGTCAGCTCCCCCGCATACGTCAGCGTCAGCTGGTGCATGGCGCGGGTGCAGGCCACGTAAAGCATGCTTTTATCGACCTCCGTCCGGTAAGTGCGGGCCGAGGCAAAGGGCACGATGACTTCATCGAACTCCAGCCCTTTGGCCAGATGGGCCGTGGTGATGATAACGCCTTCCTTAAACGTCGTCGAATCAGCCGTAAGCAGGTGAATACCCGGCGCTTCCAGCGCCTGATGCACCTGCGTGGCCTGCCGCCGCGTTTTGCAGATGATGCCCAGGGAATGATTGCCGGAAGCCTGGAAGGCTGCAATCAATTCCTTGATGCCCTGCAACTCCGTCTCCTGGCTGGCAAACTGCGTTACGGCGGGCTCTGGCCCGTGCCGCTCCAGCGGCAGAATATTCGGGTTGGGCGTGATGCGCTGGGCGAAGGCCGTAATCTCGATGGTGGAGCGGTAGCTGCGGTAGAGCTTCACCACCTCGGCCTGCGGGAAGATGCGCTCGATGGTTTCGGCCGAGGAGCTGCTGTAGGGGTTCACCGTCTGGCTGACGTCGCCCAGGATGGTCTTGCGGCAGTTGAACACCCGCGACAGCACGGCGTACTGCACCGGCGTGTAGTCCTGCATCTCGTCCACCAGCAGGTGCTTCACGTGCTCGTAGGCCGGGATGCCTTCCAGCCGCAGGCGTAAGTAAATCAGCGGGAACACGTCGGCGTATTCCAGGCGCTGGTCCAGCTTCAGCAGCTCGGGGCGGCCCAGCCAGCGGTAGAAATCGCGGTATAGCTCCGGCACCTGGTGGAACTTGAACAGGCGCGGCAGGGACTCGCCGATGGTGTTTTTCTCGCCGTTGCTCAGCTTGCGGCCGGTGGCGTGGCGCACGTAGTCGCGCACCTCCTGCGCCACCAGCGGGAAGCGTTTCAGCAGCGGCACCCGGTGGTAGGTCTTGAACTTGGCCTGGAGGAAGGAGGTGGGCACCACGGTGTTGCCCACCCGCAGCTCACGCCAAGTGTAGTAGTTGTTCTCGATGTACACCAGGTACTGATTGAGCTGGCTCAGGAACTCGAACGACGACTTGAACTGAATGCGCTCGATGAAGGCCGGATTGTGGTGCTCCAGCAGCGCGTTCACCTGCTCGAAAAAGGTCTGGAACTGGTACTCGTGGTTGAGCAAATCGGCCGCCAGCTCCTCCATCACCAGCTCGGGAATGTGGTCTTCGCCCAGCTCGGGCAGCACGTTCGAGATGTAGTCGGCGAAGACCTTGTTGGGGGAGATAATCAGCACGTCCTTCGCCGCAATCGTCTCGCGGAAACGGTAAAGCAGGAAGGCAATGCGGTGCAGGGCAATCGAGGTTTTGCCCGAGCCGGCCACGCCCTGAATGACCATCACCGGCGCCGTCTCGTTGCGAATCACCGCGTTCTGGTCGCGCTGAATGGTGGCCACGATGGTCTTCATCTTGTCGTCCGACGACTTGGCCAGCTCGCGCTGCAGCACGTCGTCGTGGATGTTGACGTCGTTTTCGAGCATGAACTCCATGCGCCCGTCGCGGATTTTGTACTGCCGCTTCCGCTCGATAGTCCCTTTTATCGTGCCGTTCGGAGTGGTGTACTCCGCCTCGCCCAGTTCAAAATCATAAAACAGCGACGAGATGGGCGCCCGCCAGTCGAAAATCAAACCCTGCCGCCGCTGCTCATCGGTGAAGGAATACATGCCGATGTACACCGGCCAGGCGGGCTGCTTGCCCTGCGGCGCAAAGTCGATGCGCCCGAAGTACGGCGACTGCAGCAGCTTGAACAGCTTGCGCTTCTGCCCCACGGCCAGGTCGCCCGCGAAAGCCATGCGGTTGATGGACTGCTCGGCCGCCACCATATCGGCATCGTCCAGGCCCGACTGGTGCTCGTGCAGGTACTCCTTTTTCTCCCGCAGCTCATTGGACTGCTGCCGCACCGCCTCATCACCGCGCCGGATGGCCAGCGTCAGCTTTTCCTTGATTACTTCCAAATACTCCTTTTCCTCTTGCTCGGTAGCGTTCATGCGGCTCGTTGAAATGAACCGCAAAGGTCTTATCAAATTCCGGTCTGCCGCCGCGGCCCGCCCGCTCCGGCGGCCTAACTAACTTCCTCCACCGCCGCCACCGGGCCGTGCCAGGCACAAAGCTGGTCGAGGATGGGCAGCAGCGCCAGGCCGCGCGCGGTGAGCGAATACTCCACCCGGGGCGGCAGCTCGGCAAACGCTTCGCGGCGGATGATGCCGTCTTCCTCCAGCTCCTTAAGCTGCTCGGTAAGCACCTTGCGCGAGATGAGCGACAGGCGTTGCGCCAACTGCCCGAAGCGCACCCGCCGCTGGCCCAAGTACGAAATGATAATCAGCTTCCACTTGCCGCCCAGCACTCCCATGGTACGGGTCATGGTGCAGGAAGAGGTGCAAAAGGCGGCGTCGCGCATGGCTAGGCTGGGTGAAAAATGAGCGGAAAAGCCCGTTAGTTACGCGAAGGTAACCAGTTTTTCGGGCAAAACGAGTGGCATTAGTAACTAAAAGAGACTTTCGATAGTTCCTCGCCGAAACCAACAGAAAAAACCTCTTTTTCCTCATGACAACTTCTCAGAAATTAGCCGGCAAAATCGCTCTTATCACTGGTGGCAACTCGGGTATCGGCCTGGCCACGGCCCAGCGCTTCGTGGCTGAAGGCGCCTTCGTATTCATCACCGGCCGGCGGCAGGAAGAGCTCGACAAAGCCGTGCAACTGATTGGCGGCTCGGTCGTCGGCATCCAGGGCGACGTGAGCAACCTGGCCGACCTCGACCGGATAATCGCCACCATCAAGGAGCAAAAAGGCCGCCTCGACGTACTGTTTGCCAACGCGGGCGTGGCCGAGTTTCTGCCCCTCGAGGCCGTGACGGAGCCGCACTACGACTACCAGTTCGACATCAACGTGAAGGGCACCGTGTTCACGGTGCAGAAGGCCCTGCCGCTGCTGCCCGACGGCGCCACTATCGTGCTCATGGCGTCCATCGTGGGCTCGAAGGGCTCGGCCGGCAGCAGCATCTACAGCGCCACCAAGGCCGCCATCCGCTCGCTGGCCCGCACCTGGACCTCCGACCTCCAGGCCCGCCGCATCCGGGTGAATGCCATCAGCCCCGGCCCCGTTGAAACGCCCGGCCTCAACAACTTGGCGGGCACCCCTGAGGAGCGTGCGCAGTTCAAGGCGCAGATGCTGAGCGTGATGCCGCTGGGCCGCATGGGCGAGTCCGATGAAATTGCCAAAGCCGTGCTCTTCCTGGCCTCGGACGACAGCAGCTTCATCACCGGCATCGAGCTGTTTGCCGATGGCGGCATGGCCCAGGTGTAATTGCTTGGCAATTGGCTTGATTTTAGCATTTTATATATTTATGTCAACTCCGGCCAACGGCTGGGAGCGGTGGCAATCAGCCCGGCTCCCAGCCGTTTTTCGTGCTGATGGAGGCTGATTGTGGCGGCCACCGGTCTGACGCCCCAGGCGTCTGACCGGTTGGGCTTTCGCGCCGGGTGGGCGTTGTCGTTCTAACGTCAACCGGTCAGACGCCTGGGGCGTCAGACCGGTGGGAGCCGCTTGTTTAAGCCGCGCCGACGTGCTGCAGCCGACACCAGCGGCACTCGCCGCAGCCCGGCCCAAACTGATGGCGGCGGATGGCCGCATCCACGGCCTCCATCTGGGCCAGCACCACTTCTTCATCGGAGGGCGTGACGACCACCTTACGGCGCACGTAGCGCGGCAGCTTGCCAGGCTCGCGCAATGGGCGCAGGAATTCAAAGCTCACGGAATTAGCCTCGTAGCGGCGGTCGGGGTCGTGGGCCAGCAGCAGGCGGTAGAACACGGCCTGGCGCCAGTAGTCGCCGCCGCGCAGGCGCGGGTCGGCCAGCCACTCGGGCAGGGAGGCTTCGGCGGCGATGGCGGGAGCGGCACGCAGCTTGTCGTTGGCGGCGTCGGGGCGGCCGGTTTTGTAGTCGAGCACGTCGGTGCGGCGGCCGTCGGGGTGCAGGTCGAGGCGGTCGAGCTTGCCCACGAGGCGGGGGCCGCCGGGCAGGGTGGCGCGCACCATGTGCTCCACCACCGCGTTGGGGCGGGCCTGGGCGGCGGCCTGCGCCCACCAGTTGCGCAACAACTCGGGTCCGGCGTTAGCCAAACGCTGAAACATCGGGGCGGGTAGCTCGAAGCGGGCGCGGGCGAAGTAGCGCCGGAATAGCTCGGCCAGCTCATCGACTGGGCCGAAGCCGCTGGCCTCCGGCTGCTGGGCCTGGCGGAAAAACGTTTCCAGCGCCAAATGGGCGGCCGTACCGAAGAGCATCTTCTCGTTGCGCGGCGCGGGCGCCCGCAGAATTTGCTCGTAGTAGCAGGCCAGCGGGCAGTTCAGGTAGGCGTTGAGCGTGGTGGCGCTGAGGCTGAAATCCACCAGCAAGCCCTCCAGCAGCGTGGGGTCGGGCACTGGCGCGGGCGGTGGGGGCGGGGCCAGCTCGGCGCGGCGGGCGGCCGCCAGCACGGCGGCCGCCACCGGCGCGTCGATGGAGCTCAGGCCGTCCTGCTCCAGCTCGGTCGTGAATTCGGCGGGCAGCAGCTCCTTGCCCGCGTCGTCGTGGCTGGCCCAGCAGATGGTCAGCCGGGCCTGGGCGCGGGTGAGGGCCACGAAAAACAAGCGGCGGGCCTCCTCGCAATCAGCATCCTCGCCGGGCGCCGAGGTCAGCGCGGGCGGCAGCCGGAAGCCCTGGTCGGAAGTTTTGCGGCGCCATTCCTTTTGCTGGCAGCCCAATAGCCACACCTGCTCCCACTCCAGGCCCTTGGCACCGTGGGCGGTGAGCAGCTCCAGGCCGGCTTCGTCGCTGCCGCTGCTGTGCTCCAGGGGGAGGCCATCGCGGGTGGCGGCCAGTACTTCCCAGGTTTGCAGCAGCGCGGCGGGGCCGGTGAGCCCGAGGGCCTGCTGGCGGCGGGCCTCGGTGCGACCCCATTGCAGCAGCGAGCGGGCCACGGCCAGCAGGTGCTCGGTTTGCAGGGCGCCGGCCAGCTGCGCGGGCAGCAGCGTTTCGAGCACGATACGTTCGAGCAAACCCGGCAGGGGCAGGGCGGCCGCAGCTTGCAGCCAATTATCTACCAAGGTCAAAGCAGCCGACAGCGCTACTCGCCCTGGTTTCGATAACACCGGCTGGTCCGGCCCAGCGGTGGTTAATTCATCCAGTGCCTGGCCGGCCCAGGCGCGCCAGGGCAGCGCGGGTTGGGCGGCGGCGAAGGCGGCGCGGCGGTGGTGCTGGTGGCCCACGGCCAGGCGCACGAGGTCGGCGGGGGGCACGGCCAGGGCGGGCTGGTGCAGCAGCTCGAAGAGAGCGGCGTCGGCGGCGGGCTGGTCGTCGGGCAGCAGGGCGGCGGCCAGGTAGCGCAGCACGCGGTGCAGGGCGGCTGCCAGCGGCTCGTCGAGCACGTTCACGGGGCGGCGGCGCTGGAAGGGCACCCCGGCCGCCCGCAGCAGCCGCGCCAGCCGGTCGAGCTGGTCGTGGTTGCGGGCAATGACGCCCACCCGGCCCGCCGGCCACTGCCCGGCGCGGTGCATTTCGGCCAGGTGGGCGGCCACGTCGGCGGCCTCGTGCAGGGGGCTGGCGTAGCGGTGCAGCCGGGGCGTTTCGACCAGGCCGGCGAAGCGCGGGTGACGGGGCAGCAGCTGCTTGGTGAGGCCGGGTAGCTGCCGCGTCAGGCGCTCCTGGTTGCGGTCGATGAGCTGCTGGGCCATCGTCAGCACCGGGCCCGAGGAGCGGTAATTCTCCTCCAGTACCACCACGGCCGCCTGCGGAAAGCGTTGCTTGAAGGCCAGCACGTTGGCAATGCTGGCGCCCTGGAAGCGGAAAATACTCTGGTCGTCATCGCCCACCACGGTCAGGCTGGGCTGGTCCCAGTAGTCGGCCAGCAGGTAGAGCAGTTGGCTCTGGGCGCCGTTGGTGTCTTGGTATTCATCCACCAGAAAATGCTGAAAGCGTTCCTGGTAGCTCAGGCGCAGGCTCTCGTTTTCAACGAGCAGGCGGGTGGCCCAGGCCAGCATGTCGTCGTAGTCGAAGCGGCGGCGGGTGGCCAGCCCGGCCTGGTAGATGTCGAACAAAGCCACGGCGGCGGCGGCCCGCTCGATGCGGCTTTCCTCGTCGGCCAGCTTGTGTTGGATAACGTCGCCCGCCATGATGCCCTGAGCGCGCAGGGCGGGCGGCGGGTTTTTATACAGATAAGCATTGTCCAACGGCAGACTCTGGCGGTATTCTTCCAGCTCGGCCAGCAGCCGGGCGGGCCGCCAGCCCTCGCGCTTCATCACCTGAAACAGGGTTTTGAGGTGGCGCAAATCGTAGTACGCGTCGCCCAAATCGCGGCGCAGCGGGTGGCCGGTGGGCAGCTGGTCGAGCACTTCGCGCAGCACCTCTTCGGCCTCCAAATCAGAAGCCGGCTCCAAATCGTGGCGGCCCAGAGTGGCCCCGTTTTCCTGAATAATCAGCTGGCCCAGACTGTGAAAGGTGTGAATAGCCACCCGGTGCGCCTCCGGCCCAATGAAGCGCAGCAGGCGCTGACGCATGTTGCGGGCGGCCGCGTCGGTGTAGGTCAAACACAGGATTTCCTGGGGGCGGGCATCGGGCTGCTGGAGCAGCCAGGCCACGCGGGCGGCCAGCAGCTGGGTTTTGCCGGTGCCGGGGCCGGCCACCACCAGCAGCGGGCCATCGGGGTGCTCCACGGCCTGCCGCTGGCGGGCGTTGAGGCGCGCGTATTCGGCGGCAAAAGCGGTGTGGGGGTGAGGAACGGCCATTCGGGGTAGCAAATATCGGCAAGCTACTGCGCCGGCTGCGCCAACACCGTTCGGGCCCGCGCTGGTTCGGCCGCCGCGCCTTAGGCGAAATGTTGCCGCCAGGCCTGCTCCAATTGCGCGCCGCTTCGGTTGCCAATGCCCAGGCCTTGCGTTTGCACACCCCAGCTACCGCACAAGGCGCCGTATTGCAGGCACTTCTGGGGTGGCTCGCGGTGTAGAAAACCGTAAAGGAAGCCGGCAAAGAAACTGTCGCCAGCCCCGTTGCTGTCCACGATGGTGGGGGCGGGCACGGCGGCCTGCTCCAGCCACTGGCCATCGGCGGTGAGCAGGGTAGCCCCGGCGGCGCCGTGCGTACACACTATCAGCTGTTTGCCGGCGGCGCGCAGCTGCTGCATCACCGGGCGGTAGTCCGGCAGGTTGTCGGAACTGAGGTGGATGTACTGCGCGGCTTCAATAAACGGCTGGTGGTAAGCGTTGTGGCCGTTGTAGTCGTGCAGGTCGGTCCAGATTGCGTGCGGGTAGTTGTGCAGAATGGGGATGAACTGCCGGCAGTAGTCGATGATATTCAGCACCACGCAGTCGCTTGCCCGCACCAGGCCGGCGAGCTCGGCCGCATCGAACGCCACTTGCGCCGGCGACTGCGTGATGAACATCGAAATGCGCTGCCCCTGCGCATCCATGATATTGACGTGCCGCTCGGTACCGGCCGGGTCGGTGAGGTAGCGGCCGGGCACGCCCTGCGCCGTCAGGTCGGCCACAATTTGGCGGCCGTGCCAGTCGTCGCCCACCGCCGAATAGAGCAGCGTGGGCAAGCCCAGTTGGTGCAAGGTCAGAGCTTTACCCGCACCGGTCGAGCCCGTGCCTTCGTGAAAAGGAGCCGTGTGAATAGTTTGCGGGCGAGGGGTGGGCAGCTGGGGCAGGGTGACGATGTGGTCGTAGGTGGTGCCCCCTAAGATTAAGGTACGCGGCATAAAATCAGGCCAGGAAAAAGAGTTCGCGCTGCTAACGCAGCTCCCACACCAGTGCTGAGTGGGCCGGAATGTTCGCCGTTTGCAGGTTTGGAACTGCCGCCCCACTCAGCACATCCTGCGCCGAACTGAAGCCCTTCAGCCGTTCCTCAAAACGGTTCAATGCTACCTGCTTCGCCGTTGCATTGGTATTAAGCATCACCATCACGCTCTGACCGTGAGAATTGTGGCGGAAGTACGTATACACCCCATCTTCAGGCACAAAATGCGTAAGCTGACCAGTTTGCAGCACCGGGTGGGTTTTGCGGTAGTTGGCCAGCCGGCGCACGTACTCGTGCACGTCCTGCTGGGCCGGGGTGCGGCCGGCGGCGGTGAAGGCATTCTGCCGGTCGCCGGGCCAGCCGCCGGGGAAGTCCTCGCGCAGCAGGCCGTCGGGGCGGCTGAAGTTCTTCATCAGCACCTCGGTACCGTAATAAATCTGCGGGATGCCGCGCTCGGTCAGTAGCCAGGCCAGGGCCATTTTCTGCTTGTTCACGTCTTCGCCCAGCACCGAGAATACGCGGTCAACGTCGTGATTGTCCAGGAAAATGACGTTGCGGCTGGCATCCTCGTACATCCAGTCGCCCTGCACGGCGTAGTAGAGCTTCGAAACGCCCTCGGCGAAGCCGGCGGGCTTGGTCAGGCTTTCGAGCAGGGCTTGGCGCAGGATGAAGTCGATGGCGCCGGGCAGGTTGCTCTTGAAGCCGTTGACGGGCGGAAACACGTTGCGCGTCCAGAAGGCCTGCTGGGCCACGCCCTCGGCCTCCTGCATCCAGGTTTCGCCAAACATGCCCAGCTGCGGGTACTCGTCGAGAATCGCCCGGCCCCAGTTCATCAGGAAAGTGGGGTCCGAATACGTGTAGGTGTCCACGCGGTAGCCGTCCACGCCGGTGTATTCCACCCACCACAGGAAGTTCTGAATGAGGTAAGTAGCGACCAGCGGATTCTCCTGGGCCGGGTCGGGCATGGTAGTGTCAAACCAGGTGGTGCTGAACAGCTTCCGGTCGAGCGCGGCCACATGCGGGTCGTTCACGGTGCCGTTGCGGTAGTTGCCCCGCGTGAAAGTCGGCCACTGGTGAAACCAGTCCCGGGCCGGCTGGTCGAGCCAGAGGTAGTTGAAGCTGCCGATGTGATTAAGCACCACGTCGTGAACAACTTTCAGACCCTGCTCGTGGGCGTGCTGCACGAAGCGCACGTAGTCCTCATTCGTGCCGTAGTGCGGGTCCACGGCGTAATAATCGGTGAGGGCGTAGCCGTGGTAGCCGGCCCTGGGCATGTTGTTGTCGACCACCGGCGTGGGCCAGATAGCCGTCACTCCCAGCTCTTTGAGGTAATCGAAATGCTGCTCGATGCCCTTTAGGTCGCCGCCATGGCGGGCATACATCGAGTCGCGGGCCAGGCCGGGGGCGCGGTTGCCTTTTATCACGTCGTTGCTCGGGTCGCCGTTGGCAAACCGGTCGGGCATGAGCAGGTAAATGAAGTCGGCGCTGCTGATACCCTGTACTTTGGATTTGTCGCCGGGCGTGGTGCGGGCGCGCAGCTCGTAGGCGTAGGTGGTTTTCTGCTTTCCACCAAATGCAAGCTGCAGCTTGCCCGGCCGGGCAGCGGGGCTGATGGTGAGATTGACAAGCAGGTAGTTGGGGCTTTCCAGCCGCTGAAAGCCGTCCAGCGTCACACCCGGGTAATTCGCCATTGTCACCCGGCTGCTGGCCAGGCCCGGGCCGTGTACCAGCAGCTGCAGCTTCGGGTTTTTCATGCCCACCCACCAGAAGGTAGGGTCGATGCGGCTGATGGGCGCGGCGGGTTTTTCGGCGGGCGTGGCGTGAGCGGTGGCGGCCAGCTGACTCAGGGTCAGCAGCAGCAATGCCAGCAGGGTTTGGGAAAAGCGCATGGGCTAAAAAGTGGTGCGGGAAGGTTGCCCGCCGGGTGGGAAAAAGGGTTGCGAGCCTCCCCGGCGCGGCGAATTATTGCGTCGCCGGACCGGATTGGTTTGTCAAACCTAGGGTGTCCCTTGGGCGCCCCGCGCCCCACTTTCCGAAAGCGGTTGCTTTTTATCGAACCTCTTTTTTAGCCTCTGAAATATTGATGGTTACATGCGCGGTAAACAGGTTCCTCTTTGGAAAGACGGTACCTCCGAAAGCGGTTCTCCTGACTTTCTACTCCTCGTGCGCCCCGCTGAAATACTCGCGCGGCGTCTGGTCAGTCTGCTTTTTGAAGGCGCGGTTGAAGGCCGTTTTGGAGTTGAAGCCGACTTCCATCGCCAAAGCCAGCAGGGTGTATTGCTGGGCCCGCGGCGTCGCCATCACCGCCTTAAATTCATCAATCCGGTAGGAGTTGATAAAGTCGAAAAAGTTCTTCTCAAAGCCATCGTTGATGACTTTGGATAGCACATGCGGTGGCAGCTTCAGGCCGCTAGCCAGCTCATTGATGGTGAGGCTGGGGCTGAGGTAGGGCCGGTGCTGCCGCATGTAGCCGGCCACGGCGGTTTGCAGCGCCGACAGGTCGGGCGTCAGCGGTGGCCGGGGCGGGCTGGGGCGCGGGGCTTCAACTGGTTCGACCTCTGCTTGTTCAGTCCGTTCGGCAATTGGTGGCTTGATGCTGGGCTCCGGGATTTCCACCGCCGGCGTGGCCGGCACCAGCTTGAAGATTTCGGGTTGCCGGATAGCCATGTAGCCCAAAAAGTAGGGCAACGTGGAAAACGCCAGCCAAATCAATTCCACATTGCGGGCCGCCAGCGAATACACGTCGAACTCAAGCCCGCGGCTCGCCAGCACCACCCCGAAGAGGAAGCCCCACAAAGCCAGGCAAACTGCCTGAATTCCCAGTACCGTGCTGAGGTACTGCAGGTTTTGCTCGTAAGATACGCTGGCTTCATACTGCCGGGTGTACGCTCGCAGCGTGCGTCGGCAGGCCAGCCAATAAGCCCCATTGCTCAGCCAGGCCGCCGCGCCCGCTACCAGCAGCACGGCGCGCAGCGTAGCGTCGTGGCTCACCAGCTTGAGCTGAAATTCGTAGCTATCGAGCAGGAAATAGGGTAGATACACCAACAACTGCACGGCCGGCGGCAGCAGATACAGCCATTGCCGGGCCGGCGGCGTTTCGTTGAACAACAGCCGGCGCAAGTAGCAGTAAAACAGTGGCCCGTAGAGAAACCAGATGAAATCGGGGAGCAGCGCCAGCCGGGGGTAAGCGTTGGCCACCTCGCGGTAGCTGCCCACCACAGTGAGCAGCGTGGCCAGCGCCCCCAGTCCCAACAGCCAGATTAGCCAGCGGTTGGCCGCCCGGTTGTAGTGCTGAATGCTGGGAATGGCCACCACCAGCAGCAGCCCCTGGAAGCACGAAAACAGCAGCAGCAGGTCGTAGAGCGAGTAGAATTGAAAGGTGCCGGTCAGGTCTTCCCAGCTTTGCACGCGTACTTCCAAGAGGCCGGCCCGGGCCTGCTGGCGCGTGGCCACGCGGTTGGCCCGCACCTGCCCGTGCCCGCTGCCCTCGATGGCCGCCCAACTCCCCCGCGATACCTTGTATTCAAGCCGTTGCTGGGTTGTGCGCAAGGTCAAGCCCAGTAGCCCGTCGGGCTGCCGCCGGAACCGGTGGCGGGCATCGGCCGGCTGCCAGCTGTTGAAGGAGCCCACCAGGTAAAACGCCGCATCGGTCGGGGTATTAGTTGGTAAATGGGTGATGACGAATTGATAAGCAATGGGCTGCCGGCTGGTATCGGCGGCCGGCGCGGCGGCGGCTGGCGTAGCCCACCGGCTTAACCCGGTCGTCGCCATTGCCACCACCAGGAGCAAAAAAAAACCGAAGTGGGTGCGGAAAGGCACTGGACCGGACTGTTAAAAGTTCGCGGTAAAAATACGGTATGAGCAACCGCGGCCGGCTAGCCCGGCAGCCCAGCCGCGCCGAGTCAGGCTTGCACCGCGCATTCCTGCCGCTGCCATTATCTTTAGCGCTACTCTGGTTCAGTCCCTAATTGTGGTGCGGCTTTTTCTGCTCGTTCTTTTTCTCTTGTTCACTACGGCCCAGGCTGCTTCGGCCACGACGCGGGTCGATAGCCTGCTGGCCGAGCTAAACCAAGCCCTGGCGCACCGCCAGCAATATGATGCCCAGCGCCTCAGCCGCATTGCCTCGCTGAAAACGGCCTACGCCGCCAGCGCCGAAGCTCCGGCCACGCAGTTCCAGCTGGGCTTGCGTATTTACGATGAATACAAGGGTTATAAGTATGATTCGGCGTTCGCGTATAGCCTGCGCGTCAACCACCTGGCCCGGCAGTTGCACGACCCCGGCAAAATCGCCGTCGCCCAGCTGCGGCTGGCCTTTATCCTGCTGTCGTCGGGCATGTTCACCGAAACCTTCAATACCCTGCAGGAACTCGACGTCCGCCAGCTCGGCCCGGTCGATAAGCCCAATTATTACTTCATCACCGCCCGCGCCTACAGCGACTTAGGCACCTTCGACCAGGACGACTACTACCGCCCCGCCAACTACGCCCGCTCGCTGGCCTACGCCGATACCGCCGCGCAGCTCTGCCAGGCCAACTCCTTCGATTGCCTGGTAATCCAGGGGTTCATTGCCCAAAAGCACCAGAACTTGCCAGCCGGCCTCCGGTTTTACCAGGCCGTGCAGCGCCTGCCCAACGTGACGCCGCACCAACTGGCCGTGAGTGCCAGCCTGCTGGCTAGCATGTACGAGCAACATAGCCAGGAGGATAAGGCCTTCGAGTTGCTGCTGGTAGCCGCCATCGCCGACGTAAAATCGGCCACCCGGCAAACGCTGGCCCTCTCCAAAGTATCCGATTACTGCTACCGCCGGGGCGACTTGCAGAATGCCTACGCCTTCATCCGCGAGGCCCGTGAGGAAGCCGCTTTTTACAAAGCCCGGCAGCGGCAGGTAGAGCTTAGCCAGTCATCGTTTGTCATTGAAGGCCAGAAAGTAAATATCATCGAGCAGCAGCGTCGCGTGCTGCGCCGCAACACTTGGGTGCTGGCGGGCCTGGCGGTATTCGGGGCCGCGTGCGCGCTCATTATCCTGCTGCAATTGCGCCGCCTGCAGCGCGCCGAAAAGCAGTTGCGGCTGGCCAATCAGGAGCTTCAAGCTGCCATCGGGCAGCTCAATAAGCTCAACCTGGGCCTCAACGAAGCCAACCGCGTGAAAGACGAATACATTGGCTACTACCTCAATTCCAATTCGCAGTCCCTCGACAAGCTCGAAAAGCTCAGGAATTCCCTGCTCGCCTTACTGGCCAGCAAGCAGTACACCAGCCTGCAAAAGCTGCTCGACGGCATCAACATCAAGCAGGAGCGCAATGCCCTGTTCAAAGGCTTCGACCAGGTGTTTCTGAAGCTGTTCCCCAATTTCATCCCGGCCTTCAACACCCTCTTCCGCGAAGAAGACCGCCTGACCCTGACCGACGACCAACTGCTCACGGCCGAGCTGCGCATCTTCGCCCTCGTGCGCCTGGGTATCGACGACAGCGAGCGCATCAGCCGGATTCTGGGCTACTCCATCAACACGATTTACACCTACAAGACGCGGGTGAAAAGCCGGTCCATCGTGCCCAACGAGGAGTTTGAGGCGCGGGTGCGGGGGCTGGATGCGGCCTGATGGAGTCGGGGCTGCAGTAGGGGCGGGGCTTGCCCCCGCCCGGCCAGCGGCACGATAATCGGGAGCGGCTAATTAGACGGTGCGCCCGGTCGGGCGGTGGTAAGGTGCCTCCCTGAATTCGCCATTGTAAAGCAGGGTAATGAAGGAGCAAAGAGCTTATATCTGGTTTATATTTTGCCTGCTTGTCTTAGGGTGATTATTGTTGTTTGACAGATAAATAGCCCTAAGGTTGACTTATATTTTCTATACCCGGACTCAATAAGTTTTTACTGCTGGAAGGTGGGATTTCCTTTGCCTCAACATTGGCCCCTTGGCAGGCTGATGGCTGGTCATTTCTCCGGAAAAATGTGCCAGCCAGACAGCCCTGACCACGCCGGCAATGCTCATTTTATCCCACCCACCAACTATGTTCTCTTCTTTACTTCCCACCGCTGCCGGGCGGCTCACCGGCCTTGCCATCGCCCTGCTCGGGCTCAGCGCCACCACCTCGGCCCAAACCGCGACCCGCGTGCTGTTCGTGGGCAATAGCTTCACCCACGGCCAGTATGCCCCGGCCCTGAATTACAACTCCGGCGCGGTGACGGACTTGAACTTCGGCCTGCCCGCCACCGACCCGCGCGCCCACGACGCGGGCATGCAGGCGGCGTTTGGCGGCGTGCCGGGCATCTTCAAGAAATTCACGACCCAGGCCGGCCTCAACTACGACGTGCAGCTGGAAGCCGTGAGCGGCAAGTCGTTGGAGTTTCACCATACCAGCGCCTTGCCGGTGATTGCGCAGGCCGGCTGGGATAAAGTGGTGCTGCAGGAGCAGAGCACCCGCCCGACGCCCACCGCCCGCGGGGGCAATCAGGCGCTGTTCTATACCTACTCTACCCGGCTGGAGCAGGCCATTCACGCGGCCAGCCCGGGCGCGCAGGTGTACCTCTACGGCACCTGGGCCCGCCCCGATTTCACCTACCCGAGCGGCAGCCGCTACGCCGGCCTGCCCATCGACTCGATGGCCCAGGACCTGCACAAAACCTACTACGCCGCCCTCGCTACCAACGGCCGCTTTGCCGCCGTGGCTCCGGTGGGCGACGCTTTCTTGCGCGCCATCACCACGGGCGTCGCCACGCGCAACCCCTACACGCCCGACCCCAGCAAAATCAACCTCTGGGCATCCGACCAGGTACACGCCAGCAAATGGGGGAGCTACCTCAGCGCCCTGGTGATGTTTTACCAGCTGACCAACGTGGACCCGCGCACCCTTGGCGCAACCGAGCTGGCGGCCGTGGACCTGGGCATTACGCCTGCCGACGCCGTGGCTTTGCAGCAAGTGGCTTACCAGCAGGTGGCCTCGACGCCCGTGCCCTTCACGCCCGGCAACGTGGCCGTCGTGCGGGTCGGCGACGGTTCGGCCGCCCTCACCACCGCTGCCACCGCCGAGTTTGTGGATGAATACACCCTGAGCGGTACCCGGGTGCAAAGCATCGCCCTGCCCACCGCCAACAGCGGCAACGTGCTGGCTTTCACCAACAGCGGCACCGCTACTTCCGACAATATCACCCGCTCGGCCGATGGCCGCTACCTGCTGCTGACCGGCTACAACGCCGTACCCGGCACGGCCGGCATCGTTACCTCGACCGTGGCCAACAACAACCGCCTGGTAGCCCGCATCGGCGCCGATGGCAGCGTGAACACCACCACCCGCATCAACGACGCCTTTTCGGGCTCGAATATCCGCTCGGTGGCCAGCGCCGACGGCAGCACGTTCTACGTGTCGGGCGGCAACAGCGGCATTCGCTACCTGCCCTTCGGCAACACCGGCACAACCACGGCGCTGAGCACCGGCGCGCTGGTGAACTTCCGTATCCTGGGCATCGCCGGCGGCAACCTTTACGCCTCCTCGGCAACTGGTTCAAACTACGGTCTGAACCAGATTGGGACTGGCCTGCCCACGGCGGCCGGGGCCACGGTGGCGCTGTTGCCGGGCTTCCCCACGGCCAGCGGCCCCAGTTCCTACGGCTTCTATTTTGCTGATTTAGATACTGCCGTGCCGGGTGTGGACGTGGTGTACATCGCCGACGACCGCGCTACCGCCGACGGCGGCATCCAGAAATGGAGCCTCGTGGGCGGCACCTGGACGCTCAACGGCACCATCGGCGGCTCCACGACAGCGCTGCTGCGCGGCCTCACCGGCACCCGCAGCGGCACGGCTATCCAGCTGGTAGCCAGCGGCGGCGGCGGCCTCTACACCGTAACGGACCAGGCCGGCTACAATGCCGCGCCCAGCACCCCGGCCCTGCCCGCGCCCTTCGTGCCCTTGGCCGCCAATACGTCGTTCCGCGGCGTGGCGCTGACGCCGGTAGCCACAGCGCTGGCCGCTGCCGCGCCTGCCGCTGCGCCCACGGTTTCAGTATTCCCCAACCCCGCTGCCGACCAGCTTACGGTGCAGCTCGGCGGGCCAGCCGGAGCCGTGCAAGCCAAGCTGCTCAACGCGCTGGGCCAAGTGGTAGCCGAGCAGCGTAGCGCGAGTAGCACCTTCACCCTCAAGCTGGCTGAGGTGGCCAATGGCATGTACACCCTGCGGCTGCAAACGGCCGCTGGCGTGAGCAGCCGCCGCTTAGAGGTGCGGCACTAATCTGGAGAGGACCGAGGGGTTGGAATAAACAAAATGGCCTGCTCAGTGAGCAGGCCATTTTGCATTTGGAGCGTTTTCGGAGCCAATTGGTATTCAGCGATTGCAGGACTGTTCTAGACTGCTACTGCCTGCCCGGCCAACTGCTCCGGCCCTTGCAGCCGCCGGCTCAACAGGTGAATGAGCAGCCAGGCCAGCAGATAGGCGCTGCCGCACAGCAGAAACACCACGTTGTAGCCCGCGCCGATGTTGCCCGCCGCCTTGGCCGTGTCGAGCAAATGGCCCACGATGAGCGGAAACAACATGCCGCCCAGCGAGCCCGCCATGCTGCCGATACCTACTACGGAGCTCACTAAGCGCTTCGGAAACAGGTCGGAAGCCAGCGTGTAGACGTTGGCGCTCCAGGCCTGGTGGGCGGCGGCGGCCAGGCTGATGAGGGCCACGGCCGTCCAGATGCCGGTGGCCAGCTGGGCGGCCATCACCGGCACCACGCACAGGGCAAAGAGCAGCATGGCCGCCTTGCGGGCCCGCAACACCGCCCAGCCCTTGCCAATGAGATACGACGACAGGTAACCGCCTGCAATACTGCCCACCGTGGTGGCCGTGTACACGATAACCAGTGGCAGACTGGGCTTGCTCAAGTCGAGTCTGAACGTGGTGGAAAAGTACGACGGTAACCAGAACAGGAAAAACCACCAGATGGGGTCCGTCAGCAGCTTGCCGAAGATAAATACCCAGGTGCGGCGCTGGCTGAGCAGCTCGCCCCAGCCCGGCGCGGGACCAGCGTCGTCCTCAGCCTGCGCGGTCGCATCGCCGGCGTGAATGTAGGCGTACTCGGCCTCCGACAGCCGGGCCTGGCGGGCCGGCGATTCATACAAAAACCACCACGCCGCCAACCAGATAAAGCCAACCAAGCCGGTGATGATAAATGCGGATTCCCAGCCGTATACGCCCAGCAGCCAGGGCACCATCACGGGCGCCAGGATGGCCCCCACGTTGGCCCCCGAGTTGAAAATGCCGGTGGCCAGGGCGCGCTCCCTGGCCGGAAACCACTCGGCCACGGTTTTCACGGCGGCCGGGAAGTTGCCGGCCTCGCCCAGCCCCAGCGCCGCCCGCGCAATGCCAAAGCCTACCGTGCTGCTAGCCAGCGCGTGGCTGATGGCGGCGGTGCTCCAGGCCACAATGCTGAAGGCATAGCCGCGCTTGGTGCCGATGCGGTCGATGAGCCGGCCAAAGAGCAGCAGGCCCAGCGCGTAAGCACTTTGGAAGGCAATGACAATGTGACTGTAATCAGTTTCGGTCCAGGCGAAGCGGGCTTCGAGCGTAGGCTTGAGCAGGCCAATTACCTGACGGTCGAGGTAATTGATGCTGGTGGCGAAAAACAGCAGCACGGCCACCGTCCAGCGGTAGTTGCCGGGAGAAGATTTCATGCGGTGGGAAAGGGACTTATCTTTAACTAGCGGCGGTGCTCCGGCTGGCCGGCCAGCTTATGATTGCGCCGACAAGAACAACCTGGAACATGGCGGGCGACGGCGATTTTTAGGCATAGTGCCGGACTCCGGCCGGAGCCGCTGCGGGAGTCTGGTAGAAGCCGAAGTAGTCGCGGGCATTGGTGTAGCACACGTTGCGCACCAACTGGCGCAGCAGGGCCATGTCCTGGGGTAATTCGCCGTTTTCCACGTCGTTACCCAACAGGTTGCAGAGGATGCGGCGGAAGTATTCGTGGCGCGGGAACGACAGGAAGCTGCGCGAATCGGTGAGCATGCCCACGAAACGGCTCAGCAAGCCCATGTTCGATAAGGTGTTCAACTGCTGCTCGATGCCGTCTTTCTGGTCCAGAAACCACCAGCCGGCGCCGTATTGCATTTTGCCAGCTACCGAGCCGTCGTTGAAGTTGCCAACCATTGTGGCAAACAGCGCATTGTCGGCCGGATTAAGATTGTAGAGAATGGTTTTGGTGAGCTTGCCCGCATCATCAAGCCGGCTGAGGAAGCGCGCCATTGCCCGGCCCTGCGAAAAGTCGCCGATGGAGTCAAAACCCGTATCCGGACCCAGCTCGCGCAGGGCGCGGACGCTGTTGTTGCGCAACGGGCCCAGGTGAAACTGTTGCGTCCAGCCCTTTTCCCAGTCCAGCTCGGCCAGGAATTGCAGCACCGCCGATTTGAACTTAGTGATTTCCTGCTCTTCAAGCGCCTGTCCTTCGCGTACTTTGGCGAAAATCCAAGCCGCTTCATCATCAGTATAATCAGCGGCATACAGGTGTTCCAAGCCGTGGTCCGACAGCCGGCAGCCTTGGGCGGCAAAGAAGTCGTGGCGCTGGCGTAGGGCGGCGTACAGGTCGGCCAGGGAATTGATTTCCAGCTCCGCCGTTGTGCCCAAACGGTCTAAATACTCGTTGTAGGTCAGTGCGTTTTCCACGCCCAGCGCCTTGTCGGCCCGGAACGTGGGCAGCACTTTGGTGGCGAAACCGCTGGCCCGGATGGCTTGGTGCGCCGCCAGCGAATCGGCCGGGTCGTCGGTGGTGCACACCACTTCTACGTGCATGCGGCGCAGCAGGCTGCGCACCGAATACTCCGGCGTGCCCAGCAGCAGATTACACTGCTCCCAGATGCGGCGGGCGCTGTCCTTGTTCAGCAGCTCGGTGATGCCGAAGTAGCGGCGCAGCTCCAGGTGGGTCCAGTGGTAGAGCGGGTTGCGCAGCGTGTAAGGCACCGTTTCGGCCCATTTCTCAAACTTCTCCCAGTCCAGGGCCGCGCCGGTGATGTAGTGCTCATGCACGCCGTTGGCGCGCATGGCGCGCCACTTGTAGTGGTCGCCGTTGAGCCAGAGCTCAGTCAGGTTTTTAAACTGCCGGTCTTCGGCAATCTGCTCCGGGGAAAGGTGGCAGTGGTAGTCGATAATGGGCTGCCTGGCCGCTACTTCGTGGTAAAGCGTGCGGGCCGTAGCCGTCTGCAGGAGAAAGTCGTCGGATAAAAAGGGTTTCATAGTGGGGGAGAAGGCACCGGTCCGACGCCCTAGGCGTCCGACCGGTTGGGCATTGCGCCGGTTAGGTATTATTATTAAAGCGTTATCGTTCTAATGTCCACCGGTCAGACGCCTAGGGCGTCGGACCGGTGGAAGGTAAGCTACGCACAATGCCCAGCTCCAGCCCGCGCAGCTCGGCCAGCCCGCGCAGCCGCCCGATGGCCGAGTAGCCGGGGTTGGTTTTCTTGTGCAAATCGTCGAGCATCTGGTGGCCGTGGTCGGGGCGCATGGGCAGGCGCTGCCCGCGCCGGGCCATGGCGCGCAGCAGTTCCTGCATCACCGCGTACATATCCACGTCGCCTTCCAGGTGGTTGGCTTCGTAGAAGTTGCCATCCGCATCGCGTTGCGTGCTGCGCAGATGCACAAAGTGAATGCGGTCGGCAAACTGCCGCACCATGGCGGGCAGGTCGTTATCGGGCCGCACGCCGAAGGAGCCGGTGCAGAAGCACAGTCCATTGGCCACGGAGGGCACGGCGACCAGCAGCGCTGCCACATCGGCGGCCGTACTCACCACCCGCGGCAAGCCCAGAATGGGGTAGGGCGGGTCGTCGGGATGAATGGCCAACTGCACGCCCACTTCCTCCGCCACCGGCACAATTTCCCGCAGAAACAGAATCAGATGCTCGCGCAGCTTAGCCGCGTCGATGCCCGCGTAAGCATCCAGCGCCTGCTGAAACTGGCTGAGACTGAAGCTTTCCTCACTGCCCGGCAGCCCCGCGATGATATTCCGCTGCAGTTGTTCGCGCTCGGCCGGGCTCATTTGCATCAGCCGCCCGGCGGCGCGCTCCAGCTCGGCCGGAGTGTAGTCGGCAGCGGCATTGCGGCGCTTGAGCAGCAGCACATCGAAGGCCACGAAGGCGGCTTTCTCGAAGCGCAGCGCCCGCGAGCCGTCGGTTACTTCGTAGGCCAGGTCGGTGCGCGTCCAGTCGAGCACCGGCATGAAATTGTAGGTGACGATGCGAATGCCGCAGGCGGCCAGATTGCGTAGTGATTGTTGGTAATTGACAATGTAGCGCTGGAAATTGCCGCTCCGGGTTTTGATATGCTCATGCACGGGCACGCTCTCCACCACGCTCCACGTCAGGCCGGCAGCAGCCACTTCGGCCTGGCGTTGCCGGATTTCGGCCAGCGGCCACACCTCGCCGTTGGGAATGTGGTGCAGGGCCGAAACCACATCCGTCGCGCCCGCCTGCCGGATGTCGGCGAGGCTCACGGGGTCGTTGGGGCCAAACCAGCGCCAGCTTTGGAGTAGGGTAGGGGTCATTTTAGTTGAAAATAGTGACTATCAGCATGCCGTTCTAACGAATAGCGAATCATTTTCCAGTATTTTAAGGTATTATTAAACACCGCTATAAGCATTGAATCCGCCATCCACCATCACCGTTTCGCCACTCACGAAGCGCGAAGCGTCGCTGAGCAGGTAAATAAGGGTGCCGGTTAGCTCCTCGGGCTCGCCAAAGCGCTGGTAGGGCGTGTGGTCGATGAACTTCCGGGCGCGGTCGGTGTGGCTGCCGTCGGCGTGCATCAGCAGGTCGCGGTTTTGCTCGGTCAGGAATACGCCGGGGGCAATGGCATTCATGCGGATGTTGCCGCCGTAGCGGAGGCCCAGCTCGGAGGCCATCCACTGGGTGTAGCCTTCTATGGCCTTCTTTGCCAGGGTATAACCCATCACCCGGGTAAGCGGGCGTTGGGCGGTGAGCGACGAGATATTGACGATAACGCCCCGGCCCTGCGCGGCCATTACGCGGCCGAAAATGGTCGTCGGGATGATGGTGCCGAACAGGTTGAGGTCCACGGCCCGGCGGGTGTCGTCGATGCAGACGTCGAACAAATCCTGCTCGGGCGCCACGGTGGCGCCGGGCAGGTTGCCGCCGGCCGCGTTCACGAGGCCGTCGACACGGCCCCAGGTGGCCATTATCTGCTCGCAGGCGTCCTGCATCTGTTTGGTATCGAGCACGTCGGCCAGAATGACCAGCGCCTCGCCGCCGCCAGCCCGAATGGCTTCGGCCCGGACCTCAGCGCGCTCGGCGCTGCGGCCCAGGATGGCGACTTTGGCCCCGGCCTCGGCCACGGCCAGCGACAGGGAAGCACCCAGCACCCCGGTGGCCCCGGTGATGACGACAACTTTGCCTTCGAGTGAAAATTGCTTGAGATTAAGCATAATAGGAAGCGGAACGGGTAGCGGCCCGCGTTAGGTGGGAAGGATTAGTTATCGGTGCGGAAGGGTGAGGCCGGCAGGCCGTTGCGGTTGTATAGGTTGGCGCCCTCGGGGTTGTGGGCCCAGGCGTAGCGCACTATGGCGGGCTGCGGCACCTGCTCGCTCCACACCACCACTTTGTCGCCCTCGATGCGGGCCTGCGCCCACACGAATTTTTTGTCGGCCCCGGCGATGGCGAAATATTTCAGCTCGCCGCCCTTGGCTTCCAGGCCCTTGCCCACGTTGCCGAACGTGAGCGTGGCCTTATTGTCGCTGACGCTCATCGACTGGTAGAGCGGCCCGGCAAAGGTGCCTTTCTTCGCGCCGTAGGCCACGGGTTGAGCGGCCAACGCCAGACGCTGGCCCACGGTCTGCTTATCAAGTGGATGCACGTCGTTCCACTCGCCCGCGTCGATGGCCACGGCCATGCCGGTGCCGGGTACGCTGAGGGTACGGCGCTGCACATCGCGCAGCTCGGCCCAGTTGCTTTCCGAAGGCTGGGTACTGGTTTGCATGTAATTAGCCAGCTGCACGTACACGAACGGCAGTTGGGGGGCCTGCCATTTGGCACGCCAGTCGGCAATCAAGGCTGGAAACAAGGTGCGGTACTCCGCTGCCTTGCCGGTGTTTGATTCGCCCTGATACCAGGCTACGCCCTTCAGCGCGAAGGGCACCAGCGGGGCAATCATGCCATTGTACAGGCCTTCAGGCTGGTACTGAATTACGGTGGCCGCCGGCAGCGCGCCGGTGCCCACGCCCGCATGGTACTGCCAGGCGCCGCTCAGCGGCAGGGTCTGGCCGGCGGCTTGTAGCTGGTAGGTTTTGTCGCGGATGAAACCGCCCGGCTCGCTGGTGCTGATAACCCGTACTGTCAGCACGTTGCGACCAGCTTTGAGCACGCCGGCGGGCACGGGGTAGTTGCGCTGCGGGTAGCGGTTGTTGATGGTGCCCACCAGCTGGCCGTTGAGGTAAGTCGAGTCGCGGTCGATGATGTTGCCGAGGGTCAGCTGGGCCGCCTGGCCCACCATCGCGGCGGGCACTTCAAACTCTTTGCGGTACCAGCCGCTGCCGCTTTGCGGGCCGCCATACTCGTTCCAGCGGGCCGGGACAGGTACTGATTTCCAATCAATGGGCGCGTACTGGGCGGCGTCCCAGCGCGGCCGATTGCTCAGGCCAGGGTCCTGCTGGCCCAGCGTTTTATACCAGTTGGCCGTGGCCGCTGCGTCCTGGCGGCGAATGCCATTTAGCTGGGCCGTATCGGCCAGCTGCGCGGCGCGCTGGGCGTAGCTCGGGAAGGGTTTCAGGGCCTCGGCGCTCATCCAGGCCTCGGCGGGCGAGCCGCCCACGCTGGCGTTGATGATGCCAATGGGGACGTGGTGCTGCTCGTACAGCGAGCGAGCAAAGAAGTAGCCCACGGCCGTGAATTGCAACACGCTCTGCGGATTGGCGGCCTCCCAGGTGCCGGTGGTGAAATCGTCCTTCGGCTTATCGAAGGTGTAGCGCATCGGCGGCTTGAATTGCCGGATATTCGGATTAGCGGAGCCGGCGATGACAACCGGGTACTTGTCTTTTACCTTCGACATCAGCATTTCCATGTTCGACTGCCCCGAGCACAGCCACACGTCACCCACCAGCACATTCTGCACCATGAGGTGGTTTTTGCCCTGAACATCCAGCACATACGGCCCGCCTGCCTTGTGCGGGTTCATCGTCACCAGCCACTTGCCATCGGCGCCGGTAGTGGCTTTGTAGGTTTTGCCATCGAAGCCTATAGTCACGGCCTCGCCCGGCGCGGCCCAGCCCCAGATAGGCAGTTTCGCGTCGCGCTGCAGCACCAGGCCGTCGCTTACCAGGCGCGGCAGGCGCACCTGGGCGCGGGCGGCCGGGGCGAGCAGGGTGGTGAGGGACAAGAGAATTAAGCGTTTCATAGCTGATTGCAAGGGTGTCAATAGGCTGCATGACGTTCTTTTATATCATCAGGGCAGCAGTTCAATTTTTCCCTCCAGCCGGATGTCGTCGGAGGCGCTGCCCAGCATGAGCTTGAATTCGCCGGGCTCGGCCACCCACTCCAGCTGCGGGTTGTGGAAGGAGAGTTTTTCTTTGTCAATGGTGAACGTCAGGGTTTTCGACTCGCCGGGCTTCAGCGTCACCTTCTGAAAATCCTTCAGCTCCTTGAGCGGGCGGGCTACCGAGGCCACTGGGTCACGCAGGTAGAGCTGGGCTACTTCCTCGCCGGCCACCTTGCCGGTATTGGTGAGGGTGAATTGCACCTGCACCTTCTCGGTAGCGCGCAGCTGCGGGCGGCTGATTTCCAAATTGGAGTAGCCGAAAGTGGTGTAGCTCAGGCCGTGGCCAAAGGCGTAGCGCGGCGCGTTGGGTGCGTCGATGTATGCCGATTTATAGCGCGTGTCGCCGGGGCGCAGGGAGGGGCGGCCAGTGTTTAGCTGGGCGTAGTAGATGGGAATCTGACCCATGCTGCGCGGGAAGGTGATGGGCAGCTTGCCGGCGGGGTTGTAGTCGCCGTAGAGTACGTCGGCCAGGGCCAGGCCACCCTCCGAGCCGGGCCACCAGCCGTAGAGAATGGCATCGGCCTGCTCGGCGATATCGTTGAAAATGAGCGGCCGGCCGGCCAGCATCACCACGGCCACCGGCTTGTCGGTCGCCTTCAACGCTTTGAAAAGCTCCTCCTGCACGCCGGGCAGGTGAATGTCGGCGCGCGACTTGGCTTCGCCGCTCATATCCCAGGTTTCGCCCACGGTCAGCAGCACCACGTCGGCCTGGCGGGCGGCGGCCACGGCGGCCACGAAGCCGGCCCGCGAATCGCCGCTCACCTCGCAGCCTTTGGCGTAAAGCAGCTCGGTGGTTTTGCCGGTGCGCTGGCGCATAGCCTCGTAGAGCGAGGTGATGCGCGTGGTGTCGTCCACCACAATCCAGCTACCGTTGAGGTCGCGCCTGGCCTTGGCCAGCGGACCGATGAGGGCGATTTTGCGCAGCTGCCTGGTGAGCGGTAGGGTCTGGCGCTCGTTTTTCAGCAGCACCATCGATTTCTGAGCCATCTGGCGGGCAGCCACGCGGTTTTGCGGGTCATTCAGCACCTGCTCTTCGCGTTGCTCGTCCGAGAATTTGTAAGGGTCGTCGAACAGGCCCAGCTCGAATTTCTTGCGCAGGATGCGGCGCACGGCGTCATCTACCTGGTTGATGCTCATCTTGCCGGCCTTTACCAGCTGCGCCAGGTTTTTATGGTAGGCGTCGCTTTCCATGTCCATGTCGTTGCCGGCGGCGAGGGCTTTCTGGGCGGCATCGCGCAGGTCGGCCGCGTAGCCCCAGGTGGCCATCTCGCCGATGGAGCCCCAGTCGCTGACCACGAAACCGAAGTAGTTCCACTTACCCTTCAGGATGTCGCGCTGCAGGTAGCTGCTGCCGGTGGCGGGCACGCCATTGAGCGTGTTGAAGGAGTTCATGAATGTGGCGGCTCCGGCATCCACGGCCGCTTTGAAGGGCGGCAGGTAGGTTTCCCAGAGCTGCTGGGGGCTGAGGTCCACGGCGTTGTAATCGCGGCCGGCAATGGCGGCGCCGTAGGCGGCGAAGTGCTTGGCGCAGGCCAGTACGGCATCGGTACCGCCCAGCTTTTCGCCCTGCAGGCCCAGCACCCGGGCCCGCGCAATCTGCGAGCCGAGGTAGGGGTCTTCGCCGGCGCCTTCCATCACGCGGCCCCAGCGCGGGTCGCGGGCAATGTCCACCATCGGCGCGAAGGTCCAGTGGATGCCCGAGGCCGCCGCCTCGCGGGCCGACACGTGGGCGCCCTGCCGGATGGCCGGCATATCCCAGGAGGCCGCCTCGGCCAGCGGAATCGGGAAGGTTGTCTGGTAGCCATGAATCACGTCGAGACTGAACAGCAGCGGGATATGCAGCCGTGACTCCAGGGCCACGGCCTGAATTTCGCGGGTATCCTTCACGCCCTTCACGTTCAGCATCGAGCCCACTTCGCCGTTGCGGATGCTGCTGAGCAGGCTGGTTTTGCGGTCGCTGGCCGGCCCGGTCAGCTGTCGGCCCGAGTACTGATTGAGCTGGCCCACTTTCTCTTCCAGCGTCATCTGGCCCAGCAGCGCCGTCACGCGCTGCTCGATGGGCAAATGCTGCGCGGCCAGGCGGCTGGTGGTGGCCAGAGTTAGACTTAGAAGGAAAAAGGGGAAACGGGGGAAGGGCATGGGGAAAAGTGTCTGAACAGTAGCATCTAGCTCGGGGGGTGAGATTTTATTTCAGCCCTTCCGCAAACCCGTCATAAGCCGGTTTGCGCTGGTACTGCGCATCAAAAGGCATCGGCCAGTCGGGGCATTTGAACTCGCCCGGAATCCAGCTGTCGGCGTCGGTCACGTTCCAGGTGGTCATGCCGAAGCGCTGGGCTTTGGGCAGGGCGCTGTAGGTTTTGGCAATGAGCTTGTAGCGTTGTTTTTGCTGCTCGGCCAGTTCGGGCGTGAAGGTGGTCGTGGCGGCCTTGGTGGGGTTCATCCGTACGTCGAGCTCGGCGATGTGGACTTTGAGGCCGGTGGCGGCGGCCGTGGTGATGGCCTCCACTACGTTCGACTCTGATTCCGAGCTTTTAACGTGCATTTGCAGGCCGATGCCGTTGATGGGCAGCTTGCGCTTCTGCAAGTCTTTCACGATGTTGAGGATGGCCGTGCGCTTCAGCGGGCCCCATTCGTTGCCGTAGTCGTTGTAGAAAAGCAGCACATCGGGGTCGGCCTCGTGGGCGTACTGGAAGGCGCGGGCGATGTAGTCGTCGCCCAGCTTCTGCCGCCAGAGGTTGTCGGCGCGGGTTATGCCGCCCTGGTCGGCAATGTCCTCATTTACCACGTCCCAGGATACCACTTTGCCTTTGAAGTGCTTAACCACCGTCTGGATGTGCGTTTTGAACAGGTTTTCCCAGTCTTCGCGGCTGCCCTGGTAGTCTTTCACCCATTGGGGCAAGGACTTATACCAAATCAGGGTGTGGCCGTGCATGCGCATGCCGTGCTGCTGGGCAAACTGCATCAGGTAGTCGGCCTCGCTCCAGTCCCAGGTGTTTTCGGCCGGATGCAGCACCCGGAATTTCATCGCATTCTCGGGCGTAATGCTGTTGAACTCGCGGACGACCAGCTGCTGATACGTCGGGTTATTTTTCAGCAAACTGACACTCACCGCTGCCCCGATGGGAAACGGCGCCAGGCTTTTCAAACCCGCATCGGCCGAAGCTGCGGGCGGGGTGGCCGAAACTGAAGGAGCCGAGGCCGCCGGCTGGGCCGATTTGCAGCTCAAGCCGATACTCAATAGGGATAAGCTCAACACTAATGGAACAAAAGCAGCTTTCATAGTGGGAGATTGATTTGAGATTGATAAGAAGAAAAGACTGCTTATTGCAGGCCCTCGCGGATGCCTTCGTAGGCCGGTTTGGGGAGGTAGTTGTCGTCGAAGGGCAGGGGCCAGTCGGGGCAACTGCAGTAGCCGCGTAGCCAGGTGTCGGCGTCGCCTACATTCCAGGTAGTGAGGCCGAAGCGCTGGCTGGCCGGTAGTGCCTGGAAGGCCTGCACCACCGTGCGGTACTTGGCTTTTTGGAGCTGGAGCAGCGCCGGCGTCAGGGCGAGGCTGGCGTTTTGGTTGGGGTTGAGGGAGATGTCGAGCTCGGCGATGTGGACCAGCAGGCCGGTGGCCCCGGCTTCGCGGATGGCGCGCTGCAGGTTGGCGTCGCTCAGGCTACTGTTGGTGTGCAGCTGCAGGCCGATGCCGTGGATGGGAATCCCCCGGTTTTTCAGGCTATTGACCAATGCCAGAATGGCGCGGTTTTTCGTCTGGCTGCCATACTCGTGGCCGTAGTCGTTGTAGAAAAGCAGCGCATTGGGGTCGGCCTGGTGAGCGTATTCGAAGGCGCGGGCGATATAGTCGTCGCCCAGCTTCTGGCGCCAGATGCTGTTGCGCAGCGTGCCGTCATTGTCAAGCACTTCGTTCACCACGTCCCAACTCTGCACCTTGCCCCGGA
>Ga0247804_10000086_pt1 | contig 48564 bp, 46 predicted proteins | sample UWRJL029104C1_FD_181142 | JGI IMG/M metagenome (GOLD analysis project Ga0247804, IMG submission 181142) | Plant litter microbial communities from Arlington Agricultural Research Station in Wisconsin, United States - UWRJ-L029-104C-1 | ecosystem: Environmental > Terrestrial > Plant litter >... | reverse complement strand
CGGTACCCTAAGCAGCGGCGACGATGACGGGGCAACTAATTGGCACATTCAAGAATGTTACTGGGGTGAATTTAGTCGCACCTTGGCCCTTCCTGTAAGTGTTAAGGAAGACGAAGTTGAAGCTGTCCTAAAAGACGGAGTTCTCAGCGTTAGTTTCAACAAGATTAAGCAAGAACAAGCTAAAAAGATTCAAATCCAATAGTTTAAACGCTTATAAAAATAACTCCTCGTTAAACCGGGGAGTTATTTTTATAGTTCTATATTGGCGGGATACATCTATTGTTTCTTCTAAATTAAAATACCCCGCATAGAAGCGGGGTATTTTAAAGTATAGCCAGTACTAAACGGCAGTACTAACTGAAGTAAGTACCCAGTTAACAATCGCGAACGCTAGGAAGGCAATAATCAAACCGATGATTGCATACAGGATAGTGTTCTTAGCAGCTGTAACGCTAGCACTGTTACCACCAGAAGTTGTGTAACGAATACCACCGTAGATAAGCATGATAACGCTAATTGCACCGATAACAAACAAGAGTACGTTTACAATTGTTGTGAATATCGAGTCAGTACCACCAAATAGGGTTGTCGGTACGTCTGTACCTTGTGCACAATCCAAACCGGCGCTAATACCTGCGCTAGCACCACTATCACAAGTAGCGTCTGCTGCGTGTGCGCTTGGAGCAACTGGACTAAACGCAGCTACTAGTGCGAATACGAAAGCCGCGAAAATGCCAGTTAGTGTCTTTTTTGTTATTACGTTCATTTTAATATGTATTCCTTTCTTATGAAATCTACGTGTAGTTATATCAGATTTTTAACGGTTTGTTAACCCCTTATTTACCTTTAAAGGGGTTCTATTACACAAATAGATCTACAACCCAGTTAACAATCGCGTATGCCAAGACCGACACAACCAGTCCAATAACTGCATACGTAATAGTATTTTTAGCCTTTGCTATGTTAGCAGAGTTGCCTCCGGAGGTCGTAAACATTACACCACCGATAATTATTGCTACAACCGAAATGGCACCAACGATATATAGTAATGTATTCACAAGTGAATTCACAAATCCATCAGTTGAATCGTCTTTGTTTTGACACACCTTACTATTGGGGCTATTGGAATTATCTACACCGCACGCAGCGTCAAGCGCACTGGCGGCGGCAGAGCTGGCTGGAACTAGCACGAAAGCACTTAATACAACAACTATAAACGCGGCCAATAGAATTTGGATTTTTTTCATTAAAAGCTAACCAAAACAAAGTTAGTAATTACGAACGCACTCATCAACACCACTATACCAATGACGGAATAAAGGATCATGTTCTTAGCGCGGGTAATTCGGCTCGGATCACCTATTGAAGTTGCATAGGTAAGGCCGGCGATAATAATAACAATAACCGCGACGATACCAGCAATGTAATACGTTAGGTTTAGAGCACCAAAAATTAAATCACCGCCAGTAATTTCTGGCACACCGTAGGCATTCGTCTTTGTAGCACCGTCCAACAGGCCGAAGGCCAGGTTTGTGATAGCAATTGAACCCAAGGCGATAACTAACCCGATAACTGCGTTAAAAATGCTCTTACGGGCCTTTTCGACCTGGGCTGCATTGCCGCCGCCGGCAATAAACAAGAAGCCGCCATACAATATAAAGAAGACAGCAATCCAACTAACAACAGCTAAGGCTATTTCAATAACATTCAAAACAATTTTCCAAATAAAGCTCGAGAGTCCACCAGCATCAGTTGGTGACATTATCGAACATTCCCCAGTGCTGTCAATTTTCGACAGCCCACGAAACCAAGTAGGCAGACCCATGACACCTTTTTCGCAGCTTTCAATAGTTTCTGCAGCATATGTCGTTTGAGGTGTAGCGACAGCCACAACAGGTACAGCGACAAGAAATACGAATACACCAGCGAAAAATATGTTCTTAAGTAAGTGTTTCATAAACTAGAAAACGCCTCCAGGTATTAGGAAGTTAAGCAGGGCCCACATACCAGCGAAGGCAATAATACCTATAACGACGTTAGTAAAGATACCCATAGCCTTTTTGACCTGCTCTTGGTTGCCACCAGCAGAGGTGTAGAGGACCGAGCCGTAAACGATGCCACCGAGAGCGACAACACCAACACCAGCGGTAAGGATATTAATGATAGTTATCAGAATACTCCAGAGTCCCGTATTTTCAACACCATCTTGAGTTACATCAACGTTACTACAGTCAATAATCGCCGTGTCAGTTTCACAACCGTTATTTCCTTTTTCGGTTGCGTACACGGATATTGGTGTCAAGAAGAGCGTCATACCCAATAGCAAAAGAAAACCCGCCATCAAATTTCGTATTGTTTGTTTTTTGATCATATTAGTTATAGATTACGAGGTTTTGAAGGATATTGCAAGCCACTAGTGGGGTAGACACTTGAAAGATTAATGGCATAAGCTCTTTACATTTTGAATGTTTTGTGTTATATTTAGCCCAAACCAGCAACTCATATAATGAACAGCTGAATTGCAGAAATAGTACGACCATCTTTAATGTAATAAGTTAATAAGGATTTATACTTCAATGGACAACTTCCCAATCAACCACAACGACAAAAGCATCGACGTAGAACAAGTTCCTCACTCGGGTCAATTACCCGGAAAACTTCGCGAGAATCCTCATCGTGAATTCGACAAAACACCTCTTAAAGACGCATATGCTCTTACCGACAAAAACGGTGACTACGTTATCGTAACCCATGATTCAGCGGCTGAACTTTTAGAAACAAAGGTTGAAAAGAAATCAAAAAAATCATTATTTATTGGTCTTGGCGCAACTGCTGCTGGTCTTCTTGTTGCAGGCGGTGCATTTTTCGGTATTAGTGCTGCAAACGACACACCAAAAAGCGAACCTGTCGCTGAAGCACCCGTGGATTCATCTGAACCTGTTGAAACCGAAGCGCCCGCAGAAACACCCGTTGGGTTTGAAGTTGCCGGTCTACCTTCAGTTGCTGAAATCGAAATTAGCGCCGAGCAAACTAATGAAGAGATAGCCGAAGATCTTGTTAACGCATTTTCAGACTGGTCAATGGTCGGTGCGAACCGCGAGATGTATGACCTACAGTTTGAAGGCGATAACGGTTACCTTGGCTTATCGGAATACGTTGCTAAGGTAGCAGAGGTATCTGACCCTGTATATGAAGAGGCTTTATTTGGTGAAAAAGTTTCAGACCCTTTGTTTCAAGAAGTTATCGATTTTAAGGAACTGCAACACAACCAGGTTCTTATGGCGCACTATCAAACATACGGTACCCAAAACGAAGCCCCATATTTTAGTATAGAAAAGTTTGTATCACTCCAGAACGTTGTTGAAGGCGACGACGGCACAATTACAATGTATGTTGACACCGTACGAGAAGATAACGGCGACAAAAACATTGTCGACGGCACGGGAACAGGCAACCACACACGTGCTAACTACGTAATCAGTAAAGTGGATGGCGTTGTAAAAATCGTTGAACCACCACTATACGTCGACCAATAGTCACAGCCAGCACCTCTTGTAAAGCATAGCCAGTTAGTGTTAAATATCACTAGTTGGTTATGCTTTTTTTTATTACTCATCACCCAATCTTGTGTAACCCCTCGTGCGGGGGTAATTAATGGTTTCGGGTGGTTTTTTAAAACGTTCTCTTCTTTTCTCTATAGCCATTGTTATTAGTGTAGGGACAATTTTACCGTTATTCACTTCGACAGTAAGTGCCGCCAACATTAATACAGTAGGTCCAGTAGACGAGGCAATGTCGACTTCATACTACCGCACGCTTCGAACCTGCGTTAATAACGAAATGAATACAACTATTCAACTCACAGCGAGTGATAATGGCACTGCTAGCCCTTCAAAGTGGTTCTCTGACAACTATGCATACGGGTACGTCTACCCAGAGGGAAAGAAAGATTGTAAAGATATCGTAACACCAGCACTCAAACTATGGGGATGGGGTGCAGATTATTCAGCCTTCCTCCGAGAACTCGGGTTTACCTATAATGCCGGTGATGCAAAATGGACAGTCGCTAACCGCGACAACCTTAGAAGTAAGTTCGATAGTGCAGTGCAAGCAAAGTACTACGGAGTAAATTTTGCAGGTGAGCCGACGCAAAGTGGCGCTGCTCGATACGAGATGTTCTTTAATGTCTTTAGCGAAGCTTGTAATGCAAAAGATCTTGGGGCGGTATCGTCAATCACAAACTCTTCTTATAAGAGCTGGTTAGGCGACTCAACTGCTGATATGGGTAAAAACGTGACCGCAAACACCGCCGGTGTATCGGGCATGAGCAGTGGTTCGGAAGTGTATTTCGTAAAAGTAGATGTTGTAGAAACGGTTGACGGCGAACTTAGAAAAGTTCCCCACGGTTACGCATATCAGGCTTCTTCAGCAGTAACTAATGCTGGCTGGAACGGCGAGAATGCTACTAGTAATGGTGATGTAAGAATATACGGCTACCACAACTCAGCGGTTGAGAGAAGTTGTCACCAAATACAAAAAGGTATTACAGAAAATGCTGCAGCCTGGCAAGAGTGGGCAAGATCGCAACCTACCGAGCCAATTCCTCCAAAATCCGACAGTGGCGGTACTACGCCAGGTGCCGAGGGCGGTGAAGGTGTGTCATCCTGTGGAATTGAAGCTCTCGGATGGATTCTATGTCCAGTTATTAACTTTTTAGCAGGTGTGGCCGATGCCTCCTTTAATTTCTTAGCCGATAGCTTCCTAAAAACAGACCCTAAGGTATTCGACACCGATGATGGTGTTTATAAAGCATGGGCAGCTATGCGAAATCTCGCCAACATACTGTTCGTCATTGCGTTTATCTATATAGTATTTTCACAACTGACAGGTATCGGTATTTCAAATTATGGCGTCAAGAAGCTGCTCCCAAGGATTGTCGTAGCTGCCGTTTTAGTAAACGTCTCTTATTTCATCTCGCAACTTGCAATAGATGTGTCGAATATTTTAGGCTATTCAATTCGCGATGTATTTGCAGGCATAATAAGTTCTATAAACCAGACCGGTACAAGCACGACCGCAGCAGGTATGTCAAACTTCGCAACCGGTGGCGGTGGTGGTTTTATTGCAATAGCTGGAGCAATCCTGGGAACTGGTCTAGCGGTGCTCACTGTATATCTAATGCTTTCGGCATTTGGGCCAATTTTACTAGCGGTTGTACTTGCGTTAATTCTAATCTTCTTTATATTAATTGCCCGTCAGGCAATTATAGTAATGTTAGTCGTACTTTCCCCGTTAGCTTTCGTGGCTTTCTTGCTACCTAATACCGAATCACTGTTTAAATCTTGGAGGAAAATATTTACGGCCATGTTAATGCTATTTCCAATTATAGCCTTAGTCTATGGCGGTTCGGCGCTCGCATCTTCTTTAATAGGGACTTCATTCACGGGCATCGGCGAAAATGGTACTGAAAGTGCTTTGTTCGGCCAAATTATTGCAGCTGCAGTGCTCATCTTGCCGCTATTCGCCGTTCCTGTGTTATTAAGGAAATCACTCGATGCCGTGCCTGAGGTTGGGAAACTTGCTAACAAATGGGCTAACAAAGGATTCTCTAATGTTGGCAACAAAGTTAAAGAAGGTAACCGCAATAGTTACATTGGCAAGGGTAGTGCAATCAGAAAACAACAGCGACAAGTTTACTCTGATAGGAAGTTCGCTGAAAATGTATCAAAGGGTGGCCTTGGAGCGCTTGCCGCAAAGGGTGTTGCAGTCCTCCCTAAAGGAAAGTACGCCCGAAATGCCGTTGGTCGTATTGCGGATGAGGCTTCCGAAAAAGCATTCGAGAACGATATTAGTGCAATGGCAGTTTCGTTAAGAAATACACATAATAACCCTGATACTCAAATTGATGATATCGCTGGCGAACTAACAAGTGCCATCAAAAGCGGTGACAAGGTCAAGGCTCGTGCTGCACAATCTATCTTACTTAATAGCGGCGGCGCTGGTATTGATACGTTACACAGGACGCTACGATCGGTCAGCGAAAGTGATCCAAACATGCGAAAAAGCGAAGTTGGAGTTAGTCTTCGAACCGCACTTAATAACGCAGGCCTTAAAGGTAAAGATAACGCCATGGCAACCTGGGCATACACTGATAGCACTTTTGAAGCGATTGGTAATGGAACTGCAACCATCGACGTTAAAAATCCAGATGGAAGTACTAGTAAGAAGCAAGTATCTGCCGTTCAAGGCCTTAACTCGGTTGAGTTAGCAGGGCAGCGAGGCCATGTTATCGAGGCGGCGAAACATCTTATTACCCCAGCTCAAGCGAAGGCTGTATTAGCCGACAACGTCTCTAAGGATATGGATCCAAAAAAGAAAGCCCTTTTCGAGGAAATTTCGAGAGGTATGCACGTTAGCGGTCGAGGGACTGGTGGAACTCCTCCACCAACAGGTGGACCCACCGGAGGAACCCCTCCGTCAACAGGCGGACCTACTGGTGGAACCAACCCGGCTGGAACAGGGCCGACCGGCGGTAACACGCCACCTACGGGCGGAACTCAAGCGGGAACTGCCGGGGCGGCTTCGGGTGGCACGAATCAACCAGCCGGTTCAAGAACCCAAATAATAGCAGCTACGTTAGGAACGGTTCAACAACCTGTAGGTAGTACAAACCCATTCCCAATTAGGTCAACTCAACCTGCGAGCGATAATATTATGGTAGTTAACCATCCTACCGGACCGGCAAAGATTACCAATGCCGGCACGACGACATCAACCACCAACTCACCTAGCGCATCAATATACACCTCTCCTACAGGAGCAGCGAATCCTGCATACATAGGCACATCGACATCGTCGGTCGACGTTCCACTAGAAACACCTGGAGCAAACAGGCAACAACCGGATGATAAAGCCAACGGAAAGAACGGCGGAGCATAAGCCTGATACTCAGGCCTCTGCTATAATTAACTCAAATGGCAACCTATAAAGTACCCCAAGACGTAGAAGCCGACGACAAGCTCATCGGACCGTTTAGCTTCCGCCAATTTATCTACTTAATTGCGGTAGTTTTAGCTGGTGTTGCAGCTTGGGGATTAGCCCAACTGTTTATCGGTTTAGCGGTTATTCCTCTGCCTGTTATTATCTTTTTTGGAGCGTTAGCATTGCCACTTAGGAAAGACCAACCAATGGAAGTGTACATGGCCGCTATGGTATCTTTTTACCTCAAGCCCCGCCAACGACTATGGGATCCAGAGGGGATTGAGAACGTTATTGAAATTACGGCTCCAAAAACATATGAAGAGAGCCGCACCAAGAACTTATCACAAAATGAAGCTGCACAGCGGTTGAGTTATCTTGCTGATATTGTCGACTCGGGCGGCTGGGCAATCCGTGGCGCAAATGCGATGCCAAACATGTCAATTAATAACGATGTGTTTCTTGAAGCTCAGGGCGCTGTTGATGTACTCGACTCAAACACCTCAATTGCGCAATCGTTCGACCAGATGATCTCTCAAACCTCCAACAGGGCCAAGGAGGAGGCTGTAGAACGAATGCGGTCAACTATGTTTGCGCCGACGCCACTTCCCACGCCAACTCCCGTACAAGCTCAAATGGCTGCAATGGTTATGCCCGAATATAACCCATACCCAGTTGATATTCAACAAAGCGTTATTCAACCCCTCAATGACCCTGCACATATGGTCGAGCAAGATCCTATACAGACACCTACTGATCCTGTTGCACAAGTTTATGTTGCACCAGAACCAGTACAGCAAGCTCCAGTAACACCTGTCGTAGCAGATCCGCAACCACAAACTTCAGTAACCACTAGCGATTCACCTATATCAGCTGATATAATAGACCTCGTAAAGAATGCCGAGGGATTATCAATTGCTACGCTTCAAAGGCGAGGTGATCAAATTCATAAAAAACTCGAGGAAGCTTCCGATGAAGTTTTCGTCTCATTAAGGTAAATCGTTCTAAAAAGGAGTGGGTCAGAGGCTATGCCGCCAAATAATTCTTCATATCCTATTCCGCCGACTAACGGTGTCCCTCCCGCACCTCAAATGCAAGGTGCTTCTATGCCTATGCAGCAACAAATACCTCAGGCTGCACCAATAGGCTCGAATGAGCCAGCAAAACCAGCACCAAAAAACACTAACTCAACCCAAAGTACGTTACAGCTTTCCGAGCTACGTGATGGCATGGTAATTATGTTAGATGGTTCATTTAGGGCGGTAATTGCGTGTCAGTCAATTAACTTCGACTTAATGAGTGACCGTGAACGTGAAGGTATTGAGTATAGTTATCAAAACTTCTTGAACTCACTTACGTTCCCTGTGCAAATTTTGGTTCGTTCACAACGAGTTGATATTGGGCCGTACATCGAAAAGCTTGCTACTATCCGCCGCTCACAAGACAATATGCTACTTGGTGTGTTGATGGACGATTATATTGGGTTTATGGATGCCTTAGCTCAAGACGCCAATATTATGGAGAAGTCATTTTATATTGTCGTCCCGTATTTCCCATTAGGTGATGCTGCTAACTTAGTCGACCAAGGTAAAGGCTTCTTCGGAAAACTATTTGCCCGCCCGACAAACGGAGTTACTAAAATTGATACCGCTGCCTACCAAAAAGCAAAAGATGAAATTAAAAACCGTGTTGATGTAGTAGTTTCGGGAATGTTCCAAATCGGTGTACAAAGTATGCAACTTAGTACTAAGGCGCTTGGCGAGTTGTATTACAACTTCTACAACCCTGACACATCCGTTAACCAGCCTCTCGAAAACTTCGATAGCGTCGCTACGACCTTTGTTAAAAAGGCACCGGCACCAGGCGCACCTGGAACAAACAGCCAAGGCCCAACACAGAATGGAGGCTATTAATTATGGCTAAGAAACAACTTTCAGCAGTCGACGTAGCCGCTCAACAACGTGCCAAAGAACAGGTTGAAGTCGAACAGGCCTTTCTGAAGGGTGTCTCAACCCTTCGTGATTTGATTGCGCCAAGTAGTATTGAAATTCACTCATCATATTTTCGTCTTGGCACTAAGTATGGTCGTACATTATATGTATATGGCTATCCTCGCCAAATCGCTACCGGGTGGTTAAGTTCACTTATTAACATCGACGAGGTGCTTGATGTCAGTATGTACGTATACCCAGTCGATAGCCAAGTGGTACTCAACAACCTTCGCAAGAAGGTGACGCAACTTGAGGCGAGCACTTCTATTAACAATGAGAAGGGTCGTACCCGAGACCCAGCCCTCGAAGCTGCTATTAGCGACGCCGAGGAATTACGTGACCAAATTCAGCTTGGCCAAGAGAGGTTCTTTCGTTTTGGTTTATATGTAACCTTATGGGCCGATAGCCTTGAAGAGCTTAATTTCGTGCAACAAAAGATTGAGACTCTTTTTGGCCAACAATTAGTATTTAGTAAAGTCGCTTCATCTCAACAAGAGCAGGGGCTTAATAGCACCGTACCTCAACTATCTGACCAGTTACAGATTCGTCGTAACATGAACACTGGTGCTATTAGTACAAGCTTTCCATTCACCAGTGCCGACCTTACCGATAATAGCGGAATTTTATACGGTATCAATATGCACAATAATGGACTCGTTATCTTTGACCGTTTCAAACTAGAAAACGCTAACATGATTGTGTTTGCAAAATCTGGTGCAGGTAAGTCGTTTACCGTGAAGCTTGAAGCTTTACGTAGCATGATGCTTGGTACTGAAGTTATTATTATTGACCCAGAAAACGAATATCAAAAATTAGCCGAAGCAGTCGGTGGTGCGTACATTCGTCTGAGCCTTAACTCAAATACTCGTATTAATCCGTTTGACCTTCCACGAGTAATCGATAGCGATGAAGCAGATGACGCCTTGCGTGCAAACTTGGTTACATTACATGGTCTGTTCCGTTTAATGCTTGGTGGTACACAGATGGCTAACGGCGTAGCGATTTCAGCATTGTCACCAATAGAAGAAGCCGACCTCGACCAAGCTTTAATTGATACCTACGCCCGTGTCGGTATTACCAGCGACCCATTAACCCATAACTCGCCACCACCAGTTATTAGCGACCTTTACGATACACTGCTTCACATGGGTGGCACTGGGCCATCATTAGCGCAGCGTCTTCGAAAGTACACTACTGGTACATTTGCAGGTATTTTCAGCCAACAATCTAATATCGATATCAACAACCCAATGGTTGTGTTTAACATTCGTGACCTTGAAGATGAGCTTCGTCCAGTTGCAATGTATATCGTGCTAAGCCACATCTGGAACATCACCCGTACTGTTCAGAAGAAGCGTATGTTAATTGTCGATGAGGCTTGGCAACTTATGAAATACGATGACTCTGCGAACTTCTTGTTTAGCCTTGCGAAGCGCGCACGTAAATACTACCTCGGTCTTACAACTATTACCCAAGACGTTGAAGACTTTATGAGTAGCAAAATGGGCCGGGCAATTGTTGCCAACAGTTCGATGCAATTATTACTAAAACAATCGTCCAGCGCTGTTGATGTTCTTTCGGATATCTTCAAGTTAACTGAAGAGGAAAAGAAGCGTTTGGCAAACTTTCCAATTGGACAAGGCTTGTTCTTCGCCGGCCAAAGCCACGTTCATATTCAAATTCAGGCCAGTCCTACCGAGCAACAACTTATTACTACCAACCCTCAAGCAGCCGTTCAGGCACTTCAAAACCCAGGATCTAGAGTATAATAAGTTTTAATTATGGAGCCTAACCGAAAATATACACCTGATATTGAACCGGATATTCGGCCAGACCTACGAAGCATTCCGGTTGATGGCGAGCGCACTCCTGGAACAGGTGAACAAAAGTCTGTACCAAACGAACGCGCCAAAGAACTTTCGGCTGCCGAGACACAAGCTGGCACTCCCAATAAAACAACCGACGACATTAGCGACCAAGAAAGCCAAGGTACTTGGAATAATAAGGTTAGCGCTGCGTTTAACCCAAATTTAAACCAACCGAAATTACAAAAGGCACTTAAGTTTGCAAAAAAACGAGGTGGTATTTTAGGTCTTATCGCACTATTTGGGGTTGGTGGTGGAATTCTTGCAAGCTTCCTTGGGCCTGCTTCGATGCTAATTAACATAGTCGAGAATGTTTCAATGTCGAACGATTCATCCTCTGTTGCCATGGAGCGTCGTTTCATGAAAGTATTCGGCAACATAACAACAGCAGATCCTATTTGCGCCAACTCTTCAAGCCGTACTATTAAATGTACTATGGGTAGGATATCTAATAGTGCACTATATAAGCTTGAAAAGACCGGCAAAATAAAGGCAAACTTTGACGAGGGTGTGACAAATACAGGTAAACGAACAGGTTATCCATCAAAAAACCCCTCAAGTTATACTATGAACGTTGACGGTGCTGATGTTACTAAACCTGCTGGTGAACTTAAACAATTCCTCATCGACAACCCTAAGGTTGCTTCGAAAGTACTGGGGACGGGTGGCGCGTTCAATATGCGCATACAAGCGTGGACAGGTAACTACATCAGCAAAAAGTTCTTCAAAGTTTTCGGCCTTGACCGAAATGGGGGTTTTGCAGATGGTAAAAATAAAGTCGTCGCTAACAGCAAAGAGCGTCTTAGTGCTGCATATGAAAAATTAAAAGAAAAGATACCTGCTTTAGACAAACTTGGTAACTACTCGGAGCGGCTCAAGACAAAAGTAGGCGACAATATGAACAAAGCCAAGAAGGGTGGTGTCGGTTACACCGTTGCTGTTGCGGGGTGTATCGGACTTAAGGCACCTTCGTACATTGCAGGTACCGTAGCTGCAGTTCAAGTCGCGCAAGTAATTCCTGCGTTCAATAGCATAATAGCGTCTCCAGGATCGAAGGCTAAAGCCACGGGTTATGGCCTTCCTGACAGCATTACGTCTGAGGATGCAGACGTAATTGGCTCGATTCTTACCGATAAGGTCACGCCCGAAGGTGGGGGAAAGGCATCATCTGCGCTCGATTCACCAATTCTACAATCTACGATGGGTGTTAATACTAGTAAGCCAGCTTTGTCTTCGGAGTACACCCCTGGTCTAGGTGTTTTACTTGCGACGAAAGACATCCGTGCCGCACAGAAGGCCACGGAACCTGCTTGTAATACAGTCATGAGTCCGGCTGCTATGTGGTCAGCGTTCGCCGTCGACTCAGCCGTAACTGTTGCGGCGTCGGCCACCGTCATTGGTGGGGTCGTTAAGGTCTTAGGTTCAATTGCCATTTCTGAAGTTGCATCATATGCAATACAAAGTTTTATAACTGAATACGGGGCAGGTATTGTTACCGCACTGGTTGAAAATGATAATATTCCCCAAGCGAAAGGCCAAGAACTTGGTGATGTCCTCGGTATTGGCGGTTCTGCATTCTTCTCTGCGGGCGGTATGGCACGTGGCTTACCGACACTAAGAGAAGGTCAACTAGGCGAGCAGGTTGCTATGCAACAAGAAAACGAAGCTTTCCAACGCGAGATGGATGTTGCTAGCCTTAGCCCATTTGATACATCGAGTCGCTACACCTTTCTAGGAAGCATTGCGTACAATACCCAAATGGCAGTCATAGCGAATGGGTCATATGGCAGCCTGTCAGGCACTCTCTCAACTGTTGCTCGCCTGCCTTTATCGGCACTCTCTCCCGATACAAATGCAGCAACCACTGCTAAAGCTAATTCTTGTGGATATGCTGTTGATTTTGGACTTAACCTAGAGGGTGAAGATCAACCAGCGATTGGTGTATCAGGGCTGCCCTGTGTCGGAATAACCGCTGCTCAAGGTAATATGAGTACTAACGAAGCAATTGATTTACTTGTTGAAGAGGGATGGGTGAATGAATCAGCGAGTGTTCCTGAAAATGGCACAATAGATGACTTGTTAACAAGCGGTGTTATCGTTGCAGACACACCACTATCTGACTTTATTTCAACCTGTACCAACGCAAGTTCTGGCGATTACCTTTTCAATGGAGCTAGCTGTACGGTTAGTTCAGGGACAGAGAATACTAGCAGTTATACAGAGAAGACCGGTTGTAGTACAGATAAAGATGGTAAGGAAGTTTGTTACACAGCCGAAGATAATGGCGGTTCTGGTGGCGAGGGTGTAAAAAATGCACGCTCACTTGAAGCTATCTCTGTCTTCTTGCTAGATTTCCAAATTCGACAGTCTGTTAATGGTGAGGATGAGGGTTCAGGTGAATCGGACGCAAAGCCTGCCACATCAACCGCGGGCGCGGTTTCTCTACCCGTTGACACAGGGTACCAACTTTCTGATGGTTGGATTCCTCGGAGCTGTGCTGGGTGTGCGTCATTCCACGTTGCTCAAGATTTTTTCGGTGGTGATTCGGTAGTGAAGAGTGCCACAGGCGGTACTGTTCTTGATGCCGATAAATCCGGTAGCGATAACAATATTGTACGAATACAAGCTCCTAACGGTGTTATTACAGAATATTGGCACATGGAGGGGCGAGATATACTTGTTAATGCTGGCGACGCCGTTAATGCCGGTCAGCAAATAGGAACCATGGGGTGTGTCGGGATATGTTACGGAACCCACTTACACTTTATGGTTGACGTCACAGATGCAACAGACGAGCAAGTTAAATCTATCACTACCCGGCCAAAAGGGAGCAGAACATACGCTAAGCCGGCAGAGTGGTTTGCTTTGTATGGAATTCCACTGTAATGAACCGTTTTTTCTTTCGAACGATTATTGGATTTGTAGTTGTCACTCTCCTTGTTGCTTTTATTCCTCTACAAAATTCGTATGCCGTAGGGAGTGTTGATTGTGCCGACGAAGCATCAGTTGAAGCGTATAAGCTATTTCAATCGAGCAATGATATTCGACCTTTCTACGAACCGTGTGTTGAAGAATGTTCGGTTACAAGTGTCGCTGGTATCGGCAAAGACTATAAAGGTCAGGACGTATTTACTGCAGCACAAATTCAAACCATTAATGAAAACAAACCTGTTTACGAGGAGGCAGCAAAACAAGCTAATATACCTTGGCAAATGGTTGCTGTTATTCACTTACGTGAATCTGGGCTACGAAAAGACAACCCTTCAAATGGACAGGGGATATATCAAGATTACGCAACTCTAAACGGTCCATATCCTACAGGTGCAGTTGATGATGCAGAATTTCTTCGCCAAACAGTGTGGGCGGCGAATTTTTTAAAGAACAAGGCAAGCTTGCCTGGCTTATTAGCAACAGGTGACGCCGGACAGGTTAAAGATGCTTTCTTTGGCTACAACGGTCGTGCAGGTGTGTATAAAACCCAAGCTGAATCACTTGGGTTTACAGAGGCGTACGAAGGGTCTCCTTATACAATGAACATAGCCGACGAGAAGCGCGACCCGGCAACAAACCCAACTGGGTGGGGACAAATTAAATCTGATGGCGGTTCAATTGTTTATCCTGCAAATACAGACCATGGTGCTTTCGTTATGTATACAGCACTTGGTGGAGCCGGTGTCTCAAGCGATGGATGTACGAGTGCTATCACTGGAACGTCACGTGAGAAGATTATTCAAATTGCAACTCAAGAGCTGAATAGTTGGTCGGGTGATTATAAAAAATATTCCGAAAATGTTGCGACTGATTGGTGTGCTTATTTCGCAAGTTGGGTATATGAACAAGCCGGGGTTCCGCTCTTGAGTGGTAGCCGTAGCGGTGTAGCGAGTGTCTCTATGGGACTCGTGCCAACCGCTGAATCACACGGTGCATACCATGCCGCAGGTAGTGGTTATACACCACAAGCAGGTGACCTCGTTATTTATGACGGTCACGTAAATATTCTTATTGACCCTGCCACTTTTGAAACGATTGGTGGAAATGAAGGCGATGCAAACTTTGAGGATACTAATATTAAGAAGACGACCTACTGGCAAGGTAAAGCATTAGGTTATATTTCGCCATATTAAGGGGGGTTTATGTTATATAAATATCGAAAGTTCATTGTAATCGCGGCCGCATTAATACTTATAAGTATTGCTTGGTTTATTTATTATTCCGTATTCGTCTTTCATATATCTTCGACTACCCCAAATACTGGCTCTGTTTCACGTTACGCACCAGTAATACGAATCCACTTCAATAAAGAGTTGGCTGATGAAAAAGTAGAGGTAACTGGAAGTGTCGTTAAATCTTCTGAGGTTCAACCACAGAACAAAACCTTGGTTGTGTATTTAAATGAACTTGACCTCGAAAAAGACGCTCGTTATGAATTTACGATTACTTCAGTTTCATCGTCGAGTGGTGATGTTATTGAAAACAAAGTTACGTCATTTAATACAAAAGATATCCCTTATAGCGAACTATCAAATGAAGATCAAAAAATAATCCTTGATACACAACAATCTAAAAAATCAGATTTATATACCGACGTTATTTTCAAATATCTTCCTTACAGTACACTCAGCTATTCAATTGACGCACATGAACCAGTTTCAGATGTTCCAAACGTAAAGGTAATTATCACCGCTACATTATCGGCTGCCGATGTTCGTATCGATCGAAATGGCGCTGTTGAAAAAGCATATCAAGAAGCGCGGACATACCTTTCGTCATTAAAAGATGTTTCATTGCAAAATTACGATATTCAATACGAAGTTAACGAACCTTCTCTGTATTAGTTATTTTGTAAGCTCAATATTATAAATATGATCGCCGGCATGGCTAGTCGCTGAAGTAATAATAATTTGATGCCCATTTAATTGACTTGTAAGAAGTTGCTGACGGTTAGCGTCGAGTTCAGAAAAAACGTCATCAAGCAGGATAATTGGCTGCTTATCCATTAGCTGCTCGATAATATCAACTTCAAGAAACTTCAAAGCGAGGACAATTGTTCGGGCTTCACCCCTCGATGCAACAGATAGGGCAGGAGATGTGTTAATTTGAAATATAACATCGTGGCGGTGTGGGCCAACCGAAGTATTGCCGAGGTAGCGGTCGCGTTCGAGGTGTGTAGTAAGTTCGTTTAATAACTTCTGTTTAATATCACCAACAAAGGTGTGCGAGTAGTGAATCGACACATCATCATGAGTACCAGCGATTTCTTGGTATAAACGGCCAAGATTTTGATTGATTTGCTCAATAAACGCGATACGTTGCTCAATAACAAACGAACCATGTTCGGCCAACGAAATATTCCAAGCGAATAATTCATCATTCGACACCTGGGCGTTTTTAAGAAGATTGTTTCGTTGCTTAAGCGAACGTTCATATTTACGAAGGGTTGGGCCGTACAGCGGGTTTAACTGGCTAATAAACCTATCTATGAACTGACGGCGACGAGCAGGGGAGCCGTGAAGTAGGCGAAGGTCTTCGGGTTCAAATAAAACGACTGGATATTTTAACTTTGCAGGAATGCGAGCAGTTGTTTTACTATCAATACTAAATTGTTTACGGCTGGTTACTTTCTCAGGGTCAAACTTAACGACGCGGTTTGGTTCATCGTCAAACGAAACATCGATGCGCCACCAGGGTGCTTCTTTTTTTAGTAGGTCGCTATCAGTACCTTTAAATGAACTCCCTTGAAGTGATACGTAAATTGCTTCAAGCAAACTTGTTTTTCCACTGCCGTTAGCACCGGTAATAATCGTCACATCTGGCGAGAATTCAATCGCATAGGCATCGTGTGAACGAAGGTGTTGAACGTGTAGTTTTTTTATAGAAGTCATATGTTGTTTTCTCCACAACAAATGCGGATTTTAAGATTAACTCTTTAAAGGCATAATCACGTGGTAATAATTTGTATCTTTATCTGTTGATTTAAGAATACAAGGAGATAGTTTCCCATTAAAGCTGAACGATATAACGTCAGCATCAACAACACTCAAGGCGTCTGTTAAGTAGCGAGAGTTAAGGGTAACTTGGCCACTACCGGTAACTTCAGCATCAAGTTCAGAGGTGTTTTCGCCAAACTCAGAAGCGATAGAGTGCAACGAAACCGATTTTGCATCCTCATCAACAGTAACTGTAACGCTACCACCAGATTCGCGGGCAAACAAACCAGCTACTTTTGTTACACGAGTAAACTCGGGTTTTTTAACAATTGCTGTAATATCTGAACTTGGTGGAATAAGTTGACGGTAGTCAGGGAAGTTTCCATCGACTAAACGACTAATAACTTCGGCATCGTTGATACGGAAGCGAACTTGGCTTTCATCAAATAGTACATCAATAGTATCCACAGAGTCATCGAGTGAACGAAGGACTTCTTGCAATGTCGTACTTGGGATAATTGCTGCAACTTCACTTTTTGTTTCAACAAGGCGGCGCTCTGAGAGGCGGTAGCCGTCGGTTGCAGCCAGATAGATCCATCCTTCATGTGAGTGCCAGTAAACACCCGTTAGAACAGGCCTGGTTGAGTCTGAGCTTGATGTAATGATTGTTTGAGAGATAGCTTGTTTAAATTCTTCGGTGTTTAAAGAGTACGTTACTGAGTTTGCTTCATTAATAGTTGGAAGCTCTGGGAAATCATCGGCAATAACACCATTAATGATTGAGTGGTATTTTCCACAAGTGATGTGGATATTCTCACCAACGATTTTTAATTCAACAGTGTCTTTTGGAAGGCTACTAACAAATTCAGAGATAAGGCGAGCTGGTACGGTAATTGAACCAGGTTTAACAATCTTGGCACCAATATACTGGGTTGATGCAATTTCAAGGTTTGTTGCTGCAATTAAAAGTCTGTTCCCATCTGTCCTTAAAAGAATATTACTTAGGATAGGTAATTGAGTTTTTGTACTCGCAACTCGACCTACTGCAGATAGTGCTTTTGCGAAGTTGTCTTGTGTTACTGAGAGTTCCATTGTTATGAGTTCCTTTCCTTATTTTCTTTTTTCTTCTTAATAGTAGGTGCTGTGGAAACAGGGTATAAGTCGGTAATTAACAGTGGCCGGAATTGGTTTTTTAGCGTGGATAAAACTGATGATAACATGGTCGAAACCTGGGTTAAACCGAGTACTTGTACCCCCATAGGTAGGGAAGCGTTAGTAGGGGGTGTGTATGAAAGCTGTGTATACGCACTGTTCATACCACTGTCTGTCCGCAGGCTGTACACATTTTTTACCCAGGCAAAAGACGTGAAAATAGGCATAGTTTTACGCATATAATTTCTCCCGAATAGCAGCTACTTGTTCACGAATAACGAAATCAAGCTTAATAGCTTTTTCGATCTTTTCAACAGAGTGAATAGCGGTTGTGTGGTCTTTACGACCAAGTTCGCCAGCGATTTTAGGGAAGCTTAAGTGAAGCTCACTGCGAAGTAAGTACATCGCAATTTGGCGCGGTGTGACAATATGCTTATCGCGCTTATCTCCACAGATTTCTTCAAGCTTCAAAGCAAAGTGTTTTGCAGTTTGATCAATAATCTTTTTACTCGAAAGATGTTGAGGACGAGACATGTGTGCACTGCCAAGTAAACCTTCGGCTGTAGCGATATCAGGTTCAACCCGGTGTAAGTCGGCGAAGGCAAGTAGTTGGTTTAACGCACCTTCAAGTTCACGAATGTTCGTTTTGATATTAGTTGCTAAGAATTCAACTGTTTCAGGGTTTAGTGTCACACCCGAAAGGCCGGCCTTGGCATTAATAATTGCGCAGCGGGTTTCGAAATCTGGCATTTGAATATCGATTGCCATACCCATTTCGAAACGACTACGAAGACGTTCGGTAAGGGTTGGAATACTTCGAGGTGGTTTATCGCTACTGATAATAATTTGTTTATTATTTTGGTGTAGGAAGTTAAAGGTATGGAAGAATTCTTCTTGGGTCTTTTCTTTATTAGCGATAAATTGCATATCGTCGACAATTAAAACATCAACGTTACGGTATTTGTCTGAGAAGCCTTTTTTCTTAAAACGAATATAATCAAGGAATTCATTAACAAATGTTTCAGAGCTTACATATAATACGCGTGCTTCTGGGTTGTTAGCGACAATTTCATTACCGATAGCTTGCATAAGGTGAGTTTTACCTAAACCAACGCCACCATAGAAATAGATAGGGTTGTATTTGGTGCCCGGGTTAGTTGCAACAGCTTGGCTGGCAGAGTGGGCGAGGTCGTTACTTGAACCAACAATGAAGTTATCGAAGGTGTAACGAGGGTTAAGGCCATTAGAAGATAACATTGATTGCATACCCATACCAGTTGGTCGAGATGGGGCAGAACCTGATGATCGTGAGGTTTGTGTTGGGGTAAACTCTAATGACTCACTGGTTGTTTCACGGCTAATACGTGGTTTTTTATTAGTCTGCTGGACTATATATGTAAGATTTGGCGAGGTAATGCCATTCTTTTCAAGCATCTCACGAACAGTTTTATCAAACTTTGTTTCAAACTGTCGCTTAATAAAGACGTTCCGAACTTCGAAGAGGGCTTCGTTTTCATCAAAACGTAAAAGCTTAGTATCAGACCAATACATATTGAAGTTAGGTCCTGAGACCGATAATTCAATTTCCCCTAGCACGCTGTGCCAAAGTGCATGTACGTCTTTTTGCATATGCCCCTAAACTCCTACATTTGCTCGTTTACTCCTTATACTATACCCGAAAGCCAGAGTTTTCCACAACCATAAAAGTATTATAAAAAAAGAGGGGACTAAGGGAGTGAATTTATCCACAATTACATGTCACCCCTGTTAATATGTGGATAACTAATACAAATAGGGGGATAGTTTGTATATATAACGTCACGGTTTTTGAAAAAAGCAAGTGTAAGGAGGCTAAAGGGATTGATTAATAGGGGCGAAGAATGTATAATAATCGAGATATGCCAAAACGAACTTTTCAACCACACACACGTCACCGTATGCGAGTACACGGTTTTCGTGCACGTATTTCGTCTAAAGCTGGACGCGCTGTATTAAAGCGTCGTCGTCTTAAAGGCCGTGCACAATTGACAGTTAACAAAACCAAATAACCGGTTTTGAAACAAATTATAACCACTTCACCCGAAGTGGTTATTTTTTTACGGTATACTATTTTATAGATGATATCTGCCCTATACCGATTCCATGGCCATAATAGTTTGCGTTACGTATATGCAAATGGCAAAGCAACTCGCACACAAGCGATTACTTTAAAGTCGACTACAAATGACCGTCGCAAACATTCTCGCTTTTCTATTGTTGTTAGTAAGAAAGTTATTAAAGGTGCTGTTGGCCGAAACCGTATTCGCCGCCGGCTATATGAATACATTCGAACACACCTTGACCAGATAGAAGGAATTCACGATGTTGTACTTATATGTACATCTTCAGAACTACGCACACTCCCCGCCTCAGAAATAACTACCCAGTTAGATCAGTTATTTATAAAAGCGGGTCTGTTTAAAGACGCGTAAAACTGCTATACTATACGCTAGTAACAATGCGAGGCTAATCTGTGAATATCTTTGAATTAATAGTTGTACAACCAATCTTTAACTTACTATTGTTTATCTATAGTGTTCTTCCTGGTGCCGATTTCGGTATCGCGATCATTCTATTTACAATAATTATTCGTTTTGCCCTCTGGCCACTAGTTGTTCGCCAACTACACCAAGTTAAGGCAATGCGTAAGCTGCAACCTGAGCTGAAGCGTATTAAAGCCGCTAGTAAGGGCAACCGCCAAGCCGAAAGTATGCAAATGCTCGAACTCTACAAACAACACGGGGTACAACCATTCCGTTCTATTTTGATGCTGTTAATTCAGCTTCCAATCTTTATTGCACTGTTCCAGGTTATTCAAATCTTCACAACACACCGTGACCAAATTGCAGAATTCACCTACGGCTTTATGCAAAACCTAAAGCCAGTTCAAGATTTACTGGTTAACCCTGATAACTTCAATGAAATGTTCCTCGGCTTTGTCGACCTTACGACTCACGCTATTGGTACAAACGGCATTAACCTATTCCTAGTTCTGTTAGCAGTTATTGCGGCTTACACTCAATACATTATTTCTAAACAGACATCACCAACTACTACAACAAAACGCTTACGAGATGTTCTGTCTGAAGCTGGCGAAGGAAAACAGCCAGACCAAGCTGAACTGAATGCTGTAATGATGACGAAGATGGTGAAGTTCTTACCATTTATGATGTTCTTTATTATGATGAGCCTACCTGGTGCACTTGTGCTGTACTACGTTGTTTCAAACATCTTCGCAGCAATCCAGCAACACTTCTTGTTGAAACGTGATGCTGAAGAGATGGATAAACTCGCTGACCTACCTGTTAAATCGACAGGTAAAAAAGCAACTGCTAAAGCACGAGCAAAAGCTGCACCTGAAGCGAAGGTGACCGAAAATAAAGGCCCTAATATTACTCGAATTAAAGCCAAAGATACACCAAGTAAAAAGGGTAATTCATGAACAGAGAAGAATCAATAGAATTTGCCCGAACATACGTGGCTGACCTTTTGACCTTTTTTGGAGTGAACGTAGAAGTAGCAACCGAAGTAGAAGACGATGTGATTGAACTATCAGTCCCATCAACCGACCTAAACAGTTTGTTAATTGGCCGCAACGCTGAAACCTTACGCAGCTTGCAATACCTGGTATCAACAGTGCTACGCAATAAAGACGCCGCTTTAACACGCGTTAATATAGACATCGCTGATTACAAAAAGCTCCGCAATGAACGACTTGCTAAAGAAGCTAAGACTTGGATTGATGACGTTCGATCAAGCGGCACGACTAAGGTTATTCAACTAAATGCAGCAGATCGACGTGTTGTACACCAAGTTGCAGCTGAGTACTCTGATATCATGACCTTTTCTGTAGGCGAAGGCCTTGAGCGAAGCATATCTATCTCACAGGCAAGTTCTTAAGCGCCTAAGTTTTTCTTTTAGTCATCTCTAGATACCGTTACACGCCAGAAAAAATCGCTCCTGGCTGATTTTTACTGGGTTGCCCTACGCCCTGAGTATCTTTCAATGACTAAAAGAAAAACTTAGGAGTCCAACGTCTTCATGTAAATGGCGTGGGTTTCTTTGGCCATTTTCTTCCAAGAATATTGTTTGATTTGTTTGAAGCCGGCTTTTGAGAGGCGGGTGCGGAGTGTGTCATCGCTTAAGACCTGGTCGATAGCTTCAGCTATATCGCTGGTGTCGATTGGGTTGAAGTAGTGTGCGGCTGGGCCGTAGACCTCTGGGAGGCAGGTGGCGTTGCTGCTGACGACTGGGGTGCCGTAGCCCATTGCTTCGAGGCCTGGTAGGCCGAAGCCTTCCATGAGGGATGGGAAGATGTAGGCGCTGGCGTGAGAGTAGAGCCAGCTTAGCTGGTTATCTTCGACGAAGTCTGTAAAGAGGATGTTTTGGTACATTCTTTCATTAAAATATTTTTCGTTAGTGAGAGCGGATGTGTTTTTCTTGCCAACTAATACTAGGCCGAGATCTGGGTATTTTGCTAATAGAATTTGGTGTGCGTCACCTAGGCGTTTGATATTTTTGTAATCCGATTGTTGCCCGACGTAAAGAATATATTTTTTGAACGGAACATTATATTTTGTTGGGGCGATTTGCGATACATCAGAGGATTCATAAATAACGGTCGTTTTCTCGGCAGCTAAAGGCGAGAAGTCTACAAGTTCTTTTTTTGTAAATTTACTAATGGCGATAATCTCATCATTTGTTTCAATAACTTTTTTGAAAACGTACTTACCGATGGTTTGCTTGGCGTGGAAAATAAACCAGTTTTTATCACTGTTATATGTTTTTAACAGAGTGAGGTCGTGAAATGTTGTTACTTTTTTACCCTTGTAACCGAGTGGTTGTTGCGGCATACAAAAGTGTACTAAATCGGCATTGAGCTTTTTAAGATACTTTTTAAAACCGATTTGTTCGGCAAATGAATAGTTATCAAAATCGGCAACACGCACGGTGAAGTTTGGGTTGCGAGGTTTCCAAAAGTTCAAGTCTTTTGCGCGAACTAAAATTGAATAATTGTTTTCAGTATCAATTTCTTGCAGGTGGGTAACAAGGCGTTCAACGTAGCGGCCAGTGGTGGAGTTGATAATGCGGGCGTCGATGGCGATGTGCATTATTTGACCTCTTTCTTGAAAACGAGGCGAGAGTACAGCAGGTAATTCCAGGTAAGGGAAGCGACGGTTGCAATTAACTTAGCAATAAACAGCAGTACTGATTCGTTTGTGATGAATGATTCGAGTGCTGATGAGCTAGCCCAGATGATAATTGGTTGAATAACCCAAAGACCAGTAATAGTTACGATTAGAAATGCAGCAAATTGTTTTCTAGCATTGGCGCTTTTGTTTTTGAACGTAAACGATTTATTCGCAAAGAAGCTAAAAATTAAAGATATACCAGTTGACAGGTAATTAGCGCCAATTTTATTAATGCCAAGGTTAACAAACAAGAATAGAAGTAAAAAATCCAGCGCTGTATTAGCGCCGCCGACAATTATAAAGCGAACTTTATCGCCGTGTTTTTCTTGGAACTTTTCCATTGTGGTACTCCTCAATTAGATACAGTGGGCGTTGCTTTGTCTCGTTGAAGATACGGCCAATGTATTCACCGATGATACCCAATGAGAGCAGCTGTACGCCACCTAAGAACAGGATAACGGCCATCATAGAAGGGTAGCCGGCAAGGTCGACACCGAGGAAGATGGTACGGATAATAAGGAACACGAGGTAAATGAAGGCAAATATAGAAACAGCGATACCAGCGTAGGTAGAAATGCGAAGCGGGGCAGTAGTAAATGAGGTAATGCCATCAATAGCCAATTCAACTAACTTGATGTAATTCCACTTGGTTTCGCCAGCAGCTCGAGGGTCGCGGTCGTAAAGAATTTCCTTTTTATGAAAGCCAACCCAGCTAAACATTGCTTTGGTGTTGCGCTGAGATTCGCGGAATTGTTTTAAGGCTTCAACGACGCGGCGGTCGAGTAAGCGGAAATCACCGGTATCTTCTTGAATTGGAATGCGCGTAACGCTTTGAAGGGTTTTGTAATAAAGCTTAGATGTAAACTTTTTGAACCAGGTTTCGCCGTCGCGTGATTGACGTTTAGCATACACATCATCGTAGCCTTCTTCCCAAAGTTTAATCATTTTAGGGATGAGTTCTGGTGGATCTTGCAAATCGGCATCGATAATAACCGTTGCATCACCGGTTGCGTGGTCGAGCCCAGCAATCATACCGATTTCTTTACCAAAGTTACGAGACAAGTTGATGTAGCTGACACGGGGGTCGGCGTCGGCATAATCCTTGATGAGGTCGAGGGTTTTATCTTTGCTACCGTCGTTTACGAATAGAAATTCAAAGTTATAAGCTTTGTTGTCGTTAGCGAGGTTGGCAAGGCGATGAAAGAGCTTGTCGAGGACGGGCTCTTCATTGTAGGCAGGAATAAGGATTGAGATAGTTTTCACTGCTGATAGTATACCATTTACTGGGTAATTTTGGTTATCAGCTCGGTAATGCTGGTGGCTGTGGTTGCGCCGGCTTCTGCTAACTTTGCCGTCTTAGCGCTGGCTGATTCAGCAGCCGAGCCAAGGATCGCACCGGCATGGCCAAGTTGGACGCCAACAGGGGCGTGATGACCAGCGATGTAAGCGAAAACGGGTTTAGTAACGGATTGTTGTATGAAATCAGCAGCTATAATTTCATCCTGACCACCGATTTCACCAATGAGAATAATTTGGTCAACGTCAGTGTCGTCTTGAAACAACTGCAGGCATTCAACGTAGCCTATGCCATGAATAACGTCGCCACCAATACCGATAACATACTTCTGACCAATACCTTTTTCGGTAAGGCCGGCCATGGTTTCGTAGGTGAGGGTACCGGAGCGGCTGACTATTGCAGCGTTGCCTGGTAATGACATGCTGGCAGGAATTATCCCGAGCTTATTAATGCCGGGCAGTAATGCCCCAGGAGAGTTAGGCCCGAGTAATATTGATTTTGAGCGCTGTAATTTTTGATTCACAACCAGCATGTCGTGTACCGGGATACCTTCAGTTACGCAGACAATGAGAGGAATTTCGGCTTCGATTGCCTCAATAATAGCTCCTTTAGCGAGCTTAGCGGGGACAAAAATAACAGATGTATCGATTGTGTATTCTTTTTGAATATCTTTGATTATATCGTAGACTTTAACACTCTCAACTTCTTGGCCAGCTTTGCCTGGTGTTGTGCCAGCTACAACGTTAGTGCCAGCTTCAATCATGGCCTTGGTTTGAAAACTGCCGTGGGCGCCAGTGATTCCCTGAACGATAACATTTTTACCTTCGAATAAATTATTCATTAATGACCTCTTTAGCGGCTGTAAGGCACGACTGTAGGTTTGGCATTATAACGATCCCTTTATCGGTTAAAATCTTCACAGCGGCTTCCTGGTTGGTGCCTGCGAGGCGAATGAAGAGTGGAGGAAGGCCTTTGATTTGCTGTTTAGCGGCAACTATTGCATTAGCGACCTCGTCGGCACGAGTAATACCGGCGAAGATGTTGATGATAATCGCTTGAAGGTTTTTGTATTCCACAATTCTATTAAAAGCTTTTAGTAACGTTTCTGTATTCGCGCCACCACCGATATCTAAGAAATTGGCCGGTTGTAAACCAGCCTCAAAAGCGGCATCGACCGTCGCCATTGCTAGCCCGGCACCGTTAGCGATAGTTGCAATATTGCCATTAGGGTTAATGGTCACAAAGTTAGCCTCGGCCGGCTTGTCTTCGAAATTCCAGTCGTGACGAAAGGCCGCGGCGTCGTCGAGGGTCATTTTACAATCGCCGGCAATAAGCTTGTCGTCGGTGGTGAGGATGAGGGGATTAATCTCAATTAATGTGGCATCGTTTTTGATGAAACATTTGTAGAGATTTTCAATTAAATCTTGAATGGCAAAGGTTTGACCGGGAAGTTTGTAGTAATCGGCTAGCTCTTGTCCGATGGCATCGAAATTATGGCTGGCAAGTGACCAGGTTTTGAAGTTTTTGTTGTCTTCAACTTCAATACCACCGTCGATATGAGCAATAAGCTGAATATCAGAAGAGGCACGGTCGATAAGGACGCTGATGTAGAGTTCCTTTGCGATGGATAGCTTTTCTTCAGCGAGCAGGGTTTGGGGTGTAAAACCTTTAATTTCGAGGTTAAAGAGAGCTTGGATGGTTGGGTAAAGGTTGTTGATATCTTCGACCACAATAATTCCACCAGCTTTACCGCGACCACCGGTGGGGACTTGGGATTTTAGGACTATTGGTACTGAGGGGGGGATGGGGTTGTATTTTGTGACAAGCAAAGAGGCGGGGGTGGGGATGTTGGAGGAGGCGAGGAGGTTTTTCGATTCGTGTTCGAGGAGTTTCATGGGGCTAAGCTTCCTGCTTGAAGTGATTAACTGCCTGGAGCATCATATCCCTGTGCTGTGGAAGTACATCGTCTGGTAAGGTTGTTGTATCGTAAAAATCTCCACTCGTAACGACATCTGTTACATCAACGATATATTTAAAAAGCAGCACTCTACCCCTTTCGTTTAGTATTAGTTCATTACCAATAAATTTCACAGAGAGTGGTTCGCAGTTTAATTCATCATTGAACAAGCGAGTATATGCATCATCAAAAGACGCATCGCTAGACCGAAGGATCGTACCAGGGGTATGAAGGAGGCCTGGCCAAAATGAATCATCTGCAGGGCGCCTAAATAGTAAAACCTCGGTCGACTCACCATTCTTTCGGAAAGGTATAAACTCGATTGCGGTTAATGCTGCTAATCGGGCAATTTCATTAAAGATAGGTAGGGGAATAAGACCTTGGGGTAAACTTTTTAATTCAGATGCGACCAAGTTAATATTTTCTTGACCCATTATTAATTTCTCCCCGTGAATATCTTACGGAGCTTGCGCAGACCAGTCTGTTCTGGAGGCAGGTCGTGCCAGATGAGTGATTTGATATAGCTTGTAGGTACGGTTTTACGAGCTTGAATATAGAATCGGTTCCATAAAGATTTTGTCCAGAAGTACCAAATGCTCGCCAACCAACCCTTTAGTGCGTGCTTTCCAGAGCCGTTTTTGATAGCATTTCCGAAGATAAGCCAATAAAGAACAAATAACCTCAAACCGACAGGTAATAATAAGCCGGTCGGGACGTCTTTGATATAAAGCAGGGGAATATTCTTGAAGGTTTGATAAACGGTAAAGCCGGGTATCTTTTTACTTGTCGCCCCTTGCTTGTGGTACGCGAGAGCGTCTTTGGTGTAGTAGATCTTGTGACCGGCGAGTTGAGCTCGGAAGCTAACGTCGACATCTTCGTAGTAGGCGAAGAAAGATTCGTCAAAGAGGCCGATTTCTTTGAAGAGGGTTGTTTTGTAAAGAGTTGCACCGCCAGTTGCACTAAAAACATAGCTTGAATCAGGGGCGGTTGCTGTTTTTAGACCACGAGAACGGGGGAATGGCATCCCCCAAATTGAATAGTAGTCGCCAGTGGAGTCAATTGTTTCGCCATCTTCGTGTAATAAAAGCCCGGTCACTGCAGAGATGTCGTTGTTTTTATTGAACCCATTGATAAGATTTTTGAGCCAATCCTTATCAGATGTGGCATCGTTGTTGAATAGACCAACAAATTCAAAATCATTTTTTATGGCGTGACGGATACCGATGTTTACGCCACCGGCAAAACCGACATTTGTCTTATTTCGAATAAGGGTTACATTTGAAATGTTGTTGAGAACAGCGAGCTTATCGTAGTCTTGAGGCTTTGAACCGTTATCGACGACTAGTATTTGAAAGTCTTCATAGGACTGATATCGAAGAGACTCGACGCATTGAAGTGTGTCATCGGCGCCGTTCCAATTTAATACAGTAATGAGAACGCTAGTCATATTGATGTATCTATCTTATAATTAATTGCAGACTTATGAAACTTTCTAATATTTTTAGTAAGCGGAACCTTGTTCTGCTACGCGAACTCGTTATCACCGATTTTAAGCTGCGCTATCAAGGGTCTGTCTTAGGCTACGCGTGGTCACTCCTGAAACCTCTATTTCTGTTTGCAATTATGTATATAGTCTTCGGGCTTCTTATTAAACTAGGTTCAATTGAGCATTATCCGGTTTACCTTCTTTTGGGTATCGTTCTATGGACGTTCTTTTCCGAGGCAACGAATCAAGGCATGGCTTCAATTGTGACAAATAGTGATCTTCTTAGAAAAATTAGCTTTCCGAAATATATAATTGTTTTAGCTACTACTATCTCAGCCTTAATTAACTTGACACTTAACCTTGTGATTGTAGCTATTTTGATGGTTGTGAACGGTGTTGATATTCAAAGCACGATTGTTTTCTTCCCCTTATATATTCTTGAAATCTATGTATTTGCTCTTGGCCTCGCGCTGTTCTTGTCAGCACTAAATGTGAAATACAGAGATACGGGTCATATCTGGGAAATTATTATGCAAGCGGCATTTTATGCGACACCGATTATATATCCACTATCGTTAGTAATAGAAAAAAGCACACTAGCCGCACAGGTGCTTTTAATGAATCCTGTCGCACAGGCAATACAAGATGCGCGCTATAGCCTTGTAACACACCAGAGTGAAACTATTGGTTCGGTCTTTGGAAATGACATCTTTGTCTTGATTCCGTTAGCGATCGTAGCACTAGTGTTTATTGGTGGTGCTCTCTATTTCAAGAAAAACTCTAAATATTTTGCGGAGAAAGTATAATGATCAGCACAGAATCAGCAATAACTGTTGAAAATCTTTACAAAACCTTCAAGTTACCCCACGAACAAAGTTCTGGGATTAAACAAGCGATAGTCAATATTGTTCGAAGAAAAAAGGGATATGAAGTTCAGAAAGTTTTAAAGAACGTATCTTTCGATATTAAAAAGGGTGAATTCTTTGGCATTGTTGGCCGAAACGGAAGCGGAAAAAGCACACTTCTTAAGATTCTAGCGGGAATTTACGTACCCGACAGCGGTAGTGTTGTTATTGATGGCTCACTTACGCCTTTTATTGAACTTGGTGTTGGTTTCAATATGGAGCTAACAGGACGCGAAAATGTATTCCTCAATGGTGCACTTCTCGGATTTAGCAAAAAAGAAATGACTTCAATGTACCAGGATATTGTTGATTTTGCAGAACTCGAACGATTCATGGATCAAAGACTAAAGAACTACTCAAGCGGTATGCAGGTCCGTTTAGCCTTTTCGATTGCAATTCGAGCAAAAAGCGACATCCTTATTATGGACGAGGTACTTGCTGTTGGTGACGCCTCATTTCAAAAGAAATGCCTCGATGTATTTAGAGAGCTAAAAGAAGAAGGTAAGACTATTATTCTTGTCACTCATGACATGGGAAGCGTCGAAAGGTTTTGTGATCGTGTCTTACTTGTAGATAAAGGCGGCACTGAGGGCATCTACACGCCACAAGAGGCTTCAGGAATCTACGCACGACTCAATATCGAGGATGAAGAGAAGGCCTCAGCTGGAGCACCTAAGAAAGCTAAAAAAATAAACAGATGGGGTGCTGGTGGCATTACTGTTAAAAAGATTAGCTTCTATAACGACACCAAGAAAACAAAGATTTATAATTTTGGAGATACACTAAGTATTGAAATTGAAGTTTCTAGAGATGCAAGCCATAAGGATACTGAAATTGTCTGCGGGTTAGCTGTGTTTGATGAAAATGGAGCAAATATTATTGGTCCAAATAGCCAGCACTATAAAATTAAAACTGGCGCGAATGTTATTAAGGTTGATATACCTAAGATGGTGTTTGCACCAGGTGAGTACAAGCTTACTACGGTTATATTCGATGAGAATATGACAGAACCTTTCGATTACCTAGACCGAACAGAGAAGTTTAATATTATCTCAGACCATACGGTTCACGGTATGCTCGAAATTGATTCGAACTGGTCTTCTCGGTAAGGCAATTAAACTAGCATATAATGCTAGTTTAATTGACCGTAATAATTAGAATTTTCAAACTTGTTCGCAATTGCTTGCGAACTTTTTGACATTGCAGTGAGCTCTTTTGCGGATGTCTTTTTGTTGAGTAATTTTTCAATCTTTGCGGCGAAGTCGTTTATATCAAGGCTATCGATAATATATCCGTTTTTGCCATCCTTGATTTGTTCTTTATAGCCTGCAGTCTTGTTCCTAAGGAGAATGTGGCCCATTTGCATGCCTTCGGCGACAAATAGTGCAAACGTCTCGTTAATTGAGCAGCAGATCGTTACGTTGTCTTTGGAAGCGATCGCGAGTGCCTCGTCCTTGTTTAACTTAGGATAGAAGGTGACCTTGTCTTTCAGTAAACCCCCACCGATAGAACGAATTTGCTGCGATACGTAATCTTCTTTGCCAACCGCAATAAGATCAAGTGAATAGTTTCGGTATTGGGCAGGGTTTTTGTCATGGTATTCGCTGAGGTATTTTGAGAATGCAGACACAGCAAGAAGCTGACCCTTACGCCCGTCTGATGCTGTACCGGAAATGACGAATTTTAAGGTATCAAAGTTCTTGTCTTTCTTTTCTTTTTTATACTTCTCGGGAACAGTAACCCGGAGTGTAACATCTTTTACGGTGTCTGTATCGAAGAACTTATTGTAATCTTGGGCCGTTTGGTCTGAAGGGACTATAACTTCAATTAGACCCTTGGCAATAAGCTTTTTGACCCGGTGTACAAGCCCCTTGTCGTCAAATCGAAGTTCCGGCATGTCTTCATGTATGAACCAAGTAGCCTTCTTTAAACGACCTGTTTCAAGGAGGCCAAAAATGTAGTCTCGATAATTGGGGTAGATTGCAACAGTGTTCATTAGGACGAAGTCGTTTTTCTTGATTCCAAGTTGGGTATGAATAACCCGACTGCCAATACCGAGTACCATCTTGTCTGTAAGTATGCCTAGTTTGAAGATCGTATTAAGGAGGGGTCGCTCGCCGCCAGGGTACACGAGGTTAATGTCGTTTCGGTCAATTTTATCAGCGTAGTCTTTGACGATATCAAGTAGCACTAACGGAGCGCCGGTGTAATCAATTGGATGCGAGAAGAAATAGTAGCGTTTGGTCGTACGTTTTACCGTTTTATTCAATCGATTGCGGGCTGTCGAGGCTACAAGCTTTGCGGTTCGAAGCACACCTTTGCGTTTAACGATTCCAACAATTTTACGAGGAATTCTGAGAATTCGACGAATTTTATGAGGAATACCGCCCCTTTCAACGAGTTCGATTGTATCAAGTTTATACTTTTGAACAAACATTTTCTCTTTAACGAAAGGATGCTCGTTTAAAAGTAATTTTTCGTGAATGGGGGCAACGACTGTTTCCCAGTGGTATTTTTTCTTCTGTTGGAGGAGATTTTTACGTGTCTTTGTAATAAGGTCGCTATTTTTTATGAGGTCGGATATAGAAGTGTATAGCGCCTTTTCTGATGTATTAGGAAGCAATATTGCCGCACCATTTGCTACGAGCGAATCACTAAGTGGATCGCCGCCGTTGGTTAGCATAGGAATCTCACCCCATACATAGTCCATAACTCGGGTTCGCCACGAATATATATTTTCTTCACCCACGTTATTAATACTAATGACTACATCTGCATTTTTGTACCAGTTAATACGATCCGTAAAATCAACCCAGTCAACAAAGAATACGGACTTGTCTAACAGGTCATTCTTCTCAATGTATTCACGCGTTGTGTCATATTGTTTGACAAAATCAGGGTGGCTATTATAAGGATTCTTACCACCGACAATGACAAATCTAAAGTTCGAATGCTCTGCAGATAGCTTCTTTATGGTTTCGAGCAGGGGCTTAATATTAAACCAAGGGTACAAGCCGCCGAACCAAAGAAGGGTGAAGTCGTCGTTGTTAATACCAAGCTCTTGGTAGGGGTTGTGAGGCTTATCGATAACAATGCTACTCTCTACGCCAAAAGGTACTAAAAGAACGCGTTCCGTTTTGTACGAATAGGGGTTAATGATACCTAAAGCAGACAGCGCTCCTGTGTAAAGGTGTTTCTGAGGTATGTTTGCGCATAAGAAGTAGTCACCACGCTTTAAGGCTTTGTTGTAGTGAACGATATCGTGGGAGTAGTTTGAATATTCGAGTGCCTTGTCGTGTGAGTCGCGGGCTGAGACCTCGATATAAATAGGCACGTAGCAATCAAGAACTAAGGTTACATGATCAGATATATTATCAATCACATAACTCATAGGTCCACCCATTGAGTAGTTAATTATGACTGTGTCGTACGAATTAATTGTTTCCTTAAACTTCTCGTCTTCAATCCAGTTAATAAGGTGGATTCCGTCAACTTCATCCGTGTCAACTGGGTACTCTTCGTTGATTCCTATAGTCACGTCATAGCCATGTGATTTTAGGCCAAGGGCAAGTCCCCAGCAGCGCATTCCGCCACCTTCGATTTTTTGGTATTTAGGGGTTGGCGTTGGGCCAAAGGAAATAATTAGGCAGGTTTTTTTTGTCATCATTGCATATTAGTATAACAAATTTATTACCAGATAGGCTACTGTGGAGCGCGGAATGCTTGGCCTTCGAGTCGGAAACGGAGTTGGTTCACAACAAAGTCGCGTTCGTTAGGGTCGGCAGTCCAGAAGTGGATCTCTTTAGCTGGGTTGTAAAGGCGCCACACAGGCTTTGAACCTGCGTCGGTATAGGGAATACTAAAAGCATAGCCTTCATCGATAAAACCTAACTGTGATTTAACAAAGTCGCGTTCGCTAGGATCGGCAGTAAGGAAGTGGGTGTCTTTAGCCTTGTTGTAAAGACGGAAGACTGGCTTTCCAGAGTAATTACCACCTGTTGTTGCAAAGAAGGTTGCGCCGCCCTCGCCGAAGCGTAGGTTCTGTTTTACGAATGTAATTTCATTCGCATCTTGTGTCCATAGATGCTCTTCGGAGTGCGGGTTATAAGCACGGTATACTGGCGTAACGCTATAGTTGCAGGCTTGAAGGTTTGGAGTGGTGACAAGCTTCTGGTATAACGCAGCGTCGGTTGGAACCCAACCAGCAACGGGTTGGGTTATTTTTACCCACATATTACTCTGGATGCCGTTAATAAGGTAGTCGCTTCCCTGCTGATAACAAACACCGGTGGTTATAAGTGAGTTATCTGAAGTGCCGATAACCGACGTGTAATATGTATTTGCTTCGTTTCGTATGTTGAATACACTTCCAACAGCCTCTGTTGTTAGATAGCTTTTAGTATCCCCAAACCAGTCACTGTAATCTCGCCAAAAATTCCTATTTCCATAGGCGCTACAAGCATCACCAGTTCCGTACATATTATTTAAAGCAGGTTGGTTTGGTTGATATGGGGTGTAGTTGTAAAGCCCAGCCGTCGCATAGTTAGAAAGGTATACGCTTGAAGTTCCGCAGGACGTGTTATTTGCTTGGTAAGATATAGTGTTGTTCTGTAATGGTTTATAACGGTACGAATTTGGGTTTGTTTTATACAATTTGAATTGTCGAGCGGCATTCATCATTTGGTTATAGAAACCAGCATATTGAGGATCGCACCCAGCAGTATCAGGACAGCCATACCCCATAGCATTAGTGTATTGTGAAATAACCGGCCAGTTATCGTTTAGAAGGTTTTGGGATTCCTTTTGTATCATAACGAGTAATACTTCTGGGTTTACACCATGAGTATCTGCGGCTGTCTTGATGATTGTTGCGGCACTAATGCCACCGCTAGGGATAACATTACCGTTAAAGTTGCTAATTACCTGGTCGCTACGCGGAACTTGGTAATAATTCTTTAAACAAATGTAAGGAGGACCAGCCCAGCCACGAGATGCAGCATATTGGGCGTGGGTGAGGTTTGACCCGCGCTCTGTCGCCTTTTGGGTTCCGTTAGTGTCACAATTAGTTACTTTTTGATTAAGAAACGTTTGGATATCTTGGACGTTCATGGTGTTGTTATTGTAGAAACGTCCATCGTCAATAATACTTCCGGCTTTGAAGTTTGAACCGGATACTGTAGCGTTTGCAGGTTCATTGATCGAGAATATTGCTAAGGCGATAGTAAAGATAGTAATAAAACTAACTAAACTCACGATAGTGATAGTAGGGAGTTTGGTTTTTAAACTAGCTGCTATTGAAATCATTGTATTGTAATTGTCTTTTCTGCTGTTGCTTGCTTGTCATTTAAAATATACCTGAATGTTACAGTCCAATCGCCAAGATATGAAAATTCTTGTTCTGACACCTGTGGTGAATTGCAGGTGATGCCTGTACCGTTTGCTATCGCTGCGAACGTTTTAGTTACCGGCTTGGCATTAGTGTTGCTGTACACCACCGTACAGGTGCCACCTGTGGCTATATTTGTAGCGGTAGCGCTGAAGTTAACATATCCGTTTTTTTGATTGAGTATATCAATTTCTGCAACTGAACTGGTTTCGACGGGAATTTGATCTGTTGTCGGTTCTTCTGATTTGTCGTCCGTTGGGGTGATAGGTGTTTCACTTTCATCACCATCGGATTCGTTTGTCGTAGAAGTGTTGGTTGAAGGGGTGCTAAATGGTCCCAATTTTTTAACATAGGCTAGGGCCGTACCTGTTAAGAGCACGAGTGTAATAATAGACAAGATTATTATGACTGTCTTTTTTGCTTTGCTTTGAGACTGATTTTTTTTGTTTATTTTCATATTGACTCGTAGTGATCAATTAAGTTTATGTATTTATTTTAGCAACAATACCGACATCAGTCAAACGAGCTAACGCTTTTACTTTGCTGTTAACCAGCAAAAATATTGACTACGAACAGCGTTAGGACAAGCATCTGTATGAGTATTCCGATGTAGATTAAACCTAATAGTAATGGCCGTAGTTTCTTATGCGAAGAAAGATGAGCCAGAGCGAGGTATATTACAAAAACCGGTAATAAGTAACGGTGAACAGAGACAATGTTGTCGTTGAGTGTAAATAACACTACCGCAACGAGGCCAAATATACCTAGTGCAATGTTCTTAAGGCGAACGAACGAATAAATCGATGCGGCGACAGTTACGCCAATGGCTACTAATGGGAGTAGGAAGCTGACAAAGGTAATATAGTCGAACCCACCACCCATGAAGACGCTATGAACAACGTGTCGACCACTTATATATATAGTATGCAAGAAGTTCGGGTTGAAACGGTTATATTCCCACGGTGTAATGTCGTGGAACATTGCTAATGCATCACCGTGAACAAAGTGTAGGAATATGGCGTAGATGATAAAACCAATCGGGGTTATAGCAAAATATAACCAACGAGGATTCTTGAATATAGATTTCAAATTCCAGTTATGCGCTTGGGCAAACTCGAGTGCACACAAACCAGCAAACAGTAGGCCGGCAAGTTTGGCAGAGGTAGCAAATGCTAGAATGATACAACACCATAGCCACATTCGCCTTAAGGCAAGATTATAGGCTAAGAAACCAAGTGCACAAAGTAGAGCTTCTACATAGAAAAAGTTTATAAATACGGCAGCTGGAGTTAGTAGGAAAAGTAGGGGTGCAATCCAGGGGTTTATTTTTGGAATGACCTTTTCTGATATCTTCTTTAAGCTATAAATAGCAACTGTCAAACAGGCAGTATTAAACAGCAACGAGAGTACACTGGGGTCGAGTAGTCCAAATGTTGCTTTACCAAGAAGCCATATGATGAGAGGAAATAGCGGGTAAAACACAGGTGAAGAGTTTAGCGGCTCTGCGTAAGCGCCGTTAAGTATGCTGTTATACCATACGCCGTCCCAATGAGTCATATAATCAAACAAGAAGCCTGTGGGTGGTGAGAAAGGAGCTGTTGGTGTGGTATGGGCAGATAATACACCCATGATAAGTAGGGAGCAGGCTGTAATGATTAGTTGCCACGATACCGCAATTAATAGTGCGCGTACAAAATCTTTTCGAAGGTAGTTAGTTATTTTTTGTTTCACTGTTGAATGTAGTCCTTTTATTTATTGTCGAAAGACAACTCGTATATATATGTTTTGAGTTTAGGATAATTAATAGTAGTTTTGAGGGTCGCGCAGGGTGCTTCACCTTTGTTGAAAGGTTTGTTGGTAAGCAAGTAGCCAACGTCGTTCTTTTCCATGAACGGGTCGCAAGCTTCGGTAATGATGTAATAGATATCCTGACCTCTTAGATAGAAGTTTGCTTTTATATTTTCATCCGCATTCCTATCGAAGGCGAAGTTAACGTGCGCATATCTATTGTAGGCATCAGATTGCGCACCGTCTGTATCGAGCGGCTTCCATAAATCAAGTTGAGGGTAATAGTAGGTTGCAGTTAATGAACGAGCTCCATTAAGAAGGGTGAAGTTTTCTAGGTAGTTATCGTCACCAACCCAGGTCTTTGGTTTTTCTTTATCTAACTTCTGGATTACTTGAGAGATAGTAGCCTTTGTTATGACGTCCGTACCGACATATATTGGGTTTATTCTGAACGTAGACACGACGCTGAATAGTAATAAACCAACAATCGCAAGAACATACCATCTCTTCAGAAACAAGAAGACAATCACGGCAAACGGCAAGGCGAGTGCAACGGACGTAGTAAAGCCAAGGAAGCCAGGATATTTTACGACCGAGTACAGGTTTAATATTAAATATAAGATAGCAACTAAAAGGCTATATATAATGATTTGTGCATTTGTAAACCTAACTTTACTTTTTCTAAATAAATCAATAAATAACACAAGTAATATGAAGTTTGCCAATCCGATTCCAATAAGCGCCCTATTAGCTGGAACTCTATTAAGGAAAGTGAGCTGTCCGAGTAGTTCGACTCCTGGAACAAGTGTCCAGATAATTAACAGAGCAAATGCAACAAGTGTTGCGATAACTATATAGTGACGTTTACCTTGTTTACGATCTTTGTAGATAATATACAAAGCGGGAATTAGCAAGAGCGGTATGATCAAAATAAAGTTCGATGATTCACTTTGATTAGTGTTTCCAAGCGATTTATAGCGAGTATCAGATTGCAAAAGAGGACTAGTATTTGATGAGAGAAGGTGGTCGACGGTAGTACCGCCGCTCTCTGCGGTCCTGTTGCCAGGATAGGCGCTTTGAGTGATAGCTTGAATCGTCTGCTGGTGTTGCGACAAGAAGATCAGTACTGTAGTAACACTAATCAATACCGCCCCTAAGATAAACAGAAGATTCCGCCTTGTTGTTTTTTCTTTGAGAGAGCCCCTACTCTTTAAAAGGTAGCCAACAAGAAACGCTACAGCTACTAGTCCGCATGCTATTTGAAAAGGAGGGTATATGATGAGGATGAAGAACGTGCCTATATATGCTAGTAGTGCTGACCATGCAATCGTGTGAGACAGTTTCTTTGACTCGATTATCTTCAAAAAAACAACTATTCCGAACAATGCACCGGCTATTACCAAGAGTGTTGAACTAAGATACCACCACTGTAGGAAAGGAGATAATACAAAAGCCGATGACAGCAGAACTGCTAAAGTTTTTCTTTTCGGCAGAACTCTTAAAACGAAAAAGTAGGCACTTAATATAAGAAAGTAGGCAGGCAGCCACCACCTTAAAGAGAAAGCGTTATCAAATGGTAAAACTAGAAATCCAATATTCTGTGGCCTGAAAATAGTTGACCAATCATTAGAAGGGATGTCGCCAAGAACACTTACGTCCTGTCCGTTGCCTACGTTTTCATTTATAGAATTATAATTATTGTTACTTTGGGCAATTTCCATCAAAGAATTTACGCTATATTCATCTGATCTGATTGATTGAGGATTGCCAAAAAGTAGATTACTATCGTTATAATTACTACCATAGAACACCGTGTTGTATATGCCGATTGAGCTGCCGTTGATTCTTAGCACACACAGAACAATGACAACAAGAGTTAGGACTGTCGGAAACAGCCATATACTTTTTGAAAGTTGTTTCACAATTGGAAAAATCGTTTCCTGAACCTGATTTTTGATAGCCTTAAGCTTCTTCATATATTTCTTCATACTACTTGTTTATGTTTAATAAAATAACACCGCCAAGAATTAGGAATATTCCAACAATTTTCATAGCAGTAAACGTCTCTTTGAATATAAAGAATGATGCGAGGAATATACCTACGTAAACAAGAGCGGTAGAGACTGGAATGATGTATCCTAAATCATTTTTTGATATAAGATATGTATAAACTACGAAACTTAATGCATATAATACAACCCCAGCAATGACGTACAAGCCGAGATTGAAGTGCACCTTGCCGTCAACGAACGATACGGGTGCACTATTCACGCTTCCCAGTTTTAACAAAACTAGGCCGGCGGTTGAGGTAAGCGCATATAGTATAAGTATGAGATTTGCCATTATATTGCAATATTCTCTAAATACCAGTCATATGTACGTTTAAGTCCTTCATCAAAATGAATGCTATGTGTCCATCCAGCTTGATGGAGCATCGAAACGTCGAGTAGTTTTTTAGGCATACCATCTGGCTTTGTTGCATCGAAGACTAGCTCACCCTTATATTGAACTAAATCTTTAACTAGGTAGGCAAGTTCTTTAATTGAGATGTCTTCACCAGTACCAATATTAAGGAACTGTTTCTCGTCATATTTAGTTAGTTGCCATACAACTGCGTCAGCTAGGTCATCAACGTGTAAGAACTCACGACGACTCATTCCCGTACCCCATATAACAACTTCTGGCGCATTGGCTAACTTTGCTTCGTGCATGCGGCGTATGAGAGAAGGGATTACATGTGAAGTTTCAGGGTTAAAGTCGTCATTCTCGCCATAGATATTAGTTGGCATGCAGGATGTGAAGTTTAATTGGAATTCATCATAAATATATTCACATAACTTCATGCCGGCAATTTTTGCATAAGCGTATGCTTCATTTGTAGGTTCCGGGGCGCCTGTACTGAAATACTCTTCCTTCATTGGCTGTGGAGAGTTTCGAGGGTAGATACAAGAGCTACCTAGAAATAGAAACTTCTCTACTCCATATTTTTTTGCAGACCAGATTAAATTATTCTGGATTTGTAGGTTTTCATATAAAAACTCAGCAGGGTAGGTCATGTTAGCTTTAATGCCGCCAACTTTCGCGGCGCTATCTATGACGTACTCTGGTTTTTCGGATTCGAAGAAAGCCTCGACAGCTACTTGGTCCATTAAATCGAGCTCTTGTCGAGTTCGAAGAACCAAGTTCTCGTAACCCTCTTTTTCAAGCTTTCTGACGATAGCCGAACCGACAAGGCCTCTGTGACCAGCAACAAAAATTTTTGTAGTTTTATCCATACTATTTTTTCAACAGCTCACAAAGTAAAGCTATTTCATCTTCTGTCATTTCGGGATTGTTGCCAAAGTAAAAACCGTTGGCATGTACTAAGTCTGAATTTGGTCGTAGTGCTTGGTCGTCTACATATTTCGTATAGAAGGGTTGTTTGGTCATGTTGCCAGCAATTACAGGACGAATTTCAACTTCAGCGTCTTGAAATTTCTTTTTATACTTTTCGGCAAGTTCAGGAGTTTTGCAGATAACTGGCATAGAGAAGTTTGATACCGCATCCATGTGGCCTAGTTGATATTGATAAAAATCATCGTTATCAGCCATAGCTGCGGAATATGCATGGAAGTTGGCCACTCGTTTTGATACAATCTCGTCCCAATAAGGCATTTGAGTATTACCAATGAAACCATTGATTTCAGTTGGCCGAAAGTTTGATGCAATATCGTAAAAGGTGTACTTTGCATAAAAATCATCAATACCAGCCTCACTACGGAAAGCCTGCTGTGATTCTGGTGAAAGGTTACGGTCCCAGCCATGGGCGCGGCCCATTACAAGGTAATCATAGAGCTTGTCGTCGTCCGTACAAACCATACCACCTTCAATTGTAGACATGTGGTGCCCTACAAAGAACGAGAAGGTTGAGGCAACACCAAAGTTACCCAGAAGGGTGTTATTGATACTAGAGCCTAGTGACTCACAGTTATCCTCGATGAGAAGGATGTTGTTGTCATTACATAATTGCTTTACGCCTGGCAGGTCATCACAAAACCCAAGAACATTAGTAATGAACAGGGCACTTAAATCTTCAATATAATCATTCAATTTTGCGGGTGATACGTTGAGCGTTTCAACTTCACAGTCAATCGCTACAGGAACAAGGCCAAGTTGAATAAGAGGCATGACATTTGTTGGCCAGGTGAGGGCAGAGAAGCCTACTTTATCACCGCGCTTAAGTTGACCAGTGTTAAGTAGTGATTGAATCAGTAAAAGGTTAGCAACGCTTCCGTTTCCAACATAAACTGCGTATTTTCGGCCTTGTTTTTGGGCAAAGCTTTCTTCGAACTTTTTACACTCTTTATTCATACTTAGAATTTCTTCATTAAGAATGAAATCAGCAAGTGCTCGTTTTGTTTCAGCTTCGTGGTAGAAGCTAGATTTGATGAGTTTTAACATTAAATAATTGCTCCTTTTTTCGATTCAATTTCAAGATCCGAGTCGACCATGATTTCAACCAATTCTTTAAATTTAACTTTTGGTTCCCATCCCATAACTTTTTTCGCTTTTGCAGCGTCACCAATTAATAGGTCAACCTCAGCAGGACGGAAGTATACAGGGTCGATTTTGATAACGATTTTACCGGAATTTTTATCAATTCCAACTTCTTCAACATCCTCACCTTGCCATTCGAGGTCGAAGCCAAGTCGTTTTGCCGATACTTCAATGAATTCGCGAACTGTATGGGTTTCGTTTGTGGCAAGTACGTAGTCGTCGGGTTGATCCTGCTGCAGCATAAGCCACATACCTTCTACGTAGTCTTTTGCATATCCCCAGTCACGTTTAGCATCTAGGTTACCCATGAATAATGTTTCGTCGAGCCCTAATTTAATTCGAGCTAACCCACGAGTTATTTTTCGTGTGACGAATGTTTCACCTCGACGAGGAGATTCGTGATTAAAAAGGATTCCGTTACATGCAAACAGGCCATAGCTTTCACGATAGTTCTTAGTAATCCAGTAACCGTAGACTTTGGCTACGCCATAAGGCGAGCGTGGGTAAAATGGTGTTTCTTCGGTTTGAGGTACATGTTGAACAAGTCCAAACATCTCAGAAGATGAAGCTTGATAAAACTTTGTTTTTACACCAGATTCACGAATTGCATCGAGAATTCGCAGTGTACCCAAACCAGTAACGTCAGCTGTGTACTCAGGGATGTCAAAACTTACACGAACGTGGCTTTGGGCTGCTAGGTGGTAAATTTCGTCAGGCTGAATTTTTTCAACCAACCTTGAGATATTACTTGCATCAGACAAATCACCATAGTGAAGAGTTAGTCGCTTGTGGCTTTCGTGCGGATCTTGGAAGATATGTTCAATTCTTGAGGTATTGAACGTAGAAGACCTTCTAATGATTCCATGAACATCGTAGCCCTTCTCAAGTAGAAGCTCGGCAAGGTACGAGCCGTCTTGGCCTGTAATACCAGTAATTAAAGCTGTTTTCATTTCTTAATATCCTTTTTCACCAAATAACTATCATTAATAATAAACTAAAACACCTCACACGCCTAGGAGTTGACCCTATAGTGTGCGTGTTTTTGCATTAACTCTTGATACTGCAACTTTTGTCGCAAGCCTTACGGGCCACTCCCATACGAAGGCGAGAGGTCTTATGTAGCCAGGTAGGTATTTGCGTTTAATCTTTTCAGTTTCATCGAGAACCTTAGGTCGACTTGTAACTGTTTGGGATGTTGAATGCCAACGGAAGGCTGAGAGGAAGGTTTTAGTATTAATAAAACGACCAACCTTTTTAAGCCTTAGCAGCATATCAAGGTCCATAGCCCACTTTAAGTCAACATTAAACGGTCCGACCTTATCAAGTGCAGACTTTCTCATCATAAGCCCCATCATAGGAACCAAATCCGGCCCCCAAGTCATTATCCAAGGTGCCAACGAACCTGCTTTACTGGCAAAAATTTTAACCCCGTCTTCATTTACATAATCACAGTAGCCAAAGGCGACAGATGCTGACGGGTTTTTGTCTAGTGCGGCCATCGAGGTAGAAAGGGATTTGGGATATAATAAATCATCATCTCCAATCCATACAATGTATTCGTGCCATGGTTGTGCGGCGGCTATCGCAGCGTTAAGCGCTCCTGACATGCTTCCAGGGTCGTCAACATGTATAGCGTTGAATTTTCTAATGATCTCTCCAGCTTTCTTGTTAGAAAGTGGGTAAGAAACGGAGATGTCATAAGGAGCATCTTGTATTGCGATTGACTCTAGGGCCTGTTGTAAATATTCAAGCCTGTCTCCGAGAGTGGGGATGACAACGAGTACTCGTGGTTTTTTGTTATTTTTCACCTTTGTCCCTTTTCTGATAATTTAATTGAAATCTCTTGATGGAGGTCTCTCAATCTTCTTTCATTGACTTCAGCCTTTTGGCGCAATCTGTTCGCTATGTAAAACAGCATAACGATAGCCGTAATCTGAACAACATCAAAAAGGCTGAGTGACTCTGACACTGTCAGATTATTCACGAACAGCCAGTTATAAAGCGACTCGGTAAAAATAAGACCTATTAAAACACTGGTCCATATAATAATCCAACTAACGAACCTTCCTCGAGTAATTTTGCTTAACTTGTATTGAGTTATAAGATTAGCAATCGCAGCAATGATAAAGGGTAGCGTAAAGAGTAATAATAGGAAATAGCGACTTATCATCGAAATAGCTCCGAAATACGACGCTTGAATAATGATTTAAGGATGTTAATGGCATTCCAGTTGTTTTGGCCCTTGCTCTTTGAATATTCTGTATAGATTGCTTTAATAGGATATTCATCAATAACTAGTTTTTGTTGTTTAGCGCGCCATAGCATTTCGCTACAGAATTCATAGCCACTAGTTTCCCATCGCAGATTTTCGAGTGCCTTCCTAGAGAATAGTCTAAGTCCTGATTGTGAATCCGTAGAATTAATACCAAATAACAAATAGGTGATAAAGCTAAGTCCACGATTGCCAATAACCTTTACACGAGACATACCAGAGGCGTCTATTAGTCGACTTCCGATAAGTAGGTCTGTCTCTCTCGTGATAAGCTCGTTGATACCGTTTACTACATCAGCTGAATCATGTTGACCATCAGCGTCCATGGTTGCCGCAATATAATATCCATTTTGCTCAGCGTAGCTTAAACCGGTAGCTGTTGCGCCTCCTGCGCCGCTATTGAGAACATGATCAATGACAATTGCACCGGCTTTTTTTGCTTCCGAACTAGTATTGTCTTTTGAGCCATCGTTAACGACGATAATTGATATGTCGTATTTAGACTTTGAGAAGATTTTTTGAGCATTTGTTATGACATTTTTAATTACGCTGCCTTCGTTGTACGCGGGGATGATGACAGATACCTTTTTTGCTTCACTCATTAATAGCTATTTTAACATGTCACTAGTTTATCGTCTGTAAGTAAATTAGGTCCTAAACTTGAATCATCTTACTGAAGTTTGGTGAGATACTCACCATACCCAGATTTTTTGAGAGGTGCGGCCAATTCCTGAAGCTCGTCGTGACTAATGAAGTCTTCCTGGAACGCCACCGCCTCCGGGCTGCCAATAATCTTTCCGGTTCGCTTCTGAATAACGCGCACATAATCCGTAGCTTCTGACATCGAATCAATAGTTCCAGTATCAAGCCAGACATCTCCGTCTTCAAGAACCGTAACCTGTAACTTGCCACGTTTTAAATACTCCTCGTTAATAGTAGTAATTTCAATTTCACCGCGTGAGCTTGGTTTAACATTCTTGGCGATTTCTACGACATCGTTATCGTAAAAGTACAATCCAACAACAGCGTAGTCAGATTTTGGTTCAGTTGGTTTCTCTTCAATTGAAAGTGCTTGCATATTTTCATCAAACTCTACAACACCGTAACGCTCCGGGTCAGATACTTGGTAGGCAAAGACAATGCCTCCGTCGGGGTCTACACATGATTTCAGCGAGTCGTCTAATTTGTTGCCGTGAAAAATGTTGTCGCCGAGAACGAGTGCGACTTTGTCGTCACCAATAAACTCTTCACCAATAATAAATGCCTGCGCAAGGCCATCTGGTGTTGGTTGAATTGCGTAGGTGAGTGAGATACCCCAATCAGAACCGTCGCCCAGCAAACTTTTAAAGCCAGGTTGGTCGTGAGGGGTTGTGATAATAAGGATATCTTTAATGCCAGCCGACATGAGCGTCGTAAGCGGGTAGTAAATCATTGGCTTGTCATAAATTGGGACAAGTTGTTTGCTGATGCCTTTAGTAATTGGGTGTAGTCGGGTCCCGGAACCGCCTGCAAGAATGATGCCTTTCATAAGACTTCCTTTCAATTAAGAATTTTGTTGTTCTAAATACTCGCGGAGCGCCGTATCCCACCTTTGTGGCGCAAAGTTTGTGCTTCGTATTTTAGCAAGGTTGAGCGTGCTTTGTAAGGGGCGGGGGGCTACCCCGACCTTGCCTGTGTAGTACTGTTCGGTAGATACGCCGGCAATACGCGCCTGGTCGTGCCCAGTGAGCTCAAATACTAACTTAGCAATCTCGGCCCAACTCACTGCCTCGCCGTCGTTAGAGAGGTTGTACGTGCCCGCTGGGGCTTTTGTTTGAACAAGGTGTCGAATAGCTTTCGCAAGGTCGGGCGTAAACGTTAATCGCCCAACTTGGTCATTGACGACCGAAGGGTCGATGCCTTGTTCGGCCAGCGATTTCATTATATTTACAAAGTTGTTACCCTCGCCAATAACCCATGAGGTACGGACGATGTAGTGGTTTGGTACAGTCGCGGCGGCGATGTCGCCGGCGGCTTTGGTTTGGCCGTATACGCTGAGTGGCGAAAAGGGTTCGTCTTCGCTGTGGAGTTCGTTTGTGCCGTCGAATACATAATCCGTTGAAACGTGAACGAAGGTTATGTTGTTGTCGGTAGCTAGTTTCGCCAAATCTCCTACGGCAGTAGCGTTGAGTTTCCAGGCGGTTGCGCGACCTTCGGTTTCCGCGAGGTCTACATTTGTGTAGGCGGCGGCATTAATAATGGTTTGGTATTGTCGCCAATTGCGGTCGTTCCAGCTTGAAGGGTTGGTGATGTCGAATGTTGCACGGTCGGTAAACTCAGCTTCAGGGAATTCCTTGCGTAGGGCCATGCCTAACTGGCCGTCAGCCCCAAGAATAAGGGTTTTGCGGGGTTTTATTGGCTGTATTTCTTCTAGTGATGGGTGAGCGCGGTCTTTGTCGGACAGCTCGGCTTTTTCGAGGGCTATTGGCCATTGAATATTTGCAGTTTTATCACCGAGATTTAAGAAGGCGTAGTTTTCACCACCAGCAACCCAGTGGTCATTTACGAGATACGAATATGCCGTACCTTCTTCCAGTGCTTGAAAGGCGTTGCCTACACCACGAGGGACAAAGATAGCCTTACTTGGGTCTATTTCTAATTCAAACGTTTGGCCGAAGGTATCACCTTTGCGAAGATCAGTCCAAGCACCATAAATTTTACCAGCTGCTACCGAAACGTATTTATCCCAAGGCTCGGCGTGAATGCCGCGGGTTGTGCCACGAGTTGCGTTGAAAGATATGTTGTTTTGGCGTGGGCCGAAGTTAGGCAAGCCAAGCGCGACCATCTTTTCTTGCTGCCAGTTTTCTTTAAACCAGCCGCGGTTGTCGCCGTGAACGGGCAGGTCAAGCCAGACAAGGCCGGGGATGTTTGTTTCGTGTAACTTTAGTTCTTTGCCGAATTCAAGAGAATCTGACATAAAATTATTGACCTTGTGTCTTATATTTTTCTTCAGTCTCATGCTTCTGTGGTGCCCACCAAGCTTCGTTGTTTGCGTACCAATCAATAGTATCTTTCAAACCAGCTTCGAAATCGGTAAATTTAGGCATCCATCCAAGCTCTGTGCGAAGCTTGTTTGAATCAATCGCATATCGCATATCGTGCCCCGGGCGGTCGGTGACGTGTTCGTAGTCTGATGGGTTTTTGCCCATAAGCTCAAGCATCAGTTCGACAACGGTTTTGTTGTCTTTTTCGCCATCAGCACCAATAAGGTAGGTTTCACCAAGGGTGCCTTTTTCTAAGATAGTTAATACTGCCGAGCTGTGGTCTTCGGTGTGGATCCAGTCGCGAACGTTTTCGCCAGAACCGTAGAGTTTTGGTTTGCGGCCTTCAAGCACCTCGGTAATTTGGCGTGGGATGAACTTTTCAACGTGCTGGTAAGGGCCGTAGTTGTTAGAACAGTTACTAATGGTTGCTTCAACGCCAAAGCTGCGTACCCAAGCGCGAACCAGAAGGTCCGAGCCGGCTTTTGTCGAAGAGTAGGGGCTTGATGGGTTGTAAGGGGTGCTTTCGGTGAACCGCTGCGGGTCGTCAAGTTCAAGGTCACCGTACACTTCATCGGTTGAGATGTGGTGTAGGCGTTTACCGTATTTACGGACTGCTTCAAGGATGGTGTATGTACCAATGATGTTGGTATCGAGGAATGGACGAGGGTTTTGTAGCGAGTTGTCGTTGTGCGATTCTGCGGCGTAGTGAATGATTGCATCGTTTTCACTGACGAGCTTACCGACTAATGCTGAGTCGGTAATGTTTCCTTCAACAAAGGTGAACCTGGAAGGGTCGAGACCTTCAAGGTTGGCACGGTTGCCAGCGTAGGTAAGTGCATCAAGTACGGTAATATTCCAATCGGGGCGCTGTGTGTAGACGTAGTGTACGAAGTTCGAGCCGATAAACCCCGCACCGCCGGTGACGATAATATTCATGTGTTTCTAGTATACCGTACTGGTATAATGAAGGGATATGAAGACTGTAATTGTTAGTGGATTTTTCAACCCCCTCCATGGGGGTCACCTCGATATGATCGAGGGTGCAAAAGATTTGGGTGATAGGCTTATTGTTATCGTTAATAACGACGTTCAACAGGTTCTGAAAAAGGACAAGGTTATTTTACCTGAGCAGAATCGGGCTCGCGTTTTGGCCGCGCTTCGTCATGTTGATGAAGTGATTATTGCACTCGATAATGACCCACCGGTGATTAAGACACTTGAGGCTATCGCCAATAAATACCCAGACGATGAATTAATTTTCGCCAACGGTGGTGATCGCGATTCAGAAAAAGCTATTCCTGAAGGAGTGATTTGCCGAAAGCATAATATTCAAATGATTTTTGGAGTAGGAGGCGATAATAAAGCCGATTCTTCAACCCGCATTAACCAAGCGTTGGGACACGCCAAGTAACTATGAAAAAAGTACTAGCCTTTGATTTAGACGATACCCTCGCTGTTACCAAATCACCAATTAGCGATGAAATGGTTGAGGTGCTGTCGAGAATTCTAGAAAATTTTGAAGTGTGCGTGATTTCTGGCGGTCGTTTTGAACAGTTTAAGCTGCAAATTACCGACAGGCTTCAAGTAAGTCCAAAATTACTCACCCGGCTGCACCTTATGCCGACTTGTGGAACGCAGTATTACCGTTTCGACGAAGCGGCAAATGATTGGCAACTGCAATACGCTGAAGATTTAACTGACCAACAGAAGCAGCAGATTCACGAGGTGCTTGAGGCTTCTGCAAAACAGCTTGGGCTATGGGAAGCGAATCCTGCTGGGGCTATTCTTGAAGATCGCGGCAGTCAGGTTACTTTTTCGGCATTAGGCCAACAGGCTACGGCTGAAGATAAATATGCTTGGGACCCAGATGGTTCGAAGAAGATTGCTATTCGTGACCTATCAGCACAATCGTTACCCGAGCTTGAAGTTCGAGCTGGGGGTACAACGTCAATTGATGTGACTCGCAAGGGTATCGATAAAGCCTATGGGATGCAAAAGCTTATGGAAGCACTTGATATTACGAAAGAAGATATTTTATTCTTTGGCGATAAGCTTCAAGAAGGTGGCAATGATTATCCTGTGAAGGCTGTGGGTATTGATAGTATTGAGGTTACTCGTTCAGAAGATACGGTTTCTAAGCTAAGGGCAATCCTCGCCGAACTTAACACGTAAAATACACCCAACATTCAACTCAATATCAGCTCCTTTTCCCTCCAGTAATTTGTTGTAATTTAAGCTCCCTTTTAAACATTGACTCTCCGTTACAGCGGAGTATATTAGTTTTTTATGGAGCTAAAAGATATGTCAAACGAATCACTACGAGAAAAAGAATTTGAAGCAATCGAAATGATGCCGGAAGGCTTTGGTTTTGGGGACCCTGAGGCCTCAATTAGCTATGAGAAACAAAAAAGTAAAGAACTGTTTGAAGCGTTGGATGCTCGAACTCGAGAAATTATATTAAGTGGCGATGCATTGGTAGATATTACTGCGCTTGATGACGGCTGTGTTGATGGTCGACCGACCGTTGGAATTGTTATCCAGACAGAAGACGGGCAAGAGGTGTTGCCGATTCATGTGCCAAATAAAGAGCGACCTAAGCTTGCTGGCGGTGGATATACTACCAGCCACACCATGAGGCTCGGGGTTGGAATTAAGGGTTCTGATGCCGATAGCGATCTGAAAGAGACTGGTCTTGTGCTGGCTGATCACAATATTGTGTGTGGTGCGCACATTGCATCTTCACATAGTCACACTGCAGATGACGTAACTA
>Ga0247804_10000085_pt1 | contig 48632 bp, 35 predicted proteins | sample UWRJL029104C1_FD_181142 | JGI IMG/M metagenome (GOLD analysis project Ga0247804, IMG submission 181142) | Plant litter microbial communities from Arlington Agricultural Research Station in Wisconsin, United States - UWRJ-L029-104C-1 | ecosystem: Environmental > Terrestrial > Plant litter >... | reverse complement strand
GTGTTACCGTGATCGTGCCTGTTTGCGTTGGTGAGGTACAACCGCCTGTTGCCGTTACCGTATAATTGAAGGTTCCTGTTGCTGTTGGTGTGCCGCTGATCGTGAAGACACCACCTGCAAAACTACCTGTTACACCTGCCGGTAATGTTCCTGTCAAGGTAGCTCCTGTCGCATTTGTTACAGCAAAAGTAATCGTCGTGATCGCTGTACTCACACATTTTGTTTGTGTATTACTTCCTGGTGCTGAACTTAGTGTTATCGCTGCATTCGGTTTAACCCTGATAGATTTTGTTACCGCTGCACTTGCAATGCCTGATTTGTAGGCTACTAAGCTCACAACATAAGTGCCTGCCGTATTAAACGTGGATACAACTGTAGTGGTAGAAGTGGAAGTAGATGGTGTGCCACCTGCTATCGTCCATCTTACTGAATCCGGTGAACCTACACTCGCCGTAGAGGTATTCGTAAACGTTAAGCTTGAGCCTATGCAAACAGTTGTGTCACTCGCCGTGAAACTCGCAGTTGCCGTCGGTGAAGTATTACATAAAGGATGAAGATTATATGCTGCCACCTGATCTGTTGCATCATCATTAGAACCTTGTACTGCAGAAAATCCCATACCTCTACGAGCAAATGCATTCCAAATCTCACATCTGTCTGCATATCCGTATAAAATTGAATCCGCTTTTAAGATACCATTTCTTGAATCTAAGAAACCAGGATTACATACTTGTTGTTTTAAACCTTCTATTACTAATTTTATAGCGCGGTTGTTACCTGCTGTACCATTATATAAGTCTGTACTATAACCATATTTTTCTACCAAGTTCCAATACATATCCCAAACCGCAGCCGTCCATACTTCACCAATAGCATGCTCTTCCGGATCATCAGCAAGATTTGCATAAGTTAAAGGGTTGATAGCCATATCATAGCTGTAAGGATAAAGCCTGATTCCTTCTCCGCTTGTAGTTTGACCTGCAGCATAGTTACCTATACCTCTTGCTGTATTTTTTGTATCCGTTGGTTTTTTAGTAAGTGCTAAAGCAAAGAAATCACTCCATCCTTCACCACCTTGTTCTTCATTTGACAAACAATTTCCTAATGTTGTAGGTCCTGTTCCTGTTAAACGACCAGAAATACCATGACCATATTCATGAGAAACGATACCATTATCTAATGCTCCATCTAAATCCAAGCAGTTTGTAGATGACTGTCTGAACATAGTAACGTTAGCAGTACCAATATTATCTCTTAATTTCTGACCATCAATATATTTAACCACTACAGCCGGAATTGTACATAATGCTGAGTTTACACCACCCGACATATTTAATAAAGAGTCTCCTGCAGATTGTCTATTAACAATTATAACACCAATAGCACCTGCTAATTGAGCATTATAAACTTTAGCAGAAAAATCACAATTTCCTCTATCTATTAAAGCAATTTTACCAGAAATAGATGGACCATTATTAACAGCTCCACAAACAAACGATGCCGGTAATGTAGCACTAGTAGCGTTAGCAACTCCTCCTGTTACGTTATATGAACAAGGTCCCCAACCTGATTGTGTACCAATACTATCAATATTGCCAGCTATTGATGCCGGTGCATTAAAAGTAAGTGACGTTGGTGGCGTACCATCCCACATAAACATTTGCATACGCGTACGGTAAAATGCAGTATTTTGTCCATCAGGAGAAGCATAAAAATTCGCATTGTTCTTTAATACAGCTCCTGTTGTAGGATCTTTTGTTCCATCATGAGCTTCTGCCCAAACAAAATCGTTTGCACCAGCTACGTTTGTATAATTTTTAGTTTGAAAATTTCTATTGTTCTCAGTAAATCCATATTTATAGAATATATCGTGCATGATATTATTCATGTAGAACAATTGTGTAACAATTGCTTTGGAATTGATTAGTGTATCTAATTGCGTACTAAAATTTAACGCAAAATCAAAATTTAAAGATGCACTACCGTCCGGTGAAGAGCCAGCATCAGCAGCATTATTACCATCTTTATCAGTATATGCGTAAACGTTATTACCTCGAGTTGTTGTATAGTTTGCAGCATCTGTGCCATCTGTATCGTGCCAACCATATGGTGAAGCCACAGCATCCTGTGGATTTGAAATCAATTGACGGCTACCCCAAATTGGAGATTCAACACCATAAGGATAAACTCTGTATGAACTGTTTGGTGGCGCTAACACATTATTATCTGCGCTTTGAGGTATGCTTGGTGCACCACCTGTAATCGCTGAAGTTTCGTGTTCGTGAGTTTCCTGAGAAGCCAAAAAGCCTCCTAAACCAAAACTACAGTGTAAGATTTGATCTTTTTTCTTAATTAATGCTCCATTCTGTGCATTCACTTCAATATTCCAAAAATTAGATTCATCTAAAGAATGGAATTGAACAACCCAAGCTAATTGTACTTTTTGTTGTTTGTCTTTAACTAATGCTAACTGAGCATGAATCTCAATGTTTGTTAATCCGTTAACCGGCTCAAAAATGTATAATTGTTGTTTTACATCTTCTTTGCCTTGTTGTTTAATGCTGCCAATACCTGATACATTTACATATGAAGCTGCGCGAGCAACTGCATCTGCAGCTGTAATTCCAGGTGCTGTAGTCTGAACTTGTTTACTTAGATCATAAACACCACTTGTATTGGAGTTTACAACTTTTCCGTCTTTAAAGTGAACTGAAACTACTCCATTTTTTAATGGCAGACCGTTTAGAGTTTGCTGAAACCAAACACGGTTAATCTGACTGAAATCGTCGTAGCTATCGCTAACAACAATCAAATCAGTAATATCCTGGTCTGACAGCTTTAGTTCTGTTTTGTTTTTTTTGAGGTAATCCAATGCTTCTTTCTTGAATTCTTTAGCAAAAGAACTCAGCATAAAGATTACCAACATGCTTGTTAGTGTAATTTTTTTAATCATCTTATTTGGCTTTAATAGGTGTAAATTTAGCAATTAAATAAAATTAACCAAAATTAATTTGCTAAGCGCACAATAATTAACTTATTAGAAATATCAGAGAAAAAGTAAAATTTTGACCATTTTTGTCAAAATTTTACACATAAAAATAATTAGTATTTATTAAATACTTTCAAGCATCTAATAATCAGATTATTACACATTATACAACAACATTAATTATTCTGCCTTGAACAACGATAAATTTTTTAGGTTCTTTTCCTTCTGTAAATTTTAACACTTTTTCGTCTGTTAAAACCAGTTCTTTTACATTTTCTTGAGGTAAATCAAGTGCAATTTCGATGTTTGCACGGTGTTTTCCGTTGATTTGGATAGGATAATTGAATGCAGATTCCACTAAATACTGTTCGTTATGTTTTGGAAACTCAGCGTCAACTACAGAATTTTCGTTGCCTAAATTAGACCATAAAGTTTCTGCTGTATGCGGTGCAAATGGTGCAATTAGTTTTATGAATTCTGTTAATGTTGATTTGGAAACCGTTTTTAATTTTGCCAATTCATTTACACCGATCATAAATGTAGAAATACAAGTATTGAAGCTTAGATTTTCAATGTCCTGATTTATTTTTTTGATGGTTTTATGTAGAATTTTTAACTCTTCTTGAGTGGACGCATGCGATGCGTCCATACTAAACTTTGCAACACCCAAATCATCATAAAACAAACGCCAAAATTTACGGATAAAGTTGGCAACGCCTGAAATTCCATTGGTGTCCCAAGGTTTTGCAGTATCAATCGGACCTAAAAACATTTCATACATGCGGAAAGTATCTGCACCATATTGTTCAATAATCTGATCAGGATTTACTACATTGAATTTTGATTTAGACATTTTTTCTACTTCGCTTCCACAATAATAGTTTCCATCTTCTTCAGTAATGAAAATGGCATCTTTATAATTGTGATCTTCTGCTTTTAATTTTTCAAAGTCAAGAACATCATTTTTTACGTATTTTATATCAATGTGTAGTTTAATAACTTTTGATTCATTAAAATCAAAAGTTATTTTATGAGAACTTAGAAATTCATACAGAGTCTTATTAAACTTAAAAATTAAATCAATAAAATAATTTTCATTTTTTAATACTAAATCATTTCCTATTTCCTCTATAATACTCTTTGAAATAAAAATATCTTTTCTAATTTTATCTAATTCACTAAATACTTCTTCTTTATCAAGTAAATTTATTGGACAATCAAATACAGGTGAAAGTCTATATACAAACTTACTCACTCCTTGAATCATTCCTTGGTTCACCATTTTTTTGAATGGTTCTTCAGTGCTTACTTTGCCAATATCTTTTAAGAATTTATGCCAAAATCTTGAGTACAATAGATGTCCAACTGCATGCTCTGAACCACCAACGTAGAAGTCAACATTCTGCCAATATTCCTGTGCTTCTTTGCTTACTAATTCATCTGGATTTTTTGGATCCATGTAACGCAGGAAATACCAAGAACTACCAGCATAACCAGGCATTGTATCGGTTTCCATGTGTGTGCCTTCGCCATTTTGAGTAACCCATTCTGTGGCTGTTGCCAAAGGACTTTCGCCTGTTCCTGTTGGTTTGTAAGAATCAACATTTGGTAAAATTACAGGCAATTTATCTTCTGCAATAGTGTGAATAATTCCGTCTTTATCATAGTAAATTGGAAACGGCTCGCCCCAATATCTTTGTCGTGAATAACCTGCATCACGCATACGGAAATTCACTTTACCATAACCCAATTTTTGCTCTTCTAATTTTTGAATTAAAGTAGTTGTTGCTTCTTTATAATTCAAGCCATTTATAAAATCAGAGTTGATATATTTTCCTTCTTTTGTTGCATCAGCTTCATTCTCTATATTTTGCTGTGCATCTAAAATTGGAATGATTGGCAGATCAAATTTCTTTGCAAATAAATAATCACGCTGATCGCCTGATGGAACAGCCATTACTGCGCCAGTTCCATAACCAGCCAATACATAATCTGCAATATACACAGGCACTTCTGTTTGTGTAAACGGATGCAATACATATGCACCTGTAAATTGACCTGAAACTACTTTTTCTGCTTGTCTTTCAATATCTGATTTTGATGCACATAATTTTTTATAATCTTCTACAGCACCAATAAATTCTGGTGTTGTGATTTGATTAACCAAATCATGTTCAGGTGCGATTACTAAAAACGAAACACCAAAAACAGTATCTACTCTTGTGGTAAAAACATCTACTTTTTCTGCATAATTTTTTAATGGAAAAGACACCATCGCACCGATTGATTTTCCTATCCAATTGCGCTGCATATCTTTCATGCTTTCGCTCCAATCAAGCGTATCTAAACCAGCCAACAAACGTTCTGCATATGCTGTGATACGCAAAAACCATTGTGACATTTTTTTCTTTTCAACAGGATGACCGCCACGTTCTGACACACCATTTACAATCTCATCATTTGCTAATACTGTACCTAATGCAGGACACCAATTTACGAACGATTCTTTCTGAAATGCCAAACGATATTCCATTAAAATATCTTGTTGTTGTTTGGCTGAAAATGCTTTCCATTCATCAGCAGAAAATTCAGGTACATCTACTGTTGTGTAGGCTGTATTGTTATGATTGCCATGTTCTTCAAAGTGTTTGATTAAAACAGAAACATTATAAGCACATTGATTTTTATAGCAATAAATAGAATTGTATAGTTTAAGAAATATCCATTGTGTGTGTTTGTAATATTCGGGTTCGCATGTTGTTACTTGTCTTTCCCAATCATAGCAAAAACCGATTTTTTTTAATTGCTCGATGTATGTTTCAATGTTTTTTTTCGTAGTGATTTCCGGATGCTGACCAGTTTGAATGGCGTATTGTTCTGCAGGCAAACCAAACGCATCAAAACCCATTGGATGCAATACATTGAAACCTTTCATGCGTTTGTAACGCGCATAAATATCAGAGAAAATATAGCCTAATGGATGACCAACATGCAAGCCTGCGCCACTTGGATATGGAAACATATCCAACACATAATATTTAGGTTTATCAGAAGTATTCTCTACTTTATAAACTTTGTTATCGTTCCATTTTTTTCTTGCTTCTTCTTCTATTTTCTGAAAATCGTAAATCATAGTTTTTTCTTTTTTAATCGCTGATTATTTTTTTCACGCAAAGGCGCAAAGAACGCAAAATTAATTTTTATTTTTCGACTATTATTTCGCAAAAATAAGTAATGAAAAATAAAAGAAAGCATGAAAGTCTTTATGCTTGTGTTAGAAGCAATAAAAAAAGCCTTAACAAAAGTGTTAAGGCTCAAAGACTTTAGGGTAAATCACATCCATTTGGCTACAAAAGCATTGAGGTCTTTTCTAAGCTTATTGAATAGCAATTCGAACGTCTGAAATCTATCTCTTAATTCTGTGTGATCGTCTATTTTTCTTCTGTCTGTTGCAACAGGATTTTCTTCCACATTCTTAACAATGTTACTTTCACAATCATTGATATCATGCCTTAAAATATCAATTTGTTCAGATTGAATAATGAGTTTATTTTGAAAGCGCTCAATCCATGCATGTATTTCTCTGTCTGTATTTTTAGAAGAAACTTCGGTTAATCTGGATTTCATCGTGTCAACATCATCTTCATAGAAAGAAAGCACATTCAGCCATTCTTTGTGTTCGTGGTGTAGATCTGTTAAATATTTTTGTGTTTGCATACTTATTTTGTTTGATTCAAATGTATATGAATCAACAACAGAGAAACATGATAAAAATCAGTTTAAAATATGACTTTCAAAACTACTCGGTTGCCAGTTTTTCAACTAAGCGATTGGCTAATTTTTCTACGTCATTTGGCCAACGTGCAGAAGTTAAGTTTCTGTCTTCTACTAAAAAAGGAACAAAACTACTGAAGCCTGTTTTGAAATTTGTAGCATTTTGTAAGTAGGTTTCTACTTCATCTTGTAAGTATGTTTCGTAAGTTTTGTAGTAATCGTTAAGCTTCCATTTTGTAATATAATACGCCAGTTTTTCTAAGGATTTTGTCAAGCCTGTTAATTGATAATCATACACAATGCTTTTACCTGTTAATGGATCCATACTACGTGCCAATACCAATGTTCCATGGCAAACCGAGCCAATTTGCTTATTTAATTTAAAGAAATCTACGATCTTATTTTGCAATGTTTTACTTTCTAAATACTGGCGCATTCCTTTTGCATGACCACCAGGCAAAAACAACATATTGTAATCTTCAGGTTTGATGTCGCCAAACTTTATTGGATGCAGAAACTCATTAGATTTTTGCATTTCACGATAAGCTGCAATGGCATTTGGCTTTGCTCCTAATTGACCAAAAATAACGCCTGTTAAAAGCAATGGATCTGTTTCGCCAACTACAGCATTTTCTGTAGCAAATGTAATATCAATATTATTTTGCTTAAAAATTTTCCAAGTAATGGAAACTTCTGTGGTGTCAAAATCTTTATCAGGAATTGGTATGAGAACTTTTTTTGAATTTGTCTGAACCATGGATTTTTTTGATTTACATGATTTTGTCTGAATCACAGATTTTAAAGATTAAAAGATTTCGCTGATTCAGTTTCTGTGTAATCTTTAAATCCATTAATCTGTGTTTCAAATATCCGTTTTAATCATTGCTTTATCCTGATTTTCTTTAAAAAAATGCGGATATTTTTCATGCAATAATTTCACAAACATATCGTGCGGTACATCATGGAAAGAACCATATTCTTTTAAATATTCCATGAACAGCTCTCCTTTTTCATCGTATTGCTGAAATATAGAATCGTGTTCACCATCAAATTCCATTGGCATTACACCAAGATGATCGCATAATTCTTTATTAAATGCAGGTGTTGCTTTCACCCAATCTCCATTTAAATAAATATCTGTACAAGCATGAAAAACCAATACATCTGTTTTTAAAATCTCTATCAATTTCTCAACACCAATATGATTTTTCACATCAAAAAAACAAAGCCGGCTTGGAATATTTGCAGCTCGCAGGCAAGCAGCCAGCAAGCAAGCTTTTTCTATACAATAACCACTTCTGCTTTCTCTATTAAACAATGAACTTGCTTTCATGGCGTTATGATTCAAATCAATATTATATGGATTATATCGCCAGCCATCGCGCACCGCATAATATAATTTTACGGCAATTTTTGTTTTATCAATTTCGTTACCTATTGTATTTTTCACGAAACGTTGAATATCCGGTTGTTCGCTGTCTACAAAAAATGTTGGACGCAAATACAATTCAATTCCTAAAGGCGCGTTGTTCATACAGCAAAAATACATAATCGCACAGGCTGTGTATAACGAAACAGATTAAGTAATTAAAAAATCATTATTTTCGCAAAATATGTCAGAAGATCTAGAGCAAAAAGTACCGAAAAAACGGAAACCAAGTTTTATTTATGCGATCATCAGCATCGCTATGATATTGTTTATCATAGGTTTATTCTCATTTGGCGTTTATACCATACAAAAAAAGATAAATGAACTTAAGGAAAGCGTGCAGATAGATCTGAACCTTAAAACAGATGTAAGTGAAGCGCAGAAAACAGCCATTCAAAACTATTTAAAAAAGCAAAATTATATATCTCACGTAGAATATGTCAGCAAAGACCAGGCTGCTGAGGAATTTCAGCGAAAATTAGGTCAGAATTTTACGGAAACTTTAGGCTATAATCCATTGTACGATTCTTACAGAGTAAGCTTAAAAGCAGAATTTTCTAATCCGGAATTTATTAAAGATGTAAAATCAGCGTTTCTATCAAATGCTGGTGTTGAAGAAGTATTTTATTCTACAGATGCAGTAAACAGTACAGCTGCCACGTTACGACCTATTACTATCGGTATCGTTATACTGAGCATTATTATGCTTGTTATCGCTTTTTTAATTATTGACAACACGATTCGTTTAATGATGTATTCGCAACGATTTACCATTAGAAGCATGCAGCTTATTGGCGCAAACGAATGGTTTATTATCAAACCTTACATTATAAAATCAGTTGTTTCGGGTTTGATGAGTGCAGGTGTTGCTATTTTATTCCTTATTGGAATCATTTACTTAACAATTTATAAGTTTTCACTTACGTTGATAACACAAGATTTTGTAACTTTGCTGTTTATCGCAATCGGATTAGTTGTTTTTGGTATATTAATTTCCATGACAAGTACTTACCTTGCTGTAAATAAATATTTAAGAATAAAATTAGACGAGCTTTATTAAAGATAATAACATGGCAAAAAACCAACCAAATCCTAAGAATAATCCTGTAAAACCTGTTGCTAAAGCGCCACAGGCAACTGTTAGAAATGTACAGAAAACCAAAAGCTCAAATGATAGCTTTTTCCGTTTGCCAAGCAGCCAAAACAACACCTTGTTATTTGATAAAACAAATTACATAATTTTAGGAATCGGTGCATTTTTAATTGTACTTGGATTTATCTTAATGAGCGGTGGCAACACAGATCCAAAAGTATTTAACGAAGCGGAAATCTATTCTTTCAGAAGAATTACTTTAGCGCCAATTACAGTAATTGCAGGATTTATTATAATCATTGTGGCTATTCTTAAAAAACCAAACTCAACTATAAACGATGAGTTATAAACTATAAAAATTTAGCCTTACTATTTATTTATCGTTTATCGTTCATAACTTATCGTTACATGACTATTATCCAAGCTATTATTATCGCCATTGTAGAAGGCTTAACAGAGTTTTTGCCAATTTCTTCTACGGCGCACATGAAATTTCTGAACCCTATTATTGGTGTTCAGGCAACTGCATTTTCTGATCTGTTTGAAATCGTTATTCAATTTGCAGCGATACTTTCTGTGGTGCTTTTATTCTGGAAAAAATTCTTCGACTTTAACAATATCAAGTTTTATTTAAAGTTGATCGTTGCAGTAATTCCAGCACTCATTTTTGGTGCTTTACTTAAAAAATACATTGATGCTGCTTTAGGAAATCTTACTGCAATTGCTATTGTAATGATCGTTGGTGGAATTATTTTATTGTTTGTAGATAAATGGTTTACGAAGAATGAAATCGACGACGAAAAACAAATAGAGTATCCAACGGCTTTGAAGATCGGTTTGTTTCAAGTATTGAGTATTATTTTTCCTGGTTTAAGCAGAAGTGCAGCAACTATTATTGGTGGTATGAGTCAGAAACTAACACGCAAAGCTGCTGCCGAATTTTCTTTCTTTTTAGCTGTTCCAACTATGTTTGCTGCAAGCTGCAAAAGTTTGTTAGATGTTTACCAGGAAGGCAGCATTACTTTTAGTTCTAATGAAATTATTACTCTAATTATTGGCTGTGTGGTTGCATTTATTGTTGCTACTTTATCTATAAAGTTGTTTGTGCAATTTGTGAAAGATAAAGGTTTTAAATTGTTTGGAATTTATAGAATCATTTTAGGTAGTGTGGTTTTGATTGTGCTTTTATTTTTTAATAAATAGACACTTCGACAAGCTCAGTATGACAATTTGATAAACTCAGTATGATAAGAACATGGCAAAAGAAATGAATTTTATAGAAGGTGAAGTTATCTTAATTGATAAGCCATTGGATTGGACAAGTTTTGATGTTGTAAACAAAATAAAATTTGCACTAAAAAAAAAATATGGTCAAATAAAAATTGGTCATGCAGGCACTTTAGATCCAAGAGCAACAGGACTTTTAATTCTTTGTACAGGTAAGAAAACAAAGGATATTCAGCAAATACAAGATGCTGATAAAACTTATACAGGCACTTTTTTTTTAGGTGCAACTACTGAATGTTTTGATACCGAAAAAGAAGTCAATCAAACCTTTGATATTACAGGAATTACTGATGACGATCTTATAAAAAATGCAACAACATTTATTGGTGAGCAGCAACAATTTCCACCGATTTTTTCTGCTGTAAAAATTGATGGTCAACGTGCGTACGATTTAGCGCGTGCCGGAAAAACAGTAGAAACGAAATCGAAATCTATTACGATTAAGAAGTTTGACCTTACAAAAATAGAATTACCACTTATTGATTTTCATGTAGAATGCACGAAAGGAACTTATATCAGAAGTTTGGCAAATGACTTCGGCGCAAGATTAAATAACGGTGCTTATTTATATGCTTTACGCAGAACAAAAATTGGTAATTATTCTGTTGATAATGCTTTTACTGTTGAACAATTTATGGAAAAAATCGTATCATTATAATACAAATTGATAGCATCGCTTTGAGCGATACTATCAATAAAAGAATTAAAAATGCAGATTCATAAAAGCTTAGATAATTTACCAACTTTTAAAAATGCGGTGCTTACCATTGGTACTTATGATGGTGTGCATTTTGGTCATCAGCAGATTATAAAAAGACTGAATGATATTGCAAAAGAAATTGATGGTGAAAGTGTTTTGCTGACATTTGATCCGCATCCAAGATTGGTGTTGCATCCTGAAGATGATACCTTGAAACTAATTTCTACTATTGATGAAAAAGAAGAATTACTTTCTACTTTTGGCTTGAATCATATAGTAATTGCTGAGTTTTCGAAAGATTTTGCTTCGATGGAAGCGGAAGATTATGTAGAAAAAATTCTCATCAATAATTTTCATCCGAAAAAAATAGTGATTGGCTACGATCATCATTTTGGAAAAGATCGTAAAGGAAATATTGACTTGCTGAGACAACTTTCTACCAAATATAATTACGATGTTGAAGAAATTTCTGCGCAGACTTTAGATGAAATAAAAGTAAGTTCTACCAAGGTTCGCAACTTTTTATTAGAAGGAAAAATTAAGGAAGCGAACCTTCTATTAGCACATCCGTTTACGATAAAAGGCAAAGTGGTTCATGGTGATAAAATTGGCAGAATTTTGGGTTTTCCTACTGCTAACATCGACATTTCAAATCCACATAAATTAATTCCGGCATCAGGTGTATATGCTGTGAAAATAAAAATTGACGGTAATTTTTTTAAAGGTGCTTTAAGTATCGGTTATCGTGAAACGGTTTTTGATAATAGTAAACTGACGATTGAAGTTTTCATTTTAGATTTCGACGGCGATTTATACAACAAAGATTTAGACATGATCTTTGTAGATTATCTTCGACCACAAATAAAATACGAAAATTGGGATTTGTTAAAAGAACAAATTGAGAAAGATGTGAAAGCTATTAGACAATTAATGATGAACGATTAACAATTAATTGTCGTTATTGCTAAAGCAAAATATAAACATCAAAGACTATCTTAACCATTGACTAATATCTAAAGACCATCGCAATATGTGGAATATCGTCTTCCATGTACCACTCGCCTTCTACAACAAAACCATAGCTTTCATAAAATTTTTGCAGGTATAATTGCGCGGAAATTTTTATTGGTAAGTATCGAAATACTTTTACAATCTTTTCCATTGCTTTAGACATCAATTGTCTGCCAAAACCTTCTTTTCTGTATTTAGTTTTACTAACCACACGACCGATGGATGAATATCCATTATAAGAAATTCCTTCAGGCACCAAACGACAATAAGCGACCAGTTCATCATCATTATACAACATCAAATGATAGCATTTTTTGTCTTTGTCATCAATATCTTTATAAATACAATTCTGTTCTATTTGGAAAACTTCTTCGCGTAATTGCAAAATATCATACAATTCAGGAATTGTCAGATCATCGAAATATTTAAGAATGGTTTGTTGCATGATAGATTCTTCGATAAACTCAGAATGACATTTTATATGTTATTCACCAAAATATTCAGCGTAGATATTTTCTGTTTCGTAGAGCTTAATGCTGTGTAATTTACATTCTGTGATATGTGGTTCTAATTGTTCCCAAATAATTTTCACCAGATTTTCTGTAGTTGGATGAATTGTTTTAGGAATAAAATCAACATCTAAATTTAAATTAGTATGATCCAATTTATCCACCACTTTTTCTTTCATTAATGAACTTAATTCTTTCACATTTATAATAAAACCTGTGTCAGGATTTGGTGTGCCTTTTACGGTTACGTACAAAACATAGTTATGACCATGCCAGTTTTTATTAGCGCATTTGCCAAAAACAGCATCATTTTGTTCTTCAGACCAATAGTCGTTATAGAGTCTGTGTGCTGCGTTGAAAGTTTCTCTTCTTGTTAAATAAATCACGATGCAAATTTAGTCATTAGTGAATAGTGATTAGTAATTAGTCTTGTATTTTTTTTATTAAATTTGAACATGTTAATCACCATTGTTGCTGCCACGAAGTTAGAATTGAAGCCATTATTTGATAAATTTCAACCTAAAGAAGACATTTTTAAAGGTTTGTTTATTGCAAATGAAAACCTGCATTTTTTAATTACAGGAATGGGTATGTTGAATACTTCAGCGCATTTGGCGTTATATACTTCAAATTTTGAAAGGGATTTTTTTATTGACGCTGGAATTTGTGGCGCATTTAACAGGAATTTTGAAATTGGTGATGTCGTACAGATTTCATCAGAAACCTATGGTGATTTTGGAGTTGAAAATGACGAAGAATTCCAGGATTTTTTTGATTTAGGTTTTATTGATAAGAAAGAAGACGCGTTTCAATATGGGTTGTGTGAACCTATTTTATCTGATCTTCATACAAAAATAAATTTACCAAAAGCTACTTCAATTACGGTAAATAAAGTACATGGCAACGAAAAGACGATAAAAATTATTGAACAAAAATATAAAGCTGATACTGAAAATATGGAAGGCTTGGCTTTTTATTATGTGCTGAAATTAATCAATAAACCAAGCATTGAGATTCGTTCGATTTCTAATTACGTGGAAAGAAGAAACAAAGAAAACTGGAATATTAAAGATGCTGTGGAGAATCTGAATAAAGAGATTAGCAAGATTATAGAGATGAGAGATGAGAAATGAGATGTTGGATGTAAATTACAATTCAACATTCATCATTAAAAATTATACATTCGTTTCTCGCACAATGTATAATGGACGTTGTTTTACGTTGTCCATAATTCTGCCTAAATATTCGCCGATAATACCAAGGCATATTAATTGTACACCGCCAATAAATAAGATGCTTACCATTAATGAAGACCAGCCTTGTACGGTATCTGCTTTTATATATTTTTGATACAAGGTATAAAGTATAACCAGGAAAGAAATAAATGACACTAAGAAACCCATGTATGTTGCCAGTCTTAATGGTAAATTTGAAAATGCGGTAATGCCATCAAAAGCAAAAGAAAACATTTTAGAATATGAGTAGTTGGTGGTTCCTGCAAGTCTTTCATTTCGTTTATATAAAACTGAAGATTGATTGAAACCTGTCCATGCAATTTGTCCGCGCAGAAATTTATTGTGCTCAGGCATGGAAACAATAATGTCTTTTATTTTCTTAGAAATAATCCTGTAATCGCCGGTATCTAAAGGTATTGGCACATCTGATAAGCGATTGATGAAACGGTAGAAAAATTTTGCGGTAAGCAATTTATGCCACGACTCGCCTACTCGTTGCTCGCGTTGTGCATATACGACATCATAGCCTTGCTGCATTTTTTTATAAAGCTCAATTATCAGTTCCGGTGGATCCTGCAAGTCTGCATCAATAATAACAACAGAGCTTCCTTTAGCATGTTCCAAGCCTGCAAAAACAGCCAGTTGATGACCAAAGTTCTTACTGAAATCAATATATTTTATTTGAGGAAACTTAAAAGACAGCTTCTTAATTTCAAATAAAGAATTGTCTGAACTTCCATCGTTTACAAAAATAATTTCATAATCGTTAGAGATGGATGTCAGCACATTTACAAGTCTTTCATGCAAGACCAATAAATTGCTTTCTTCATTAAAAACAGGAACTACTACTGAAATATCCACGAACAAATTTAAGAATTCAGATTTAAGAATTCAGATTTATTTTGAATGAAAATTTGGGTTCCGGAATAATATCAATTCAACCAAACCTTTTTTAGTTTGATAAACCGAAGTCCAGTTTTTTAATTGTTGAATTTGTTCATCAGAAAAATCATTGCCTACATTAGAAAATAAAACGTATGGAATTGAATCCATAGATCTACCATTTACATTTATCATTCTTATCGTATCATCCATCATATCTGTTTGTTTCCTGCTGGCATCCATTGGAAAAACCGTTCCGATATTGAATCTGTCTACATGAAAATCTCTTACGTATGAATTAAAGAAATCATCTCTTGCTTTGGTGTAGGAAGTTTGTTCTAAGGTACAATCCCAACCGTTAGAGACAGGAACAGGATAGATTAAAAAATGACCAAGTATCAAAATGCATACTGTAATAACTGTATAAACTGCCTTTTTATTGCCAAGAAATTGGATCACCGGAAACAACATCAACACATACACAATTAAAAAATAACGATGGTTAATTGGATTCTTGAATGGTAAAAATGCTATTGAAAAAATGATAAACGGAATTAACCAAAACAAAGTATAATGATCAAACTTTCTTTTTTGCATGAAGTAAAATATCGACAATAAAGAAAGAATTATAATTCCTACATCAAAGAAACAGCGTGCAATAGAAACACTATTTTTAAATACACCGAAAGCATTTACAATACCACGTTGTTCGCTCCAGGCATCAGTATTTGTTGATAGAAACCAACCTGTTTGCGTGTAATGATAATAAATCCAGATTGTAATAATTAGTAATGATGGAATAAAATACAAATTCCATTTCAGCCATAATTTTATGTTTTTATTTTCTAAGAAAAAGACAGTAACAGAAAGTGATGCCAAACAAAATAAACCACGCAATGAAACGCCAACTATTACAATTAAAATGATTGACAGTAAAATCTTCTTATTTTTTAAAATGCACAGTAATGCTGATAAGTATAAGCTTAGTAAAACCGCATCATAACTAATCATGCAATATTGCGTAATAACTGCAGGAATTGAAAAAAACAATATCAGTCCAAGATATTGCTGTCCTTTTGCAAACTGAAAATGTTTAAGGATTTTTATAAAAGATAAAATTCCAAGCAATGTAAATGGCAACATTGCTACATGCGCCGCAAATAAACTTTTACCTAATAAATGATAAAAGCATGTAATATAAAAATAGAATAATGGTGGATGACCTGCATCAAACTGTGATGGTGTTATCAGGTTTTGTAAGCCATTTTCAAAAAAATATTGAGTGATGGTTGAAGTTAGGATCGTGTCCCAAAAAAATGGAAGATCTAAGGAAAATGCATTGATGACAACTGCTAATGCAATTGCAATAATGTATATCATTTTTTCATTTTTCATGATTTGTATCACGTAAAGTACGCAAAGAAGCAAAGAACGCAAAGGTTTTTTTTATAAATAATATGCTGTAATTTTGCATCATGCAAACACTTACACTTGCCATTTCTCCTTGTCCGAACGATACGTTTATTTTTGATGCTTTACTACATAAAAAAATTGATACAGAAGGTTTGGATTTTGATTTGATTTTTGCTGATGTTGAACAATTGAATCAAGCAGCTTTTCAACAAAAATATGACGTTACAAAATTGAGTTACCATGCCTTTGCTTATGTTTCTGACAATTATATTTTAATGCATTCAGGAAGTGCGCTTGGCAACAATTGTGGTCCAATGTTGATTGGCAAAAAGGAGCTTTCTGATGAAGAAGTGAATGAATCTAAAATTTGTGTTCCGGGAAAATATACCACGGCGAATTTTTTATTTTCTTTAAAATATCCAAACGCAAAGCATAAAGAATATGTGGTGTTTTCTGAAGTGGAAAATAAGGTATTGAATGATGAATTTGATGCAGGTGTGATTATTCATGAAAACAGGTTTACTTACGAACAAAAAGGGTTAAAGAAAATTATTGATTTAGGAGAATTTTGGGAACAGACTTATAAAGTTCCAATTCCGCTTGGTGGCATTGCCATTAAAAGAAATATAGATGTTGATATTCAAAAATCTGTAGAAAGAGTAATTAAAAGAAGCATTGAGTTTGCGTTTGTAAATCCTGATTCTTCTAAAGATTTTGTGGCACAACACTCACAGGAAATGAGTGAAGCGGTTTGTCGTCAACATATAAACTTGTATGTAAATAAATATAGTTTGGAATTAGGTTTTGATGGCGAATATGCTGTAAATACTTTATATAAAATTGCTCAGGAAAATAAAATTATTCCTGAATTGAATGAACCTATTTTTGTTGTCTAATGCACGCTTTCATCATGGTGATGAACAAGCCATCATTTGTGAGATTGCTTCGTTCCTCGCAATAACGCGAACTCACTTGCAATAAGGTATTACTTCTTTGCCAAATCAACGAAAATGTCCCAAAGTTCTTCGTAAGGTATGATTTCCCAATCGGCGATGATATAGTTGTTTTGTTTGCGTAATTCTGCAACTTCTGTCCAATTGGCTTTCTGCATTTCCTTGCCTAAGAATCCTGATTTTTCTGACTTTAACAAAAGACTTAAAAAAAGATGGTTTCGCTTATATGTATTATCATTCAGGTAACGTGAACGGTACACACGCAAGGCATCCATCTTAGAGAATAATAAGTTATAATCTTTACGTGCCATTTGGAATAACATCTCAATGATACGAATGGCAAAATTATAACCTGATTTATCTTTGGTGTTGACCGGCACTTCATTTAAAAATTTCGGTAAGCTGAATTTATATTCACCTTGATTTAAATAGCTATCCATAAACACCCAATATGCATGATAGATTTTCCACTTTTCTGTGATCTGATCTGCCTGGCGTTTAAATGATTTATTGTCTAAAACTTCTTCATAGACTTTATATGCTTCAGGTAAATTTTTATTCTGCAGATAAAGCTTAAACTCTGTTTCTTTTAATAAAAACCAATTGTAGTTACCTTCAGGAATACTTATGTAAGATTCGTCTTTTATTAGGTTTAATCCTGCTTCAAATTGCCTGGTTGATAAGATCGCCGATAGCTTAAAAAGTACAATAATGATTTTCCTTGTATTTGTAAAGGCTGATGAATTATTTATCATCAGCTGTTCTGCTTCATTCGATATTTCAATCAGTTTATAATATTCATTATTTTTTTGATAAAATTCTAATGCTAAAAAGTAATAGAAGAATGTGATTTCGGTATTATTCAATACATTTTTTATATTTCGCAATTCTTCCAAATTGGCACTTACACTCTGTAATAATTCGTCTGTAATTGGTGCTTGATTCTCAAAACAAATTGCTGATTTATAGTACAGAAATTTCGCATACTGTTCTTTTTGAGCTAATTGTATATATTTTAGATAATTCTCTTCCTCTTTAGCAAAAGCTTTTGAATCACCTTTAAGCGCATAATAGCTCAACAGATAAAAGGAATAGTTCCTTTGAATGTCATAAAAATTGTATTGTGCTGCTTTTGCATAATTCTCTTTTACCAATTCATATACAAGCTTTGTTGTTCCTGTAAGCTGAATAATAATCTCTAAAGTCTGATTGTGTGTAAGGCATTCATAATATGTTCTTCCTCTGTCATTATTAAAGATTTCTTCGGTATCAAATAATAATATGGATTTTAAAATTTTACTTTTAAATCTTGATTTTAATTTTCTGTATCGTGGATCTTTATCTTTATTTCCATACAAATAGTTTGCAGCGGAAGCATCATCATTAATCGCGCCTGATTCTATTCCTTCATACAATTGATAATAAAGATTCGTGCTATTTTTATTAAGGAAAGTTTTGTCAAAAATATCAATTTTTGATAAACGCTTTCTATTAACAATTTTTATAAGTTCTTTCAGAGTATCCATATAGTCACAATTTTAATAATCATTTTTATTTCAATCTACTGTAAATAAGTGAATTACAAACTATATACACAAGATAATAAATATTTTATGCTGTCACAATGGTAAGAAAAAATAGTTGATTAATATCAATTAAAGGTTTTAGTTTTACGTCGTTAAGTGGTATTAACATTTTTGATGAAACCAGCAATGCTCAACATGCTGCCTTCATTATCAGACTCAACTAAATTAGAGCATGATAAACCCAAATAAAAAATTATTTACCACTAAAAAACATTTATAACTTAAAACCCAACATTTAAACCTGTCACAAAAATGAATTAAAAACCCGCAAGAACTACATATAACTGTATGATTATCATTGATTTGATTTATCGTAAATATTTCCACCTACAAGGATATACAGTCACATATTTCGCATTTTCGTAATATGATATGCAGAATAAGTTGCTAACTTTGTGTTAATAAAAAAAACACTTATGGGACTTATTGTAGCAATCATCTTAGCTTTATCGCTTAACACATCTATTGTTGATCCGTCAGGAAACAAATCTATTGTTGATCCTTCAGGAAACAAATCTATCGTTGATCCATCTGGCAACAAAATTGTTGATCCATCTGGTAATAAAACTATTGTCGATCCATCTGGCAACAAAATCGTTGATCCATCTGGTAATTAAAAAGTATTTTATTTCCCCCACTATAAATAAAATAGTTAGTAATTAGTTCTTACTCAGAGTGACTTTTGTCACTCTGTTTTTTGTACTAATCTGAAGAAAAATTTTATTTAACTGATTGATTAAGGATCTTCTTATATTGGAAGCTGAACAGAAGTAGCAATCATGTTGGAAGTAGCTTTTGCTAATAATTTATTGTCTGCTGAAAATAGTTTACTATCAAGGTGTAATATAGTTTTTCCGGCTCTTAGTACCTTTCCCACTCCAATTACGATATCACCTTCTTTGGCAGATTGTAAATAATCTACACTCATATTTATTGTTGCAAAACCTGTTGGTCTGCCTAATGTAAAGGAAGCGGCACCCATTACTTCATCTAAAATAGTTGCCATGATACCGCCATGTAAAATACCAATTGGATTGAGCATATATTTTTCTACCGTAAATTGCATTTTCACTTCACCTTCTTCTGCTTCTAATACTTTTGCCTGCAACCAATCCATCAATGGATAATCATATTGCCATTTGTCTTTATCTATCTGATTTCTAAGCAATTCTACGCGTTTATTCATATAATAGTTTTAAGCAGTAAGTTATAAGTAAAATAAATTCAAATTTAAGCAACAACTTCGTCTCTGTTAAATTCAGAAGTTAAGTGAAAGTGAATATCAGGATAATCAGTTTGAGTTAGTCTTAATATCCATTCTGAACTTGCCAGGAAAACAGGCTTATCATCTTTATCGAATGCAATATAATTAGATTTTGTCCTGATAAACTCCGTCAACTTCGCAGCATTTTCACTGGTTATCCAGCAAGCTTTATAATATTGTAAAGGCTTAAACTGGCAAGAAGCACCATATTCATGCAATAATCGATATTGAATTACTTCGAATTGCAGTTCGCCAACTGTACCAACTATCTTAGCCTGTGTTGTATGTACTGTAAATAATTGTGCCACACCTTCTTCTGTTAACTGACGGATCCCTTTTTCCAGCTGTTTGGTTTTCATCGGATCTGTATTTACCAATTCCTTAAAAATTTCCGGAGAAAAATTGGGAATACCTTTGAAATACATATTTTCACCTTCTGTTAGTGTGTCGCCAATTTTAAAATTTCCGGTATCATTCATACCAATTACATCACCAGGATAGGCATCTTCCACAATATTCTTATCTGAAGCCATAAAAGTAACAGGATTGCTAAAACGTAGTTCCTTCTTCAATCTTGTGTGGTAGAAAAACTTGTTACGCTCAAATTTGCCTGAACATACTCGTAAAAAAGCAATTCTGCTTCTATGATTCGGATCTATATTAGCATGAATTTTAAAGATAAATCCGGTTAGCTTTTCTTCTGTAGGAATAACAACACGTGTGTTTGTATTTCTGCCTCGCGGCGATGGTGCGATACGGATAAAAGTTTCCAATAATTCTCTCACACCAAAGTTGTTTACGCCTGAACCAAAAAATACCGGTGCAATTTCACCTGTTTTATATTTTTCTTCATCAAAAGTTTCATACACACCATCTATCAATTCCACATCTTCGCGCAGCTTATCAGCATCACGTTCGCCTAATTGCTTATTAAGTTCTGCATCATTTAAATCATCAATGCTTACAAACTCTTCTTCTACTTTTGTAGAGGATGCCCTGAATAAATTAAGCTGATGATCATACAGATTATAAACACCTTTAAACAGCTTTCCGCCACCAATTGGCCAGGAAAGCGGACGAACTTTAATGAATAATTTCTGCTCTAACTCATCTAATAGATCGAAAGGATCTTTTCCATCTCTATCCATTTTATTAATAAATACAATTACCGGTGTATTTCGCATGCGACAGACTTCCATCAATCTTTCGGTTTGCATTTCCACACCTTTCACACAATCTACTACTAATATAACACTGTCGACAGCTGTTAAAGTCCTGTAAGTATCTTCCGCGAAATCTTTGTGACCTGGTGTATCCAGCAGGTTTATCAAAGTATTTTGATATTCAAATGTCATTACAGATGTAGCTACCGAAATACCTCTTTGTTTTTCAATTTCCATGAAATCTGACGTTGCTGACTTCTTAATTTTGTTGGATTTTACAGCACCTGCAGTTTGTATAGCACCACCATACAGCAAAAACTTCTCTGTTAAGGTTGTTTTTCCGGCATCTGGGTGAGATATGATGGCAAAAGTTTTTCTGCGATGTATTTCTTCGAGTATGGTTGACATTTCGTTTCTGTATAAAATTGAATGCGAAATTAAGCATTATAAGATTAGCGAAATATAAAATATTGCTTCTAAAATGTTTGCAGAAATTAGTTTTATGAAATAACCGTATGAATTTAAAAGATGAAATTTATAAAACCGGCAATGTAATGTTGACGTTTTTAATTTATGGTAATAGATTTATGATATTGAATTTCTCAAAATCAACATAATTTACCAATTCATCTGTAATGAGTATTTTTTCAAATTTTGCATTCCATACAATTTCTTCTTTACGATAAGATGTATTGGTATATGTATCCTGACTGTAAGAATTATCATAAACTTTTAATTGCAATACAAACTCAGGTTCACTATGCTCAAACTCTTCTTGAGTCATTGCATAAAAAGGACTTTTATCATCCATTGGATGAACAATCGTCCACGAAGTGGCAAGGTAAATAATTTCTTTTCGTTCTAATTCCAATTCAAAAAACTGGCGAGCAGGCGTTCCATCTACATCTACAAATAAAGAGGCAATCATACGAACCTGAGCATTTTGTAATTGATGATTTAACTTATTCGCCAAACGAAACATAATAGCATATCCTTCTTTGTAAGGTGATACTGCTCCTTTTTCAGAAAATAATATTTTTGGAATTGGCTTTGAAAAACGTGCATACAATAAACCGGTTACCACAGCAAAATAAATAACACCGGAAAGTGAATCTATTACAGCAATAAAACTTGCAATATTAGTTGCAGGATTGATACGACCATAACCAACGGTGGTGCTGGTTTGCGCACTAAAGAAAAAAAGTTCCCAATAATGACCGAAGCGTGTGTTTGATTCGATTCCATGAAAATGTGCCGAACCTAAAACAGCATCGTAAATTATGGCAAAGAAAGCACTTGAAATAAAAAAGAATACAACTACGATAGAAAAGAAAGTAACCCATTTAGTGTTTATCATCCAATGAAAAAAACTAAATCTATCAAACATCGAAAGACCTCTTCTGCTTACGTTGAATGAACCATCTTTATTTAATATACGCTGACCGATGCCACCTGTATTGGTTCCAAACCCAAATTCCTTTCCTTGCTGCTTAGCGCGTTTAAACATTGCCATATTCTGCAAAGATGGTGATTAGTTAAGAAATGTTAGGTATTTTTACAAAGAATTACTACTTTCAATATAAATATAAGCTGCTATGAAAAAATGGAATTTTACAAAAAAATTACTTCTGTTTTTCCTATTATTTAGTTCTTTTACCGCTGAAGCCACACATATTGTTGGTGGTGTTATGAATTACAGGTATTTAGGAAACAATAATTTTGAGATCAGCTTATTTGTTTATAGAGATAATTTAAGAGGCAGTCCAGGCGCACCTTTAGACGATCCGGCAATTATAAGAGTTTTTGATGGCAGTACAGAAACACAACAAGATTTTACTTTACCGTTTGATAGTTTTTTACCACTTGGTCAAATTGATCCGTGTGCAACTATTGATATTGTTGAAGATATAGATTGGACGAATTATAAAGGCATTATAAATTTGCCTCCAAATCCTAATGGATATACTGTTTATTACCAAAGATGCTGCCGAAATAATAGCATTGTAAATATCACCAGAGATCCATTCAGTAATGTTATAGAATGGGGTGCTACTTATTCTATAAATATTCCACCATCTGTCAATGGTCAGCATGTAAATAACAGTAGTCCTGTTTTTGTAAACTATCCGCCGGTATATATATGTGTTAATAAGCCAATTACTTATAACCATGCTGCAAGAGATGTTAATGGCGATAGAATTGTATATAGTTTGTGTGATCCTTTAAGTGGTGGTGATGTAGTAGATCCTTTTAATTTTGACAATGATGAACAACCACCGTTTACAAATGTACAATGGCGTCCACCTTACAACCTTTCTAATTTATTAGGCGGTACACCTTTAACTATTGATCCAAACACAGGTGTGTTATCAGGAACTCCAAATACCATTGGGCAATTTGTGGTTGGTGTTTGTGCGGAAGAATATAGGAATGGTATTTTACTAACCAGAACATTACGAGATTTTCAGTTTAACGTAGTAGACTGTGGATTACAAGTAATCAGCAGCTTTTTTGCACCAACTATTTTGTGTAATGATTTTACTGTCAATTTTCAAAATCAAAGTACTGGCGCCACTACCTACAAGTGGTATTTTGGTGATGGTGATTCTTCAACTTTACAAAATCCATCACATGCTTATGCTGATACAGGAAGATATTTGGTTACCTTAGTTTGTAATCAAGGACAATCTTGTAACTCTACTTTTTCACAGGTTATTTCTGTTCAATATAAAAGAATTGATGCTGATTTTACTGTTCAAAATACTTTCTGCTTAAAACAAGGCGATACCATTCGTTTTACAGACAGAAGTACTGATAGTTTAAATGTTGTAAGCTGGAATTGGAACTTCTCAAACAACCAAACTTCTACTTCACAACATCCAATTATTATATACGATGGCACTGCCGCTTCAATTTCTGCAACGCTTTTAGTAACTTCTGTTAATGGCTGTACTTCTACCATAACAAAAACTATTAATTTATTTCCCAAACCACCTTACACACTTACGCGTTCCATAAATAAATGTAGTTTGGAAACATCGCAACTAAATGTTTCTATGGCTGGAAACAATACATTTTCATGGACACCAACTACAGGTTTAAGCAATCCAAATATTGCAAACCCAACAACAACAGCACCTGTAAATACAACTTATTATGTTACCATAAAATCTGTAAATACCAACGGTGACACTTGTGTACAAAGAGATAGTGTGAAGGTAAATATCTTAAATACGCTTCAAATAAATGCAAATGATACTATTAAAGTTTGTAAAGATTCTGTTCGTTTAAGTGTTCCTGCAACAACAGGTCAAACAGTTATTTGGTCTACATCTAATACATTCGTTCCTATAATTGGCAGTACTGCAAGCATTAGTATTTTGCAAACTGTAACTATCCAAAAGTATTATGTAAAAGTTGCTTTAAACGGATGTGAAGCAATTGATAGTGTTGTGGCAATTTATAACGATACCATTCCAAATATAGATTTAGTAAACAATATTCTTCAGTGCAGTAATCAAGTGAATCTGTCAGCTATAATTGATAATAGCGAATCAATTATATGGTCAGCTTCGCCAACATTTATACCTGTTGTTTCTAACACAAATAATTATAGTACAGTACAAAACATCAAAACAGTAACCTATTATGTTCAGGCAAATTTCAGAAGCTGCAGTAACAAAGACAGTGTGAAAGTAACTATACAAGATACTTTACCAATCATCAGTTTAGTAGATACACTTAATATTTGCAGAGATGTCGTTCGATTAAATGCATCTGTAAGAAACTTCACTTCTGTGATCTGGTCAACGTCGCCAAGCTTCTCACCTGTTATTGGCAATAATGCAAGTATCGTGTTGTCACAATCAGCAACAACACAAGTTTATTACATCAAAGCGTTTTACAGAGATTGCGAAAAGACAGATAGTATTGTTGTAAATTATAATGATACCATTCCTGAAATACGATTAAATGACAGTGCATTTTTCTGTGGCAATTCAGTAAATGCTAATGCAATTATTACAAATGCAACTTCATTTGGATGGTCTGTTAATCCAGGTTTCACGCCTATATTTTCTCCACAAAATTCTTTTACTGCAATACAAACCGACAGCATCAAAATGTATTACCTAAAAGCAGATTATCGTTTTTGTTCCAATACGGACAGCATTAAAATACGTATTCAAAGCAGGCTGCCACAAATTGCAATAACAGATTCATTTTTTGTATGCGCAGACTCTGTACGTTTAGTTGGAAGAATTACTAATTACGATTCTGTGATATGGTCGTTTGATCCAGCATTTACTGATGTTTTTGCTACAACACCAAACATTACAGTTAGCCAAACGGAAGCTGAAAAAATGTACTATGTAAAAGTATATTATTTAGAGTGTGATGTTACAGACAGCTTTAGGGTTTTGTATAATGATACTACACCAAGAATATCATTATCATCGCCTGGCAGATTTTGCAGTGATAGTGTTTTTGCGTATGCTTTTGCTGATTTTTACACAAGTGTTGAATGGTATGACAGTCCTGATCTTTCGCATTTGATAGGAACTAATTTAACTTTACAAATTACGCAACCACAAGGAAAACATCGTTATTACTTTAAAGCCAATTATAAATTTTGTTCGTCTGTTGACAGCATTGATTTAGAAAATGTTTCTATAAAATATGTGAAGCAAAACGTAGAAGTATGTGATGGAAAAACAACACAATTAGATTTGAATATTCAAACACCTGTACAATATGATATTATCTGGTATGCTGATAATGATACGTTTGAAACTAACAATACTGATACGTTATCAATTACGCCAAAGACAACGCAGACTGTATTATTTTCAATAAATAATATTTACGGTTGCAAAGTTTATGACAGCTTAATTATTACCTTAAACCCATCACCGGCGATCGATGCAACGGTTGACAAGCCTATTATATTCAGAGGTGAGCAAGTTCAACTAAATGCAACACAAGGTCAAGGTTATAATTACATTTGGACACCTATGAATGTTGTTTCCGGTACAACTATATACAATCCGACTTCATCACCGTTACAAAATACAGTATATACAGTTGTAGTAACCAATGCAAACTTATGCGTAAATGAGGATACTGTGAGCGTTCAGGTATTAGATTACGAATGCAATAACACTCAAATATTTATACCAAATGCATTTACACCAAACAACGATGGAATAAATGATGATTTCAAAGTAAGATCAAGCATACTAACGAATATACATTTAGAAGTATACAACCGTTGGGGAAATAAGGTATTTGAAAGTAATGATATTAACAGTGGCTGGAATGGCGTCTATAAAGGACAATCTGCATCTGCTGATGTTTATGGATATTATTTTACAGGTGAATGTTTGCAAGGCGAAAAAATAACACTGAAAGGAAATGTAACTTTATTAAAATAATAGGTATATTTACGTAACAAGCCGTAATTGTTTATGTATTTACTAAAGATTAAAATGCCGTTATCTGTAATGGTTGTACTATTTTTATCATGCAGTAAAACAATTGCAAGCATTAATATTAAGGAGTTAAAAGCTATTGATAGTAATAATTGCCTAAATAATTGTTCTGTAAAATTAGTTACGCAAACAATCAACTCTACATTATTTTATTATTTTAGTAAGAACCCTATTCATATCAGCAATAACGTTATAAATTTTACGTTCACAAAGCAACAATACTGTGAATTAACAAAGTAATATATCAGCATGAAAAGATTATTTGCCCTTAGTTTATTTTTATTAGCAAAAATTACTTTTATTCAGGCACAAGTAAACGCTAATTTTACTATGAATTTTAATAAAGGATGTGCTCCTTTGCCTGTTCAATTTACTAATACTTCTACAGGAAATCCGGACAGCTGTTTTTGGGAATTAGGTATTAGCAACAATACATCTTCCAATTGCAATCCTGGTGCCATCTATCCAACAGCCGGAATTTACAACGTGAAACTAACCGTATTTAAAGGTGGTTTGAGCAGCAGCATTACGAAACAAATTATTGTATTTAAAAATCCTGTGGCAAATTTTGTGGCATCACCAAGAACAGGTTGCATTCCTGTAAACGTTCAATTTAATGATTTATCAACCATTGGCGATACAATCATTACAAGCTGGTTTTGGGACACAGGTGATGGCAAAAGTGAAACTATAAAAAACCCTTTACATGCTTATACATTTAGCGGCAATTTCGGCGTTTCATTAATTGTAAAAGATGCGAATGGCTGTACCAATACACTTACAAGAAACAATTATGAAAACATTTATGACACGGCAACATTGTCCATTTCTTTAAGCAGTAATTCATCCTGCACCTTGCCTGCTGTAATAAATTTCAACGCTGCTTCAAACGCACCAATTGGATCGGTTTATTCCTGGAGTTTTGGTGATGGTGATTCTGCAAACACAAAAAGTACAACACATGCTTATACTGCCTATGGCAATTATTCTGTTTCTGCATCTGTTACTAATCCTAATAACTGCAAAACAACTGTTGTAAAAGACACGCTTATAAAAATACAGCCATTTAATATGAGTGCAATTATTCCTGTAAATGGATGTTTGAATAAGCCGGTTTCATTTTCAAGTCAATCAAATCTGCCTAATGTTAGTATTAAGTGGAATTTTGGAAATGGAATTACTTCAACAAAAGATACATCAATTACTTATCGCGACACAGGTTTTTATACAATAAGTTTAATAGCGAATTTTAATTCTACTTGTTTTGACACAATTACTCAAAGAATACACATTACACAATCTACCGCAAATTTTACGGTAGATAAAGAAAAATCATGCAGTCCTTTTAATGCTAATTTTACAAACTTATCCAGCAATGCTGATTCTTCCAAATGGCTTGTAGTATATAAGAATGCAAGTGGTCGCAATGATACTATTGTTTCTACACAAACAAATCCATCTATATTTTTACCTTATGGTTCAGTTTATAATAATGGAACAGGTGGCGTTTATTACGATGTTATTTTAGTAGCAACTTCAGCAGGTGGTTGTAAAGATACTTTGATCAAAAGAAAATACATTTATATCGTTCAGGACGATATAAAATTCTCTGCCAATATTTATGAAGGTTGCCAGCCGCTCACTGTAACTTTTACCTACCAAATTACATCTCATAATTTCAATCCTACATCTATACAAATATTTTATGATGATGGAACACCACTTACATTATTAGATACAGGCATAACAACTGTTACGCATGTATATCCAAATGTTGGAACTTACTCGCCATACATTATTGTAAAATATCCTGATTCGCTTTGTAATCGAATTATAAATATTCCTTTTCCAATTAAAGTTGGTCCAAAGGTTAATTTTTTTGGAAGTATTGACAGGCATGAAGTATGTGTAGGTGATTGTATTAATGGTATCGCAACAGGTGGTTTGCCAAATACGGTTTTTACTTGGACACCAAGTGGCAGCGGAACAAATGCGTCGATATGTTTTAATGTAGCACCTACAGAACCTGGAACTATGCCTGTTATATTACGTGCTAATACCAATGGTTGTAAACAAGATACTATTATAGATTTTGTAAAAGTATTATATCCATTGGCACAAACAGATGCTGTACCACGTTACTGTAATTCTGACAATACACCAGATGTTTATTTTGTGAATAGAAGTTTAGGCGCAGATTCGTCTGTGTGGGATTTTGGTGATGGTACTATTCTCATTTCAAATGCAGACACGGTAAGACATACCTATGCAAATAATTCACCAAGAACAATTACACTTACTGTGTTTAATCATGCATCTGGTTGTTCAAATAAAAAAGTAATAACTATTGCCGGTTTTTATACTGCGAAATTTACTTTAACTAATAATGCAAAGTCATGCACTCCATTTTTATTAAGGGTTGGCGCTGCTACAGCACCTTTTGCTACGTCTTACAGATTTCAAATTTTTAATATAGATACATCAAAACATTTTAATATAGATACAGTAAGAGGTTCTATAGATACGATGATAAGAATTCCCGGAACTTACCATATAAGATTAACAGTAAGATATGGTGACAATTGTGTTTCTGTAATGGATAGCATTATAACAATTGCAGGTATTGATGCCAATTTCGTTATTAACAGATTGAATGCTTGTTCTAATGTTCAATTATTGGATAGCAGTACCGTTTCTTTTTCACCAATACAAAGTGTGCTTTGGAGTTATACAACCGGTCCAACTATTTCTACTTTGCCTTCACCAATAATAAACCTTTTATATGATACATCAAATATCCGATACGTTATCACAAATAGCTTAGGTTGTAAAGATACGGCGGACAAACAGATCATTACCAAAAAGCCTGTTGCTAATTTTAATGTAGACAGAACAATAGCTTGTCCAAACTTACCATTTACATTTACAAATACATCAACCGTTTATAGCAGCAATACCAGCTATACATGGATATTCGGTGATGGTGATACTTCTCACGCATTTGAACCGATACATATTTACAGACAAACAGGAACTTATACTGTAAAATTAATTTTAGTAGATTCTTTAAATTGTACAGATACTTTAGTTAAAATTAACTTGATAAAAATAATAAACACAAATACTGATTTTACTGCAATTCCAAGATACAAATCGTGTCCGGATCTAATTACAAATTTCACTTTAATTCCACCAACCACAGGAACAAAGTATACTTCAATTATTTGGGATTTTGGAAACGGCAATACAAGTAACGATACCAATCAGGCGCCAAAAGTTGCTTATACTTACGCAGATTCTTTTGATGTTCGTTTAATTACAAAAGATACTTTTGGATGTATTGATACGGTGATCAAGAAAGATTATATCGTTGTTGGTGGTCCAAGTGCAACATATTCATTTTCACCAATTGTTGGTTGCATTCCGTTAAGTGTACAATTTAATGCAACTTTTAATAAGGCAGCGCATGCGCTTTGGGATTTTGGAAATGGAACATTATTAGCAGACGATAGTCTTAAACCAAATCTTGTTAATGTTTATAATACCGAAGGCACCTTCACACCTGCATTAATTTTACAGGATAGTTTTGGTTGTAGTATTACCTATAAAGCTACTCAGGCAATCAATACATCGCGAATCAGCACAAGTATTAAACCGTCAAGATTATATGCATGTAATAATGATGCTTCACTTTTTGTTGACAGTTCTTATATTACTTATAATGCAAGCATCACAAACATTCAATGGAAAGTAGATACTACTACATATAATAATTACACACCTGATTCTGTATTCTCCTTCATTCCAAATGTGGTAAAGAATAGTTATATGGTTTACCTTACTGCATTTTCAAGTGCAGGTTGCACAGCAAAAGATTCTGTAAAGATTGATGCATATAATACACCATTTAACAGAGATGTAGACAAGGTTATTTGCGTTGGAGATTCTGTAAGACTAAATGCAAGCGGTGCAACACATTACATTTGGAATCCTGCAAATACGCTGAGTGATTATACTTCACCTAATCCAATGGCAACACCAAGAGCAAGCACTCAATACACAGTTATTGCTTATGACACAGCTATTTGTCCGATTTATGATACTATCAATGTTGCAGTAAAAACGAAATTGATAGCAGGTGCATTAAAAGATGATACCATTTGTGTTGGCGACAGCGTGCAGTTACGAGCATTTTCTGAAGTGTATGCTTTAGGCAGCACAACCTATTCATGGTCTCCGAATGTTGCTATATCTAATAGTAACGATTCTACACCTTTTGTTTTTCCAACAAATACAACAACTTATAATGTTACAATAAACAATGGAAGTACTTGTGAAGAACAAACATTTCCAATTACCATCACTGTATTACCAAATCCAACAGTAAGTGCATTTTCTAATCAAACTGTAGCACCTGGAACACAAGTACAATTAAATGCGGTATCACCAAATTCGGTTTCTTATAATTGGCTGCCAAATATCAATTTATCTTGTAATACTTGCCAGCAGCCGACAGCAACTGTTCAAAACAGTATTGATTATACTGTTATGGTAACAGATTCAAATCAATGCATTGCAATGGCAACAGTAAGATTACAGGTAATATCAGGCTGTGATGTGGAAAACATCTATATACCAAATGCATTTACACCAAACGGCGATGGAATAAATGATGTTTTTAAAGTGAGATCCGGTATTTTAAGAGCCATGCATTTAGAAGTTTATAACCGTTGGGGCAATAAGGTCTTCGAAAGTGATGATATAAATAAGGGTTGGGACGGCACCTACAAAGGGCAGCTGGATCAGGAAGATGCATACGCATACTATTTTACAGGTGACTGTATACAAGGAGAAAAAATATTTTTAAAAGGTAATGTCACTTTGTTGAAATAATTTCGTGTTTTTATTTTAGTTTATTCTTAACATTTGTTAACTTTGCGACTCGTAGTTGTCGTAAGAACTAAGACTATTCTAATTTAGCTAGACACAAAATTCCCAAATCAAGTTAATCAAATCAAAATTATTGCATTTCATATAATGTATGTGATATTTTTAATTAATTTTTAAAATAATTTTTATGAAAAGAATCATCTTATTAGCCATCTTAATTAATATCGCAATTATAAATAATGCGCAGGATATAAAAAGAAATGTTGTTCGTGGCAGCAGTGCTTTAGATATGCAGCAACACAACACACAAGTAATAATAGACAATAAAACATTCGATTTTAGAATATTAAGATATTACAATGAATCGGATTTAAGAGAAATGAGTAATACTAAACGTTCTCAAATTTTATATACCTATACAGAATCATACAAAATTATCAATGTAGACAAATGTGCTTCTATTGTAGATATTGATCTGAATAAATTAGAAAGCCAAAGAGAGCAGAATGTTTCTAAAATCATTGAGTATGGAAATGACTGTAAAATTAAAATTGAGCTTTTATCAAAGAATGAAATGCAGCAACAACTGGCTATAATTTCGAATAATTAAACAAACTGCATTTATCGCATCAAATAATAAATAAGAAATATGAGAAATAAAATTTTACTAAGTATTTTATTAGCATTTATTGGTTATCAAATTTCATATGGTCAGATCTACTCTATGAGTGGCAATAATGGTCAAAGCATTACAACCTGCAGAGGTGTTGTAAGACAAACACCAACTGATCAAAATGCTTGTTATTCCAATGGTTCAACAGGTGGTTATGCCAATAATATAAATCAAACCGTTACATTTTGTTCAGGAACAGGATTACCGCTTAAAATAAGTTTTTTATTTTGGGATGTTGAGACCAACTACGATTATATCTATATCTATGATGGCACATCTACTTCTGCACCATTAATAGGTACCATTACAGGAAGTAATGATATTTACTTTTTTGGTCCAAGAGCGTTCACATCTTCCGGCACTTGCTTAACTATTCGTTTTTCTACGGATGGCAGCACAACATGGTGTGGATTTGAAGCAATTTTAGGATGCCAGCCAACTACTTGTGGTACAGGCACAAACTTACCTGCATCGGATGCTTGTAGTGCGGCGCCACAAATTTGTGATTTAAATGGATATTGTGGTAATACCAGCGGATGGTATACAAGAGATAACGGACAAATTGATAGTTATGTCGGTAATTCACAATTTTGTGGATCTATTGAAAATAACTCATGGATTTCATTTATCGCATCTGCAGCAACTGCAACATTAAATGTAAACTCTTTTAATTGCGCGTACACAACTACAGGTATTCAAGCAAGAGTATACAGTACTACTAATTGTACATCATTTACATCTATGTCAAATTGTGTTAGTCAAAGTACCGGTTCTGGTGCATTTACTGTCACTGCAACAGGGTTGACAGTAGGTACAAAATATTACTTAATGATTGATGGTTTTGCAGGAAACATTTGTGATTATACGGTTGCTGCAAATACAGGTGTTCAGGTACTTAGCTTTTCATCTTCTGCAAGTAACAGCCAAATATGCGAAGGCACAACGACACCAACAACTATATCTATAAATGGTGCTATTGCAGGTTCTACTTATGCATGGACTGCTTCACCTGCAGGCAGTATAATCGGAGCTACAAATGGCTCTTCAATTTCAGTAAATCCTTCAACTACGACTACTTATAGTGTTGTAGTAACACAACCAAATGGTTGTTTAACACAAACAGAATCATTTACACTTACCGTAAATCCTAAAAAAACAACGACATTAACTCAAACTGTATGTGCTGGTCAAAGTGTAAATGTTTGTGGAACAAATTATAATACATCCGGAACATTTACCAAAGTATGTACATCTTCAAAAGGCTGCGATTCTACAGTTACACTTAATTTAACTGTAAGACCTGCGATTACAAGTACAATTACTCGAGCAGTTTGTGCAGGTCAATCAATCACCGTTTGCGGTCAGGTTTATAATACATCAGGAACATTCACTAAAGTATGTACGTCTGCTTCTGGTTGTGATTCTACCGTGACTATTAACTTAACGGTGAGACAACCAATTACAAGCACAGTAACTCAAACAGTTTGTGCAGGTCAATCAATCACCGTTTGTGGTCAGGTTTATAATACATCAGGAACATTTACTAAAATATGTACGTCTGCTTCTGGTTGTGACTCTACAGTAACTATTAATTTAACGGTGAGACAACCAATAACAAGCACTGTAACTCAAACAGTTTGTGCAGGTCAATCAATCACCGTTTGCGGTCAGGTTTATAACACATCTGGAACATTTACTAAAGTGTGTACGTCTGCTTCTGGTTGTGATTCTACCGTAACTATTAATTTAACGGTGAGACAACCAATAACAAGCACAGTAACTCAAACAGTTTGTGCTGGTCAATCAATCACCGTTTGCGGTCAGGTTTACAATACATCAGGAACATTCACCAAAGTATGTACTTCTGCATCTGGTTGTGACTCTACAGTAACGATCAACTTAACGGTGAGACAACCAATAACAAGCACAGTAACTCAAACAGTTTGTGCAGGACAATCAATCACCGTTTGCGGTCAGGTTTACAATACATCAGGAACATTTACTAAAGTGTGTACTTCTTCAACCGGTTGTGATTCAACAGTAACTATCAACTTAACGGTGAGACAACCAATCACAAGCACAGTAACTCAAACAGTTTGTGCTGGTCAATCAATCACCGTTTGCGGTCAGGTTTACAATACATCAGGAACATTCACTAAAGTGTGTACTTCTGCTTCTGGTTGTGATTCTACAGTAACGATCAACTTAACGGTGAGACAACCAATTACAAGCACAGTAACTCAAACAGTTTGTGCAGGTCAATCAATCACCGTTTGCGGTCAGGTTTACAATACATCAGGAACATTCACCAAAGTATGTACTTCTGCATCTGGTTGTGACTCTACAGTAACGATCAACTTAACGGTGAGACAACCAATCACAAGCACAGTAACTCAAACAGTTTGTGCAGGTCAATCAATCACCGTTTGCGGTCAGGTTTATAATACATCAGGAACATTCACTAAAGTATGTACTTCTGCATCTGGTTGTGACTCTACAGTAACGATCAACTTAACGGTGAGACAACCGATAACAAGCACAGTAACTCAAACAGTTTGTGCAGGTCAATCTATCACCGTTTGCGGTCAGGTTTACAATACATCAGGAACATTTACTAAAGTGTGTACGTCTGCTTCTGGTTGCGATTCTACTGTAACTATCAACTTAACGGTGAGACAACCGATAACAAGCACAGTAACTCAAACAGTTTGTGCAGGTCAATCTATCACCATTTGCGGTCAGGTTTACAATACATCAGGAACATTTACTAAAGTATGTACTTCTGCTTCTGGTTGTGACTCTACAGTAACGATTAACTTAACGGTGAGACAACCAATCACAAGCACTGTAACTCAAGCAGTTTGTGCAGGTCAATCAATCACCGTTTGCGGTCAGGTTTACAATACATCAGGAACATTCACTAAAGTATGTACATCTGCAACCGGTTGTGATTCTACTGTGACTATCAACTTAACAATAAATCCAATAGTAACAACGAATGTTAGCCAACAACTTTGTAATGGTCAAAGCATCAGTTTTAACGGAAATACAATTACTCAAGCTGGTACCTATAGAGATACTTTACAAACTTCTTTAGCCTGTGATAGCTTTATTGTATTAACAGTTACGGTTGTACCATTTAAGACAACAAATATATCTCAAGCTATATGTCAAGGACAATCTATTACATTTAATGGAAATACAATTACTCAAGCCGGAACTTACAGAGATACCTTACAAACTACTCTTGGTTGTGATAGCTTTGTTGTATTAACTGTAAGCTTAAATCCTGTTAAAACAACTAATATTTCACAAGCTATATGTCAAGGACAATCCATCACATTTAATGGTAATACAATTACTCAAGCCGGTACTTATAGAGATACTTTACAAACTTCTCTTGGTTGTGATAGCTTTGTTGTATTAACTGTAAGCTTAAATCCTGTTAAAACAACTAACATTTCACAAGCTATATGTCAAGGACAATCCATAACATTTAATGGTAATACAATTACTCAAGCCGGTACTTACAGAGATACTTTACAAACTTCTCTTGGTTGTGATAGCTTTATTGTTTTGACAGTAACTTTAAATCCTGTTAAAACAACTAACATATCTCAAGCTATATGTCAAGGACAATCCATCACATTTAATGGTAATACAATTGCTCAAGCCGGTACTTATAGAGATACTTTACAAACTTCTCTTGGTTGTGATAGCTTTGTTGTATTGACTGTAACTGTTAAACCAACACCTACAACTCAAACTTCACAACAACTTTGTAATGGTCAAAGTATTACTTTTAATGGAAATACAATTACACAGGCAGGTACATATAGAGATACCTTACAAACTTCTTTAGGTTGTGATAGTTTTGTTGTGTTGACTGTAACTGTTGTTCCTTTCAAACAAACTGACATTTCTCAATCAATTTGTCAAGGACAATCTATCACATTCAACGGCAACACTATTACACAAGCCGGTATTTACAGAGATACTTTACAAACTTCTCTTGGTTGTGATAGCTTTGTTGTATTAACTGTTACTTTAAATCCTGTACAAACAACAAATATTGCTCAGGCTATTTGTCAAGGACAATCTATTATGTTCAATGGCAACACGATTACGCAAGCCGGAACTTACAGAGATACTTTACAGACTTCTCTTGGTTGTGATAGCTTTGTAATATTAACTGTTACTTTAAATCCTGTACAAACAACAAATATTGCTCAGGCTATTTGTCAAGGACAATCCATAACATTCAATGGTAATACAATTACTCAAGCCGGAACTTACAGAGATACTTTACAAACTTCTTTAGGATGTGATAGCTTTGTAGTATTGACTCTAACAATAAAACCAACGTCTACAACACAAATCAGCCAACAACTTTGTAATGGTCAAAGCATTGTATTTAATGGCAACATTATTACTCAAGACGGAACTTACAGAGATACTTTACAGACTTCTTTAGGTTGCGATAGTTTTGTTGTATTAACAGTTACGGTTGTACCATTCAAGACAACCAATATCGAACAATCAATTTGCCAAGGTGATTCAATTATTTTCAATGGTAATACAATCATTAGATCGGGAATTTATAGAGATACATTTACAACATCATTAGGCTGCGACAGTTTTATCGTTTTAACTGTAACTGTTTTACAGCCAAGCAACACAACAATCAATGCTACAACATGTAATCCAAACAATGTAGGAACAACAGTTGATACTATCGTTGCTGCAAATGGTTGTGATAGTATTATTACAACAATTACTACTTTACTTCCAACAAGCAACACAACAATTAATGCAACTACTTGTAATCCAAATAGCGTTGGTACAAATATTCAGACCTTAATCGCTGCAAATGGTTGTGATAGTATTGTAACAACAATTACTACATTACTTCCAAGCAGCAGTATTACGATCAACCTTACAACATGCAATCCAAGTAATGTAGGAACAAGTGTAGATACAATTGCTGCAGCAAATGGTTGTGATAGTATCGTAACAACAATTACAACTTTACTACCAAGCAGCAGTATTACGATTAACCTTACAACATGCAATCCAAGTAATGTAGGAACAACTGTAGATACTATCGTTGCAGCAAATGGTTGTGATAGCATTATTACAACAATTACAGCTTTATTACCAAGCAGTAGTATTACGATTAATCTTACAACATGCAATCCAAGTAATGTAGGAACTACAGTTGATACTATCGTTGCAGCAAATGGTTGTGATAGTATCATTACAAAAATTACAACTTTATTACCAAGCAGCAATACAACAATTAATGCTACAACATGTAATCCAGGCAATGTTGGAACGAGTGTTCAAACACTAACAGCTGCTAATGGTTGTGATAGTGTTGTAACAACAATCACTACTTTACGTCCAAGTATTAACACAGCAATCAATGCAACCACTTGTGATTCAAACAAAGCAGGAATAACCATTGATACTTTACTTGCTGCAAATGGCTGTGATAGTATTGTAACTACGACTACTGTATTGTTACCATCGCAAATAACTTCTATTGCTCAGGAAATATGCAGCGGTTCAAGCATCATATTTAATAATCAGACGATTACGGTTGCAGGTACTTACGCAGATACATTATTTACTACTCAAGGTTGTGATAGTTTTATTGTGATGACTGTTACCATAAAAACAACACCTGTAACAAATATTTCTCAAAAAATATGTCAAGGAAGTAGTTTTACTTTTAATGGAAACAGCATTTCTCAATCAGGAACATACAAAGACACACTTACTACATCTGCAGGTTGTGATTCTATCATTAGCTTAGATTTAGTGGTAAACGCATTACCTGATATTCAAATCACAACTGACAAAACATCTTTAATCAGCGGTGAATCTGCACAGCTTGGTGTTACAACACCTGAAGCTCTTAGCTATAATTGGAGTCCTTCTAACGCAGTAAGTAATCCTGCTATTCAGAATCCGTTAGCTACACTTAGCGAATCAACATGGTTGGTTGTTACAGCTACCAATGCAAATACAGCTTGTAGCATTAAAGATTCAGTATTTATAGAATTTAATAATATTTCTTGCAGTAAAGAAAATGTCTTTATACCAAATGCATTTACACCAAATGGCGATGATATTAATGATGTGTTTAAAGTACGTTCTCAAATATTAAAATCTATGAAATTAATTGTTCAGGACAGATGGGGTCATACCGTATTTGAATCAAACGATATGAACATTGGTTGGGACGGAAATTACAAAGGCACTGCTGCTTTAATTGACACCTATGCCTTCTATTTTGTTGGTGAGTGTCAACAAGGTGAAAAAATTACGATAAAAGGTAATGTAACGCTGTTAAAATAAGAATTATTAAAAAATTTAAACTATATTAGTGCGCATGAAATATTCAATGAAAAACCAAAACGTAAACATGGTTAACAAAAACAAGAAATTTCATACTTGCCTTCAGAAAATAAAAGATATGCAAATGAAAAGGTATTTAATTTTAGGCTTATTATTTGTTTCAGCATTTAAGTCATTGCTGGCACAAGATCCACATTTCAGTCAGATACAATACAATCCGTTGTATTTAAATCCGGCTTTTGCAGGTGTTACTGAATACGGAAAAGCGAATCGTATAGCCGGTCTGTATAGAGATCAATGGAGAACATTACCTGTTCCCTACTCAACAACAACAGCTTCTTACGACAGGTTACTGAAAAAATTTAATAAAGGATGGTTACTTGGTGGTGGCGTAAGTTTTTTATATGACAGAGCTGGTGCCGGTCATTTAAGTATTTTCAATCCAAATCTTACCATGAACTTTGGAAAATACTTTAATAAAGAAAAACAATTAATCACCTTAGCTGTAACAGCAGGTATTACAATCAAATCATTAGATTACCAAGGCTTACAGTTTGATAACCAATATAACGGTTCTAACTTTGACCCGAATTTGAGTAGTGGTGAAGAATTTTCTAATAACAATGTTTCTTATCCAAACTTTACTGTTGGTTTGAACTTCAGAACAAAGATCAAAGAGAAATCTACTTTAGATATTGGTGGTACTACTTCTAATTTACATCAACCGGAACAAAACTTCTTATATAATACTTCATCAAAATTACCGGCAAGACATTCTGCATATGCAAAAGCAAAAGTAGCTATTAATGATGCATGGAATATTCAGCCTGGAGTATTTTTCCAAAATCAAAGAAAAGCAAATCAGGTATTAGTAAATGCCATTGCTGAAGTTCGTGTAGGTGATAAAAAAGAGGTTGGTGTTGGATTTGGTGCCGGTTACAGAGCTATCGGAAACGATGCGGCAATTGCCTATCTGTCTGTTTTATATAAGACGTTACGTGTTGGTGCAGCATATGACTTCAATGTATCAGGCTTAAAACAAGCAACAAAATCACAAGGTGCTTTTGAGATAGCATTAACTTATGAATTCGGAAATGTTAAACCGCCAAAAAATTGTCCTGTTTGTCCTAAGTATGTTCCGGCAGAAGTAATTACAAAAGTTCGCGTTAAATACCAGGATTCTACACTTAACTTTGTTGACTCAACGATCAGCAAAATTGTACCGTCTGATTCTGTTCGCAAGGAATATGTTGATTCTATTGAAATTACAGTTCCAACAATAACAGTAGAGAAAATTGGTGAAGTGGAAACACCACCTGCTATAACAAGCTTATTACCTATCTTATTACACTTCGACAACGACAAACCTAAAACAGGTAGTGAAACAAGTTATATAGATTTATATGGTGCTTATAAAGAAAGAAAAGCAACGTACGAAAAACAATCATTCGATGGAAAAAACAAAGTTGATCAGTTCTTTACAGAAGTTGATTACAACTTTAATAAATTAGATAGCGTAATAACTGCATTATCTAAAATGGTAAATGATGGTTATGATATTACTATCGAATTCAGAGGATTCACATCACCTTTAGCATCTGTTGAATACAATAAACAATTATCTGAAAGACGTATTAACAGTATCAAAAAATTATTTGAGCAACGCTTAGGTGGAAACTATAATAAGATAACCACAACAGAACTTGCTTTAGGTAAACTGATGGCTCCTTCAAATATCAGCGACAGCGGAAAAGACAGAGCTAAATCTGAATATGGTGTGGAAGCATCTAAACAAAGAAAAGTTGAAATTATTGGAATTAAGATTGTAAAGATCAAATAATCATATCCTTTTGAAAGTAAAAAAACCTCGTATTAAATACGAGGTTTTTTTATTTATGTCTCTCAAAAATTATTAAAATTAAACATCATATAGTATCTTACAAAATCAATTTAAAAAAATATGGTGGCAACTGAAGCACAAGAAATCACAGAAGAATTACATCCACAAGACCAAGATGCAAACCGAGTTTTCGAACAATACATCGAACGAAAACCAAGTTCTTTAATCATTCGTTTTTTAATTACAAACCGTCATCTTTCAGGTTTATTATTAGGTGGTGGATTTGCTTACTTACGCCATCGTCGTGCAACAAAAGCAAAATTCAGCTTTACAAAAGATATTTTACTGCGTTTATTTCTATGGTTACATTGGCCTCTTTTAAAAAAGAAACTGATCAGGCAATCATTTGCAGTACAATTGCGTCGTCGTCTTGAAATGTTAGGTGCAACTTATATTAAACTCGGACAAATAATGAGTTTGCGAGAAGATATGCTGCCTAAAGATATTACAGATGAACTAAAAAAATTATTAGATACTTTACCTGCTGTCGGCTACGACAGGTTTGCAGAATTAGTAGAAGCACAAATAGGGCAACCTATTCATCGTGTATTTTCTGAGGTAAAGCAAAATCCACTTGGCTCCGCTTCTATTGCACAAACACACAGAGCAACTTTACGCACAGGCGAAGAAGTTGTTTTAAAATTACTAAAACCAGGCACACGTGAGCTGATACAAACAGATAGTAAGATCATAAAAATGATGGGTACCGTTTTAAATGTATTTGTTCCGCAGTTGCAGCCTAAAAGCATGTTTACCGAATTTTGTGATTATACAAACAGAGAAGTAGATTTTAGATTGGAAGCAGACAATGCAGAAGAATTTTCTATCAACTTTGCAAAACATCCTGAAATACATTTCCCTAAAATATACAGGCAATATTCAACAAGTGATTTAATTTGTATGCAGTTCATTCGTGGCATCAAACCTGATGTACGCGCCTATGAAAGATATTCGGAAGAAGACAGAGCTAAGATAGTTGATTACGGTGCGTATTCCATTATTCAAATGCTTTATCATGACGGATTTTTTCATGCTGATCTTCATCCTGGAAATCTGTTGATTATGGACGGACCAAACGGACCTCAAATTGGTTTTATTGACTTAGGAATGGTTGGCAGATTTGAGGACAACACTCGTAAAACGATGTTGTACTATTTCAATAGCTTAGTAACCGGCGATCCAGGTGGCGCAGCACGATACTTAACCTTATTGGCAAAAAAAGATAAATCAAGTGATATTGAAGGCTTCAGAAAAGAATTTATTTCTGTTGGTAACAAATGGCTGAAGTCACCAAATTTCAAGGACTTCTCATTGGCTAAGTTGATTTTGGAATCAGTAGCTTTAGGATCAAAATACCGTTTGTATTATCCTTTAGAACTGGTGTTGATGGTGAAGGCTATTATTACTTATGAAGGTGTAGGTAATGTAATTATGCCTGGCTTTGATATTCAGAAAGTAAGTAAGAAGCATATTCGTAAGATGCTGTTAGGTGAAGTAAATCCAATGGATCTCTTAAAAACACAATTACAAAATGCGCCTGAATTTATGGATATTATTACACGTTCTCCATTAGTTTTATCTGAAGCATTTAAACGTTTTGAAACAGAGCTGATTGAGAAAAAACCACCTGTTAGTTCAAGTTTACAAAAAACGATCTTTGGCGGTTGTTGTATTATTGGCGGCTCTATTTTAGCTGCAGCAGGTTTGGAATGGTTTGTATTTACACCATTGCTTGTGTTAGGATTTATCTTGGCATTAAAATCGTAAATGAGAAAATATCTAAAAGAAAGTCCACCAAATTTGGTGGACTTTCTTATTATTTTGAAGTGTAGCTTAATTTCCTGTTTCGCTTGTATTCACCAAATGAAACCATTTTTTGTTGTTGATCGTCCCAAAGATTTGACCGCATTGTTTTTAAGCTTTGCCAAAACGTAAGTGTATTGGTATGCTTTTCAAACACAGGATTTTCTTTATGACATTTACGTAAATTATAATTTGGAATAGAAGAACTTAAATGGTGAATATGGTGATAGCCAATATTTCCAGAAAGCCAATGAAAGATCCATGGTAATTTATAATAAGTACTTCCTTTCATGGCTGCAACCACATAATTCCAGTTTTCTTTGCTGCTTTTAAAAACATGCTCGTATTGATGCTGAATATAGAAAAACCACAACGCATAAATTCCAAAGAAAAATAAATTAGTAAACTGTACAATCAAAAATCTTTTTGGGCCTAAAAAATAGGCTGCTGCGGTGTAAGCAAGAATAAACAAACCGTTACTGACATTAACACTTTTTTTCACCGTTTTAAAATAATCAGAATTTACAAATGCAAAACGATTATAGATCACCACATAAATAAAACCACCAATAGTGAATAAGTAAAATGGATTTCTGTAAACTCGGTAATACAATTTCGTTTTCCAATTTGCTTTTGCATAATCTTCCGTTGTCATACACTCAATATCACCAATATCACTCACTTCTAATTGACCATTGTGTGCATGATGAAAACTATGATTCTTTGCCCAATACTTATATGGAATCAAAGTACAAATACTACAAATAGTTCCGATGATTTCATTTGCTGTTTTACTTTTTGTAAACGAACTATGACCGCAATCGTGCTGAATAATAAAAATTCGCGACAAGATAAATCCATTTAAAACTGCAACGATTGCAGAAAAGAAAAATGATTTATCAAACAAATAAAATTGTAATGCCAGTAATACTACATAAAATGAAAAGCTGTTTGCTATTTGAATAATTGCCTGCTTTGTACTTGGAACCTGATATTTTTTTATCATAGAATTCCAGTTCTTTAAATCATCTAAAAGTTGTTCTTTGTTGAAAGAGTTCATGTGAGAGTTTGTATAACAATATTACGCAAAAAGCAGCAAACAATTTCAGGCAATTACTTTATCATAACATCAAAATAAAAAGCAGAACCAATAGAATTAGTTCTGCTTTTCTAAATCAATATCTTAACTATTTATCTTCTGTTCTATTCCTTTTTGGCACATTAAATAACATACTTGTAATAATTGGTATAAAGAAAATTGAAACGGTAAGAATTGAAATTCCAATATCTGCAGTATGACTTGATAAGAATTTGGTGATGCTGCTTTCCGGATTGAAATGTTCGAACAACGAAAGCATTAACTTAATTCCTAAAATAGCAATGACTATAAATGCTGCTGTTTCCAAAAATGCATATTTTTCCATCAGCTTCACAAACCATTGCGCAATAAAACGCATAGCCAAAATACCAATGAATACGCCGATGCAAACCAAAATAATGTTTGGTGTAAATGCAACTGCAGCAAAAACATTATCAATAGAGAAAGCCATGTCCATTAATTCAACCAAAGCAACTGTTGCCCAAAAAGGTCCTAAAGAACCAACGGTAGCTTTATATAACCAATTACTGTTTTTGTCAACAAGATCATCTTCTGAAGATTTAGTCTGCTTTCCTTTATACCAATCGTAAACCAAATATAAAAGATACAAACCACCAATTGGTTTTAACCACCAAATTGTAATTAATACAGAAGCAAAGATCATTGCTAAACCTCTAAAGAAATATGCGCCCCAAATTCCATATTTTAATGCCTTCTTTCTTTGCTCTTCAGGTAAATCCATCACCATGGTTGCTAAAACTGCAGCATTATCTACAGATAGTAAGCTTTCGATAATGATAAGGTTTCCAATAATGGCAAGCGATGTTCCAGGATGGCTGATTATATCTTGCCATAATATGCTAATGTTTTGAAGTAAATCTGTCATGTGTGTTAATCGAACTTGTTACTTTGGGCAAAGATACTGTAAAGCATTTTCTTTTATTAATAAAAGAAATGCTTTGTTAAAGACGCGAACGGCTTCTATAAACGTAAGCTTTCAAAATGCTATATTTTTATATTTTGGTATTTTGGATTATTTAAGATGACCAAAGCTGCAATTACGCCAGGAACCCAGCCACAAATTGTAAGTATAATTGTAATAAGGATACTTCCTAAACCTTTATCATATACTGCTAAAGGTGGAAATATAATGCTTAGAATAACTCGCCAAATGCTCATTTTACTTTTTTTAATTACAGATAAAACGCATTCTTTACTTGGATAGTTCCATCGTTGATGGTATTATTATTTTCAAATAAAATAACAATAAAGACATTAACGATGTCTTTCTTTTAAAACAGATAAAACATCGTTTAACGCAATATTTTTTTCAGCAAACAGAACCAATAAATGAAACAAGAGATCTGCGCTTTCATTTTTGAACAGCTCATCGTTATTATCTTTGGCTTCTATTACAACTTCTACAGCTTCTTCGCCTACTTTTTGTGCAATCTTATTAATGCCTTTATTAAACAATAGATTTGTGTAAGATCCTTCTTTCGGATTTATTTTCCTGTTGTTTATTACATTTTCCAATACGTGTAAAAATGAAAATGTATCATTATTTTTCTCATTCCAGCAAGTATCATTTCCGGTGTGGCAAACTGCGCCAACAGGTTTTACTTTAATAAGAAAAGTATCGTTATCACAATCAATCTTTAAATCTACTACTTCTAAGAAATTGCCACTTTCCTCGCCTTTTGTCCACAATCTGTTTTTGCTGCGAGAAAAAAAAGTTACTTTATTTAGTTCTTTGGTTTTTGCAAAACTTTCCTCATTCATATATCCAAGCATTAATACTTTTCCTGTTTGAAAATCCTGGATAATTGCTGGCAATAAACCGTTTGTATCTTTTGAAAAATCTGGTGTCATATAAATGTGAAGATGTGAAAATGAATCGTATTATGCAAGTCATCTTGCTTAATATTTGATTAAGCATTTTACTAATAATTAGGTATTTTATTATTCGATATCATTCAATAGCTTTATATGAATAATAAAACAAAATACTATACTTTATAATGCGCTACTTATATTTGATACTAATTTTTATTTTGTTTCAAAATTGCGACCCTGTAAGAGAATACAATTATTCAGGAATTGGCATGAAACCTGTTTACGCAAATGGCGACAGTATTTATGATATTAAAAATGTTGCTGTTCAGCCAATAATTAATTCAGGTAGTATTTACAGTTGGAATCAATATTTATTGGTTGGCGAATCTAACAAAGGAATCCATATAATTGATAAAAGTGATCCATCTAACCCATTCAAAATTTCGTTTATAAAAATTATTGGCAACAAGAATTTTTCTATTGCCGACAGTATTTTGTATGCTGATAATGGAAAAGATCTGATTACCATCGACATTCGTAATATTAATTCTATTCAGGTATTAAATATTGTAAAAAACTCATTGCAAAACGATAATGTATTTCCAACAAACTATATTGGCTATTTTGAATGTTATGATAAAAGCAAAGGTATTGTTGTTGGTTGGGATTCTGTGCAGTTAAATAATCCAAAATGTTTTAAATAATAAATCTATCGTATGAAAAAGAATACACTTGTTAGAATCATGTTTTATTGCTTATTTACAATAATCATGATTTCCTGCTCAAAAGATGGCAATGAAATAAATAATGAAGCAAGTAATACAAATGGCAAATCAGGTTCTATAACAAAATTTGCTGTTGTTGGAAACTATTTATATGCGCTGAACAATAATAAACTGGAAGTTTATGACATCATGGACAAATCAAATCCAACAAAAATAAATAGTATTGTAATTGGTTATACAATTGAAACTATTTTTGCCTATAACCAAAAGCTCTATGTTGGCGCAGCTGATGGGATTTTTATTGTTGATATTTCAAATCCAAGAATACCTGAACTTAAAGGAAGTGCTTCTCACCAATATGGCTGCGATCCTGTTGTAACAAAAGGATTTATTGCATATTCAACGGTTTCTGTAGAAAGAAGGTGCGGCAGCTTTGTAAATAACAGCGCATTGAATATCTTAAATGTCTCTGACGATAGCAATCCGTATATTATCAACTCAATCAACCTGAGTGAAGCAAAAGGATTAGGTTATGATGGCAATACACTTTTTGTTTGTACCGGCGAAACTGGTTTTATTGTGTATGATATTTCATCACCGAACGAGTTCAATCCTGTTGCTTTAGACACTATTAGTAGCATCAATGCAACAGATGTAATTGCAGAAAATGGAATTTTAATTGTTTCATCACCTGATAAATATTCATTTTATGATTACACCGATTTGAGCAATATTCATTTATTAAATTCGATCATTAAAAACTAAATTCTTGTATAAACGTCGTCGTTATTTAGCTTTAGTTTTGTTTTTATGTGCAAACAATATCTGCATGTCCAAAGGTGTTTATGATTCTATTCAGTTTCATACCAAATACATTTTAAAATTTTCTGCAACAGGATTTTTAGATCCAAAACCATTCGCTGACATAGGATTAGAACACCGAATAAATAATAGAATTGCCGTAGAAGGTAGCATCGGTATATTTTCAGTGTATTTAAATCCTTATGCTGCAGGTTTTTCACATAGTTCAAGAAGAAGCTATATTTATGAAAAGAACCTTATTGGCTTCAGGTATCGTGCTTCGATAAAATATTATCCATACAAAGCAGTTAGAAGACATAAAAGCTTTCCATACGTTGGTGCAGAATTAAAGTACAATTACTACCAATTTTCTTCGGAACAATTCTATGAAAGGTTTAATGGTTCTTTTAAACAAATTATTAAAATTCCTGTAAAATATAATACAATTGGAATTGATTTTAAATTTGGAAAACTAATGTATATAGGAAAACATAAGAAAGCAGTATTCGAGTTTTATACAGGCGTTGGATATAAATTCACACACGTATCTAAAACTCTGCCTGCTGATGTTGTAGAAAGATTAAATACAGGTTTGTTGGGTTTCGATTTTTTATCACCTGATTTATCTGTTACTACCAATGGCAATATTCATTCTTTAGACCTTTTACTTGGAATAAAGTTAGGTTACGTCATCAAGTAATTAAATCCTTACACTTATTTTTTGTTGTTGAAGAAATTGTTTCAAGTCAGGAATTTTTATTTCACCAAAATGAAATACGCTTGCGGCCAAAGCTGCGTCTGCATTTGCTAAATTAAAAACATCGGCAAAATGTTGCTCATTTCCTGCGCCACCACTTGCAATTACAGGTATTGATAAATTATCAGCACACCATTTTGTTATATCTAAAGCGAATCCATTTTTTGTTCCATCATTATCCATGGATGTCAATAAAATCTCACCGGCGCCGCGTTCCTGAATTTCCTTTGTCCAGTCTTTTGTATAAATTGCAGTTGCTTCACGACCACCTTTTACATACACTTTCCAGTCATCTTCTAACTTTGTATCAATTGCGACAACTATACATTGTGATCCAAATTGCCTTGATAACTCATCAATTAGTGATGGATTTTTTACCGCAGATGAATTAATAGAAACCTTGTCAGCACCTGCATTTAATAATGAATCCACATCTTGAATCGTGGAAATTCCACCACCAACTGTGAATGGAATATTAATAGATGCTGCAACTTTTTCAACCAGGTTAACCAATGTTTTTCGCGCCTCTATCGTTGCCGTAATATCAAGGAAAACTAATTCATCAGCACCTTGAATTACATATTGCTTTGCCAACTCAACAGGATCGCCTGCGCTACGCAAGTCAACAAAATTAATGCCTTTCACAGTTTCACCGTTCTTAATATCCAAACATGGTATGATGCGTTTTGTTAGCAATGTCTAATTAATTATAAATTGTAAATTTGATTTAAATAAGCTTTTTTAGTTCCTGTAATGAAATTTTTCCTTCGTAAAAAGCTTTACCAACAATGGCTGCATAACAACCTATTTCTTTTAATTGAATTAAATCATCTACAGACGAAACACCACCTGAAGCAATGAGTTTTATTTCATCGTATTCTTCAAGTATATTTTTATACAACTCAAAAGACGGACCTTGCAACATGCCATCTTTAGAGATATCTGTGCAAAGAACGTAGTCAATTCCTTCTTCGAAAAAGTAATCTAAAAATGAGTAAATATCTTTCG
>Ga0247804_10000084_pt1 | contig 48733 bp, 51 predicted proteins | sample UWRJL029104C1_FD_181142 | JGI IMG/M metagenome (GOLD analysis project Ga0247804, IMG submission 181142) | Plant litter microbial communities from Arlington Agricultural Research Station in Wisconsin, United States - UWRJ-L029-104C-1 | ecosystem: Environmental > Terrestrial > Plant litter >... | reverse complement strand
AGTAACACGTAAAGACGAACGAGAAGCAAACGAGAATATTATTCGTCGTTTTAACCGAAAGGTTTTGCAAAGTGGAATCCTCGCTGAAGCCAAAGCTTCTATGCGATTCGCGAAACCAATTAGCAAGCCTGAACGCCGCGCAAAAGCGATTATTCGCAAAGAACGCAAAGCTGACAAACTAAACAAAGCCCGCTTAGGTCTTAAGTAGTTTCACTAGTGGCTTTAAAAGCACAACTTAACGATGATTTAAAAGCCGCCCTTTTGGGCGGTGATCGTTTTACTGGCGCAGTTTTACGCGATTTTCGTGCAGTAGTTCTGAATGAAGAAGTTGCTCAGAACAAGCGCGAAGAAGGTCTTGACGATAGTGATATCGAAAAACTGATCGCCAAAGAAGTAAAGAAGCGCTACGAAAGCGCTGCTATTTATGACGGCGCAGCGCGACCAGAACTTTCTCAAACCGAACGTGCCGAAGCCAAAGTGTTGGAAGCGTATCTTCCCGCACAAGCCTCAGAAGAAGATATTAAACGTGCCGTCGACGAAGCGATCGTCGCGACTGGCGCAACAAGCCCAGCAATGATGGGCCAAGTGATTGGCGCCGTCAAAAGCCAGCTTGGCAACACCGCTGATGGTGGCACACTTGCCCGACTTGTTAAAGAAGCGTTGGCGTAATCGCCACACCTCCGTTACTATAGAGACATGATTGTATTTTTCGGACCTGCCGGAGCAGGAAAAAGTGTCCAGGGCCAAATGTTATCAGCGCGTATGAACTGGCGATGGCTAAGCGCCGGACAACTCTTGCGCGATACTCGCGACCCACAACTCACGCAGCTGATGCAAGCTGGTGACATGGTGCCTCATGACAGTATTACCAAGATTATGGGCGAAGCGATTAAAAGCGCCGCCAACATTAATCAACTGATTCTTGATGGTTTTCCTCGGATGCTCGAGCAAGCCCACTGGCTGGTTGAAAGTCAGCCAATGCACGGTCGTTCAGTCGGCCTTGTCGTTGTGCTGGAGGTGCCGCGCGACGAACTGCTGCGCCGCCTCGCGATACGTGGCCGTGCCGATGATACCGCTGATGCGATCGAGCAACGTTTGAATATTTATCGCCAAGAAATGTACCCAATTCTTAATTATTTGACTGAACAGAACATTCCCGTCGTCCACATCGATGGTAACGGATCGGTCGGACAGGTCCATGACCGTATCGTTACTGAACTAACTGCGCGAAACTTGGCCTCATGAGTGGCAAAATTGGTCCAGTAAAGACAGAAGCCGAAATTCAGGCAATGCGCGACGGTGGTAAGATTCTTGCAGCTATTTTCGACGGCCTCAAGAAACAGATCAAACCTGGTGTGAGTGAGCTTGAACTTAACGCTTGGGTTGATGCTGAAATTAAACGCCGCGGTGCGATTGCGACCTATAAAACTCCCGAAGTTAATTTCCCAGCCGCGATTTGTATCTCAACCAATGAACAGATCGTGCACAGTATCCCAACGGACTACGTGCTACAAGACGGCGACATCGTCAGCTTTGACCTCGTGATTACGTATAAGAATATGAAGACAGACAGTGCTTTTACGGCTATTGTAGGCGACAAACCAAACGGGGTTGCGAAACACTTGGTGAATGCGACCGAACGAAGCCTGTACGCGGGTATCGATGCCATCAAGGGTCCAGTTCGCACCGGTGACATTGGCGCTGCGATTGAAAAAGTTCTAAAAGAAGCCAAACTCGGTATTATCCGCGACATGGTTGGCCACGGTATCGGTCACGAAATGCACCAAGCACCTGACGTGCCAAACTACGGCCGCAAGGGCAAGGGTGACCTGCTGAAGGTTGGCGATACGATTGCGATCGAACCAATGGCCACACTGGGTGGTGAGAAGATCAAGCAAGATGACGACGGCTGGACACTTTCAACTAAAGACGGAAGTCTCGCGGCGCACTTCGAGCACACGGTATTGATTACTGAAGACGGCGCCGAGATCCTGACCCAGCTTTAGCACGACCGAAATTTTTAGTAGTGATTATCTTTGAGTAGATACGTCGTCAGGTTGGTTGCTTTAATCGTTTTCTCGCCTCTGAGTATTGCAGCAGCGATACGGTGCGAGTCGCCGCTCCCGTTGCCTGCGAACGCAAGCCCGTTGGGTTGGACATATAAATGTACCTCCGCAACAGGTGGAAGTTCCGTCCTCTGGCTTGCGTAGGCCTTTATTGCATCCAAGCTGACCGACTTTGCGTCGTACGAGAAACCGTGAAGGCTGATGCCTTTTTCGCCCATACCTTCGCGGCCTGCGGTATCATTCCTGCCAAGCCAAGATCCGAAATCCGCAGCGCTGACCATAACTCTTGTGGGAATTTCAAAACCCTCATCGGAAGCATTCGAATAGTTGTATATGCTCGTGCTGCTTTTGGCGGTATCTGCGACATAGTCTAGGACTTTGCCTCCTATGAAGGGCTTTGCTTTTAGGTATTGCCGTGCTGTTTCGCTACTAACGTACTGCCAGGCACTGTCGTTATTTTCGCGGTAGTGTTTAAATGGTGCACTATCGAGCGTGCTGTCACTATCTAAAGATTGCACGGTTTGCATGAGTTCGTTAATTTCGGCAATATCGTAATCGCTGACCGAGCCTTCAATGTGTGCCATGACGTCGTATTCATTCACAGTCCGTGTCGCGTCGTCAAAGAGTTTCGTGTTGGTGTGTTGTTTGGAGATAATTTTTTGTCGCACGATCAACTCGTCCAATGATGCAATTTCTCCTCGAGATAGTTGTGCAAATAGCTCATTTTGTGCGGCGTGATGGTCGTCGAATCCCACGCGCTCATGGCTGAGGCCTTTTTGCACAATGTCTTGCAAGCGAGCAAGGTGCCGCTCCGCAAGGGGACTCTCTGGGCCAAGTGTGCGAGAAAATTCTTCGTAGATGTGGGCGCGTTCGTTGTTCATTAATGTAACACCTAGAGGGTAATAGTAACTAGTTTATAACTTGAGATGTTTTAATTATAGCATAATCTCGATAAAAAGTCAATATTTGCCTTCGTCCTTACGCTTTGTGCGAAGGCGTCAATTCATTATACTGGGCAGTAATGAACGAACGCGAACCAAATACAATTCGGGGACTGGTATCTCGCTATAACCAGCTAAGGCCGCAAACGATGAGCGAGAGTATGACGACCGGTCCTGAGGAAACGCAGGCGATTGGCGAGCTTTGGCAGGGTGAGATTGACCGCACTATACAGGCATTTCGACTGACAGATTGGACTTTGCGGCACTGCCTAAAGATTCGCGTCAGTATGATCTTGCAACACGACGAGCAGGGAAATACAATCCGTGATGACGGACGACCAGGTCCAAAAGTCAGCGATAATCGCTTGACTCGATTGATCTATCAGGACGAAGCTCAGACACTCGTTTCGATGATGGAAACAAGAAATGATAACAATGCACAGGTGATTCAGATCGCTCGCTACCCATTGCTGCGTGGGACAATTATAAGTCTCGAGGAAATGGTAGAAGCTGATAACTTCTATCGCCGAGACCACCCAGACGCGCAGTAAACCACACCGTTATCGCCTCAGCATCCGCCAGTTACTTGACGGAGGAGGATGTCCCTACCAGGGCGAGCCGAGCGCCACGGGCTTCGCTAGAGCGAACCCATAAAGCGGCCTCCGAAGGTAAGTAACTGGCGGATGTTGGGCAAGGAATGTGGGGTTATTGAGAGGGCTGTTGGCAATTCATGGTCATTGTTGCGTTTTATGACTTTCCAACAACAGACGTAAGCGCTATACTAAGCTTCATGCAAGAAGGTTCACTCTACGCTGTCGGAATCGACATCGGCACAACCACAGTCCGTGCGGTTGTCGCACACATTGACGGCGCAACTGGCGTTCCAACAATTGTTGGTGTCGGGCACGCAGCAAACAGCGGCATGCGCAAAGGCGTTGTCGTTAACTTAAATGGTCCAGCTCAAGCCATCGATGATGCGCTGGGTGAAGCTGAACGAATGAGCGGCTACCAAGTCGACGCCGCAACAATCAGCGTCAATGGTGCGCACATTCTTAGCACCCACGCCGACGGTATGGTTGCGGTTGGTGCTGCTGACCACGAAATTACCGGCGATGACCTACGCCGCATTGAAGAAGTTGCCACTCTAGGTAAAGTACCCGCTAACCGCGAAATCCTGGATGTCATTCCACATGCCTACAAGCTTGATGGCCAAGATAACATTAAAGATCCAATCGGCATGACCGGAACGCGCCTTGAGATTGACGCCCACGTGATTTCAGGCCTGACACCATACCTCGTCAATGTCCAAAAAGCAGCCGAAACCGCCAAAGTTCACCCGAACGCTGTCGTGACAACCGCAATCGCCGCTGCTAAAGCCGTTCTCGGCGAACAGCAACTTGAAAATGGTGTTGCCGTGATTGACCTCGGGGGTGCAACAACTAGTATCGCTGTTTACGAAGAAGGCGACCTGCAATATACCGGTGTCATTCCTATTGGTGGCGTGAATATCACCAATGACCTCGCAATTGGCCTCAAGACTGACCCTGAGGTTGCTGAAAAGATTAAGCTGGGACACGCTTCGGCGATTGCGCGCACTGAAAACGCCGGTGTCAGCTTGAAACACGACGGCGAAATCCTGAGTTTTAGTACCAATGACATTGATGAGATCGTTGAAGCTCGCCTAGAAGAAATTTTTGAAGCCATTCAGTTGCAATTAAAGAAAGCTGGCCGCGCCGGCAAGCTGCCAAGTGGTGTTGTATTGACCGGTGGTGGGGCACAGCTCAAACATATTGTTGAGTACGCCAAGAACTATTTTGGCCTCGCAGCCCGCATCGGCAAGCCAACAGGCTATGGTGGTGTCGCTGATGATATCGAAAAGCCATCATTTGCAACGGCCATTGGCCTGATGCTCATTGACGCCGAACGCCTCGCAACCGGCGGCTCACACAAGAAATCAAGCGTCTCGATGAAGAGCGCTCAAGGATTTGTTTCTAAAATATTTGCTCGATTTAAAGCCTAGCCTTTTTACTCCCCTTTATATCCGAGAACGAAATGGTATACTAGGGGAAGATAGAATAGCCTGAGGAGAAAAGGGACGACATGCCTGAAGTGAAGCCAAGTGATATACAGACGTTTGCCAGCATTAAAGTAGTTGGTGTTGGTGGAGCCGGTGGCTCTGCTGTGAACCGCATGAAAGACGCTGGTCTTTCGGGTGTGCAATTTATTGCAATGAACACCGATGCGCAGGCACTCCATAATTCTCGTGCCGATATTAAGATTCACCTCGGTCACAGTACCACTGGTGGACTTGGTGCAGGCGCTGACCCTTCAGTGGGTGAAGCCGCAGCTAACGAAACTCGTGAAGAAATTAAAGATGCCCTCCAGGGTGCTGATATGGTCTTCGTGACTATCGGTGCTGGTGGTGGTACCGGTTCTGGTGCTGGCTACGTTGTTGCCGAAGTTGCCCGCGAAATGGGTATCTTGGTTGTTGGTGTTGCCACCAAGCCATTTAGTTTTGAAGGTGAAAAGCGCCGCCAAAACGCTGACTGGGCAATTACCCAGCTCCGTCGCCACGTCGACACACTGATTACAATTCCAAACGACCGTTTGCTTCAGACGATTGACCGCCGTACACCACTGCTTGAGACATTCAAGATTGCTGACGACGTGCTTCGCCAAGGCGTCCAAGGTATCTCTGAACTGATTACCGAACATGGTCTTATTAACCTCGACTTCGCTGACGTCAAGGCGATCATGAGTAACGCCGGCTCGGCCCTTATGGGTATTGGCCGCGCAAGTGGCGACAACCGTGCTTCTCAGGCTGCGCAACAAGCCATTGAATCGCCACTGATTGAAGTTTCAATCGATGGTGCCAAGGGTGTGCTGTTTAACGTCACCGGTGGTTACGACATGAGTATGAGTGAAATCCAAGAAGCTGCTGAAATCATCACCAGCGCCGTTTCACCTGATGCAAACATCATCTTTGGCGCAACCTTGAAGCCTGAAATCGACGACGAACTGATCATTACGGTGATTGCGACTGGATTCGACTCAGCCTACTTCCAGGAAACCAATCAAGAACCAGAAGAAGTTGCTGCACCACTTAACGACCGTATGACCGAAGAAGTCGTTGGTGCGGTTGATCTCAACCTTGATCAAAGCGAAGCTGCAGCGATCTTTGCCTCAGAAGAGACACACGATACGAACATCTGGAACCAAAACCCTGAACCAACTGAAGACGAATCTGATACACCAGCCTTCCTTCGCCGCCGTAAGAAGCGCAACAAGAAGACAGAGGAGTAGAGTATGTCGCAGTTGAACATTGGTGACAGCCGCGTGGTTGAATCTCGTGAAGTCAGCGACGGCGTCACGATTCGCCGCCGCCGTGAATCACCAGACGGTAAACGATTCACCACCTACGAACGTATTGAAAAGCCAAACCTGGCAGTCATTAAAAAGAACGGTTCACGGGCGCTTTTTGACCGCGAAAAGCTTTCGATTGCCATCAAGCGATCAGTCGGTAAGTTCTTTAGCTCAGAAGTAGAGATCGAAGAAATGATCGACGAGATCGAATCTGGTCTCTACGCGCTAGGGGAGAATGAAATTACCTCAAAGCAAATCGGTGACAAGGTGCTTGATGAGCTTGCCGCGCGTAACGAAGTCGCTTACGTGCGCTTCGCTAGCGTCTACCAAGACTTCAAGACACTTGATGACTTCCTGCAAATCCTAGAGCAGCGCAAGCAAGTCAACGAACAAAAGAAGGCCGCCTAACTATATGCGCGTCGTGGTGGTGTACAAGGACCAAACAGATTACGCCAGGTCGATTATCGATTACCTGCGTGATTTTCAGCAACAGACTGGTCATATTCTTGACACCCTTGACCCTGAAACCCCTGATGGTATCGATTTTTGCCGCGCCTACGGCATTATCGAATACCCAACCATGATCGCTATTAGTGAAGACGCCGTTATGCAAAACAGCTGGCGGGGACTGCCGCTACCAACAATTAGCGAGGTCAGTTATTATGTTTAATAAATTTATTCAGTCTTTTAAAAAAGCTAAAAAAGCCGAGACCTATAGTTCACGCCTGACATTCGGTGTCATGCTGGCCGGTGGTATCGCTGCTTTAATCGCAGCTTTCACACTTACGCTGGAAAAGTTTCACTTGTACGAAGACCCGAACGCGGTGCTTTCGTGTAGCATTAATGTGGTGCTTAACTGTTCGACCGTCATGGAAACATGGCAATCGAGCGTCTTTGGGTTCCCGAACATGGTTATTGGCCTGATGGCCTATGCTGTCGTTGTGACCGTAGCTGTGGCGGGCCTAGCTGGGGTGAAATTCCCGCGCTGGTTCTTGATCGCGGCTAATGTCGGCTTCCTGCTGGGGCTTGTCTTTTCCTACTGGCTATTTTTCCAAAGCCTGTACGCAATTCAAGTCTTGTGCCCATGGTGCTTGATCGTCACGGCAGCAACGACGCTGATCTTCTCGACCATGCTGCACTATAATTTGCGCCACAACGTCTTCGGATTAAAGGCAAAACTGAACGCCCGAGTACAAAAGTTCCTCACTGGCGGCTATCACCAAGTTATTGTACTGAGCTGGCTAGCCCTGATGGTCGTGTTAGTTGTCTTGAAATTCGGCGACGCTCTGTTCGCTTAATTTCTTTTACTAAAGATGCGCTTTGCGATATAGTAGGGGGCAGAGACATTTGAGTGGCTATCAACCATGAGTCTTCGGAAGAAAAGAGGTGACTCTTAGTAGAATCGAACGTGTACGCGACGTCATAGCGATCAAACAAGTGCTGAAGTTAAAACTTTCAGAAATCGGATGGTACCACCCATAACTTGGGTTCCGATGGATGAGGGTTTTATTGATTTTAAAAAGGTACGTATGTCAGAATTTGAACCCACTCTACAACCAACAATTCACTCCGTAACACTCGATGACCTTGAGGGGTATCGTGCAGTGCAGGCTCGTGGCTGGATTGATACGTATCCGAGTGACGCCGCGGGCGTTTCGCTGGATTGGGTACAGGCCCGAGCGGAGGGCTGGATGACACCAGAAGCGTTGGCAGATTCGCGCGAAAGACTGGCACCGATACTGACTGATGCCGGGCGTCAACCGCTATACGTGGCAAAAGTGCGCGAGGCTGTTGTTGGCATGATTCATGTTACCAACCTCGAGACATCAGGCCAGCGACTTGAGACCCTGTACGTCGACAAAGAGTATCGCGGCCAAGGCGTGGCACAGCAATTGGTTGATCAAGCATTCCTATCCTTTGACCTAACGCAGCCTATTACGCTCGAAGCGGCCAGTTATAACGAGCGAGCAATTCGCTTTTATCAGAAAAATGGTTTTGAAATACGACCAGGTAGCGAGCATTTGTACAAAGATGTAATGCCTTCAATAACAATGATTAGACCAGGAGAGAAATTATGAAATTCAAAGCTAACACCCGTCGCCGCGCACTCGAATACGAAAAAGACCTCGTGAAATATTGGAAAGACAACAAGACCTTCGAACGGTCAGTTGATTTCCGTTCAAAAGAAAATTCGTATGTCTTTTATGACGGCCCGCCGTTCATTACCGGTGTGCCGCACCACGGAACGCTGCTGAGTTCTGTTGTTAAAGACGCTATTCCTCGTTACCAAACGATGAAGGGCAAACACGTCGAGCGCGTCTGGGGCTGGGATACCCACGGACTACCGGCTGAAAACTTCGTTGAAAAAGCGATGGGTATCACGAGTCGCCACGAAATCGGCACCAAGATTACCTTGGCCGACTATATTACGACTGCCCGTGAGAGCATGGTCAGTAACGCCGCGCTTTGGGAAAACACGATTGACCGCGTTGGCCGCTGGGTCGACTTCAAGGGTGCCTACAAAACAATGGACAAAGATTACATGGAATCTGTCTGGTGGGCGTTCAAACAACTCTACGAAAAGGGCAAGATCTACGAAGGCGAACGGGTCCTGATGTACGACACCAAGTGGGCAACACCACTTTCAAAAGCCGAAGTCACGATGGATGCAGGTGCCTACGTCGATGTCACTGACCCAAGTGTGTACACAAAATTTAAGCTTGTCGGTGAAGACTATTCACTGATTGCCTGGACAACAACACCGTGGACACTGCCAGCTAACACGGCACTTGCCGTTAATGGTGACGTCACCTACGTTGAAGTTGAGCTGGACGGCGAACGATTCGTCGTCGCCAAAGACCTCGCGGCCAAGGTATTTACTGACGCTAAGCACCAAGTTCTCGACTACACAGTTATCCGCGAACTACAGGGCGCAGAACTTGTTGGTAAGTCGTACGAACCACTGTTTGGTGACCGCGGTGAGAATGCACACAAAATTTGGACAGCAGATTACGTGACAACTGAATCTGGTACGGGTATCGTTCACTTGGCACCGGCGTACGGTGAAGAGGACTTTATCTTTGCCAACAAACACGGTATTCCTGTCGTGCACGTTTTGGACGAATACGGCGTCTACACAGAAGGCGACTGGATCGGCGAAGATGTCTGGGAAATCAACAAAACTATCGCCAAAGTACTACTAGAGCGCGGCGTTGTCTGGAAGATTGACTATATCCGCCACGAATACCCGCACAACCCACGAACGGGTAACCGCCTGATGTACCGCGCACACCCAAGCTGGTTCTTTAATATCGACGGTCAGCGCGAGGAAATGCTAGAAGAGAACACCGAGCACGTTAACTGGTTTCCTGGCCATATCAAGCACGGCCGCTTTGAACACACGATTACCACAGCGCCCGACTGGAACTTGTCACGTGACCGCTTCTGGGCAACGGCAATGCCTGTTTGGAAGGGGACTGACGCTGACGGCAACGAAAAGATCAAAGTTATTGGTAGCTACGCCGAGCTGAAAGAGCTGAGCGGCGTCGAACTAGAAGATTATCACCGCCCATGGGTTGATGACGTCACCTTCGATATCGACGGCGTGCACTATACACGTATCGACAAAGTGCTGGATGGTTGGTTTGAGTCAGGATCGATGCCATTCGCGCAGTTCCACTATCCGTTTGAAAACGTCGAAAAGTTCGAAGCTAATTTCCCTGGCGACTTCATCGTTGAATATGTCGGACAAGTCCGTGCGTGGTTCTACTATGTACACGCGGTCAGCGTTGGGCTCTTTGGTCATAACGCCTTCAAGAACGTCATCGTCACCGGTAACGTTGCGGGTAACGATGGCCTCAAGATGAGCAAGAGTCGTGGTAACTTCACCGACCCGAACGAGCTAATGGATCAATACAGCGCCGATAGCCTGCGCTTTACCTTGCTTTCTAGTCCGCTACTGTCTGGTGAAGATTTCGCCCTGAAAGACCGCGAAGTAGGGGACGTCGCCCGCAAACTCAGCATGGTCTGGAACATGTACGACTTCTTTACGCTGTACGCCGAAGTTGATGGCTGGGAATTCACGGGTCCACTCGAAGATCCATCAGCAAGTCTGACGAACCCACTCGACCAATGGGTGGTCAGTCGTTTGCACCAGCTTATTAATGAAATCGAAACAAATCTCGACACCTACGACATCCCGAGTGCGATGAAACCGATCCTGCCGTTTATCGACGACGCGAGTAACTGGTTTGTTCGCCGTTCACGCCGCCGCTTCTGGAAGTCGGATGATGACGCCGACAAAGAGAACGCCTACAAGACGCTGCACTACGTGCTGGTCCGCCTCAGCCAAGTCATGGCGCCGTTTGTGCCGTTCTTGTCAGAAGAACTGTACCGCAACCTAACAGGCGAAGAATCAGTCCACTTAACTGATTGGCCACAAGCTGGTCACGTCAATGAACTGGTTGTGCAGGATATGGAAACGGTCCGTGATTACGTTAACCAGGCACTCAGCCTCCGTGCTGCTGCCAAGCTAAAGATTCGCCAGCCACTGGCAAGTGTCACGGTTCCAACCCTGGGTCAGTTTGTCAGCTTCGAGGATGTATTGACCGAAGAGCTTAACGTTAAAAAAGTTATTCAGGGCGACGTCTTGGCGCTTGATCTTGAATTAACTCCTGCGCTGAAGGCTGAGGGAATGATGCGCGAAGTCGTGCGCCATATCCAGTCAGCGCGCAAAGCTGCTGGTCTGAATGTCGACGACCGCATCGTGTTGTCGCTAGTGGCAGAGGGTGCTGTGCAAGCAGCTATTACTGAACACGCTACAACGATCGGTGAAGAAGTGCTCGCAACACACCTGAGTTACGATGTAGCGACAGAATTGCTGACTGAAGAGGGAAGTTACACCAACGCGGTGAGCATCGATGGTGATAGCCTGACGATTACGCTCCACAAGGCATAATCCCCACCATCAGTACCTAATAAAAAGCCCCGGTATCGCCGGGGCTTTTTGAATGTACGATCTGAATGAAGCTACTGTTTGATATCGATCCCGCCGAGGATAACGTCACCGGTAATGATAAGTGTGGGTGCGCCGGGTTTGGCGGTGTTCACTGATCGCCCATCGACACCACCTAGAATAGGGGTGACGTCTGATTGGATGTGCCATTCGCGCGGGACGCGTAGCTCGAGGCCGCCCAGGATCACGCTAATGTTCAGGGTTGCACTGTCCTTGATCTTGGCATCGCGTAGGTCGAGCTCGACACCACCAAACGCGGTCGAGATCGTTCCACCCTGGTAGTTATGTGAGTTATTGCGCGTTTCACTGCCCGAAAAGAAGACCGAGAGGTTGGTCGTATCAGCACTGTTGAGGGTGCTATGCTTCGACGTTCGATTCATGATGATCGAGATGCCGACCGCGATAATGATCACTGGCCAAAATAGCTGCCAGACGTTAAAGGTGATGACATCGAGCTGGCGGAGTTGAAACAACACGCCAATCGCTACGATAGTCAGTGGCCAGACGACCTTGCCGGGGTTACCGATAAAGGTAATAATCCCAGCGGTGATGATAAGTAGTGGCCACCATCGTCCGATGACTTCACCAAAGTTAAAGACTCCAATTGAACCGAGTAGGGCCAGGACACCTACGGTGATAACGACGACTCCAAATGCGTTGCGTGTGAGTGATGCTTTATTCATACTCCCTACTATAGCAGGTTGACTTTTTATTGCATTTATGCTTAAATAGCATCATCAACAAAACAGCGAAAAACAAACATGTCGATTTTAAATTACCTCCAGTTACAACCACTTGAACCAACCGATGACGGTACCATTAGCCCGTTAGACGTCTACGACCAGGACGAGACTATTGATCTCAACGATGACGGCTATGAGTCGGGTCTTGCACAAGCTTGGGATAGGGTACTGGGTGACGCCGAACAAGATGCAGACAAACTGACCTTTTCTGAAGAATAAGCGCTATACTATATATAGTATGGAATTAACTGACCAAGAATTTGACAGGCTCATTAGTCGGGCGATGGACGAACTACCCCAGCAGTACATCAGGGGTCTCGATAACGTCGCTATTGTCTACGCCGACTGGCCGGACGAACACCAGGCAGGTAAAGCTGGACTGCGCGAAGGCACGATATTGTTAGGATTGTACGAAGGTATCCCGCTGACACAACGGGGTGGGAACTATACGTTTGTCTTGCCCGATAAAATTACGCTCTTTAAACATTCGATCCTGATGGTGGTACGTAACGAGGCGGAATTGTTTGAGCAAATCAAGCGAACATTATGGCACGAAATCGCACATTATTACGGGCTGAATCACGACCGAATTCATGAACTTGAAGGTGGAGAACACCCGTAAGCATAAGGCTGCTGTGGTATAATGAAAGGACACGACACTATAGATTAGTGCGGGGAGGAACGACATCAAAGGGAACTTGCAAACGCCAATCCTGCGAGGAGCAAAAATTGTTTCATTTTTGCTAGCGGCTGTTACTTTGACTGTCATTGCATCGTTTAGTTTAGCTCGGCCTACCCAGGCCGAGTCTTTGTTTCCACAGGGATGTGCCGCTGAGTTGGTGTGCGACTCGACGCCGCCGATGATCACCGATTTTACTATTTCTCGAACGGTTGCCGGCGGCACGCAAAACGAGGTATTAGTGACGGCGATGGCCAATGACGCACAGCTGAGTGAATACAGGGTGATGATTGCGCGTACTAACGAGGGTATTGAGGCTGACGAAATAGTATCAACAACGGTGATGTTGTCGCAAAGCCCAGCGACGATCTCGTACGGTTTTAATGCGACGCTCGCGCAGAATTTCACGTCTGGAAATTATACGGTCACGCTGACGGTGCGCGATGAGGCCGGCAATGAGGCGGTGCAGTCAGGTAGTCTGGTCGTCGATAATGATGGACCGGTTACGACTATCAGTGGGGGTGATATTATTCTCAAAGACGGCTCAATCACACCAGTAGTGAGCGTGACCGACCTAAACGAAGTGACTGCATATGCCTGGGCTTCCGATGCGCAGAATGCAGACGGGCTTTCGCTGTCGTATACAACCAAAGAGCCGACCTTTACGCCCAAATCAAAAGGTGACTATCGATATTATCTGACAACGACCGATCAGCTAGGTAACGTCACAAAAGATACGCTGTTTGCCTTTGGCTATGCGCCGCAACTTGAGACGCTGCCACTACCTGTTATTCCAATCGTAAACCTGACCGACAAATTAGTAACGGACACGCCGGCAACGCCGACGATCGTTGCGACACCTGTGGCGCAGATTGACGCGGCACGCGATGTTGCGAACGCTGAGGACAACTCGACAATCCTGGGTAGTGCAATCGGGGCGCCGGGCCAGTTACCGCCAACAACTGGCGGGTCGGCCATTGCACCAACTAGTAGCGGCTGGAGTATTTTTGGCATGCTGTGGTACTGGTGGGCCATGATTATTGGTATCTTTGCTATCGCTTTTTATTACACAAAAAAAGTCGCCACCACCGGCGTATCAAACAAAACTTAAGACAAGATTAAACAAATGTTGTGAACCACTTAATGAAATGGTATTGTTAAGTTATATACATAGGGGAGAGCTTGTATACCGTGTCGATCGCTGCGTGGACGATCTTTTACTAGCAATAAGGAGTGTTGTGAAATGAATACATTTATGGGGAAACAATATCAACGAGGGACAAATTTGGCGCTAGCAGCTTTGCTAGTAGTGAGTACTTTGACGGCTAGTGTGCCGTTTTTCTTTAGTGAAAAAGCGAGTGCATCTGCGCCGCTGACGTCAGCCAATATTATCGTAGACAAAGCTATATTATCTGACGGAGAGACGACAACGTATGGCAAGCCTGCGTACAGCACCATCCCTGCGGCTATAGCGGCTGCGACAAGTAATCAGACTATTATCGTAAGGGACGGTATTTATAGTGATGTAACCGCAGGCTATACATTTCTTCGCCTCCCACAAAATAAACCGTTAAAGCTTCACGCCGAGAACAACCACGGTGCGATTATCACTGTTGGCGTCGTTATTAAGAATACTGGTGGGTATACCCTGGATGGTTTCCAGATCAAGGACGTTAATGATGACTATGGACTATGGGTCGACAACACTAGTAGCCCAACCGCCTCTACGCTCATTACCAACAATAAAATTACAAATATCTTTGCTGATAATGGAAAAGAAGTCGAAGGCATTTTCGTCGGCGACAGTAGTAAAACGTATTCAAATGTGACTATTTCGTACAATACGGTGAGTAACATTACCTCGAATACGAAAGCGGTGAGTGGCATAGCCGCAAACGGAACTGGTGCCAATGTTTCTATTATCGGTAACACTATTTCGAACACGCTGCGAGGTATCAATACTGCCGCACTGAAGGTTGGTAGTAGCGTGCAAGTTAATAGCAACACAGCCTATAGCAACGTAGTGACGCCACTCGAGCTAGGGCCTTACGCAACCCAAGTGGGTAACATTACAGCCGCTCCGGACGCAACAAAACCAACCGTAGAAGTGCTGAATGTAGGGACTGCAACTTTCAATAAAGACGACGTTATTAGCATCAAGGCGGCGGACAATAGCTCGCTCGATAAGGTTGTCGCGAATGTTCGCAACTCGGCCGGGACAATTGTTCTTCCGACTCAATCAAGCGCCGCTGGTCAAAATCCGTACGTCCACACAATTGCCCTCGCAGGACTTGCCGAAGGTAGCTATAGCGTTCGCTACAACGCGGTGGATGCTGCAGGAAACCTGTCTACAACAAAGAGCCTTGATTTTTTGATCGATAACACGAAGCCGACAATTACCGTCAGGTCAGATTCTATCGGCAGCGGCAATGTCTTTAGCGTCGTTAACTTCAATCTGTATGACGCCAAGGGTATTGATAAGGTTGAAATTAATGGTGTCACAAAAGAGCTCACTGACAATGCGTACAGCAACGTAAATGGTATAAAGAGCGGCGTATTTGGCGGACGTGAAGGCTTGAATACTATTGTTGCCTACGACGTTGCCGGTAATACGACAAGCTCTACATTTACACTCGATAACACTAAGCCGACAATAACTATTAAGCCTGAATCTATCGGCAATGGTATCTATAGTAATGTCAGTTTCAAGCTATTTGATACGTATCAAATCGACAAGGTGACTGTTAACGGTGTTGTTAAGGAATTAACTAACAACAATTACGGTGACCTGAATAACCTAAAACCTGGCACATTGGGTGCGACACAAGGGTTGAATACAGTCGTTGTGCACGATGTAGCTGGTAACTCTACGACCACGACCGTTAGCCTTGACTCGAACGCTCCTTTAGCTCCAATTAATGCATTGCCGGCCGCAATCAACAGTGATGATTTTTACTTTACTTGGGACGCGGTTACAGACTTGGGTTCGCCCGTTGTTGAGTACCAGTTCCAGTCATCTAGTTCAAGCGTAATGAGCGGTTCATCACTTGCGTCGTCTTGGAAGAACTGGGTCAACTACGTTACCCCTGAGCAGAAAAAGTTGACCACTCCAACGATTCACTCAACAGGTACACCTGACGGCACGTACTACTGGCAGGTTCGAACCATCGACGCTGCAGGGAATGTCGGTGAGTGGAGCACTGTTTGGACAACAGTTATCGATACGACAAGCGCTACTGCGCCGACTGGCCTGAACTGGCTGAATGGTACGAGTGGTGTTCTCGGCGTCTTTACGAAAGAGAACCTTGTGACAACCGCATGGGCCGCTCCAACGGTCGGAACGGTCAAAAACTACGAGTATAGCTACAAGGCACCAAACGCTGACTGGTCAACGCCTAGCTTGCAGCCTGTAACGCCAACAACTATCGCCGACCAATCATTTGGTGGAGTTGAAGGCGCATGGCAATTCCGTATTCGTACAGTAAATCAATTCGATGTACGATCTGACTGGGTTGAATCTTCGGTGCTGATATACGACAAGACAGCTCCTACTGGCACGGCAACCTTGTCCGATACGCTCGTCAACAAGACAGATGCGAGCCCGATACTGACAGCTCAGCTTGCTGACGCGTCGAGTGCTATTACAGACCTGAAGTACCGTGTCTTCCGTGTTAACGCTGACGGATCGACGACAGCGGTTACTGGTGTCATTGGTGCGCTTGCTGCACAGGACGGTGCTTTTAACTCGAAGTCTGAAACGGTCGTGACTGTCATCGACACGACACCGTCTGTCTATACAGATGGAAACTATCGGGTTCAGCTGTATATCTATGATGCAGCTGGCCTGCAGGGAAAGAAAACAGTAAACTTTGTGGTCAATAAGACGCCACCGGTTATTACTAGTGGCAGTTTTGAGCAAGATGGTAACGAATTCACTTCGAAGTACACGATTCCTAGCGACGTAGTGTTCGCTTGGACTCCTGACCTCGATAATATCGAAGATGGTGTGGCATTTGATGCTACGCAGCTCAGTCCAGTCTTTACGGTTACTAAGGATGGTACGTATGCCTTTACCCTAAAGGTTACAGATGGGGCTGGAAATACGACCTCAGAGCGCCTTGTATTCACCTATACGACACCTCTTGAAGATGAAGGGGATCTGCCTGTACTTGGCGGTGGAACAACAAACCCTGATGCAGCTCCTGTAGTACCAGCCGCGACGATTCCGGCAGCAGCATTTACTGGTGTTATTGGAGCGACTGCTGATGCTGCGGTCCTCGGTGCAACTACTGACGCAACAGACACTACAGGCAATGCTGACGTAAAGGGCCTGTCTACCGACAACTTCGCTGCCGTTGACACTAACAAAACAAACAGTACTGACGGTAAGGTTTTTGGAATCGCTTGGTTCTGGTGGATCCTGATCCTCGCCATCCTTTCAGTCGCAGCCTACTCGGTCACGCGTGCGATTCGCCGCCGAAATGCTGAACAAAATTAATCAGTAGACGCTTCGAGAAACGTTCGTAAATAAAAAAGAAACACTCGCTATAACAGGGGAGTGTTTCTTTTTGAAACGAACCATAAGTGATATACTATTCTCATCGTGAAAGCAAAACAAAAACGTCATAAAACCGTACAATCGAACATACGTGATCACCTTCGTCACGCCCTAGTGCCTCACAAGGGAAATCATTACCGACCACACTTGGTCCGCCTACATGGTATTACGGCCGTATTAGTATTGGCTGTTTTGATGCAGCTGACGTACGGTTTTGTTACTTCTGGGCGACTCGAGGTCTTAGGGCGAGTCTCGAATATTAGTGCGGGCGAACTCTTGACTGATACGAATGTCGAGCGGTCCAAGACGTCACTGCCCGAGCTCAAACTTAACGACCAATTGAGCCGTGCGGCGTTCTTGAAAGCCCAAGATATGTTCGCCAATAACTATTGGGCGCATACTTCGCCGGCTGGTGTGACGCCGTGGAAATGGCTAGGAGATAGCGGCTACAACTACAACGTCGCAGGTGAAAACCTCGCCAAAAACTACCCGACTTCACAGGCAACGGTGAACGCATGGATGAACTCTGAAACGCACCGTGCGAATATTTTAAATGGTACGTATCAAGAGATTGGTTTTGCGGTGGTTGACGGGACACTCGACGGCCGCGAAGCGACGCTTGTAGTAGCCTACTACGGATCGCCCGCTACCGTCAGTGCAGTAGAAGGCGCAAGCGATACCAAGCAGATTGTCTATGCCGCACCAATCGAGCAGGGGATCGGTAATCCGCTGACCTACTTCGGTTCAGCGATCCAATCGATGAGCCCAGCGACACTTGGTAGTCTGACATTATTGACACTCGTCGCCGGCGTGGCCGTTGCTGCGCACCATTACCGCAAGAAGTTGCCGGTCGCATGGCGTCGTAGCTGGAAATTACATCACGGCATGTATACGTTACTGGGGACGATTGGCTTGGCTGTCATTATTGTCTTTGCAACAGGTGGCGGGCAGATTTAATGACGCACGCCCAGCAACCCCGGACTGGATTTACGATCGTCGAATTATTGATCGTGATTGTGGTGATTGGTATTTTGGCAGCCATCACGATTGTTGCCTTTAACGGCATTCAAGGTCGGGCGCGCACGGCGGTTATCAAGAGTGATATCTCGCAGGCAGTACGCAAACTCGAGGCTGTCAAAGTAACGAGTGCGAGCGGCATGTATCCCGCAACTCAGGCTGACGCAGGACTACAGCCAAGCGGTGGTAATACGTTGAATTATTATTACGACAGCCTGACCAATCGCTACTGCGTCGAGGCGTATAATGGCGACATCACGTTCTTTTCAGTTGATAGGGGGCAAACCGTTACCAGTGGGCGTTGTACTGGCAGTGGTCTGATCGCCTGGTGGACGATGAACAACACTGCAAATGACCAAAGTGCAGCTGGGAATAACGGCGCTGGGGTGGGTCTCGTTGGCACGACGGGTCAAAACGGCACTCCAAATTCGGCATATCTGTATAATGCGACTGATTCCATCATGACCGTGCCGACAAGCGCCTCGCTGCACCCGGAGTCGATGAGTATGGCGTTATGGGTTCGTCCAACGTCTTGGTCGACGACGGCCGCGAGCGTCTTTATTGCCAAGCGAACGGGCAATAGCGGCTACTTCTTTCACTATCTGACCGCGCCACAAACGGTGCATATTGATATTGGGGGATCGGCGAACCGCTGGAATACTTTCTATACACCGCCACTTAACGAGTGGACGCACATGGTGATGACAATCAATCCGACGAGCGGGCGATCGTTCTATGTTAACGGACAACTTCAGGCCAGCACAACAACCGCCCTTAATCCGATCATCCCGGCAGCCTCTGAATTATCAATCGGTTCAGAAAACGGCTATGGCTATCGAATGAGCGGCTCGATAGACGATGTGCGGATGTATAGCCGTGTGCTGTCGGCTGGAGAAGTGCAGTCGTTGTTTGCTCAAGGCGCTCAGTAGACTTTACATATAGCACCCCCTCTGTTAAAATAGAAAACTGATTGTACAAAATGTACACAATTAAGAGATATTAAGGAAAAATATGACAAAAGCAGTCGTTAAGATCGGTGGAAAACAATTTATTGTCGCCGAAAAAGAGACCCTGTTGGTGGACCTCCTCCAAGAAGGAACTAAAGAGCTCACTCTAGACGCACTGTTGCTTATCGATGGTGACAACGTCACTATTGGTACGCCAACTGTCAAAGATGTGGTAGTAACAGCAAAGGTCGTTGAAGACCTCATTAAAGGTGACAAGATCCGTGTTATTCGCTACAAAGCGAAAAAGCGCGTTCACAAAGAAAACGGTCACCGCCAAAAGTACTCAAAAATCGAAATCGTTTCGATCAAGTAATTTTGCTTTCCTGGTCTTATTGGCCTCGAAAACACTCTTTAAAAGAAAACCTCCGCTGGAGGTTTTCTTTTTGCGTTGGGCTGGAATGTGCTTTTTGCACATTCCACACGTTTTCTCTGCCAGCAAGACCAGGAAAGCCGGATCTGTAATACCCCTTTAATTCCAACTCGCTCGTGCTACAATGTATACAACAGAAGTAGAGGGAAATACACACGTGCCGACAGTTATTGCAGTCACAAACCAAAAGGGTGGAGTAGGGAAGACGACTACCGCTATTAATTTGGCGTATTTCTTGGCTAAATCGGACAAAAAGACCCTACTGATTGACTTTGACCCACAAGGTAACGCGACCAGTGGCCTTGGTATTGATAAATCCAATCTTACATCAACAATGTCAGATGTTATCACGGGTAATGCCGAACTGGCTGTTGCTGTGGTTGCGACCGAACACAAAAACTTGTGGCTGGCTCCAACGACATCAACACTGGCAAATACCGAAGTCGAACTCGCGCAAGCCGACAAACGATTCTCGCGCCTGAAACACGCCGTTGAATCAAGCGGTGATACCTACGACTATATCCTGATCGATAGCCCACCAAGCCTTAACCTCCTGACGGTCAATGGCTTGATTGCGGCAAAATACGTGCTGCTGCCGGTCCAAGCTGAGTTCTACGCCCTGGAAGGCTTAGGGCAGCTGCTAGAGACCATGAAACTAGTCCGTAAAGGTATGAACCCAGGGCTTGAACTACTTGGCGTTTTGCCAACAATGCTCGATAGTCGCACAACCCTTAGTAGCCAGGTGCACGAAGAAATTAAAAAGCACTTCCCGGGCAAGGTCTTTGATATTACGATTCCACGCAACATCCGCCTAGCCGAAGCGCCAAGTCACGGCGTACCAATTGGTGTCTATGACAAGTTCTCAAAGGGCTCTCGCGCCTATAAGGCGCTCGCCAAAGAAGTGATTATTCGTACGCAATTAAAAACTGAAGGGGTAGCCGTCTAATGGCACAAAAAAAAGGACTCGGCCGTGGTTTTGAGACATTGATCCCAATGGATCTTTTGGATGAAGATTTTGACCCGACAAACCAACTGGATGAAAAGGTTAGCGAACTACGCAACCTTGCGATCGCTGACGTTGCGGCCGACCCTGATCAGCCTCGTCGCTCGTTTGACCAAGAAGCGTTGAATGAACTAGCCGAATCGGTCAAAGAGCACGGCGTCCTGCAGCCGATTATTGTTACGAAGGCAAATAACGGCTACCAAATCGTTGCCGGTGAACGTCGTTTCCGCGCTTCACAAATCGCTGGCCTTGAAACCATTCCGGCACTCGTTCGCACCATGACCAACCAGAACAAGCTGGAAGTGTCGTTGATTGAAAATTTGCAGCGCCGCGACCTGAATACGATCGAAACCGCCACTGCCTACCAAAAGTTACGCGATCAGTTCAATCTGAATAACGAAGAAATTGGCAAGCGCGTTAATAAATCGCAGAGCGCGGTCCAAAACACGATGCGCTTATTGAAACTGCCAAAAACCACCCGTGAACTGATTGCCGAAGGTAAATTAACCGAAGGCCAAGCTCGCCCGCTTATTTCTTGGGACGAAGCATTTATTCACGCTGTGGTGCCAAAGATCATCGCCGAAGAGTGGAGTGCGCGCAAGGTCGAGCAATACGTTACGAACGCACGTAACGCCCGTGACAAGCCCGAAACGGCAACCGTGCAACCAACTGAATCGCAGCACGAAGAGCGCATTGCATCGCTTCGTACGCGCCTGAAATCTGATGTGAACATTCGCGTTAACAATAAGGGCGCCGGCAGTATCGTGATTAAGTTCAAAAGCACTGATGACCTTGAGCGATTACAAAAATTACTTGGTGAATAGTCGCTAGGTTTCAATTCCTTTATTTCATATACCTTTACAAAGAGTGTTTTCTCGACGTCACTTCACACTACTTGGCTCAGTAATAGGCTGGGTTATAGCGCACGAATCTTATCGAACGGGAAGACGCGGAAACTAACCGGCCCAACGATGTCGTACAGCGGGATAGTGCCAAGGCCGTTACGTGAGTCATACGAGTAGTTGCCTTCGCGGTGGTCACCAGAGACAAATATTTCGCCTTCAGGGACGATGGTGTCGACTTCGCCGCTAGTTGGGCTGCCCGGCTCACCGTTATTCTCATCGTCTGGGTTGAAGCCATTCGGAGATGCCTCGTTATAGACGGTGTAGGTGCCATCCTTTAGCACGACACGCTCACCGGGTAGGCCGATGACACGCTTGACGATGTATTCGTCTTCGATGCCGCGGCTGTAGTGAGGGTTTTTAAAAACGATGACTTGGCCGCGCTCGGGAATATATGACTTGTTTTGTAGTTGTGTGGCAGTGACGGCGAGGCGGTTCACGATCAGACGATCGCCGGTGTAAAGTGTGCTTTCCATGCTTGGTCCAACAACGTTGAAGCTTCGAAACACAAAGGTGTTAATCAAGACGGTCCCAATCACGACGCATATGACGAAAATAACGATACTAATAACGTCTTTAAGCAGTGGGTGACGGGTAAAGAATGATGCTTCCATTGACCGATTTATTATAACCTAGTTATGCTGCTTATGTCATACTTCAAAATTTAAGGTTCCTCAGGTATAGTAGGTGGAGTATTTATGAAAAGTAACAAACGACCTTCAATTGATGGTTTCGTTCCACGTCGACAGAGCACCCAGCTCGGTAACCTGCATCAGGGTGACAAGGAACAACCAATCGACCGATCACTGCATACTGGTAACAAAACGCGCCAGTCTGTTGGTGTGGCGCGCGAAACTAAGTTGGTTGGCCGTCACGACATTGATGAGTCACTGCGCGAGATCGACGAAGAACCGTTCGAGGGTGAAACTGGTCGCCGCGGTGCAAAAGCAGGTAAGCGATCGGCTGGTGGTAAGGCAAAAAGCAATAAGAAGTATCTTGGGCGCAAGAATAAGGCCGACAAAAAGCCAAAGAGCAAAGCTCGGCGAATTATTAAGTGGGTGGCAATTATCCTACTGGTCGCACTTGTTGGCGTAGGCGGGTTCCTTGCCTACAAAGCAATCAACGCCAGCGACTCTGTCTTTTCGGGTAGTTTCCTTGATCTCGTCAAGAATGATCCACTCAAACAAGATATTAATGGCCGGAGCAACTTCTTGATCGTTGGGACGTCGGAAGACGACCCTGGACACCAAGGGGCTGACTTGACCGACTCGATCTTGATTCTGAGCGTCAACCAGACCACCAAGGACGCCTACACCTTCAGTATTCCACGTGACCTCGAGGTTAAATATGGCATGGCATGTGTGCCTGGATATGCCGGCAAGATCAACAGTTACTTTAGTTGTGTCAACGAAGAGGATGGTGACGCTGCCGAGCAAGAACGCCTTGCGAGCACCCAAGCATTTATCGGTGGCATTATTGGCATGGACATTCAGTACGGCGTCCACGTCAACTACACAGTAATGCGCGACGTGGTGAACGCTATCGGGGGTAATATTACCGTCAATATCGAAAGTCGTGACCCTAATGGCCAAATGGACAGTAACTTCGACTGGAAATGTGGTCCAGTGATCTCAAAGCGTAAGACGGTTTGTCCACCAAGTGGCCACTTCATCGACTACCCGAATGGTCCGGCCGTGCTGGATGCGGAACATGCACTATACCTTGCACAGGCCCGTGGTGACGCCGCGCCAACCTATGGATTCGAACAGTCTAACTTTGATCGTGAACGCAATCAACAAAAAATCTTGCTGGCGATTCGCGAAAAAGCTTTAAGCGCGGGCACTCTAACGAACCTTGGTCATGTCACCGGCCTGGTGGACGCCCTGGGCAGTAACCTCCGTACCAATATCCAAACGAATGAAATCCGTACCTTGATGGCACTCGCCAAAGACATTCCATCTGACAAGATCAAGTCAATTGACCTTAATAAAGAAGGCGAGGCTATCTTTACCGGCGCCGCACAGCCAGTGGCGGGTAAGTACTCGTTCGGTGAGTTGCAGGCGTACTTAAATAAGATTATTACTAGGGAGCCATTTGCCGAAGAGGAGCCCCACGTGACAGTCCTTAACGGTAGTGGCACTGCCGGCATGGCGCAGACCGAGGCTGACACCTTGATTGCCAAGGGCTTCACTATCGATACTGTTGGTAACGCCGACGACGGTACCTATCCGGCCATCTCTATTTACCAGATTAACCCTGATAAACCACTCAGCTCAGCCAAGCTCAAACAGATCTATAACGTCACACCAAAAACCACCGCTCCACCCGTTAGTGTTGTTGGCGAAACGGATTTCCTTATCATTATCGGGCCAACCCAATAATCAGTACCCTCGTGGTATAATAAATCTAGATTATGGAGTTTCTGAAACTAGTCCGACGCCGTTCATTCTTGAGCGAAGTAGTGTATACCGTCCTGAACGTTGCGCTGGCAATTGCGCTGGTGTTAGTTATTTGGTATACCGCATCGATTCCGTTGGCGCTCGGCCTGGTACTTATTAGTAAATGGCGTGTTTTAGCCGTCCGTGCACGTTACTGGTTCGTGAACATCCGTTCGAACTTGGTGGATATCATCGTCAGTGTTAGCGTTGTGCTGCACTTATATACCATTAACGATTCGACGCTGGTTGACTCAACAAAAGCACTCGTCCTTGGTGTCGTTACCTTGCTCTACATTTTGTGGCTACTACTGCTCAAGCCGCGCTCAAAGCGCAGTTACGTCGCCGCTCAGGCGGGTGTCGCTATCTTGCTGGGTGTTTCGGCGTTATTCTCGATATCATTCGCATGGCCAGCCTCACTGGTGGTCGCTGGTATGTGGTTGATAGGTTATAGCGCGGCGAGTCATATTCTTAACTCCTACGACGACGAAACACATCCACTATTCCTAAGCCTTGCTTGGAGTGTCGTTATGGCCGAACTTGGTTGGGTAGCCTACCACTGGACTGTTGCGTACACGTTGCCGTTTGTGAACAATCTCTTGATTCCGCAGATTGCTATTATTACGACGCTACTGGGCTTTGTTGCCTACAAGTCGTACGACTCGTTCTATCACCACCAAAAGATCCGCATGGCAGATATTATCTTGCCATTACTATTCACGCTGAGTATTATTGCGGTGCTGGTCTTTGTCTTCAACCGCGTCGGGACAGCAATTTAGGATTTCTTGAGTAACAATCCGAAGTCTTCTTGATCGGTCAGTAAGAGGCCGTATTTTTTTGCCTCGGCGATGATGTCGTCGTGTTGTTCGGGGTCGGCTTCGAGGATAAGTGAGCCGCCGCTGATGAGTTTTTCTTGGGTTTGAACGAGCAGTTCGTAGATAAGCGCTTTGCCATGGTTGGCGGCAAAGAGGGCCTCGCTTGGCTCGTGATCAGTCTCTGGTGAACGTTCCCATTCGGGGTCGACGTAGGGGAGGTTGGCAATGATAATGGTGGCGGTGAATGGATAGGCTGCGAGGAGGTTGCTTTGGACGATTGCACATTCGGCACCAAGTGATTTGGCGTTCTTCTCGGCAATTTTTAGGGCATGACGACTAATGTCGAGCAGTGTGACGTTTAGTTCTGGGAATAGCAATTTAGCGGTCACTCCGAGTGCGCCGCTACCGGTACCGACATCCACGAGACGAATCGTTTCGTCTAGTAGCGAGACATTCTGGGGAACGGCCTTTTTTAGTAGCTCTATCAGGGTTTCGGACTCAGGGCGAGGGATAAGCGTGGCCGTGGTGACGTAAAATTGGTGACCATAGAATTCTTTGTGGCCGATAATATAGGCGACAGGGACGCGGTCAAGGCGGAGTGATAGGCGCGCGCTAGCGATTTCTATCTCGCGGTCACTCATAATGACCTCGGGGTGGGCGTGGAGGTAGCTGCGACTTTTTCGCAGGGTATGACCAAGTATAAGTTCGCTATCGAGGCGTGCTGAAGGGATGCCCGCGATGGTCAGCTGATGCGTAGCATCAGTCAGCCAATCGTTAATTGCTAGCGGTTGAGGCAGCGAGTTCTCGTTCATATGCCTGTAGGTTCTCCACTAAGTCGTCGATTGCTCCACCAAGCGCTGTCGGGATGTTGCTGCGGCTGTAGCCGATGCGGTGATCGGTAATACGGTCCTGTGGGAAGTTATACGTTCGGATCTTTTCAGATCGGTCACCAGACCCAATTAGGCTGCGGCGTTCAGCGGTTGTTTTGGCGTTATCAGCGTCAATTTTTTGTTGAAGTAGGCGACTACGAAGGACGCCCATCGCTTTTTCCTTGTTCTTGATCTGAGACTTTTCGTCTTGATTCGTTACAACCAGTCCAGTTGGAAGGTGAGTGATGCGCACGGCGCTGTCGGTCGTGTTTACTGACTGACCGCCATGGCCACCGGCGCGGTAGACGTCAATTTTCAGGTCGTTCGTATTGACCTCGATGTCAGTTTCTTCGGCTTTTGGTAGGACAGCAACGGTGACGGTGCTGGTATGGATGCGACCCTGAGATTCAGTCGCAGGAACGCGTTGAACGCGGTGGACGCCTGATTCAAATTTTAGTTTGGCATATGGTGCGTCGCCGCTAATCCCAAAGACGACTTCTTTGTAGCCACCAGTGTCGTTGGCACTTTCACTGATGAGTTCGGTTCGTAGGTTGTGGTTTTCGCAGTAACGAAGGTACATACGGTACAGCTCAGCCGCAAATAGACTCGCTTCATCACCACCGGCGCCGGCGCGAATTTCAATAATAACGTCTTTTTCGTCGTTAGGGTCTTTTGGTGCCAGCATCGCGAATAGTTCGTCGTCTAGTCGTTCCAGTGTCGCTGTATTTTCCTCGATCTCCATCTTGGCTAGTTCGGCTAGTTCGTCATTACCGCCGATAAGTTCTTTTGCTTCGGTGATTTGCGCTTCGAGGGATTCACGCAGTTCGCCTTTTTCCAAGATTAGCTGCAATTCAATGAAGCGTTTGTTCTTCTTTGAATAATCAGGATCGGCATACGCATCAGGGCGCGACAAGAAAGCGTCGAGTGCTTTTTTCTCGTCTTGCAGGTCTTGGATGTTGAGGTTAATCTTTGGCATATAATTTCTTGTTTAGTTATTTCTTTGGGGTTGCCAGTAGCACGATACCGACGATCAAACCAGGTAGCCAGGTAAGGAAGGTGACGACACCCACAAGGAAGAGGAGTACGTTAGCGATCGTCTGAACAACAGTCTGTTCACCGAATGGTGCAGATTCCGTCACTGTCGCGGCGGTTGTAGTGGCGAACGCAAGGTTGATGAGTGCATAGCCAAGGAACGCAACGATCATTAGTGCTGTTGGGCCAATCATCAGCCATAGTGCAGTCTTGGTGCGTCCGGTCATTTTGCGCTGCTGGGGTTGTACTGTTGGTTCCACGATGTTCTCCTTGGGTTTGATATCTTTATTCTAACAAAAAAGAGCCCTATGCAATACATAAGACTCTTTTGAGGTAGCTTGGCTAGTTTTCGCTAGAAGCTTTTTTCGCTTTAGTAGCGGCAGCTTTTTTAGCTTTGCTTGCGAGTTCGACTTTACGAGCTTCGGCAGCAGCAGCACGGTTTTTGAATCGGTCAACACGGCCTTCGGTGTCGATGATCTTTTCTTCACCGGTAAAGAATGGGTGAGAAGCACTTGAAATGTGTAGCTTCACGAGAGGGTATTCGTTACCATCTTCCCATTTAATAGTATCGGTGGTTTGTGCTGTTGACTGAGTCAAGAAAGCAAAATTGGCCGTATCATCGCTAAATACGACGGGGCGGTAGTCACTTGGGTGTAGGTTAGTCTTCATAATCTGCATTATTGTATCTGTTTTTGTTTGATTTGTCTAGAGGGCGAGCTTGTCTCGCTTTTCGCACCAAACGGCTTCGCTCCGGGCTTGATAAGGGACTAGTCGCCTTATCTCGCTCGGGCTGCAGATGTTTGGCTTGGAAAAGTAAGACAAGTCCCTTTAGCGAAAGTCGTTGGGATGCTAGTTCCAGGGTAGTGTCTATAGTATGATACGCAAAAGACAGAATGACACAGCCGCTTGGGGCTTTACGATTGTCGAACTTCTGATTGTTATTGTCGTCATTGGCATTTTGGCTGCAATTACAATCGTTTCGTTCAACGGTGTGCAAGGTAAGGCGTACGACACGACTGTGCAAAATGATCTATCGCAGTTCGCAAAACGCATGGAGTTTAATCGAGCGGAAACCGGTGTCGATGCATATCCTGCGACGTTGACTGCTGCGATGGGCTTTCGCTTTGGTAAGGATGCCTACAGTCTAGACAATCAGTCTTACACAATTCGTTACTGTGTTAATACGGTAACGAATGAATATGTCTTATTGTCGAAGTCAAAATCAGGGACGTATTACAAGTATTTATCCAGTGGGGGGATGAGCACCAATCCTGCGACATCTGGGTATGGCGTCTGTAACTTGGTGGGTCTTGCGTCACAAAACCCATCGTCAGCAAACAATGGATTGAATAATTCCACCTGGAGCGCGTGGACTAACAATTAGCTATGGTATTTTATAAACAACAAAAGAATGCCGGCTTTACTATCGTTGAACTTCTCGTTGTTATCGTCGTGATCGGTATTCTGGCCGCAATTACGATCGTTGCATTCAATGGTGTGCAGGAGCGAGCGAAGATATCGCTACTAGTCTCCGACCTTAACAGTGCCTCGAAGCAATTAAAGATTGACCAAGTGACGAACGGAAACTATCCTGCGACGGCTACTGCCGCCAATGGGGGACAAGGGCTAAAGTCTTCACCCGGCATAACGTATCGCTACGCAGTGGATAATGCCGCCAATCCACAAACCTACTGTTTGAGTGCAACGAACGGCACGGTCTTTTATTCCCTGACTGATAGCACTGCGCCTGTGACTGGAAGCTGTGTGAATATTGCACTTGGTGCGGGCTCGCCGAACACAATCGTTACAGACGGTAGCACCTACTTCACGCCTTGGTATAGCAGTGCTACCGGCCTGGCTTCGACGACTGTTGATCTGGGTTCAGCGCAAGATATATCAACCGTGAAAGTGTGGCACTATTGGGGTGATCCTCGAACGTATAACGCAACCAAAACAGAGGTAAGTACCGATAGCATAAATTGGACGACGATTTATGACAGCGCCGTTTCTGGGACATATCAAGAAACTTCGGCGGGCAAGACACATTCTTTTTCCCTTCGAAAAGTTCGGTTTATTCGAGATTGGCTGAATGGGTCTACTGCCAACATCAATAATCATTGGATAGAGATTCAGGCATTCTAAAAAGCCGAGTAGTGGGCATTGGTGGCGGGTTGTTTTCATAGTATGATGAAGCATAAGTATGATACGCAAAATGCAAAATACCAAAACCTCTTCAGGGTTTACTATCGTTGAGCTCCTCATCGTAATCGTGGTGATCGGCATCCTCGCGGCAATCACGATCGTTTCGTTCAATGGCGTAACCGTTAAAGCAAATGTCTCAAAATCGCAGAGTGATCTAAAAAGTATGCAAAAAATGATCGAGATGTACAAGGTCGAGAACGCGGCATATCCAAGTACGGGCGGAACCTGGTACTTTACAACTAGCGGTGGTGCGACGGGCGGAGACGGTTTTATACCAGGCATTGTACCGGCTTATGCAAAGTCCCTTCCTCGGCCGACTGCAGGGGCATATATTTACATCTCAAACGGGACTGACTATAAAATAATGCGGTATTCCAGTATCGCTTCGACAGAATGGGCTGCCGTACCCACTGCAATGATAGATACGACCGGTCTCGCAAATAAAGATAGATATGGATACTGGACTCCAGGCGGGTTGGGGATGTAGAGCGATCAGCTCTAGACAATTAACCCCTCTCATGCTATAATTCACAGGTAAACAATATTTAACGATACAACCTTCCTGCAAAACTCCTACCGCACATCGCGGCAGGGCAGAGGGTGAAGAACAAGGAGTTCAATCATGGCAGTAACTGTCGATATCAAGAAGCTTCTCGAAGCTGGTGTTCACTTTGGACACAAAACAAGCCGTTGGCACCCTAAAATGGCGCCATACATTCACTCAAAGCGCCAAGACAACCACATTATCGACCTCAACAAAACTGTTGAAGGCCTCGACAAAGCACTTCCTTTCCTAACGAAAGTTGTTGCAAGTGGCAAGCCAATTCTTTTTGTTGCAACTAAAAAGCACACAAAAGACGCAGTCAAAGCAGCCGCTATCGCAACTGGTCAACCATACATGATCGAACGATGGTTGGGTGGGACACTCACAAACGTGAACACTGTTTCAGCTCAGATCAAGAAGCTTAAAGACCTTGAAAGCAAGATGATTTCAGGTGACCTCGAAAAGAAGTACAACAAGCTTGAGATCCAACGTTTCCAAGAAGAAATTGACGCCCTTACCCTGAAATACGGTGGTATCAAAGACCTTAACGGCAAACCTGGTGCAGTGCTTATCCTTGACGTCCTTGGTGACATCAACGCGATCAAAGAAGCAAAGATAATTGGCGTGCCAGTTGTTGCTGTTGTTGACACGAACGCAGACCCAACACCTGTTGACTACGTAATTCCTGCTAACGACGACGCAATTAAGGGTGTCGACCTTCTACTTGACTACATTAGCCAAGCAATCGAAGAAGGAAAAAGCAAAGCAAAGCCAACAGAAGCTGAAACAGCTGAACAAAAAGGAGAATAATTCATATGGCAGTCTCAATTGATGACATCAAAAAGCTAAAAGAACTAACCGGTGTTGGTCTGACTGACGCAAAAGTTGCACTCGTTGCTGCTGACGGTGACTTCGATAAAGCACTTGAAGAAATGCGCAAAAAAGGCCTGACTAAGGCTGAAAAAAAAGCTGACCGTGAAGCCCTTGAAGGCGTCATCGACAGCTACGTTCACGGTGGTCGCATCGGCGTTCTCGTCGAAGTAAACTGTGAAACTGACTTCGTTGCTCGTACTGATGGATTCAAAGAATTCGCGCACATGATTTCGTTGCAGGTTGCTTCAATGTCACCTGTCTACGTATCTGAAGACGAAATTCCAGCTGAAGAAATCGAACGCGTTCGTAACGAAGCACTTGCCAGCGGTTCTACCGAAGGTAAGCCTGCTGACATCGCTGAAAAGATCATCGATGGACAAGTGAAGAAGTACTTTGCTGAAAAGGTTCTATTGAACCAACAGTACATCATGGACGATTCTATGACTGTCGGTACATTCTTGAAGCAAAACATCGGTAAGACAGGCGAAAACCTGATTATCCGCCGTTTCAAGCGCATCGAACTCGGTGTTAACGACTAGTTAGCTCCTGTACATCTATGACAAATCCAGAACAATCATCCTCGCATTCAGTAGAGACGGAGCCAGACACTCCCGAACTGTACGGGTACAAGACTGTTTTGGAGGCGTTATACAACCACAACGTTCCTTCTGACGACATCGCCTTTATCGGCGATGTCGTTGAACGTTGGGGTGAAACTATTCCTAGCTGGGCGACGATTGCCGATGCTCAACAGCTGATTGCTGGACTCGACGAAAGCGCCGAACGGGCAAAGCTATTATTTGAACAAGGCGAGCGACTATTGGCAGTAGATCATTGGGATCACGCTGCCCAGGTGATTGCTGACGGTAACGCAATTTTGCAGCACCGCGCAGGCCAGTTTTATACCAACGATAACGAGGTCGGTGAGTTAGTTGCGATAGAGGGTATTGCGCTATCTAATGACCATGCCTCGGTGTCTGCTTCGGGACCAGCGCAGCTATATGTTATCGGGGGCGAGAAGCAACTTGTCGAGCACGCGACGGCATTGAAATTATTTGTTGATATTAGTCAGCTGGACGCCCTCGAACAGCGGGCGATACGTCACTACGTGGCCGCCGTAGATATTACTCCTTTTTAAGCCAATATATTTGTTACAATAAGGGTATATGTTTGATACGAAACCCTACGAAGACCGATTTCATGCCGCAGCCGCTCACTTTGAAGATGAATTAAAAAAAGTCCGCACCGGACGTGCCCACCCGGGTATGCTTGATGGCCTCACGGTTGAAGCCTATGGCCAAAAGATGCCACTTAACCAAGTTGCCAATGTCACAGCATCTGAATCACAGCTATTATCGATTACTCCATTTGATCCATCGACGATTCAGGCTATTTCAGCAGCGATTCGTAACGACCAATCACTTGGCCTCAACCCGAGTGATGATGGCCGCGTTGTTCGTGTGCCGATTCCCGCACTGACCGAAGAGCGCCGTAAGCTGCTCGTCAAGCAAACCAGCGAAAAAGTAGAAGAAGCCCGCATTGCGCTGCGTAACGTCCGCCAAGACGCCCTCAAAGAGGCTAAGCGCAAAAAAGACGCCAAGGAAATGTCCGAAGATGACCTGAAGGCAATTGAAAAATCAATTGATGCCTCGATGGCAACGGTCAACAGTAATCTCGACCTTGCCTTCAAGGAAAAAGAGAAAGACATCTTAACGCTGTAATGTCCGATACTTTGCCGGATAGTGGCGAACTGATCATTCCTAAGCACGTCGGCTATATTGTTGATGGCAACCGTCGCTGGGCGAAGAAGCACGGACTTCCGACCTACGAGGGGCACCTGGCTGGCTATAACGCCTTAAAAGATGTCGGGATTGCGACACTGGAAGCGGGTGCGGAGTACATGTCCGCCTACGTTTTTTCAACCGAGAATTGGCAACGTAGTGCCGACGAAGTAAAGCGCCTTATGGGCTTGACCCTGAAGATTCTACGAAGTGATATTCCACTGTTTAACCAATATAATGTCCGTCTGAAAATTATTGGCTCGCGCGAAGGTGTTGACCCAAAGATTGTCAAAGAGATGGAGCGAGCCGAAGAGGCGACTGCTAGTAATACTGGTGGTGTTTTTGCGCTGTGTTTCAATTACGGTGGACAGCAAGAGCTGGTTGATGCCGTGAAAAAAATTGTTCAATCAGGCGTCAAGGAAGAGGATGTGACAACAGAACTGATTGCGCAAAACCTGTACGTGCCCGATGTTCCACCGATCGATATTATTGTTCGCACCAGTGGTGAAAAGCGCCTTAGTAACTTCATGTTATGGCGGGCGGCGTATAGTGAGTTGATGTTCATGGATCAGATGTGGCCCGATATGACAAAGGACGACGTGACAACAATAATAAAAGAATATTCACGTCGACACCGACGGTTTGGGAGTTAAGTAGATGGATCTTATTTTGGGCATTATTATCGGGATTATCGTCCTTGTTGTGCTAGTTGTTCTGCACGAACTCGGGCACGCTATTGTCGCGAAGCGTAACGGTGTTGTGGTTGAAGAATTTGGTGTTGGTTTTCCGCCGCGTGCCTACGGACGTAAACTCAAGAATGGAATGCTACTGAGTGTGAACTGGCTGCCACTTGGCGGTTTTGTGAAGCTGAAAGGCGAGCACGACGCAGCCCGCAAAAAAGGGGATTACGGCGCGGCAACATTTTGGCAAAAAACCAAGATATTGTATGCTGGTGTCTTTGTTAACTGGGTCGTTGCCGCAGTTATATTAACCGTTCTTTCACTGGTTGGCTTGCCAAAAATTATCCCGAATCAATTCTCAGTTCCTTCCGACACCGCTCAGGTTACGGCACCGGTTCAATTGTCAGGTCTTGTCAAAGATTACCCGGCTGAAAAAGCTGGACTAAAAAGTGGTGACATCGTCACGTCATTTGCCGGTGAATCAATCGACACAGTCACCCAACTCGTCGAGATCACCAAGGAGAATAAGGGTCAAACCGTACCTGTCACGTATACCCGTGACGGCCAGCAACAGACCACACAGGTGACGCTGCGTGATGCTGATTCGGCGACGTTCGGCTCTGGTTTGTCACAAAAACAGTCAATCCGTGCAACCTGGTCGGCACCAATCGTTGGTATTGTGACAACTGGGCAATTTACATGGGTGACCTTGCAGGGCCTCGGCCAATTGGTTGGTGACTTCTTTGGCGGCCTGGCGTTACAGCTAAGTCCTGACGAAGCAACTCGCACAGCAGCTACCGAGAGCCTCAACCGCGCCAGCAATAGCGTGGCTGGTCCTGTTGGCATCCTGGGAACGATCTTCCCAGCTGCCGGTAAAGCTGGTCTAACCGAAGTGCTATTCTTGGCGGCAATTATCTCGCTGACACTTGCAGTCATGAACGCGCTGCCAATTCCGGCACTCGATGGGGGACGATGGTTTGTTACGGCACTCTTCCGTGTCTTAAAGAAGCCGCTGACTAAAGAGCGCGAAGAAGCAATTCAAGGTGCAGGGTTCTTGGTATTAATGGCTCTAATCGTAGTAGTGACTGTCGGCGATGTGGCGAAACTTTTTTAGTAAACCAGCCGGCGGTAAAGCTTGGATGGGGCTTACCTTGCCGATCTGGGTTGTTGCGGGCTTTGTGCTGGCACAGGTCATTGTCGGGCTGCTTATTACGCTTGTACGCACCCTAGGCGTCTCGTTCGAGGGGATTAATGAAACCATCCTCTCGACGGTACTGACGGCGGTTATCTACGTTATTTCGATTGTCATTGTGATTGGGCTGCCTTGGCTTGTCAAAAAGTACCGCACCTCTAAGGCCGAGCTTGGGCTCACGCGCTACCCCGAATGGCTGGACCTAGTACTGGCACCGGCCGGCTTCGTGGTCTATATTCTTTTGTCGGCATTGTTTATGGCATTTGCCATGAGCTACATGACATTCATCGACTTCGATCAGGTCCAAGAGACGGGCTTTAGTCAACTTGGCCCACGATTTGAATATATTTTAGCATTCGTATCACTTGTAGTGCTTGCGCCTGTCGCCGAGGAGATACTGTTTCGAGGCTACCTATTTGGCAAGCTACAAAAAAACGTCGCAACCTGGATTGCGATCCTCATTAGCAGTGCCGTATTCGCGGCCGTGCACCTGGCGTGGAACGTTGGGATTGATGTTTTCGCCCTCGGCATCGTGCTTTGTTTGCTGCGTATCGTCAGTAACAGTTTGTGGCCATCGATCCTGCTACACATGCTCAAAAACGGTATCGCCTTTTACTTCCTCTTTATTAATCCGTATATTTTGACTACACTAGGAGGATAAATTATGAGAGTTTCTAAAATATTTACCAAAACCAGCAAGAATGCACCGTCCGATGAGGTCGCAAAAAACGCCCAATTATTAATCCGTGGGGGCTACGTCCATAAAGAAATGGCCGGCGTCTATGCTTACTTGCCACTCGGCAAACGAGTGCTTGATAAGATTATTCAAATTATCCGCGAAGAAATGGATAGTGTTGGCGGTAATGAAATCAACATGACGGCACTGCAAAACAGCGACGTCTGGAAAAAATCAGGCCGTTGGGATGACAAAGTAATGGATGTTTGGTTCAAGACGAGCCTCGCAAACGGGACTGAACTTGGCCTCGCGCCCACGCATGAAGAGCCACTCACGAAACTGATGAAAAGCTTCATCCACAGCTACAAAGACCTCCCGGTTTACCCATACCAGTTCCAGATTAAGTTCCGCAACGAACTGCGCTCAAAAAGTGGACTGATGCGCGGCCGTGAATTTTGGATGAAAGACTTGTATAGCTTTAGTCGCACCCAGCAAGAGCATGACACCTTTTACGAAGAAATCAGCGGCGCTTACTCGCGCATCTTTGACCGCCTCGGCCTCGGTGCTATCACCTACAAGACATTTGCCAGCGGTGGTAGTTTTGCCAAGTTTAGCCACGAATATCAGACGCTCAGCCCAGTAGGGGAGGACACGATTTACGTACACAAAGAACGTGGTATTGCGATTAACGAAGAAGTCTATAACGACGAAGTGCTTGCTGAATTAGGTATTCACAAAGATGAGTTAACGCAAGAAACCGCCGTCGAAGTAGGGAATATCTTCACCCTTGGCACCCGCTTTAGCGACCCGCTTGAATTGAATTTTACCAACGAGCAGGGTGAGTCAAAACCGGTCGTTATGGGAAGCTACGGTATGGGTCCGAGTCGCTTGATGGGATTGATCGCCGAACACTTCGCCGACGACAAAGGGCTCATTTGGCCTGAAGCAATTGCGCCTTTTCGTGTATACTTGATAAGCATTGGAAATGTGAAGGCCGAGGCCGACGCATTATACGAGCAATTAACAAGCCAAGGAATCGAAGTATTGTTTGATGACCGTGACGAGCGACCGGGTGCAAAGTTTGCCGACGCTGAACTGCTAGGAATACCATACCGTGTCACGATTAGCGAACGACTGTTGTTAGAAAATAAATTTGAGTTTACCCCCCGTTCAAACGGTGAAACGGAACTATTGACAGGCACTGAACTGCTTGCTAAACTAGCACGTAAATAGAGTTATTTGTCATGTACTCTACGCTATATATGGTGTGGAGTACATTTAAAGCACATATTTAGCTTAATTTTAACCGAAATTTATACCTTGATGAAACCAAATTAAGAAAGAGAACTATGAAAAAGCACTATCAAATCACCAGCGAAGGAAAAACAGAACTCGACACTGAGCTCGTCGACCTCAAGGCACGCCGTGGAGCTGTGGCTGAAAAGATCGCCGAAGCCCGTGATTTCGGTGACCTTAGCGAAAACGCTGAATACGACTCGGCCCGTGAAGAGCAAGGCTTGCTAGAAACTCGTATTGCCGAGATTGAAGACATCCTCAATAACGCCGATATTATCAAGAGCGGTCCAAAAGCCCTCGTTGGACTCGGTAGCAAAGTCGACCTCCAAGTCGGTAAAAAGACAGTAACCTACACTATTGTCGGTCCTGTTGAAGCGAACCCACTCGAAGGCAAGATCAGCAACGAATCACCAATCGGACTGGCTCTATTTGGGCGCAAAGTCGGTGACGATGCAAAGATTAGCACACCCAAGGGTGATGTTAGCTATTTGATTACTCAGATCAACTAGTTTCAAGTCGGCTCGTAGCCTCCTCGTAAACCAACTCGAAAACGCGATATGAATCATGTCGCGTTTTCTTTACGGCTCGGCATCTGCCATTTTCAATCCTGCTTAAGTTAAGCTTGTTTATTTGCTATACTACATACATGATTGAAGTACGAGCTATAACCAAAACATACGGCAAAAAGCAGAATGCATTTTTGGCACTCGATAATATTAGTTTTACGATTCCCGAAGGCACAACCGTGGCTATCATCGGAAAGTCGGGAAGTGGTAAATCAACCCTGATGCACGCCATGAGCGGACTGGATCGTCCAGAGCGCGGTGAGGTGATCATTGACGGTGAAAATATCCTGACCTTAAAACAGCGTAAAGTTGATGCCTTCCGTGCTTCAAAGATGAGCTTTATCTTTCAAAGTTTCTTTATCCAGCCAAACGAGACGTGTTATGACAACGTTGTGCTGCCGCTAGAAATTGCACAGGTCCCACTGGGGCAGCGCAAAGCTAAGGTCGAAGCAGCTCTCGCAGCCGTTGAGCTACTTGATAAGGTGAAATCTAAAGCAGCCAATCTTTCCGGTGGTCAAAAACAACGTCTAGCGATTGCTCGTGCGATTGTAAACGAACCAAAAATCCTTTTTGCTGATGAGCCGACCGGCAACCTCGACTCCGTCACGGGTGGTGTCGTTGAAGATTTCTTGTTCAATTACTCAAAAAAGAATAACGCGACGCTGATTGTCGTGACGCACGACCGTGAACTAGCTGAAAAATGTGATGCACAGATTGAAATCGTTGATGGCAAGATTTTTGCTATGAGCGGCTTCGTCGATACGAAGACAAAGGAAACAAAAGGGGTGACCGTCTAATGAAAATTTCTGATACTATCCGCCGCGCCGGACGCAGCTTGCGACAAGCCAAAGCCCGAACACTTCTGACGAGTCTCGCAATTGGTGTTGGTGCCTTTACGATTACCCTCAGCCTTGCTGGTGGACAAGGTGGGCGCGAATATACTGATGCGATCGTGACCGCTAATACCGACGTCAATGAACTGACCGTTACGAAACAATCCGAAGTACCAAGCGGTATTCAAGAATACAATCCAAATGCCAGCGCAACCAGTACTGGTCCATTCGGTGGCGGTGCTATTGAAACTATTTCTAACGAAGACATCGCCGATATCGAAAAGATCGATGGTGTCGCAAGCGTTACGCCTAACTATTCACCGACAGTAAACTACGTGACAACGGAAGGTGCTAAAAAGTACGACGCAACGCTGAGTACCTTTAGCCCTAGTGTCTCACTGGAGTACGCTGCCGGATCAGCCGAAAATGGCCTCGCCGAGGGTGAGATTATTTTGACCGAAGAGTACGCGGACGTACTTGGCTACAAAAATCACGCCGATGCGATTGGTAAAAGCGTCCAAGTCAATGCAACCAAACTGGCGACTAGCTTCGCACCCGTTCCTGAATCACGAGACTTTACGTTTACAGTCAAGGCTGTCAGTAGTGCGAATGGTTTAGCCTTCCGCTCACAGGGATCGATGCTGATTTCTGATGCAGCTGCGAAAGAAATCTACACTTACGTCAACGAAGGTACTGCTGTTTTTGGTAAGTTTATCCTCGCGGCCGTTCGTGTGACTGACGCCGATAGGGCTGATGAGATCGCCAGCACGCTTGATAGCAAGGGTTACGACGCCCAGACGGCAGCGGATGTCCTTGGGACGATCAATACGTTCATCAATGTCCTACTTGGTATCCTGCTCGGTTTTGGTGCTCTAGCTGTTTTGACATCAATTTTCGGTATTATTAATACCCAGTACATTAGTGTTCTCGAACGTACACAGCAAATTGGTCTGATGAAAGCTCTTGGTATGAGTGGCCGTGATGTTGGTCGCCTGTTCAAGTTCGAAGCCGCATGGGTTGGTTTCCTTGGGGGTGCAATTGGTTCGGGCCTCGCGCTGATACTCGGAACACTTGCAAACCCGCTGATTTCGAAGGCGCTTGACCTGGGTGATATCTCACTGTTGAAGTTTGAGCCACTTCAGGTTGCCATTGTGATTGTCGGCCTGATCCTTATCTCGGTTGGTGCGGGTATTCTCCCGGCACGTAAGGCCGCAAAACTCGATCCTATCGAAGCACTACGTACTGAGTAGGGGATCTGATACAATAATCATATGTTAGATATCCGCTTCGTCCGCGAAAACCCCGAACTTGTCCAAGAAAACGCCCGTAAAAAAGGCTACGATGTAAATATTGCCTATATTCTTGATCTTGATGCCCAAAAGCGTATCTTGTCCCAACAAGTTGATGAGCTACGCGAACGTCGCAACCTGAATGCCAGCTCGCTCAAGGGTGGTAAGCCTGACCAGGCAACGATCGATGAAGGTCGCGCAATCAAGGCGGATATGTCTGAAAAAGAAGTCGCGCTAAATGCGGCCGAGACGGAATTCTTGACGTTATTTAAAAAAGTACCGAACATGGCCGCTGAAGATGTGCCGGTTGGCGCATCTGAAGACGAAAACGTCGTTGCAAAGACTGTCGGTGAAACGACGAAGTTCGATTTTGCGCCTCGTAACCACGCTGATATCGCCAACGAACGCGGCTGGCTGGATAAAGAACGCGCCGCCAAAGTTGCGGGTAGTCGCTTCGCGTACTTAAAGGGCGACCTTGTGAAATTGCAATTTGCGATTGTGCAGTTTGTGATTAATAGTCTGAGTGACGAACAGGTGATTGCTAAGATTGCGGCCGATGCGGGTATCGATGCTGTCGATACGCCGTTCACGCCTGTCTTGCCGCCACTGATGATCCGGACTGAACTCTACGATGCAATGGACCGATTAGAGCCTCGTGACGACCGTTACAAGCTGGAAGACGATGACCTGTGGCTACAGGGGAGTGCCGAGCACGTTATGGGCAGTATGCACGCAGGTGAAATTATTGACGAGCAACACTTGCCGATCCGTTACCTTGGCTACGCAACCAGCTTCCGCCGTGAAGCTGGTACTTATGGCAAAGACATGGAAGGTATCCTTCGCATGCACCAATTCGACAAACTCGAAATGGAAAGCTTCTCGACAGCCGAAAATGGCCTTAACGAGCACCTCCTAATGGTTGCGATTCAAGAATATCTATTAACCCAACTTGAACTACCATACCGCGTGATCCAAAAATGCACCGCTGACATTGGCAAACCAAATGCCCGTGGTATAGATATGGAAGCCTGGCTTCCTGGTCAGCAGCAGTACCGTGAGACTCATACCGCCGACTACATGACTGATTACCAGTCACGTCGTCTCAACACCCGCGTGCGCCGCGAATCGGGTGAACTTGAACTTGTTCACACCAACGACGCCACCGCCTTCGCCCTGGGTCGCGCCATGATTGCCGTTATCGAAAATGGCCAAGACGAATCAGGCAAAATCCGGATTCCAAAAGTCCTTCAGCCGTACCTTGGCAACAAAGAAATTCTTTAGCAGCTCTTTGGCACCCCTTATGATAGTTGACTTCGCGTCGACAAACGATAATCATCCAAGCAAACATCTGCAGCCCGAGCGAGATAAGGCGAATGGTCCCTTATCGAACCCGGAGCGAAGCCGTTTGCGAGGGTGATTTCGTTTGTCTTTGCGCCGTGACATTAGCATTAATGGAGTATAATAAGACGTACACAAACCTAAAGGAAACGGAGGGTAGATGATAGCATCAATCGATATCGTCGGCGTTAAATATGAAGTAGGGGAACCTACGCGAAAGTACGTGCTGCGTAAAATCGCACGACTGGACCGATACCTGCCTCGTCACGCTCGTAAGAGTGTCACGGCAGACGTCAAACTTAAACAAGTCAATCGTGACCATGGCAACAAATACGAGGCCGAAATCATTCTTAACGTACCAGACAAGCGACTGACGGCAAAAGATTCAACCGTCAATATGTTCGCCGCGGTGGATATCGTTGAAGCAAAATTGATTGCGCAACTACGAAAGTACAAGCAATCGACAATCACACACGTTGGGAATCGCCGACTCCTTAGCCGGCGCAAGCCAGCTCAATCCGAACTCTAGATACGCCTTGTTTCCCACCCCCTAAAATCGTATAATAGTAGGCAAAGCAATGAGACCGAACTATTTCCTGAAAGGCGGGGGTGCATAATGATTAGTAAGCAAGGTGCGCTCACCAAAATCTTTGGTGACCCACAGGCAAAGACACTAAAGCGACTACAAAAGAAAGTCGTCGCTATTAATGCGCTTGAAGACAAGTACAAGAATATGTCAAAGGCTGATTTGCAAAAGCAAACAGCAATCTTGAAAAAGCAACTTCAGAAAAAAGGCGGCTCACTGGACGCACTGCTTCCTGATGCCTTCGCACTGGTACGTGAAGCCAGTACTCGCGTCCTAAAGATGCGCCACTTCGACGTGCAGCTTGTCGGTGGTATGGTGCTGCACGAAGGTAACGTTGCCGAGATGAAAACTGGTGAAGGCAAGACACTTGTCGCAACCTTGCCGGTCTTTTTGAATGCCCTTGAAGAAAAGGGTGTACACGTTATCAGTGTGAACGACTACCTTGTCCAGCGTGACGCCAGCGAAATGGGTGAGTTGTATGACTTCCTTGGTCTGACAACCGCCGTTATTATTAATGAAGCCTCATTCCAATACGACGCCAACTACGACAACGAGAGCCACGATGACCCTCACATGAAGCGCCTTCGTCCCGTCACTCGCAAGGAAGCATATGCTGCCGATGTCACGTACGGCACCAATAACGAGTTTGGTTTTGACTACCTGCGCGACAACATGGTGAACGAAGTAGACTTGCTCCGCCAACGCGACCTGCACTATGCAATCGTCGACGAAGTTGACTCGATTCTGATCGATGAAGCGCGAACTCCTTTGATTATCTCAGCTCCGGCCGCCGAAAACCCTGAAAGCTATATTCAGTTTGCTAAAATTGCGGCCAAACTTGTTCCGGCAGACTACGTTCTCGACGAAAAGCGCAAGATGGTTGCCCTGACCGACGACGGTGTGGACAAGATTCAGCGCCTGTTGGGTGTTAAAAACCTCTACAGCCCTGAATATGTTCGTTCGGTCTATCACCTCGACCAAGCCCTTCGTGCGCAGACACTTTTCCGCCGCGACAAAGACTACGTTGTTAGTAGCGGTGGTGAAGTTATCATCGTCGACGAATTCACTGGTCGTTTGATGCAAGGTCGTCGTTACAACGAAGGCCTCCACCAGGCAATCGAAGCGAAAGAAAAAGTCGATGTCCTGCAAGAAAGCATGACCCTCGCAACCGTTTCTTTCCAGAACTACTTCCGCCTATACAAGAAACTTTCTGGTATGACCGGTACGGCATTCACCGAAGCCGAAGAATTCCAACAGATTTACAGTATCGATGTCATCCAGATTCCGTCTAACAAACCAATCAAGCGTGAAGATCGCCAAGACCTGATTTTCAAGACTGAAAAAGGCAAACTGAAGGCAATCGCCGACATCATCGCTGAATACCACAGCGAAGGCCGTCCTGTCCTAGTTGGCTCAGCTTCAATTGCGAAAAATGAATTAATTGCCGACTGGCTAAAAAAAGCAAAAGTCCCATACGAAATTCTGAACGCCAAAAACAACGAACGAGAAGCCCAGATTATTAAAAACGCTGGTCAAAAGGGCGCAATTACACTTGCGACCAACATTGCCGGTCGTGGTACTGACATCAAGCTTGGTGAAGGTGTCGTTGAACTCGGTGGCCTCGTCGTTATTGGTTCAGAGCGACACGAATCACGCCGCATCGACAATCAGCTTCGTGGTCGCGGTGGCCGTCAAGGTGACCCAGGACTGACACAGTTCTACGTCTCAACCGAAGACGACCTGATGCGTATCTTCCAGGGCGAACGAATTGCTGGCCTGATGGAACGTATTGGTATGGACGATGAAACACCGATTCAGCACCGTATGGTGAGCAACACCCTCGAAGCAGCCCAAAAACGCGTCGAAGGCTTCAACTTTGATATCCGTAAAAATGTTGTTCAGTATGACAACGTCATTAACCGTCACCGCCGCGTCGTCTACACGATTCGTCGTAAGATCCTCGAAGGTGCCGATATTAAAAACGAGATCGAACGTTTGATTCAGTCAAAGGTCCACGAACTCACCGCTGTCCCAGCAAAAAACAACAAACTCTTTAACGAAGAGTTCGAAGTCATCTTCCCGCTCAACGACAAGCGCCTCAAGGCAATTGGCGTCGAGAAGAACGACAAAGCGCGCTACGAACTGGCAATCAAGGAAGTTATGAAGCTGTACAAGGCCAAAGAAACCGAACTTGAAGCCGACGTGCTACGTAAAGTTGAACGCGAAGTCTACCTACAAGTCCTCGACACACTGTGGATGCAACACCTTGAAAACATGCAACACCTGCGTGATGGTATCCACTGGCGAAGCGTTGGACAACGCGACCCGCTAGTTGAATACCGTAGCGAATCTGCGAAATTGTTCGATAGCCTGCAAAATACGCTGCGCGACGAAGTGCTGCGCGCTGTAACACACGTTACTGCTCGCGATGCAGTCGCACGCTCACAGGAAGAGTACGATACTGAACTGACTCGTTTGGCCGAATCGGCCGTCGAAAAGGGTGTCAACGAAATCACCTCTGGTGAATCAAATCGTGACGACGACTTTAACGTCAAAAAAGCCGAAACAAAAGCCGCTGCTAACCAAAAAAAGAATCAAGAGCGCAAGAAGAAAAAGGGTCAACGTCAGAACCGTAAAACCGGCCGCAAATAAACCAATACCAATAATATCGTAAGTAGTTAAGAGACCCTGTAATGAATCATACCGTTGAAGAAGTGAAGCTAAAAAATGGCGCTAAAGGCCTGCTGATTAATATTCCCGGCGCCACCGTCATGAGCACACAGTTTCAGTTCCGCGCGGGCAGTCGCTACGCAAAAAGCAAAGACATCGAACAAGTAGCACACATTATGGAGCACATGGCTTTTGGTGCCAATGCCAAGTTCAAGTCCGAGCATGATTTTGAATCAGAGTTCACGAAAAACGGTGCCTACCACAACGCCTACACGAGTGATCTTTCGATGGTCTATGAAGCTGACTGCGCTGACTTTGAGTGGGACCGTATTTTGGAACTCCAAAAAGTGAGTATCTCGCAGCCGAAGTTTAACGAAACCGAGATGGAAGCCGAGAAGGGGAATGTTCGTAGCGAATTAACGAACTACCTCAACGACCATCACCGCATCCTGTGGCCACGCGTGCAGCAGCTACTAGGTGAGGACGTCTTGACCTATCGTCAAGCAATCGCCACCATTGGAAATGTGACACTGGCTGATATCCGTGAACATCACCGCCGCACACACACGACGCAGAACATGCGCTTTGTGATTGCCGGCAAGCTTCGCGGTCGCAAATCAGAGATTCTGCGTCAGCTCAATGACTTCCAGCTGCCAACCGGTGAGCGTTTTGAAGTACCTCGTGACGAACTTAGCAGTGCACGTCCAACCGTGATTCGTCGTAAAGACGCCACGAACATCACCTTTGGTTTGACGCTGAGCGTGCCCCGCGAATTGTCCGACGAAGAGCTTGATGCTATGCACAACCTTAATCACATCCTCACGGGGACAACTCACTCACGTATCTTTGGTAAAGCTCGTTCAAAGGGCCTCGCGTACAGTGTCGGCGCCTACACCGGTGCTGGCTTTTACGACAGCGCTTGGGACATTTCTGGCCAAGTAAACCATGATACCGCACCCGAGCTATTCGAAATTATCGCCAAAGAAATTCAAGCCGTCCTTGATGGCAAGATCACCGATCAAGAAATTGATGCCGCTAAATCATTCGGCCTCGGACGTTACCAAATGGGTGCGCAGACGGTTTCGCAGATCAGCGGATTCTATACTAACCGTTACTTCGCTGATGACTTTATTAAAGATTACGACAAGGTGCCTGAGCTGATCCGCCGCGTGACACGTGAAAAGATCATGGCAACAACTCAGAGCTTTGTTGATGCAAATACATGGGTACTTGCAGCTGTCAGTAGCGGTGACACCGAAGAGATCGTTGGTCTCAGCGAAAAGGTGACAAAACTCTTCAAATCAGAGTAAGATAAGCAGTATGAAGATTGCAATCGCCGGTTATGGCATCGAAGGTGAAGCGAATTACTCCTACTGGACAGCACGTCCTAATAGCGATGTCACGATTGTCGACGAAGCGGACGTACCTGCGCATTCATTGCCTGTAGGTGCGAAAACACTGCTCGGTAAGGGTGTCTTTGGGCAACTCGATGACTTTGACATCGTTGTACGCACTGCTGGCCTAGCGCCGCGTAAAATTGTGACGAATGGTCTGGTCTGGTCCGGCACAAATGAATTTTTCGATAAATGCCCAGCGCCCATCATCGGTGTCACTGGCTCAAAAGGTAAGGGGACAACGGCGAGTTTGATCGCTTCGATCCTGAAAGCTGCTGGACGTAAAGTCTGGCTGCTAGGTAATATTGGCCAGCCAGCGCTCGACTGCCTAGCGCAGATTCAAGCCGATGATATCGTTGTCTATGAGCTCTCGAGCTTTCAGCTGTGGGACCTCGAGCAGTCGCCGCAGACAGCTGTCGTCTTGTATATTGAGCGAGAACACCTCGATGTCCACGCGGATATGGCGGAATATGTTGCTGCCAAGGCAAACATTACGCGCCATCAAACGCCGGATGATATTTTGATCTATAACCGCGAAAACGAGTACGCTCAGTCAATTGCTGCACTTTCGACAGCGATAAAAGTTGGCTACCCGAGTAAGCTCACAGCACATATCGAAAACGATATTTTTTACAACGGCGAACAAGAAATTTGTTCAGTATCAGTCTTGAAGATAAGGGGTGAGCACAACCAAACGAACGCCATTGCGGCTATTGACGCTGTATGGAAGTACACCCAGGATAGCGCTGTTATTGCTGCTGGGTTGGCTGCGTTTACTGGACTTGCGCACCGCCTGTCTTTTGTCGGGTCACATAGTGGTGTGAGCTACTACGACGACAGCATCGCTACGACGCCGAGCTCGGCGATTGCTGCACTGAAGTCCTTTGATGGCCCGAAGGTTGTCATTCTGGGTGGATCTTCGAAAGGTTCTGATTTTAGTGAGCTCGCTGAAGAACTGATCTACCACGACGCAACGGTACTATTGATTGGTGATGAGGCCGAGACGATCGCTGCAGCCTGTCAGAATGCTGGCTTCGATGATATCGAAATTATACACAACGCAACCATGGCTGCTGTCGTGCGCCGAGCGAGCGAACTTGCATCTGTCGGTTCGATTGTCTTGTTGAGTCCTGCTGCGGCTAGTTTTGGATTATTCAAAAATTATGCCGACCGTGGTGATCAGTTTATCGCGGCGGTCAACGCACTCGCCTAGACCTTTGTTGCGTTAAGAATTTATTTAGTATCACTCAGTATAGTAAGGATGCGATTGCTTATCGCATCAGACGGCTCAAGAACGGTCGCGCGAGAAGCAGCGGCATCCTCAGCCCGTTCTTTCAGCCAGTGATAATGCGTACAAGCTAGGATGATAACATCGGCACCGTTCGTGATGGCGTCGTTGACGGTTTCTTCGATTGGCACTTGGTCTGATTGGCCGGCTTCAATAAGTGCTGCCCATGATGCGCAGTCTGGCTCAATGACGGCAATATCTTTTGCCCACGTTGTTTTGAGGTCGCCGTACTGGGTGCTCGCTAGAGTTGCAGAGGTCGCAAGGACAGCAATTGTTTTGGTGCGTGTTAGCTCGCTGGCCGGCTTGATCATTGGCTCGATACCGATAAAGTTAGTATCGGGATAGGCGATGCGTAGCTGGGTAATCGCAACTGTCGTGGCAGTGTTGCAGGCAATGACGATAGCGTCGCAGTGCGCTTGAATGAGCGGCTGGACTGCTGCAATAGTCAGGGATATAATTTCGTTGGCCGTGCGAATGCCGTAAGGGACATGTTGATGGTCGTTGACACAGATAATGTCGGCTTCCAGGAGCAACTCTGATAAACGGTCTGCTACCGCTTGTCCGCCGATGCCTGAGTCAAATACGCCTATCTTCATGATGCTATAAGGCAGTGTAGCACGGTTGTCATGTATAGTAGAGAGGATGCAACCTCTTATAAAACGACTTCATGAACTTCAGCCACAAGTAGCGGCCGCTTTGGCGCGCCTTGATATTGACGGCAAGCAAGCTGAAATCGACCGCCTCGACGCGCTGATGGCGACCCCAGAGATCTGGAACAACCCCAGTGACGCACAGGCAAAAAGCAAGCAGCTTGCAGCCATTCGCAGCATGGTAGAGCCATGGATAACACTTGAAGCGCAGACCAATGACATGGTTGAATTGATGAGCCTTGGTGACGACAGTCTGCTAGGGGAATTCGAAGGCCAGATTATCGCTCTAGAAAAGGAATACGCGAGTCTGCGTAAAGACCTACTGTTTGACGGTGAATACGACGATCACAACGCTATTATTCGTTTGTCGGCCGGTGCCGGCGGTACTGACGCCCAAGACTGGACCGAGATGGTCGAACGGATGTACCTGCGCTGGGCTGAAAAGTCTGGCATGTCGGCACGCCTAATCGAGCGATCAGCTGGTGAAGAGGCTGGTATTAAATCTAGCGTCATCGAAGTGACAGGGCCTTTCGCGTACGGCAAATTACGCAGCGAAAACGGTGTCCACCGCTTGGTGCGCCTGAGCCCATTCAATAGTGATAATCTCCGCCAAACAAGCTTTGCCTTGGTAGAAATCTTGCCACAAATTGACGCCCCTGATGAAATCGTGATTGATGACAAAGACCTGAAGATCGATGTCTACCGGGCCGGTGGCAAGGGCGGCCAATCAGTGAATACGACCGACAGCGCCGTTCGTATTACGCATATCGCGACTGGTATTGTTGTCTCGATCCAAAATGAACGATCGCAGTTGCAAAATAAAGAAACGGCGATGAAAATTCTGCGCTCGAAACTCGCCAAGATGCAACTCGATCAACACACCAGTTCAATTTCAGACCTGCAAGCAGGGGAGTCGGCTAACTTTGGCAGCCAGATTCGTAACTACGTGCTACATCCATATACATTAGTCAAAGACGCTCGCACTAAACACGAGACTAATAACGCACAGAGTGTCCTTGACGGTGACCTAGAGCCCTTCATGTACGCCTACCTGGAAGCTCCGACGAAAGACTAGTCATTGATATATCATAGTAAGTATGATATAATATACGTCTGTACATTAATAATTATATCTATAGATACGAGGTTCAAAACCTCGGGGAACGTCAGTTCTTACGCCATCCATCTCATTGACCTGGGGGTCTTATGAAAACTGTAACGCTTGATAAGTTCACACCACAAGCGCTTGCCTGTATCGAGGCAGCTAAAAAGCACGCCGAAAAACGAGGACGTCCGATCACGGGCGCCGAAGACTTGCTTTTCGGCCTGCTGTACCACGCACCACACGAACCAGAATCCAAGGTCATCCTCGTGATGAAAGAGGCTTTTGGTGTCCAGCGGATCGATGTGTTCAATGTGATCAAAGCATTGCCACCTCGGCCATCGGTGAGGCATGAGCCCAGCCGGCAATTCACGGAAGGTGCCAAAAGGGCACTGACAATCGCGAATGAGCGCGAGACAAGCGGCACAGTCATTCGTTTCGACCTGATGGTTGGACTTGCGCGGTCGGGAGATGTGGTGTTGAACCGCGTCCTTCGAACGCTCGACGTCGACCCGCTGAAGCTTGCTCATGTCATGAGCAATAGCCTCGCGTGGGTTGGATCTTCGGCCAAGCGCTGACTTCCCTCTGGGAGGGCCCGACCTGTAAAGGTATGGGCCCTCCCAGGCAACTCCATTTGCACTTCGTATCTATCGATATACGCCGTCACGTTTATGCTATACTAGAGTAAGTATATGATTCTGTTAGATAGGGTAACCAAGACATACGGTAAAGATACAGCACCGGCGTTAAGTCGACTGAGTCTTTTTATCGAACCGCGCGAATTCGTGATTATTGTCGGATCATCTGGTGCTGGTAAATCAACCCTTCTCAAACTCCTGACTCGTGAAGAGAAACCGACGAGCGGCAAGATTGTTGTCGGTGGTATCGACTATGACACCCTTAAGGATAGCCAAATCCCAATGCTTCGTCGTAAAATTGGGGTCGTTTTCCAAGATTTT